>ERZ779643.49-NODE-49-length-107642-cov-3.531663_pt1 | contig 107642 bp, 70 predicted proteins | sample MGYA00511564_ERZ779643 | MGnify/ENA primary metagenome ERZ779643 (study PRJEB29588, sample SAMEA2147114) | human gut metagenome | biome: human gut; feature: human-associated habitat; material: faeces | place: Denmark | collected 2008/2010 ...
GGTACTATTACTGATTTTGATGGTAACTATTCATTGGAAGTTCCAGAAAACGCTGTTCTTCAGATTTCATATATTGGTTATCTGACGGAAGAAGTTACGGTTGGAAATAAGTCTTCTATCAATGTTACTTTAAAAGAAGATTCACAGGCTTTGGATGAATTAATTGTTGTAGGTTATGGAACAATGCGTAAATCAGATGTTACAGGTTCTATCGCAACAGCGAAAGGTGAAGAATTGGTAAAACAGCAGAGCTTTAGTGCTTTGGATAACCTGCGTGGTAAGGTCTCTGGCGTTAACATCTTCTCAAACTCAAGCCAGCCGGGAGCTTACAATAACCGCGTAATTATCCGTGGTATGGCTACTATAAACTCTTCTTCAGACCCGTTGTATGTTGTTGATGGTGTAGTAATGGAAAACTTCGCATTAGTTAACCCGAATGATATTGAGTCAATGGAAGTGCTGAAAGATGCTTCTGCGGCTGCTATCTATGGTGCTCGAGGTGCTAATGGTGTTATTATGGTAACAACAAAACGAGGTAAGAAAGACGGTGAAGGTATTTCTGTGAGCTATCAGGGTTCTGTAAGTGTTAGCTCAATGGCTCGTAAGATGAAAACCTTGAATGCTCAGGAATGGTGTGATGCATTCATGATCGGTTTGGAAAATGAAAACAAATACCAAGGTACTAACTGGTCTTTGAATCGTACAGACTGGTTCAACGATCCTGTTTACTTCGATTCAAACGGTAATCCTCTCTATGACACAGACTGGCAGGATGAAGCAACTCGTAATGCCGTTTCTCACAACCACCAGTTGAATATCCAGCAGGCAGGTAAAAATTCTTCTATGGGTGCATTCTTGAACTTCACAGATCAGGAAGGTATTGTAAATAATACATACAATAAACGTTTGAATGCAAAGATGACTTACGATGCGGATCCTACTAAGTGGTTGTCTACTTCAGTGAATGTTATGGTCAATCATACGTGGGGTCGTTATACTCCTGAGGATACAGGGGGGCAGGATGCTCGTCGTACAATGATAGAAATGTTGCCTTGGTTGCCAGTCTATGAACCTAATACAGGTAAATATACAACAAGTACATCTTCGACAATTAATGAAGTCCTGGGATTTGAAGGTATGTCTAACCCTGTATTTATCTTGAACGAACAAAAGCGTATGAAATATAATACGCAGATTTTCGGTAATGCAGCATTGACATTCCATCTCCTTGAAGGATTGGATTTGAAGACCCAGTTTGGTATGGACTTCCACAATATTGACTATCGTGGATATTCTTCTAAGGAATTAAACAATATTTCTATGCCAAATGGATGGGCTGAGTTCAATAATGAGCAGACTATGTACTGGCAGGAAGAAACTTACCTGACATACAATAAAACTTGGGAAGAACATCGCTTGAATGCTATGGCTGGTCTTTCTTGGCAGGAACGTACATATAGATATAACAAAAGTTATACTGAAGGTTTCTTCGATGACTTCTTCGAAGATAACAGCATGGGGCTCGGTACACTTCCAAGCTCTCCAGAATCATCATGGAATCGTTGGGCCATGAACTCTTACTTCTTGCGTTTTGCTTATACTTATAAGGATCGTTACTCTGCTACTGTTACAGGACGTGTCGATGGTTCTTCTAAGTTTGGTGCGAATAACAAATATGCATTTTTCCCATCAGCAGGTTTGGCTTGGAACGTTTCTCAGGAAGACTTCTTGAAGGATAACAACTATATTAGCAACTTGAAACTCCACACAAGTTTTGGTTTGACTGGTAACTCTGAAATCGATCCGTACAAGTCTTTGGGCCTTGTTTCTGCGAGTACGACATTGTTTAATGGTGCACGTGTTCCATCATTGTATGTGAATAATATGCCAAACCCGGATTTGAAGTGGGAAAAGACGGCTCAGTTTGATGCAGGTTTCAACTTGGGTTTGTTCCAGAACCGTTTGAATTTTGATGTGTCTTACTATTTGAAGAATACAACAGATTTGTTGCTTGATTGCCCTGTTCCTCATTCAACAGGTTACTCTACAATTTTCAAAAACATCGGTTCGGTTCGTAACCAAGGTGTTGATATCATGGTTAATGCGACACCGATTCAGGGAGAATTTACTTGGAACTCTACTTTGAATCTCAACTTCAATAAGAACGAAATCACTAAACTGGGAGACACTGACGCTGATATCTATATGGATGATTGGGTTAATGGTGGTACAATCCTTCGCGTTGGTGAAAGTATGGGTAGTTTCTATGGAGTTGTTCGTGAAGGTATTTGGACAGTAGAAGATTATGAAGCAGGTAAATGTGAAAAGACTCAGATTGGTCACGCAAGACGTAGCGAGTCCAAAGAGATTCTTGGTAAAGGTTTACCTGACTGGACCGGTAGCTGGATAAATAATTTCTCTTATAAAGGATTTGATTTGACAGTTGATTTCCAGTTTGTTTGGGGAGTTGATGCTTGGCAGCGTTTTATGCACTCAACTTATGACCGTTTTGGTATTACCAACGGTTTGAAAAACATCCTGTATGATGCATACGACGGTACAAATCCAGAAACAATGCAACAGATGATTTACTTGGCTAACTCTGGTCACAAAGGTGGTGATACAACCAGTGATTCTCAGTGGATTTGCAACGGTTCTTATCTTCGTTTGAACATGCTCCAGCTTGGTTATACATTCGATTCAAGCATTGCTAAGAAGATTGGTCTTTCTGGCTTGCGAGTTTACGCCAGTGGTAACAACTTGTTCTTGATTACAGCTAGTGACTTCTTGGGTTATGATCCTGAATCAACTTCATCAACATCTAAGTTCGGTCAGAACATGACCTTCTTCTCTTATCCGAGAGCAAGAACATTTACATTTGGTGTTAATGTTACCTTTTAATTAATCAATCATTATTTAAGAAATTAGAAATGAAAAATATATTAACAATAACAGTTGCATTAGTCGGATTAATGAGTTTCTCGGCTTGCAACGATTTCTTGGAAGAGAATCCACGCTCTTCTATGGCAACGGAGTCTCTCTTCCGGACTCAAGAAGGAGCTGAAGGTGCCATCTACAACCTTTACAGAACAGGTGCTGTCAGTAATTATGTTGGCTTCGGTAGTGCGTACGTCAATACTTTCGCTTCCCTGCCAGAAGAATTAACTGGTTATTTTACTAATAGCTATGAGAACCAGGAAATACAATGTAAGTACAGCCGTTTATTGACTCGTCAAGATCACACTATTGAGATGGCAAGCAAGATGGATGGTGTTTGGGATGCTTGTTATGAGGGCATCAACCGTGCAAATCAGGCTCTCAAATACATTCCTTTGGCTAATTATACTGAAGCAGGCGTTAGTGAACGTCTTATAGCGGAAGCTAAATTTTTCCGTGCTTTCAACTATTTCTATTTGGTGAAGACTTTTGGTGCAGTTCCTTTCTATACAGAACCGTATGAAGCAGCTGAAAACATGGAGTTGCCACGTACAGAAACATCTACTATTTATGCTCAGATTGAGACTGACTTGAAGGATGCTATTCCTAATCTAACAAATGGTCGCTTCACAGATAGTCATCATATCACTCAGAATACAGCAAACATGTTGCTGACAGATGTTTATATGTACCAGCACAAGTATTCAGAAGCAGCAGAAGCCGCTAAGTCTATCATTAACTCTGGTCAGCATAGCCTGTTGACTAATACAGACAAGGCTCTGAATAGCGCATACAACCAGTTGCGTACTGTCGACAACAACGCAGAGGTCATTTATTCTTACGAGCACGATGCTTCCATCTCAACAAGTGGTTGGTTGCCTACTTATGCATTCAGTAGTTCGGCTGTTTCTGTATTTGACAAATATTCAATCTTCGAACGTACTCATGGTCCGATAGATCGTTATCTGAATATCTATGAAGATAACGACCTCCGTATCCAGCCTCAGCAGTTCTTTGTTTGGGAATATACCAATACAACAAACAATAAGACTTGGACTTCTGATGTCGCAGGTTGTTGGTACTACTTTGATCAGGATGCTATGGAAAACACGGGTAAAGGTAGTAAGGACTGGAATATTTATCGTTATGCTGAGACATTATTGGATGCAGCAGAATCAATAGCTCAGTCTACAGGTGTTACAGCTGAAGCTGCAAGATATTTGGCAGAGGTAAAAGCTAGAGCTAACATGGACGGCAAAACTGTTGATGAAATTGCTGCAGATCTGCAAACTTTAGGTAAGCAAGCCTTTATTGAAGAATGTTGGAATGAACGTTTACGTGAAATGCCACTGGAATTTAAGATGTGGGATTTGTGTGTACGTGTAGGTAAATTCCCGAATATCTCAGATACAACTAAAGGACAGATTACTTGGGTTGACTTGGTAGGTGCAACCAATGCAGCGGGTGCTACTATTAAGGAAACAGATTTGTTATGGCCTATTTCTGTAAATGAAATTCAGCGTAATCCGAATTTGGAACAGAATCCTGGATATGCAAGAGAATAATATCTTATTTAAATAGTAGTAAATATTGCATTTTTGAGAAAGCCGTGCCCATAATTTATGGGTGCGGTTTTTATTTGTAGAAATGAATGTGAGTGTAGTTCATACCAGACTAAGTCTGTTTTAAGAAATAATGTCCAGTTCTTAAAGGGGAATTTTGTGATCCTGCCTTTAAGAACTGGATAATACATTTAATCTTTGCATGTAAAAGCAAAATATAATATGTATGAAAAGGCTAATAAGGGAATAATAAAGCCGATTGCCATTTGACTTTCTCCGATATGTCCCATTAGAATGGGACTGAAAGCTCCGCCTGCTACACTCATGACAAGATAAGATGAGGCTTTCTTCGTTTTACTGCCCATGCCTTCCAGTCCTAAGGCAAAAATGGTTGGAAACATGATAGACATAAAGAAGAAAGAACAATAAAGAGCATATAGTGATATTACATCGATGGAAGAAATAACAAGCAGCATGCAAACTATACTTAAAAAGGCATATAGTCGTAATAGTTTGTTGGGCTTTAACCATTTCATGGTGAAACTTCCGGTTAGTCTGCCAAACATAAACAGAGCCATACCTCCGAAAGCCAGGAATTTGGCTGCTTGTGTATTACTAATTTGTGTATCTATTTCCGTTACGTAGTTGATAAAGAAGCTGAATATGCCAGTTTGAGCGGCACAATAACAGGCTTGGGCAATGACTGCTCGTACGAATTGTTTACGTTTCCAGAGTGGAATGGTTGGAGTCATTTCCTTTAGTGTTGATTTCTCATCCGGGAAAGCTTCATCAATAATTTCTTCTTTTATTTCTGGTAAGTGAATGAAACAGAATATAAGAGCAACAACGATGACTACTATTCCTATTAATAAATAAGGTCTTGCCAAGGCAAATTGGTCACCTTGTTCAGCACCGAATATCAATAAGCCGCCTACTAATGGCCCTAAAATCCAACCTAAGCCATTAAATGACTGAGATAGATTGAGGCGTTGTGCCGCTGATTCTGTTGGTCCAAGTACAGTAGAATAAGGATTGGTAGCTGTTTCAAGCATACATAATCCGCACGCTATGATGAATAAAGCGACGAGGAAAGGTGATGCCGAATGAATCATCACAGCGGGAATGAATAAAAAGGCTCCTAAGGCAAATAATAGTAAGCCGAAGATGATTCCTCGTTTATATCCGAATCGCTTCATAAAACTGCCGGCAGGCAAAGCCATTAGGAAATAAGCTATATAAGTAACAAACTGGACTAATCCGCTTTCTGCTTTCGACATCGTAAATTCTGTCTGGAAATGTTTATTCAAGACGTCGAGCAGCCCATGGGCAAATCCCCAAAGTAAAAACAGGCAAGTAATTAAAATAAACGGAATCAGGTAAGATTTTCCATTCTCTGCATGGAAAAGAGATTTATTTGTTTGTTTCATTGTTTTGATGAGTTAAGAAAGTTCATTTTATTAAATAACATTTTGGAAGTACATCCGTCAGTTGGAATGTCGTATTGGTACGCTGAATATGTAATTGCTCAAATACTAACTTTGTTGAGTCTGTTGTATATTCAAGCATACAGGCATATTTCTCTTCCGGAATAGAATCAGAAGAATGTATTCCTGCCTTTGTCAGTTGGATGTTCAGTAGTTGGGAATAACCTTCTTTCAGTACTAATTTGTCTTCTATGTAAATAAATAGACTGTCATGTATTGTCTGAAAGTAATTACCTTCATTCCTATATGGATTTATGAAATATGCTTTATGATAAGAAGCAATATCGACTGGTTCATTACTTTCTATCGAGATGAATTGGATTTTACTTGATGAACCGTTTCCTAAGTGATCTCGTCCTTCCTGAGAAGAAGTCTCTATATCCTGTACAGAAATACCGGGAATGTATGATATTCCTACGGTGATAACAACTGCTGTCCAGGCAATGATATAATAATGGGAGACCTTTTTGGTGAAAAAAGACAGGGATAATAAAGTCAATAGCAGGACAACAACTATCAGGTAAACTCGTGGTACTGTAAATCCGTATTGAGAAATGCGGTAATAAATACCAATCCAGCAAAGTATTAATGTGGGTATGGAAAGTAAACTCGCATGCCGGTAGAACCAATCATAATAGCGTTGACGCAGAAATGACTGGCAGCCTTTCAGAAGGAACAATAAACTGACAAAGCCGGTAACCAGATAAGCTATCTGTCCTTTTGGTAAATTAAATGTAAGGATAATCTTGAAAATGTACAAATACAAGATTACACTGTAAATTAACAAGGCCGGCGACAGAATAAAATTTGCCAGAAAAGACAGATATGTGTTGAATGCTTCTTTTGATTCTTCTTTCATGGAATTGAACTGGAGAAAAAACAAAGGTGCCAACAATCCGTAGGAGAAAGCTTGCGTATATTGGATTATCTGTTCGGACGATCCTTGCCAGATATCAAATATATAGCGGATAGAGAAAGTGATCAATAGCAACACACTCCAGGTAACGGATGATAGAAAGACCGTAATGGCAATGAGTTTGATATAACTTAAGAAAGAATATATAAAATCGGAGTCCTTCTTTCTATTGAATGACAGAATATAAAGGAGTTGTATCGCTCCGAATGTGAATAGATAACGCAAAAGAATGCTTTCGTTCACCCAATAAAACGGTATCAGTAATAAAGGACTGATGTAATATAATATCTGTAATCTGCCTGATGTTTTATGATGCAACATACAGGCGACCAAGAATACCATCGGGCTATATCTCAATAAGGTTTGGATGAACTGGCCTCCATAATTTTCCAGACTACACCATAGTATGAAAAAAATACACGCCAGACATGCCTCTACCGGATTTTGAACAATGATCTGTCTTAATCCTTGTATAAATTGCCGAATCTTATTACGTTCTTTCATTGATTGATAGCTTCGTAAATAGCTTTACCCCACAATTCTCCCAAATCTTTGGCTCCTTCCTTCGTAGGATGTAAGAAGAATATGCCGGCATTGCCGTCTTCGTGTTGAAATTTATCGTAGTTCTCTTTAAAGAAGTCAAATCCTTCTGTGTCTCCTAAGAATACTTGACCCGGATTTGTCTGTGAATAGGCTTCGACCAGTTTCTGGATTTCCGGATAATATGATTGGAGGCGAAGTAATCCTTCCTTTAAATACATAGAACCATTATAGGTATTCGGACTGTACCAGATGGGCCGGTTCAGTACAATTTTGCAGCCTGGATAAAGTTCAAGCAGTTTGTTGATGATCGTAGACATATTTTTATAGTATTGTTCTGGTGAAACCGGACAGCCGTTCGTTCCTTTGATGGCACTGTCGTTCGTCCCTAACATAATAGAAAATACCATCGTTGCCCAGTCTTCATCCTTAAACTGATCGGCAGCTTGTTGCATTTTGGTAAATAAGGTTTGGGTTTCTGGCAGATAGTCGACCGTTGTACAACCGCTTACTCCCTGATTGGAGTATTTAACTTCTCCAATGCCGGCCTGTTTGCCTAAATATAGAGCTGTATAGACGGGTGGAGCATCGTGGGTCGGATCTGTTAAACCGGCTCCGTAAGTAATACTGTTCCCAATGAATACGATATTGAGATGTTTCTTTTCAATGGCTTTTGTCTGTCCAAGGCAAAACAGGCAGGCTAACAGGCTAAGTAGCTTTATACAGATCTTCGTTTTCATACTATCTCCAACTTATTAATTGATTTTGACATACAAAGAAACTGATAATTTTTTCAAATCACAAAAATGCCCGTATCTTTGTACGATATATTGGAATATAAATTATATGAACAGACGCTTTAGCTACCAAAAAACGAGACAGGCGGGAAAAGCTCCGCGTGGAAGAAATATTACAATCGAGCAGGAAACGACATTGCTCCCCTTCTTGTTTGATTTGTTGAAGGAACAAAGCCGGTCATCTGTAAAAGCTTTGTTAGGACATGGGCAGATATTGGTTAATCAGGAAGTGACAACGCAGTTTGATACTCCGCTTAAGCCGGGAGATGTTGTAACAATCAGTTATGAACGGGGAAAAGTAGCCTTTAATAATCAGCTGTTGAATATTGTTTATGAGGATGATTTTGTAATTGTCATCAATAAAAAGGAAGGCTTGCTTTCTGTTGCGACAGCCAAAGTGCGCGAACGTACGGCTTATCATATCTTAAGTGATTATTTGAAGAAGAGTGATCCCAGAAATAAAATATTTGTCTTGCATCGTTTGGACCGGGAAACTTCCGGACTGATGATGTTTGCGAAGACGCGTGCCGTACAGGAAAAGATGCAGGCAAACTGGAATGATATGATTACTGAGCGGACATATGTGGCTGTGGTGGAAGGACGTCCGGAGAAAGATTCGGATTTGCTGACTACTAATTTAAAGGAAAACGCTGAAGCTCGGGTTTATGTTGTGGCTGAAGGAGGAAAGGAAGCGATCACGCGTTATCAGGTGTTGCGCTCGAATGATAAATATACATTGTTGGAGTTGAACCTGGAAACCGGCCGGAAGAATCAGATCCGTGCTCAAATGGAATATATCGGGCATCCGATTGCGGGAGATTACAAATATGGAGCCGAAACGGATCCGACAGGCCGACTGATGCTTCATGCGCAGCGGTTGTATTTTATTCATCCGGAAACCGGCGAGGAGATGCGTTTTGATACGCGTATTCCGGATTCATTCAAATCACTGACAAGTAAAAACTGGTAAACACATTATTTTATATGAAGAGATTTTTATGTTTATGGTTGCTGACTTTGGTCGCATGGGTTGGGCAAGCGCAGATATTAACGCCTGTCAAGTGGAAGATTAAACTGGATGATTCCGAATCGGTTGAAAAGACATTAACCTTTACGGCTACGATCGACAATGGCTGGCATTTATATGATATGAACCTTCCTGAAGGAGGACCTGTTTCAACTTCGTTTGCTTTTGAAACGGTAAAAGGCGCCAAATTAATCGGCGAGCCGATAGCCTCGAAGGAAGCGACAACTGTATTCGATGAGCAGTTTAACATGAATCTGCGTTGGTTTGCCAAGAATGTAACCTTTACGCAGAAGATCGAGGTGACCGATCCAAAAGGTCTAAAGCTGGAAGGTTACGTTGAATTTATGGCATGTAATGATGAAAACTGCCTGCCTCCGGAAAAAGAAGAATTCTCATTTGATAAGAAAAACATTGATGTAAATAAGACTTTAGCGGCGTTGGAGGCGAAATCTGACGCAAATCCGGCAGACGAACTTGTGGCTGATACATCTGCTGAGGAAGTGAAAGAAGAAGTAGCGGCTGCAGAAGAGAACCAGCCTGCCGCTTTGGTCAAGCCAATGGAGTCTCAATCGGTTGGTCCTTCTGATTTATGGGAACCGGTGATTGAGGAGCTGAAAGCTTTTGGGGATGCGACAATTACTGCAGCTGATCACAGTTTGTTGTTTATTTTCTTTGCCGGATTCTTGGGTGGTCTGGTTGCATTATTGACTCCTTGTGTCTGGCCGATGATCCCGATGACGGTTAGTTTCTTCCTGAAGCGTACCAAAGACCGGAAGAAAGCCATTCGGGATGCCATGACGTATGGCGCATCAATTATTGTTATCTACCTGGTAATGGGTTTGCTGATTACAGGTTTGTTCGGGGCAAGTGCTTTGAATGATTTGTCGACCAATGCCATTTTCAATATTATCTTCTTCTTGTTGTTGGTCTTGTTCGCTGTTTCTTTCTTTGGAGCCTTCGAACTGGTATTGCCTTCGTCGTGGACCAACAAGCTGGACAGCAAGGCCGATTCTACAACCGGTATTATCAGTATCTTCTTTATGTCGTTTACGCTGGTGCTGGTTTCCTTCTCCTGTACAGGTCCGATTATCGGTACATTGCTGGTTCAGGCGGCTTCGATGGGTACAGCTGTCGGACCGGCTATCGGAATGTTCGGCTTTGCTTTGGCTTTATCTATTCCGTTCAGTCTGTTTGCCATCTTCCCGAATATGTTGCAGAATATGCCGAAATCAGGTGGCTGGCTTAACTCTGTCAAGGTAGTCTTGGGCTTCCTGGAATTGGCATTGGCTTTGAAGTTCTTGTCGGTAGCCGATTTGGCTTATGGCTGGCGTCTGCTCGATCGTGAAGTCTTCATCGTTTTGTGGATAGCCATCTTTGCCTTACTCGGATTCTATCTGTTGGGAAAAATCAAATTCAGTCATGACAGTGACTTGAAGTATGTTTCTGTTCCCCGGTTATTTATGTCAATTATCTCGTTTGCCTTCGCTATTTATATGATTCCCGGTTTGTGGGGTGCGCCGTTGAAAGCAATCAGTGCTTTTGCTCCGCCTTTATATACGCAAGACTTCAACTTATATAATAGTGAAGTACACGCGGCCTTTGACGATTATGAGTTGGGAATGGAATATGCGCGGAAGAACAATAAGCCGGTTATGATAGATTTCTCTGGTTACGGTTGTGTCAACTGCCGGAAGATGGAGGCTTCGGTTTGGACGGATGCACGGGTGAAAGACTTACTGGAAAAGGATTATGTGCTGATCACTTTGATGGTGGATGACAAGACGAAGCTGCCGGAACCTATCCAGATAGAAGAAAACGGCAAGAAACGTACATTAAAGACGGTAGGAGACAAGTGGAGCTACTTGCAGCGGAGTAAGTTTGGTGCCAATGCCCAGCCGTTCTATGTGACGCTCGATGGCAACGGAAAACCACTCGGGCCGTCGTATGCGTTTAACGAGGATGTTTCACTATATATTCAGTTCCTCGAAAACGGATTGAAGCAGTTTAAATCTAAATAAACGAATGATAGGAGAGGAGAACCAGAACAACCGGTTCTCCTTTTCTTTCTTTATAATAACAGGTATATACAAATCAAAGAAATATGAATAGTACAAGAAGTGAAAAACTGGAAGCATTCGGCCGGTTGCTGGATATTATGGATGAATTGCGAGTGAAATGCCCGTGGGATCGTAAGCAGACAAATGAAAGCCTGCGTACCAATACGATTGAAGAAACCTATGAGCTTTGTGAGGCTTTGATGCGCGACGATCAGGTGAACATCAAGAAAGAGTTGGGCGATTTGTTGTTGCATATTGTCTTTTATGCCAAGATAGGAGATGAGAAAGGCGAATTTGATATCAAGGATGTTTGCGACAGTTTGTGCGATAAGCTGATCTTCCGTCATCCGCATGTGTTTGGAAACGTAGAAGCAGATACGGCCGGAAAGGTGGAGCAGAACTGGGAACAGCTGAAGTTGAAAGAGAAAGGTGGAAACAAGACGGTATTAGCCGGTGTGCCGGCTTCGCTGCCTTCAATAGTCAAAGCACATCGGATACAGGATAAGGCCCGTAATATCGGTTTTGACTGGGAAGAACGTGAGCAGGTATGGGATAAGGTGAACGAAGAATTCAATGAGCTGAAGGCAGAAATAAATAAAATGGACGCTGACAAGATGGAAGCAGAATTCGGTGATTTGTTCTTTAGCCTGATCAATGCAGCCCGTTTGTACAAGATCAATCCGGATAATGCACTGGAAAGAACCAATCTGAAATTTATTCGCCGGTTCAATTATTTGGAAGAGAAGGCGAAGGAAGAGGGACGTTCATTGAAAGATATGACTTTAGCTGAAATGGACGAGATCTGGAATGAAGCAAAAGCCAAAGGCTTATAAACAAAAAAAAGGGGACCGACATCACGTCGCTACCCCTCCCTAAAATTAAACGCCAAAACTAAATCTAAACAAAAAACACAAATAATGATAATATCTAATTTTAATCTTTCTTGTTTCTTTCTTTCATAAAAATACGGGCAAATTTCATTTCCGCATTTTTATATCTGTAAAGCTTTTCCGGTGAAAGGACCTTTCTGAATTTATTATAATATTCTTTCTCCAGTTCAGCTTCCTTCATTTGAACTTCCAGACATACATCAATTGCTTGATTATAGTCTTTCTCAAGCGGGGATTCTTTCTTACGAAGCTCCCGATTTATTCTCCGGCATTCCTGACTGGCTTCAAATTTCTTATGTTCGAGTTCATTCGTCAAAGGAATAAAAGCGGCTGCCTCCTCAGGTGTCAGTTTTAATTCTGCCGTTATAAATGCATTCTTTTTAGATTCGTAAGCCTCCCGATCAAACCCTTTATGTTGTTTGGAAGGTTGGGCGATCACCTCTGTGACCTGTATTATTGAAAACACCGCAAATATATATACTATAAATTTATTCATATCATTTTTAGATGAAAAAAAAGTTAATTATCGAAATTATTTTATTTATTCCAATCCATCAAGGGTTTCTTGCATTAAAACATCGGTGTACTGGTTCTCGAGGTAATGCAAAAATTCTTCGTCTTCATCATAAGTCGATTCCATGATGATCTTTTTAGAATCAGTTGGATTAATGGATTTTACGAGCAATGACGTTGTGTCTCTTCCATCAGTATGGCTGGCGTCAAAGCGGGCAATCGTTTTAAAGAATAATCCTAAACCTGCAAACATGGCTGCCATATATAGGAATGGGCGTAACCGATCCAGAAGAGAAACTTTTTCGGCTTCCGGCATGATAGTTTCTTCCGGAATTTGTTTCATAATCCGATCTGTCAATCCTTCCAGGTAGCCTTCTGGTGTACTGAATGGATTTTCTTTGAGTTTGTTTTTCAGATTATTGTCTTCGATCTTCATTGTTTACTTATTTTTTATATAACTATTGACAACAGTCGGGGAGAAAGGTTTAAACATCTTTTGTTAAATATTCCTCGACTTTTTTGACGGCATGATGGTAGGAAGCTTTTAGGGCACCGACAGATGTTCCTAAAATTTCCGACATCTCTTCATATTTCATGTCATCAAAATATTTCATGTTGAATACAAGCCGTTGCTTGTCGGGCAACAAGGCGATTGCTTCCTGTAATTTCCGCTGGATGTCATCACCGCAAAAGTATTCGTCGCTTCTCAGTCGTTCGAGCAAGAATACATCTGTATCATCTATGGATATGTTGTTTTGTGTACGTTGTTTGTTCAGAAACGTAATACATTCGTTGATGGCAATTTTGAAAAGCCAGGTGGATATTTTGGCTTCCCCTCTGAAATAATCGAGGTTTGTCCATGCTTTTAGGAATGTATTCTGTAACAAATCGTCGGCATCATCGTGGTTAAGAACCATTTTTCGGATTTGCCAGTACAACTTCTCTCCATACAAAGATACTACTTGCGAAAAAGCTTTTCTTCGCTTTTCCGGATCCTGAAGATGGATAGCAATATCTTTTTCTATATCTAGCATGTTTGATTCATTTGCTGGCAAACTTACAAAATTATTCCTGTTTATAAAGGAATATCTCCGGAAAAAATACGATTGGGAAACTCTTAGGTTTAGGTCGTATCGGAATGTCAATCGGATCCATATACAGTCTGGAGAATGCGAAATATCTTATTCGTATTGTATAGATCTGTTTTTCAAATGATTTATTCTTGATTTTCGTTTACTTTTTACCGTATCACCCAGGTGGAACGGTCGTATCACCAAGGTGGAACGGTCGTATCACCAGGGTGGAATGATCGTCCCACCCGGGTGAAACGGTAAAAATAAGGCAGTTTGACTAAAATAGCCAACTGCCTGGTATCTTTTATTTCTGCGAAAACGGTTTAACGGATAACTACCTTGCGGACGGTTTCTCCGATACGGATAATGTAATACCCCTTGGGAATATTAACGGGATATTCTCCGTCGGAAGAAGTGATTTTGATCTCTTTGACTTTAATGCCTACAACACTATAAATTTCCAATACACTACCGGTTGGCGCATTTTTAACCCGAATACAACTGTCGTAAGCGGAGATCTCAATCGACTTTGGCTCGGTCTGATGAATGGCAGGGACAAAAGGAATTGCCTTCTCCGCATACGCTGATGGAAGAATAGCTGTTGCCCATAAGATAATTCCATAAATGATTTTCATACCTCTCTGCCTTAAATTCGTACAAATGTACGAAGTTTTACATAACTATCATAAGATTAATGAAGCATTTTTCCAAGAGTCGGCCGAAATCATGTATCTTTGAATCGTCATTTTTTACGTTATGGAATTCTATACACAACTGACATACCCGAAGCCGCTTTTTCAGTTTTCTTACCAGGATCCGGTCTTGCTGCTTGGTTCTTGTTTTGTGGAAAACATCGGGACTCGCATGACAGACCTGAAGTTTCAGACCGATGTCAATCCTTTCGGTACACTTTACAATCCGGCTTCCATCAGTCATGCTATCCGGCGGTTGATTGAGCCGGAGCCTTATCGGGAAAAGGATTTGTTTTCTGCCAATGGGCTGTTTCATAGTTTCGATCATCACAGCCGTTTTTCGGCACTCTCTGTTGAAACTTGCCTGGATCAGATTAATACCCGGCTGGATGCTTCGGCCTGTTTCTTCCGCCGTTGCCGCCGACTGATTATTACCTGGGGCACATCGTGGGTTTACCGGCTAAAAGAAACCGGAGCGATTGTCGGGAATTGCCACAAACTGCCCGAGCGGAACTTTGTTCGTCAGCGTCTGTCGGTTCCTGATATTGTAGACGACTGGAAAGCCTTGCTGGGTGAACTACTGCACATCAATCCAGAACTGAAGATACTTTTTACCGTCAGTCCGATTCGCCACTGGAAAGACGGTGCTCATGGCAATCAGCTCGGCAAAGCGACTTTGTTGTTGGCGATTGATGAGCTGAATCAGTTGTTCCCTGAAGAAACCGCCTATTTCCCTTCTTACGAGATTATGATGGACGAGTTGCGGGATTACCGTTTCTATGCCGACGATATGCTGCATCCGTCGGCCCAGGCGATTGAATATATCTGGGAACAATTTGTCGCTCACTTAGTTGATGCGGAAAGTCAGGCTGTATTAAAATCGTGTCAGGAAATACAGAAAGCCATTGCTCATAAACCTTTCAATCCGGAGAGCGAAGCATACAGGCAATTTATTCTTCAAACTTTGTTAAAGATTGACCGACTTAACGAGAAAATGACTTTCTTTGACTATACAAAAGAGCGAAATATTTTAAAGTCTAAATTGAAATAGGAGATGGAATACGCAATACAAGACGTAGCCCAGATTATCGGGGCTAAAACCAATACGTTACATGATTGCACAATTAGTATATTATTAACAGACAGCCGGCGCTTGTCGTTTCCTGAGTCAAGTCTGTTTTTTGCGTTAGAAACGAAGACGAACGACGGACACCGCTATATTCAGGATTTGTATAAGCTGCGAGTGAGAAATTTTGTTGTCAGCAAGATGTTGCCGGAATTCGCGCAAATGGAAGAAGCCAACTTCCTGCTGGTAAAAGATGTGCTGGCTGCCTTGCAGAAACTGGTAGCTTACCACCGGAAACGTTTCCAGATCCCGGTCATCGGTATCACGGGAAGCAACGGAAAAACCGTTGTGAAGGAATTCCTCTATCAATTACTGCACAATGAATTTGATATCGTCCGTTCTCCGCGAAGCTACAATTCACAGATCGGTGTACCTCTTTCGGTCTGGGAAATGAATGAAAAGAATACGTTAGGTATCTTCGAAGCCGGTATTTCGCAGCCCGACGAAATGGAGAAGTTGCAGCCGATTATCGCGCCGACCATTGGTGTATTGACCAGTATTGGCGAAGCTCATCAGGAAAACTTTATCTCAATCAACCAAAAGTGTCTGGAGAAACTGATGCTTTTCAATGACAGTGAAGCTATCATCTATGATGGTGACAACCCGTTGATATCAACATTAATTGAATCGGCCTGCCTCTCACATAAGGCTATTGCCTGGAGCCGGACCGACCGCGAAGCACCGTTGTTTATCGAGTCGATCGAGAAGAAACAGGATGAAACCGTTATCCATTGTACGCTGTTGGGCTTCGACCGGACCTATACGATTCCGTTTGTCGATGATGCTTCTATCGAGAATGTCATTCACTGCCTGGCCGTCATGTTGTACTTAAAGCCGACAAGCGTAAATGACACCGAAAAGTTCGCACATCTCGAACCGGTTGAAATGCGTTTGGATGTAAAAGAAGGCATTCAAGGATGTCTGCTGATCAACGATACCTATAATTCAGATATTAATTCACTGGATATTGCCCTCGATTTCCTGCAAAGCCGGAAAGTGGCCAAGAATCTGAAATCAACCCTGATTCTTTCCGATATTCTGCAGTCAGGGACATTGCCCAAGTCATTATATAAGAAGGTAGCCGATCTGGTAGAACGGAAGAAAGTCAACCGACTGATCGGCATCGGAAAAGACTTGAAAGAGTTTGCTTCGGTGTTTGGTGAGCAGCTGGAGAAATCATTCTATCAGACAACCGACGAGTTTATCGCTTCACCCGAAATCAAGAAGTTCAACAACGAAGTTATCTTGTTGAAAGGTTCACGTCATTTCCACTTCGAACGGATCTCAGAACTACTGGAAAAGAAAGTACATGAAACGATCTTGGAAGTCAATCTGTCGGCCATTGTCCACAACTTCAACTTCTACCGGTCGAAACTGAAACCGGAGACGAAGATGGTCTGCATGGTAAAAGCCTTCGGATATGGCAGCGGTTCATTTGAATTAGCTAAGACGTTGCAGGAACACCGGTGTGATTATTTGGCCGTAGCTGTGGCTGATGAAGGAGCCGCCTTGCGGAAAGAAGGTATTACCATTCCAATCATCGTTATGAATCCGGAGTTCAGCAGTTTCAATACCATGTTTGAATATAATCTGGAGCCTGAAGTATACAGCTTCCGTCTGCTGGATGCTATGATCAAGGAAACAGAACGTCGCGGTATTATTGCTTATCCGATACATATTAAGATCGACACTGGTATGCACCGTTTAGGATTTCAGCCTTATGAAGTTCCTCAGCTGATTGAACATCTGAAAACGCAAAGTGGTGTCAAAGTACGTTCGGTTTTCTCACATCTGGCAGGAAGTGATTCCTTCGTATTCGACGACTTTACGCAGCAGCAACTGGAAAAGTTTAAGGAAGCAGCCACTTCTCTGGAAAACGGCTTAGGACATCCGGTTATCAAACATATTCTGAATACGGCCGGAATCGAACGGTTCCCGCAATGGCAGATGGATATGGTACGATTAGGCATCGGACTATATGGCGTAAGTGCATCTGGTATTAACGGATTAAGAACCATCAGTAAGCTGAAAACGACTATTCTGCAGATTCAACATGTACCAGCAGGCGATTCAATCGGATACAGTCGCCGAAGTTATGTAGAACGAGACTCGCGAATTGCCATCATACCAATCGGATACGCCGACGGATTAGACCGGCATTTCAGTAACGGGCACGGAGAAGTAGTAATTCGGGGCAAGCGTTGTCCGATCATCGGTAATATCTGTATGGATGCTTGTATGGTAGATGTTACTGATACCGACGCGCAGGAAGGCGATAGTGTGATAGTCTTCGGAGAAGAATTGCCTGTAACCGAACTCTCAGACCGGTTGAAGACAATTCCTTATGAAATCCTTACATCTGTTTCACCTCGTGTAAAACGGGTTTATTATTGGGAGTAAAAAAAGATGAGGAGCAAATAAAAACACGAATTGCACCAATTGGCAGGAAGTTAATCTTCCTGTTAAATTGGTGAAACCCGTGTCCTCTTGTAAAAAAGTTTATAAAACCTGTGTACTTTCTTCGCGGAACATATCATCGGCAGTCGGAGTAATCAGCTTATATCCTTTACCGTGAATATTAATGATTTCGATACCCGGATCATCTTTCAATAACTTACGCAGCTTTGTAATATATACATCCATGCTTCGTGCATTGAAATAATTATCGTCAACCCAGATTGTCTTCAAAGCATAGTTACGTTCCAAAATTTCATTGGCATGAGCACACAGCAAGCTTAACAACTCGCATTCCTTAGTCGTTAGCTTCGTTACTTTTTCACCAATGGTCAATGTCTGTTTTTGCGTATCAAACAAGAAGTTTCCTAACTTATAGAAAGGAATATCTTTCATCTTCTTACCTTTAACACGGCGCAAGATAGCTTCAATACGCAGTAATAATTCTTCCATGCTGAAAGGTTTTGTCAGATAATCATCAGCACCGATCTTGAAACCTTCCAGAATATCCTCCTTCAGCGTTTTGGCAGTAAGGAAGATGATAGGAATATCCGGATTAACCGATCGAATTTCCTGAGCCAGCGTAAAACCATCTTTCTTAGGCATCATCACATCCAACACACAAAGATCGTATTTCGCCTTTGTAAACCCTTTGTATCCTGCTTCTCCATCACAGAAAAGGTCTGTAACATACCCTTTAGCCTGCAGATATTCTCTCAGAAGCATTCCCAAGTTTTCATCGTCTTCACAAAAGAAGATTTTCATTTTTTCTTCCATAACTAACTTTTTATAAGAGGTAAAGTAATAATAAATTTTGTCCCAATATTGTTATTGCCTTGTTCTGCCCGGATAGAGCCTTTGTGATCCTCAATAATTTTCCTCACATAAGCCAGTCCTAAGCCAAAGCCTTTTACATCATGTTTGTTGCCTGTCGGTACTCGGAAGAAACGGTCGAATACTTTCTTCAAGTATTCTTTCTTGATTCCGATACCGTTATCTTCTACTGAGATATGCAGTTTACCGTTTTCATTCCAGGTTCGAACTACCAAGGCAAGCGGAACATCCTGGCGACGGTATTTAACTGCATTATCCATCAAATTAAACAACACATTCGTAATATGCATTTCATCCACATAGATTGTCGAATCCAACGCTTCCAGATCCAGATCCAGTGTCCCGCCATACTTTTCTACTTTCAGGGCAAAGGTATTGGCTACTGATACGATCAGATCATTAGCATCCAGCTCCTTTAACTTTAAGGTTGCTTTCTGACGTTCAAACAACGACATCTGCAATACCTTTTCAACCAAGAATCCCAAGCGTTTGGTTTCATCATTAATCACACCAGAAATATGCTTGAATACTTCCGGACTCTTCGTGATATCAGAATCCTTCAACATCTGAGCCGCCAGTGAAATGGTAGAAACCGGTGTCTTCAGCTCATGTGTCATATTGTTGATGAAATCATTCTTCATTTCCGACAGACGCTTCTGGCGGAATACAATGTAAATGGTAAAGATGAATGTAATCAACAGAATCATCGAGAAAATAACCGACGGTACAATAAACGTAATTGAGTTGGAGATATAATCTCCTTTTGTCGGGAAATAAACCTTCAGATAATTCTGCTTGGATGGAGGATCATTGGGGAACAACACTTGCGTAATAATATCAGAAGCGAGCGGCTCGCCATCAATCTTTCCACTCCGATACACTTCGTTTCCATCTTTGTTTATGACTGAAAAAACAAAGGGAAGGTTTAATCCACTGTTGATAAATTCATTCTTTAAATAACTGTTCAGCTTCTTGAAATCAACTCGTTCCTGAATCGGTCTCAGATTTGCTGTATATAAGATGTTGTAAATCACTTCATCGATCAATCCTCCTTGATATTGATAACGCTGCTTCAGCGTTTTCTGTAAATCGCGTGATGTATTGACGATCGAATTAGTCTGTTGATTACTCAACGAAGAACGGGGTTGAAACTTCTGACTGCTGAAACTTTGTAATTCAATCTGCTGTACGCCTCCGTCTGAGTCAGTAATAATGACATTCTGATATAAGAAACTGTTCTGATCGCGGTTAATGTCGTCTTCCAAATAACGACGCGTCTCATCTAATTCCAGATTCTTTGAGACTTGATGTAAGCATTGCTTGACTGTTTCGTCAAACTGCTCGCTCCGTGTTTTCAGGATGATATCAACATAGCTAATTTGCAAATACAACAATCCTGCAAAAGCAAACGCCATCACGACTGCAAGTAACCAAATTGTTGATTTCTTCATCTTATTTTTCCTTTCTAATATCTAACGACAAATAACGCGTCTTTTGGATAAATATTTACACAATAAAAGTAAAAACAGAGCGCTTAAAATGTTAATAATACTTTGTCTATTCTCATTTTGCTAATTATATCTTTAAAATCCATGCAAACCGTATATTTTCGTTATCAAACCTTCATCCATTCAATATAACAGTTTATTCCTTCCTTCTGTTCTGAAAATCAGCAAGAATCTGTCTCTTTAATCATTTTTATACGGCAGGAAGGCTCATTCCCGTTATTTTCCGATATAAATCAAGGGCATATACATCTGTCATGCCGGAAATATAATCTAATACGCACTGTATTTTTCCATAAGTTCCCGGAGCCTTTACATCATATTGTTCGGGAACTCGCTGTAACAGTAACTTGCTATAAGCATGATTCGGATTCATTACGGCTTCTGTAAAACTATCGATCAGATGGCTGAATATATGATAACCGGCCAGTTCCACATCCAATACTTCCTTTGAACTGTATATTTTCTTGTAGGCTGTAGCGGAACAGGCTTCATAGGCCAGCTTTGCCTTTCCTGATATATGCTCAATCAGGGAATTAGGAAATGTTCCGTTCAGGAAATCATCTTCATGTTCCAAAAAGATCCGGCTGCATTCGTCGACTAACAGACCGATGATGCATGAGCGCAAATAGGCTATCTGTTCATTCGTATCATCTACCATTTTCATGATTCGCTGGATATGTTCCAGGCGTTCTCCTTCAAAGAAGTTTAGCAGGAGCTGAATCGCTTCGTCGGCCGTCAGTATATGTAATTTGCAGGCGTCTTCTATATCCATGATCTGATAACAGATGTCATCGGCCGCTTCAACGAGATAGACTAACGGATAACGGGCAAACTTCCTCGGATTCTCCGGATCAGGTTCAATGCCCAGTTCCGTTGCAATACGCCGGTAAGATGCTTCTTCCGACTGGAAAAAGCCGAACTTTCCCTTTCTGCCGGCTTCGGTTGAAGCATAAGGATATTTGACAATAGAGGCCAGTGTGCTGTATGTCATGGCAAAACCTCCTTTACGCCTTCCGATAAACTGATGCGTCAGTAGACGGATCGCATTGGCGTTGCCTTCAAAATGCAGGAAATCTTCCCATCGTCCTCCTTCTTCGCGTACTTTCTCTTCCCATTTCATTCCGTTCCCTTCGAGAAAATAAGCTGTAATAGCCCGCTCTCCGGAATGACCGAAAGGTGGATTTCCCATATCATGTGCCAGACAGGCTGCTGATACGATAGAACCGATTTCCGGGAAATTCACACTACCTCCCGGATATTTCTGTATCAATGCCTTTGCGATATTATTACCCAACGAACGGCCGACACACGAGACCTCCAAACTATGAGTCAGTCGGTTGTGCACAAAGATACTTCCCGGCAAAGGGAATACCTGCGTTTTATTCTGTAAACGGCGGAAAGGTGAAGAGAAAATCAGCCGGTCATAGTCCCGCTGAAAATCGGTTCGTTCATGTTTTCGCTCATGGTATTCTTCCAGTCCAAAGCGTTTTCCGGAAAGTAGTTGTGTCCAGTTCATACCTTCATAGTTATAATTGAGTTCAAATATACGGAATTTTGGCAAGAATGTCTATCTTTACTCCAGAATATAAATGAATATCCAGATGAAAACACGAAAGTATGTATGTTGGCTGCTGGCTTTACTTTATTGTCTGCCGGCTTTTTCCCAAACTCCGATAGCGGTGCAACGGCCTGATGCCGGAAGTAAAATTTGTTTGCACGAAGGCTGGTATGCGCGGAATGTCCGTGAAATAGGAGAAGACGGAAATCGCCTTACTGCCAAGCCTTTTGAATCAACCGGGTGGATGAAAGCCAAGGTTCCCGGAACAGTTTTAACCACTTTACTCGAGAACAAGATCTATCCGGCTCCCGAATTCGGACTGAATAATCAGTTGATTCCAGATATTTACCAGGTCGGACGGGACTTTTATACCTATTGGTTTGTATGTCCGTTTACCATGGATACCTTACAGCCCGGGCAACACGCGTGGCTGAATTTCCGTGGCATTAATTATAAAGCTGAAATTTACCTGAACGGTAAGCGGGTAAATGCCTCTACGCACGAAGGTATGTTCCTGCGGCAGTCGTATGACATTACTCCTTACCTGAAAGGGACGGAATCTAATGTCCTGGCTGTTTTGGTCTTTCCTCCTGATCATGTCGGCAACCCGAATGGCGGACAAGGTGGAGACGGACAGATTGCCCGCAATTGTACCATGCAATATACGCCGGGTTGGGATTGGATTCAGCCGGTACGCGACCGCAATACGGGTATTTGGGATGAAGTTTCCATTGCTGTTACCAAAGATGTCCGGGTGCAGCATCCGTATGTGGTAACGAAAGTGCCCGGTGTCCGGGTTCCAAGTGCAGGCAAACAAGAACCTGCTTATCTGGAAACCTCTGTCGAGTTGGAGAATGTATCTGATCAGATCCAAAAAGGAACGGCGGTTGCTACTTATAATGGAAAGGAGCTTCGGGTTCCGGTTTCTTTGGAACCGGGCGAAAAGAAGCTTGTTTCTTTCCCCAAAGAAACAATCCGTAATCCTAAGTTGTGGTGGCCGAATGGTATCGGACAGCAGCCATTGGAAGAGATTCATTTCTCCTTTATTGAACAGGCTTCGCAACAAGTCAGCGACCAGCAGTCGGTTCGTTTCGGTATCCGGGAAATCCAGACCCGAAAGAACGAACAGAATGGCGGACGTGAATTTTACGTCAACGGGCAACGGATTTATATCACGGGCGGAAATTATATTGATTCCGACTGGTTACTCCGGCTTTCTCCCGAGCGATACGACCATGAAGTCCGCTTCCATGCTGAAATGAATTTACGGATGATCCGTGTCTGGGGCGGTGCCTTGCTCGAACGCCCAGAGTTCTACCAGGCATGTGATAAATATGGTATCTTAGTCTTCCAGGATTTATGGGGAAGCGGCGACTGTAACGGCGCCTGGGAAGACTTGACGAAGCTCGATTCCCGCGAACGTCGTTGGGAATATCCGGATAATCATGCTTTATTCTTGCAAATGGCAGAAGACCAGATTAAGATGATCCGTAATCATCCGAGCCTTTGCCTTTGGTGCGGTGCCAACGAATGGCCTTTGGCAAAAGATATCGACGAAACTTTGAAGAACGATATGTTACCCCGGCTCGATCCTAACCGTTATTTTACCAGTTGCTCTACCGATTCCGTATTTACCCGTAATTATTTAGGGGATAATGGCGACGGTCCTTACGGTATTCAGGAACCGGAATGGTTCTTTACCTTCCATTCGCATCCGTTTAATCCCGAAGCCGGTTCTGTCGGTTCGCCGGAAGTAGAAAGCTTCCGGGCATTCATGCCGGAAGATGCTTTGAAAGCCTTTCCCAGAAAGAGTCGGACTCGTAATCCCAACTGGATTTATCATAAAGACTTAGGTTATGGAGATCATCTCGAACGATACGGAGAATTACAGACAATTGAAGACTATTGCCGATATGCCCAGTTGGTCAACTATGACCAGTACCGCAGTTTCATGGAAGGTTGGGCTTCGCATATGTGGGATTGGTACACGGGAATCCTGATCTGGAAGACACAGAACCCGTGGACAGCCTTACGCGGACAAATGTACGACTGGTATCTGGATGTAAATGCTTCGCTATACGGGACAAAGAAAGGATGCGAACCGCTCCATCCGTTCTATAATCTGGTGACTAAACAGGTACAACTATTAAATACCACAGTAGAAGCCGTAAGCAATCTGACTGTAAAGGCTGAAATCTTCAACCGCGAAGGGAAAAGATTATGGGAACAGTCTGCTCAGGCAAATGCCGAAGCCAGTCAGGTAAAAGATATCTTTGCCGTTCCGGTTCCATCAGAAGTAAGCGGTGTTTATTTCCTGAAACTTTCTTTATGGAACGGACCGGAAACAGAACTGACCCGCAACATCTACTGGCTGACAACCACGCCAAAAGATTACCGGACACTGCACGAACTGCCGAAGTCATCACCAGATATAAAGACAACTTTCACGAAAGACGGCAACATGTATACAGGAAAAACTGTTTTTACAGGAGATGCGCATATCAGTTTCTTCAATCGGATCAAAGTATTCGATAAACAAACGGGTAAACGCATCCTTCCGGTACACTACTCGGATAATTACATTACTTTGATGCCGGGCGACCAGCAGACGGTAACATTCAGCTTTCAGTCTGAATTGCCCGAAAGTCAGATTGAGGTCGTTGTGGAAGGATTTAACAAGTAATCATCAATTAAATAAGAATATATGAAATTTATCTCTTGGAACGTCAATGGAATCCGGGCGTGTTGCGACAAAGGTTTCCGCGATGCCTTCAAATCGCTGGATGCAGATTTCTTTTGCCTGCAGGAAACCAAGATGCAGGAAGGCCAGTTAGACTTATCGTTCGACGGCTATCAGTCGTTTTGGAATTATGCCCAGAAGAAAGGGTATTCCGGAACCGCTATCTTTACCCGCCATCAGCCGCTTCAGGTAACGTATGGACTGGGTTTGGAAGAGCACGATCAGGAAGGTCGTGTCATCACGTTGGAAATGGAGAACTTTTATTTAATAACCGTCTATACGCCCAATTCGCAAGATGGATTAAAGCGATTGGATTACCGGATGACATGGGAAGATGAGTTCCGGGCTTATCTGAAAAGACTGGATGCCCACAAGCCGGTGATCGTCTGCGGCGATTTGAATGTAGCCCACCGGGAAATCGATTTGAAGAACCCGAAGACGAACCGCATGAATGCCGGCTTTACCGATCAGGAAAGGGAAAAGTTCCAGACATTGCTGGATGCCGGTTTTATTGATACGTTCCGTTATTTCTATCCCGACCGCGAAGGTATTTACTCTTGGTGGTCTTACCGGTTCAAAGCCCGTGAGAAGAATGCGGGCTGGCGTATTGATTATTTCTTAGTGTCCGAACGATTAAAACCACAACTGACCGGCGCTGAAATCCATACTGAAATCTTCGGTTCCGATCATTGCCCGGTAGAAGTTACTTTAGCTTTGTAAATACGGCTATATATAAAAGGAAAGATTCGTCTTTCCTTTTATTTTTTATCGTTTCACCCAGGTGGAACGATCATTCCACCCTTGTGATACGATCGTTCCACAGCTGTGGAACGATAAAAAATAAGGAATTTAATTTATACAAATATTAGCTTTGATATATTACGTGTTATTAAAACGATTATAAATCAGATTGTCTGATGAAGACAAATTGGAAATATATCTTTTCACAGAAGAGGATATTTTTTATCTTAATCTTCCTATAATTATATGTATAATAGAATATTACAGAACTTTCGCCGCTTCTTTTGAATGATTTTTTAATATTGGCAGGAATATTTTATTTTAAAAAATATTCGCATTGTTATTGTTTTTAATTCAAAAATATATATGTTTGCAAAAAAGCATACTCTGTTTTTATCGTTGGGAGTGGATATATAATAAGATATAAAAATAACAAGAGTATAAGTGTTAACTAATTAGAGAGAGTGGATATGAAAGAAAGGTTACTCATGCCATTGACATGCATTGTCTTGAGTATAGATCTGCATGGGCACAAAACCAGTCTGTTTCGGGTATTGTTATCTCCGAAGAATCAGGTGAACCAATTATTGGAGCCTCAGTATTGGTAAAAGGTACTACACAAGGTACGGTGACGGACATGGACGGTAAGTTTACCATATCAAACTTACCAAATTCAGCTAAAGTATTGCAAGTCTCTTATGTCGGAATGGAGGGGCAAGAGGTTTCCATCAAGAATGGAATCATAAAAATTGTCCTGAAATCAGACACCGAGTTGCTGGATGAAGTGATGGTTGTCGCTTTCGGAACGCAGAAGAAGTCGGCTTTTACCGGTTCTGCATCGGTGGTGAATGCCGAAGCTCTGTCGAAACATGTGGCAACCAATGTGGCAAACGCTTTAGTCGGATCGACACCAGGTCTGCAACTTCGCGGAGGTTCTGGTGCTCCCGGAGCCAGTCAGGGAAATATTAAGATTCGAGGTATTGCTTCTTTGTATGCGAATACGGATCCGCTGATTATTGTTGACGGAGCACCTTACAGTGCTTCATTAAGCAACATCCCGCAAGAAGATATTGAGTCGGTTACCGTATTAAAAGATGCGGCTTCGGCAGCTTTGTATGGAGCCCGTGGAGCCGCCGGTGTCATACTGGTAACGACAAAGAGTGGAGCCAATAAGAAAGCTCAGGTAAATGTGGATGTAAAATGGGGAGCCAACAGCCGTGCCATTCAGGATTATGAGACGATTGATGATCCGGGCAAGTATTATGAAACGGTATATTCCCAGTACAACCGCTATTATATGGCTCAGGGACAGGATGCGGCAACGGCTAACGTCAATGCCAATACCTTGATGCTGAATCATCTGGGTTATAATATCTATACTGTTCCAAACGGACAGCAACTGATTGGAACCGACGGTCGTTTAAATCCGAATGCTACCTTAGGCCGTGCCTACGAAGCCAACGGGGAAACCTATTATATGATTAATGACAACTGGCGGGATGCGGCTTATCGAACAGCTCTTCGGCAGGAATATACCGTGAGTATAAACGGAGCGAATGATAAAGGCTCGTTTTATGCGAGTGCCGGATATCTGAACGAGGATGGTATCATTGAATTCTCAGGTTTTAAGCGCTTTTCGGCCCGTTTCAAAGCCGATTATCAGGCCAAGAAATGGCTGAAGATCGGAGCTAATGTAGGATATGTCAATTCGACTACCGAATCGAACCCGAATCTGAATACGTCGTTCAACAGTACCAACCTGATGTATTATACTTCCCGTATTGCTCCTATCTATCCGATCTATGTTCGTGTGTTGGATCAGAAGGGGAATCCGGTAATCCGTACCGATGAACATGGAAATCCGCAATATGATTATGGCGTAGCAACAACCAACTATCCGGGAGCGCAGCGGGCCTTTTTACCTACGGGTAATCCTTTAGGAGCGAACCGCTATAACGAAACGGTTTCGAAAGGAAACAAACTGAATGGCACATTTACGCTGGATGTGAACCTGACCGATTTCCTGAAAGCGAATGCAACCAGTACAATCGATTGGGGAAATACGGGTGAATCTTGGCTTCAGACGTCGCTTTATGGTCCGAAAGTCTCTGTGAATGGGCAGATCGATAAGGCACAGACCAATACCATCCGTCAGAACCATGTGCAGACATTGACTTATTTTGATGAGTTTGGCAAACATCATGTTAATGTCATGATCGGTCATGAGTATTATGATACGAAAACGACATATCTGTATGCCTATGCGCAAGGTTTGTTCTCTCCGGAAATACCGGAAATCAACGGCGCAGCAAAACCGGTCAGTTCCAATTCATATACGACGGAATACAATGTAGAAGGCTATTTTGCGAATGCCCAGTATAGTTATGATGATAAGTATTTTGCTTCGGCATCTTATCGCCGGGATGCATCTTCCCGTTTTGCGAAGCAGAATCGTTGGGGTAATTTCTGGTCTGTCGGCGGAGCCTGGCTGATCAATAAAGAAGATTTCTTCCGGGCCGATTGGATCAATCAGTTGAAAGTAAAGTTGTCGGTTGGTCAGCAGGGTAATGACAATATTCAAGACTTTGCTTATACAGATATGTATACGCTGGCGCCGTCTTCGGGATCTTCTATGTCAGCGTCCTTCTGGCGGATTGGTAATCCGGATATCACGTGGGAAACAACTACCAATACCAATGTGGGTGTGGAGTTCGACTTGTTTAACAGTCGCTTGACCGGTACTCTCGATTATTATTATAAGAAAACAACCGACTTGCTGTTCTGGCTTTCTGTTCCTGAATCAGCCGGTTCGCGAGGCTATTATGGGAATATCGGAGACATTCGGAACTCGGGTGTTGAATTGAGTTTGCAAGGAAATCTGATCCGCACGAAGAATGTGGATTGGAGTATTCAGGTGAACCTGGCACATAATAAAGATAAGATTCTGAAATTGCCGAAATCCAAAACAACAGAGCTTGGTGGATTTATCGATGGTGGTATTTGGTATAAGGAAGGCGGATCGATCTACAATGCATTCCGGGCTGAATATGCCGGTGTGAATGAGAAGGGAGAAGCCCTTTATTATGTGGATAGCAAATTGGGTGAAGGAGTGACGAATCGTCCGGGAAAGAACCGGGATGCGACGACTACGAATTTCAATAAAGCCACCAAATATGAGCAGGGAAGTTTGCTCCCCGATTTATATGGAGGTTTCGGAACGTCTCTTTCTTTGTATGGATTTGATGTCTCATTGACATTCGATTATCAGTTGGGAGGAAAGATCTATGATAATCAATATGCAGGCCTGATGTCGAATATCTCGGATGCCGGTGGAGCCGGTAGTGCCATTCATGTGGATGCCTTGAAAGCCTGGACAGAAGCAAAACCGAATAATGCCATTCCTCGAATGCAGTTTGGCGATCAGTATACGGCAGCAGCTTCTACCCGTTGGCTGACAAGTGCCAGTTATCTGAACTTCCAGTCGTTTACGGTTGGATATACGTTGCCTAAGAATTGGTTGTCAGCATTAGGAATCAGTAGATTGCGCGTTTATGCTTCGGGCGAAAACCTTTGTTTCTGGTCTGCTCGCCGGGGTTTAGATCCTCGTTATTCTTATTCAGAAAATGCCTCTGTGGATGTATATTCACCAGTCCGGACAGTCATGGGCGGACTTCAATTGTCATTCTAAATCCAAAAGTTAAAATGAATATGAAAAGTAAAGTAAAAATATTGACATGGGCTGCTGCCGGTTTAGTCCTGTTGAGTGGCTGCATCAAGGAAATAGATCCTCAAACTTCGAATGTGACTATCGATCAGGCGAACAATGCTCCCGGTGCTTTTGTGAACTTTGTGTCGGCAATAACAAATTCGCTGGCAGGATCATTTACATACAGTAAAAGCAAACAGCATCCTTATGATTTCGGGTATCCGTCATTTTTCCTGATGCGGGATGTGATGGGACAGGATATAGCTTTGGAAGACAAGGGAAACGAATGGTATACAACCTGGTATGCTTGTGGCGTAGGCCTTGGTCCACAGTATGCTGTTTCGCAATATCCCTGGACTTATTATTATGGCTGGATCAAGAGCTGTAATATTGTGATCTCCATGGCCGGTGAAAATCCGGACGGTGAACGGATGGTCGGTTCGGGTATTGCGTATGCGATGCGTGCTATGTTTTATATGGATATTGCTCGAATGTTTGCACAGAAATCTTATGCAATGGATAAAATGGCGGAAACGGTTCCTCTGGTATTGGAAACAACCGGTTTGGAAGCTTTAGCCAAGAATCCGCGGGCAACCAATGAAGTGATGTGGGCACAAATCCTCTCGGATTTGGATAAGGCGGAAGAAAGATTGCAGGATTATCGGCGCCCGGATGTTTATACACCTGATTTGTCGGTTGTTTATGGCCTGAAAGCCCGGGCATATCTGACGATGGAAGACTGGGCGAAGGCCGAAGAGTATGCTAAGTTGGCGCAAGCTGGTTATTCTGTAATGGATGAGAAACAGTTCACCGACCGGAGTACAGGCTTCAATACGCCTAATGGATCATGGATGTTTGGTTTAATCTATAAAGATACAGATGAGAATGTGCTGGCGAATGATGGCGACAGTAGCTGGGGCTCGCAGATGATTCTGGAGATTTCAAGTACGGGCTGCGGTTATGCTGCCAACTATGGAACTCCCAAACGGATTGACAAACATTTGTATGAGACGATCCCTGCTACAGATTTCCGGAAGAACAGTTTTGTCGACTTTGCGATTGATGGTTATAAGGACAATGACCAGGAGAAGGCGATAGAAGCTTTGTCGGCTTATTCTGATGAACCCAAAGGATTACTGACAACAGCAAGTTCTACTGGCTCAAAAGCGGTGGGCGGACTGTGTGTCAAGTTCCGTCCGAAAGGCGGTGTTCATGATAATCAGTATCAGGCTTATGTGGTAGCTGTACCGATGATGCGGGTGGAAGAAAAGAAGTTGATAGAAGCAGAAGCGGTCGGTATGCAGAACGAAGGTCGGGGTATTGCCTTATTAACGGACTTTGCCAAGACGCGTGATCCTCAGTTTGTTTACGGGCAGCATAAAGATGAAACTTATGGAAGCAGCTACGCGACTTCATTCCAGAATGAAGTATGGTGGCAGCGCCGTGTGGAACTGTGGGGCGAAGGCTTTGCGACCTTTGATATTAAGCGGTTGGATAAAGCGGTTATCCGCAGTTATCCGGGAACTAATCATCCATTAGGTATGCGTTGGAATAAGGATTTATATACGACCAATACGGGAAATATTCATCCTGACTGGATGGATCTTTGTATCATCCAGACTGAAACGAACTATAATACAGCCTGTACAAACAATCCTACTCCGGTTCGTCCGCAGGGCGATTCGCCGGAATATAAATGGTAAATGTATTTTATGAATTAACCTTTTCATTCATAAATACACGAGACAACCATAAAAAAGAGTGGTTGAATAAAAAAGATGGGAGGAGCATGCTTGTGAAAGTGTGCTCCTTTGCCATTTGGAGCAGGAAGAACTTATGCGCTTTATTAATAAAGTCTGATTGCATACAAACATTTTATTTTTTGCGTAAGTTTGCAGGAAAAGAAACAATCCTCATGAATCAGATGAATGAAGAAAATTTGCCTAAATTGATCCATATCTCAGAAACAAGTTCGACGAATACATACATGCATGACTTATTGGCCCGGGAAGAAGTGCCCGAAGGCTCTTGTGTGTGGGCTGACTTCCAAACAGCCGGTCGAGGACAGATCGGGAATGTGTGGGAATCAGAAGCCGGAAAGAACCTGACGTTTAGTATCGTATTGTATCCAACCTTTTTACCCGCGAACCGTCAGTTTTTGATCTCGGAACTTTCAGCTTATAGTGTGAAAGAATTATTGGACAGGTATACTTCGGATATTACGGTCAAATGGCCAAATGATGTATATTGGAAAGACCGGAAAATATGCGGGATGCTGATCGAAAATGATCTGGCCGGGCAGAATCTGTACGCTTCTGTATCAGGTATTGGTATTAATCTCAACCAGCCGGAATTTCGGGGTGATGCGCCGAATCCGGTATCGTTATATCAGATTCTGGGCCATGAAGTAGACCGGGAAAAGCTGATGAAGGAATTTCTGGACATCTTTTATGCCAATTATTTGTTAATACTGGAAGGACGAGAAGAAGAATTGCAGGACAAATATCTGAAGTCTCTGTATCGTAAAGACGGATTCTTTGTATATGAAGACGCTAATGGTCGTTTTGAGGCGGCCTTTGACGGAATAGAGCCAACCGGGCATCTGCTGTTGAAACTGAAAGACGGTAGCCGTCGCCGGTATGAGTTTAAGGAAGTGAAATTTATTCTTTCTGCTTGAATATTTCGAGTGGAAATAAAACGCTTTCTAAGAAAAACTACTACAGAGACACTGATGGAATCGTTATATACGAACAGGCCGTGATGACCTGTTGATAACTTTTTTGTTCTTTATTTGGAAGGTAAATAAGTAAATATGTAATTTTACAATCTGAAATCGGCAGATGTTTACAAATCAAACAGGTACGCCGATTTCGAGAAGTAAAGTTTTAACATAGAAAAGGAACCGAAATGGAGGAGCAGAAGATGGTTTATCATGTGCCGGTGCTGTTGCAGGAAAGTCTGGAAGGCATGGCTATTCGTCCGGATGGCGTCTATGTAGACGTTACCTTTGGAGGCGGAGGACACTCTCGTGAAATTCTGCGCCGCCTGGGAGATAACGGACGTCTGTATGGCTTTGATCAGGATGCAGATGCCGAGAAGAACATCCCGGATGATCCGCATTTTACGTTTGTACGAAGTAATTTCCGGTATTTGTATAACTTTATGCGTTATCATCAGGAAATAGGCAAGGTTGACGCCTTGTTGGCAGACTTGGGCGTTTCTTCTCATCATTTTGATGATAAAGAACGTGGCTTTTCATTCCGTTTCGATGGTTTACTGGATATGCGCATGAATACACGCGCCGGGAAAACTGCGGCAGATGTATTGAATGCTTATACAGAAGAAGCTTTGGCTGATGTGTTCTATTTGTATGGGGAGGTAAAAGTGGCCCGGAAATTAGCGTCGATGGTTGTCAGTGCCCGTGATGCCAAGCCTTTTGCTACGATAGAAGATCTGCTTGAGGTTGTCAAGCCTTTTATTGGTCGTGATAAGGAAAAGAAATTCCTTGCTCAGGTATTTCAGGCTTTGCGTATAGAAGTAAATGATGAAATGCGTGCTTTGCGTGAAATGCTGATGGCTACACTGAAAGTATTGAAACCTGGTGGGCGGTTGGTTGTGATTACCTATCATTCTTTAGAAGACCGTCTGGTTAAGAACTTCCTGAAGAGTGGCAACTTTGAAGGTAAAGCTGAACAAGACTTCTTTGGAAATGTGCAGTCTCCTTTCCGCCTGGTGAATAATAAAGTAATTGTTCCATCGTCGGATGAGATAGAACGGAATCCACGATCAAGGAGTGCCAAACTGCGTATCGCAGAGCGAAAATAAAAATGAGATTATGAGTATGGAAGCAGACAATAAAACTACGAATAACCAAGAGAAAAAGAAAAAACATTTTTCTTTTCTTTATGTATTGGGTGGAGGTTTTCTGAAGGAAGATTTCTTCACTCGGCATACACGTATGATTGTGTTGGTAGTAATTCTGATATTTTTCTTTATCGGTAACCGATATACTTGTTTGCAGAAGTTAAGAGAAATAGACCGTTTACAGCAAGAGTTGAGGGATGTCCGGTTTGAAGCGCTTTCCATCTCGTCTGAACTGACCGGTAATAGCCGTCAGTCACAGATAGAAATGCTGATAGAAGAACAGGGTATAGATTTGGAAGGAGCCACAACTCCTCCGTATGAATTGAAGAAATAACATGGCTGATGATACTAACATAGAAGATAAAAAGGTCAAGGACGGCAGCATCTTCTTTTCTTATTTGGTGGTGGTGTTTTTTTTGGCTGTTTTAGCTGTCTTTATCGTAGCAAAGGCTTTGAATACAGCCTTTGTGGAAAAAGACCGTTGGCTTGCTTTAGCGAAAACACAGATTATGCCCGACAGGACTGTTTTACCGAGTCGTGGTAATATCTATTCGTATGATGGGAAGCTGATGGCTACAAGTGTGCCTCGTTATTATACATATCTGGATTTTAAAGCTGATGGCTTTTTGCTGGATACCTTTTTATATTCTAAGCGGAATGGTTTGGATTCGCTGTCAATTTATTTGTCTCGTAAGTTTAAAGACCGTAGTCCTGCTGGTTATAAAAGTCATTTGTTACGGGGTTTGAAGTCGAAGAGTCGCCAATATCCGGTGCACGTAGGGAAAGTTTCTTATTCTGACTTGAAGGAAATGAAGAAGTTCTCGTTCTTACGTTTGAATCGCTTTAAGAGTGGTTTCTATACAAAGGAGATGGTTGATAGGCAACGACCATTCGGAACCTTGGCAGCCCGTACTATTGGTGATGTTTACGGAGAGATAGATACCTCTGGAGTTACGAAAGGAAAGAACGGACTGGAGTTGCAATATGATTCATTATTGCGGGGAAAGCCTGGCGTTAGCTCGGTTCGTCGTATAGGTGGCCGTTGGACAAACGTGATTGAACAGGATCCGGAAGAGGGAATGGATATTCGTTCAACCATTGATATAGATATCCAAGATATCACGGAGAAATCTTTACTTGATATGCTGAAGAAGATTGATGCGGCTTCAGGAACAGCGGTCGTTATGGAAGTAAAGACCGGAGAGATAAAGGCCATTACCAATATGGGACGTATCCGGGAAGGCGTGTATGGAGAAACGGTGAATCATGCAGTAGCTGATGAAACGGAACCAGGTTCGACATTCAAGGTTGCGTCTATCATGGTCGCTTTGGAAGACGGCGTTTGTCAACCGGGTGATACCGTTGATACGGGAAATGGTATATATATGTATAAAGGATCCCGTATGACGGATCATAATGCGAATAAAGGTGGATATCATAAGATCTCGGTTGAACAGGCTATCTGGTACTCATCGAATATCGGTGTGGCCAAGACAATTCTGAAGGGATATGAAAACAATCCGACAAAATTCGTAGAAGGCTTGTATCGTATTGGTATGAATGCTGATCTGCAAATTGATATACCTGGAGCAGGACGGGCGAAGATTCGCCGGCCGGATGATAAGAATCATTATTGGTCAAAGACAACTTTGCCTTGGATGTCATTTGGGTATGAGACGCAAATTCCTCCGATTTCGACTTTGGCATTTTACAATGCAATTGCCAATAATGGAACGATGATGCGACCTTATTTCGTCAAGGAAATTATGCATCGGGGAAAAACTGTGCAGAAATTCTCACCGCGTGTTATAATCCCTTCAATTTGTTCAGAGAATACGTTGCATATTATTCAGAAAATGTTGGTAGGGGTAGTTGAGCAGGGTACAGGAAAAGCCGTGCATTCGGATATTATTCAGATAGCGGGAAAGACAGGAACGGCTCAGATTGCTTCGGGCGGCGTATACCGACAGGCCGGACATCAGGTCGCTTTTGCCGGCTATTTTCCTGCTGAAGATCCGATGTATAGCTGTATAGTCGTGATTCGTCAACCAAGAATCGGGTATCCTTCCGGTGGAACCATGTCTGGTGGTGTTGTAAAGGCTATTGCCGAGAAGATTTATTCGAGCCATATCTCTATTCCAATTGATGAGATGAAACCCGATTCAACAGCTGTCTTTTTGCCAATAGTTAAGGGTGGAGAAAAACGGGCTGTTGAGAATGTGCTGGATGAATTGGATATTGCTTTCGTAAGTGACAGTGCAGAAACTGACTGGGTGAAGGCAACAAGAGACAAAGAACGGAACCGGATTGTATTGGAAGACGTTACGATTCGGAACGGTTTGGTTCCGGCCGTTTATGGTATGGATGCGAAAGATGCTGTCTTTTTATTGGAATCCGCAGGTTTACGGGTTACAGTATCGGGTGCCGGTCGTGTGACAGCTCAGAGTATTCCTCCGGGACGTCGTGTTTCAAAAGGACAAACTATATTATTAACATTGAAGTGACTATGGAATTACAAAAACTGATTCAAGTATTGGATGCTCCTGTAGTAACAGGAAATCCGCAAGCGGAAATTACAGGAATTCACTCCGATTCCCGTCGGATAGAACCGGGCTTCCTATTTGTTGCTGTTCGGGGAACGGCAGTGGATGGTCATACCTATATTGCCGGAGCGTTGGAGAAAGGGGCTGTTGCTGTTGTCTGTGAAGAAATACCGCAAGGCTTGAATGATAAATGTATATTCGTGGTGGTAAAAGATTCTGCCGAAGCGCTTGGTAAGTTACTTTCAGCCTGGTATGGTAATCCGTCAGATAAATTGGTGCTGGTGGGTGTTACAGGCACGAATGGAAAAACTACCATCGCTACCTTATTATATCAGATGTTTCGGAAATTGGGACATAAGGCTGGTTTAATTTCTACAGTTTGTAATTATGTGGATGGTGAAGCAATCCCGACCGAACATACAACTCCCGATCCGATAACGCTTCATGCATTGATAGCACGGATGGTAGAAGCCGGTTGTGAGTATGCTTTTATGGAAGTTAGTTCACATTCGATAGATCAGAAACGTATCAGCGGCCTTTCTTTTAATGGTGGTATTTTTACGAATCTGACGCGTGATCATTTGGATTATCATAAGACCGTAGAGAATTATTTGAAGGCGAAGAAAAAATTCTTTGATGATCTGCCAGCAACGGCTTTTGCCTTGACCAATCTGGACGATAAGTCGGGAATGGTGATGTTGCAGAATACTGCAGCTAAAAAACTGACTTATTCGTTGCGTACATTGGCTGATTTCAAGGGGAAAATATTGGAATCGCATTTTGACGGAACTGAATTGCTGATTAATAATCGAGAAGTCTCCGTACATTTTGTGGGGCGTTTTAATGCTTATAACCTGCTGGCTGTTTATGGTGCCGCAGTCACATTGGGAAAAACTCCGGAAGAGGTTTTGGTGGTGTTGAGTACTTTGCATTCTGTCTCTGGTCGATTTGAGACCATTCGTTCGCCTAAAGGATACACGGCAATTGTCGATTATGCTCATACACCGGATGCTTTGACAAATGTATTGAATGGCATTCATGAAGTGCTGGATGGTAATGGAAGAGTAATTACCGTAGTTGGATGTGGAGGAAATCGGGATAAGGGAAAACGTCCGATGATGGCAAGAGAAGCCGTTCGTTTGAGTGATCAGGTTATCCTTACTTCCGACAATCCTCGTTTTGAAGAACCAGATGCAATCATACAAGACATGGTGGCAGGATTAACTTCGGCGGATATGGAGAAAACTCTGTGCATCACGGATCGTGAACAGGCAATTAAAGCGGCAGTGAAACTGGCTCAGAAAGGTGATGTAATCTTGATTGCTGGTAAAGGACATGAAGATTATCAGGAAGTGAAAGGTGTAAAGCATCATTTTGATGATCGGGAAATAGTAAGAGACTTGTTTGCTAATCAACAAGCATAAAAGGACATGTTGTATTATTTGTTTAATTATTTGGATCAGTTGGATTTTCCGGGAGCGGGCATGTTTAAGTATGTGTCGTTTCGTTCCGGATTGGCGTTGATATTGTCTTTGTTTATATCAACGGCTATCGGTCGGAAAATTATTGATCGGTTGCAATATTTACAGATCGGTGAGACGATCCGAAACTTAGGACTTGAAGGAGAGTATAGTAAGAAAGGTACGCCTACTATGGGAGGAATTATCATTATTATTGCAATATTGATTCCTACCTTATTATGTGCTCGGTTAAGTAATATTTATGTATTACTCATGCTGGTTACGACTCTTTGGTTAGGCGCATTAGGTTTTGCCGACGACTATATTAAGGTATTTCGGAAGAATAAAGAAGGAATGCATGGACGGTTCAAGATCGTCGGGCAGGTCGGTTTGGGATTGATAGTTGGTCTGGTATTATTCTTGAGTCCGGATGTGGTCATCAAAGAAAATATGGAAGTCCGTCATGATAATGTGATTGAAACAGTAAAATTTCATACATTAGAAAAGAAATCTACCAAGACGACCATTCCATTTGTTAAGAACAATAATTTCGATTATGCGATGTTGGTCGACTGGGCCGGTAAATATAAACAGGAAGCTGCTTGGATTGTGTTTGTCGCTATGGTAATCTTTGTAGTGACGGCTGTTTCTAATGGTGCTAATTTGACAGACGGATTAGATGGATTGGCGGCGGGTACATCTGCTATTATAGGAGTGGCCTTAGGTATTTTGGCTTATATGTCGTCGCATTTCCAGTTTGCCTCATTCCTGAATATCATGTTTATTCCTGGGGCAGAAGAACTGACTGTATTTGCTTCCGCCTTTATTGGGGCGACCATTGGGTTCTTGTGGTATAATGCATATCCTGCTCAGGTATTTATGGGTGATACGGGAAGTTTGACATTGGGTGGTATTATAGCGGTGTTTGCTATTATTATCCGGAAAGAATTGTTAATCCCCATTTTATGTGGAATCTTTTTAGTGGAAAGTTTGTCTGTCATCATGCAGACTTTCTATTTTAAATATACGAAGAAAAAGTATGGAGAAGGGCAACGAATTTTTAAGATGGCACCTTTACACCATCATTTTCAGAAAGCAGGTAATGCTGGTATTCAGGCATTAATACAAAAGCCTTTGAATAAAGTGCCGGAGTCGAAGATTGTAGTTCGCTTTTGGTTAATCGGCATTATTCTGGCCGTTATTACGATTGTTACGTTAAAGATGAGATAAAGATGAGTAAGAGAATTGTTGTATTGGGAGCTGGAGAAAGTGGCGCAGGTGCTGCTGTCTTGGCAAAAAAGGAAGGTTTTGACGTTTTTGTATCTGATCTTTCTGGTATCAAGCCCAAATATAAAGAGCTGCTGGATGCCCATGCCATTTGCTGGGAAGAAGGACATCATACGGAGTCTGACATCTTGAATGCCGATGAAGTGATCAAAAGCCCGGGAATCCCGGATAAGGCTCCTATTATTCAGAAACTGAAGGCGCAGGGAACACCTATTATTTCGGAAATTGAATTTGCGGGTCGTTATACAGATGCGAAGATGATATGTATTACTGGCAGTAATGGAAAAACAACGACAACGTTGTTGACTCATCATTTATTGACAGAAGCTGGTGTGGATGCCGGCTTGGCTGGGAATGTAGGCAACAGCTTGGCTCTGCAGGTCGCAGAAAATCCTCATCCAGTATATGTGATAGAGTTAAGTAGCTTCCAGTTGGATAATATGTATAATTTTAAGGCCGATATTGCTATTCTGCTAAATATAACTCCTGATCATTTGGATCGTTATAACTATGAAATGCAGAATTATGTAAATGCAAAGTTCCGTATAATACAGAATCAGACGGAAAAAGATGCTTTCATTTTTTGGAATGACGACCCGATTATTGCTAGAGAAATCAAGAAGCATAATCCGAAAGCTACTCTTTACCCTTTTGCTGAAACGCATGAAGAAGGCACAAAGGGGTATGTGGAAAACAACCAAATTATTGTAGAATCAGAAAACGGAACTTTTACAATGGAACAAGATTTATTAGCGTTGACAGGTAAGCATAATTTGTATAATTCATTAGCTGCAACTATCGCTGCGAAGATCATGGATATTCATGATGATAAGATCCGTGCTTCTTTGAAGAACTTTGCAGGTGTTGAACATCGTTTAGAAAAAGTTGCCCGTGTGCGTGGTGTGGATTATATCAATGATTCAAAAGCGACAAACGTCAATTCTTGTTGGTATGCCTTGCAGTCGATGAAGACTCCGGTCGTTCTGATCTTAGGTGGTACTGATAAAGGGAACGACTATACGGAAATAGAAGCTTTGGTAAAAGAAAAAGTGCGGGCTTTAATTTTCTTGGGGGTTGATAACCGGAAGTTGCACACATTCTTTGATGGTAAGATTAATCGGATAGAAGATGCTGGTTCAATGGAAGAAGCCGTGAATAAAGCTTATCGTTTGGCTCAGAAAGGTGATACGGTACTACTCTCTCCATGTTGTGCAAGCTTCGATTTGTTTACTTGTTATGAAGATCGGGGGGATCAGTTTAAGGCCTGTGTTCGTAATTTATAAGATTTGATTTGAAAGGAGCTGATTATGGATTTGGCGAGTAGATTATTTAAAGGAGACCGTGTCATTTGGGTGATATTCATGTTCCTGTGTTTGATCTCGGTGATAGAGGTGTTTAGTGCAACCAGTACGATTGCCTATAGAAATGCGAACTATTGGATGCCGATTATTCGCCATGCTTCTTTTCTGCTGATGGGTTTTGCCGGAGTATTGATATTACACAATCTTCCTTATAAAGTCTTTATCGGTTTTGGCCTTTTCCTTCCAATTGCCATTTTTTTATTGGCTATAACGCCCTTTGTCGGTGTTGAAATTAATGGAGAGCCTCGGTGGTTGGAAATTTTAGGAATACGGTTTCAACCTTCAGAGGTGGCTAAATTGTCTGCTGTCTGTTATATGGCTTTAGTATTAAGTAAGCGAGATAAGCTGACAGATGCTCAGATGTTTAAATATATCCTGATCGGAATAGGTTTGGCTTGTGGATTCATTTTCTTCAATAATGGATCAACAGCAATACTTCTTTTTACGATTATGGTGATGATGATGTTTATCGGGCAAATTAAGGTTCTACGGATATTTAAATTGCTGGGTGTTTGTGTGGCAGCTTTGGTCCTGTTGTTGACAGTCTTATTTGTGACTCCAGATTCGATTATGAATTACATGCCGAATCGTTTTCATACGTGGAAAGCACGTATTGAACGGTTTTCTTCTTCTGATGATCGTTTGGATACGAAAGAAGGTAAGGTATTGACTTTGGACGATGAGCATTATCAGGAGGATCATGCAAAAATAGCTATTGCCCAAGGAGGTTTATTAGGGAAAAAGCCTGGACACGGGCAACAGCGTGACTTTTTGCCACAGGCGTATTCTGACTTTATTTATGCTATTATCATTGAAGAGATGGGCCTGGTTGGGGGCTTTTTCGTCTTGTTCCTTTACTTGGCCTTATTGATCCGTGTAGCGATGATAGCCCGAAGATGTCATACTTTGTTCCCTAAATTCCTGGTGCTGGGCTGTGGCCTGCTTATTGTTACTCAAGCATTAGTGAATATGGCGGTGGCAGTTGGAGTCTTTCCGGTGACAGGTCAACCTTTACCATTAATTAGTCGAGGAGGAACTTCTACGGTTATCAGCTGTGTCTATATTGGTATTATATTAAGTGTTAGCCGTTTTGGCGCAAACATCGGTAATGAGGAGGATCAACTTCCGGAGGAAAAACAGGAAACTTCTGAAACGACATTGCCTGGAGTTTCGAAGGAAGAAATAGATAATTGGGTTCCGGATGTCGACTCGGGGAAAAAAGAACAGCTTTCAGAATGAACGCAACAAAAATATAATCATGAAACAATATAAAGTAATCATCAGTGGTGGTGGTACGGGAGGTCATATCTTTCCTGCTATATCTATTGCTAACACGTTAAAGAAAAGAATTCCGGGCGTACAGATCCTTTTTGTGGGAGCAGAAGATCGGATGGAGATGGATAAAGTTCCTGCAGCCGGATACGAGATTGTTGGCTTACCTGTAAAAGGATTTGATCGATCTCATTTGCTAAACAACATAAAAGTAGTTCGTTGCCTGTTGAGAAGTTTATCCTTGGCAAAGAATACAATTCGGGATTTTCAACCGGACATTGCTGTTGGGGTTGGCGGATATGCCAGTGGACCTACGCTTTGGATGGCTTCATCTTTAGGTATTCCAACATTGATTCAGGAACAGAATTCTTATGCTGGAGTTACCAATAAATTATTAGCGAAGAAAGCGGACCGAATTTGTGTTGCTTATGAAGGCATGGATAAATTTTTCCCAGCTGAAAAGATTGTTGTGACCGGAAATCCTGTTCGTCAGGATTTGGAGGAAGCTCGGGGGAAAAGAGAAGAAGCTTTGAATTTCTTTGGCCTTTCGCCGGAGAAGAAGACGGTTTTAGTTGTAGGTGGAAGTTTGGGCGCTCGTACTATTAATCAGAGCATCCAAGGTGATTTAGATAAATTCTTTGCATCTGATGTACAGCTGATATGGCAGACTGGGCGTTACTATCATGAAGAAGCAATTAGACATTTGAAGGCTTATCGGGGAATACCGGTTTGGTGCTCCGATTTTATTTCACGTATGGATTTTGCTTATGCTGCGGCAGATTTGGTTATATCAAGAGCTGGGGCCAGTTCTATTTCAGAATTATGTATATTGAAGAAACCGGTTGTATTGGTTCCTTCTCCTAACGTAGCGGAAGATCATCAGACAAAGAATGCTCTGGCTTTAGTTAACAATCGGGCGGCCGTGATGGTTACAGACAAAGATGCTCCGCAAAAATTAGTGGATACGGCCTTATCGTTGATCCATGACGACGATAGACTATCTTCTTTATCACAGCAGATTGGGAAAATGGCCCATTTTCATAGCGCAGAACAAATTGTCGATGAAATTATGAAAATAATAGAAAGAAAATCGTAATTTTGAATCGTTAGTATAGAGGATAGAATTATGGAGATGCAAAAGACTACATCTGTTTATTTCGTAGGTGTTGGAGGAATCGGAATGAGTGCTTTGGCCCGTTATTTTGAGGCGAAAGGCAAACATGTTGCGGGTTATGACAAGACTCCTTCTGATTTAACTGCTGCATTGATTAATGAGGGTATTCGTATACATTATATGGATGATGTAGCGTTGATTCCTGCGGACTGTAAACAGGTTGATTCTACATTGGTAGTTTATACCCCGGCAATTCCTGAAACACATGCAGAATTGAACTTTTTCAGAGAAAATGGTTTTACCTTGATGAAGCGAGCTCAAGTTTTAGGTGAAATTACGAGATCAGAAAGAGGCTTGTGTGTAGCAGGTACGCATGGCAAGACAACCACTTCATCCATGTTGGCCCATTTACTGAAACAGTCGCATGTGGATTGTAATGCTTTCCTTGGTGGAATTCTGAAGAATTATAATAGTAATTTAATGCTTTCGGATAAAAGTGATTTGGCGGTGATTGAGGCGGATGAATTTGATCGTTCATTTCATTGGTTAAATCCTTTTATGGCAGTAATTACAGCCGTTGATCCTGATCATTTGGATATTTATGGGACACCGGAAGCCTATCGGGAAAGCTTTGAACATTTCACCTCCTTGATTCGTCCAGACGGCTGTTTAGTTATGAAAAAAGGTTTACAGCTTCAGCCACGTTTGCCCAAAGGCGCTAAGCTTTATACATATTCAGCTACAGAAGAGGCTGATTTCTTTGCCCGTAATATTCGTATAGGTAATGGTGATATTGTATTTGACTTTGTGACTCCCATGGGCTGTATTGAAGATGTAAAATTAGGAGTTCCTGTTAAGGTTAATATAGAAAACGGAGTTGCAGCAATGGCTCTTGCCCAATTAAATGGTGTCACTGATGAAGAAATCAAAAGAGGAATGGCTTCTTTTGCTGGTCCGGTCAGACGTTTTGACTTTCATTTGAAGAGGAATGATATCGTTTTATTGGATGATTATGCACACCATCCGGCAGAACTGAAAGCAAGTATCCAGTCGGTGAAAGAGCTGTATCCGGATAAAAAGATAACCGGTATATTTCAGCCACATTTATATACGCGTACGAGGGACTTCGCTGCTGATTTTGCTGCCAGTCTTTCTTTATTAGATGAGTTGATATTATTGGATATTTATCCGGCTCGAGAAGAACCTATTCCTGGAGTAACGTCACAGCTTATCTTTGATCAGGTAACTCTGAAGAAGAAGCGAATGATTAAGAAAGAAGAACTGTTGGATTTGGTGAAAAAAGAAGCAGCAGATTTTCAAGTTGTACTTATGCTCGGAGCCGGAAATATAGATCGGTTGGTTGAGCCTGTAAAACAAATATTGGAGAAACGGTGATTCGAGTTTTATCTATCATATTAGCCGCATTGTTGTCCTGCTATGTGCTGGTCGTAGCCTTCATTTTTCGGGATTTTAAAGAAGACGGATTGTGTGAAGGTATGGAGATCGTTCTGCGTGATAGTTTGGAAAAGCATTTTGTGACAGAAGGTGATTTGGTTTATTTGCTAAAACAGGCAAAATTATATCCGGTAAAAACTCCAATGAGCGAAATTAATACCGAGAAAATTGAAGAAAAGTTGTTGAGTAATAATATGATCTCAAAAGTTGAGGCCTATAAGACACCTTCTCGGATAATTAAGTTGGAGATTGAACAGAAAATGCCTATCTTGCGGATTAATAGTCCGGCCGGCAACTATTATGTAGATAATTTGGGCAGTGTAATGCCTCTGAGCCGGCATTATGTAGCCCATGTTCTGGTAGCAAGCGGACAAATAGATGAGAAACTTGCTTTGGGGGATTTATATAAGTTCGCTCTCTTTTTACAGGAAGATGATTTCTGGAATGACTGGATAGGGCAGATTTATGTAGATGCCGATAATGATGTAGAGTTGATTCCACGTGTAGGTAATCACAAAGTTATTTTGGGATCATTTGATGATTATCTGACAAAGTTGGAAAATTTGCGGCTCTTTTATGAACAGGCTATTCCAAAAGTTGGTTGGGATAAATATAGTGAGATAAACTTGAAGTATAAAAACCAGATTGTTTGTATTAAAAGATAATAGATATATGACATACACAGACTTTATAGCGGTAATAGACTTAGGCACATCCCATCTGGTTGGAATGGTGGGAACGAAGAACGAAAATGGCGTTCTTTCAATTATAGCCTATGATGTAGAAAAATCAGAATCCTGCATTCGCAGAGGATGTGTATATAACGTTGAGGAAACAGCCAATAAAATAAAACGCCTGATCTTGAAGTTGGAGAATAAATTAGGCGGTAGTAAGATTGGCAAAATATATATCGGCGTTGGATCCAAATCTATTCGGACGATTGATCATACAGTATCGAAAGTGTTAGGTGCTGAAGGCGAAGTTACTTCGGCTGTATTGAGACAGTTGGAAGATGAATGCAGGGCTTATCAACCTTCTTTGCTGGATGTGTTGGAAGTGACATCTCCGGTTTATTTATTGGATGGAAAAGAGGAAAGCGAACCGTTAGGAATTTCCTGTTCCCGGATTGAAGCACGATACAAATTAATCGTAGCGCAACCAACGATCCGCCGTTCTATCATGACGAACATTGCAGATCGGATTAAATTGCCCATAGCCGGAATTATTGTTGCTCCGTTGGCTTTGGCTGATTTGATTTTAACTCCAGCTGATAAGCAAGGTGCCATTCTGATTGATTTTGGGGCAGGTGTTACTTCTGTGACCATATTCAAGAATGGACGTCTGGTGGCTTTGACTGTAGTCCCGTTGGGCGCAGGTTTGATCACACGTGATATCATGTCTTTACGGGTTTCTGAAATGGAAGCCGAACGATTGAAACGAACTTATGGCAGTGCGCTTCCGTTAGACAGGGATAAGGAACAGCAGAAGATAGAGATCAATAAAATGGACGATTACCGGTCTCAGGAAATGTCGTTGGCCGACTTGAATGAAATTATAGAAGCTCGTTCTCGTGAAATTGTTAAGAACGCATATGCTCGTGTGGAAGATGCAGGTGTTGCTAAAGAACCAGGTTTTTCTGTGACTATTGCAGGTTGTGGTTCTGCTTTAAGTAATTTGCGGGAAGCTGTCAGTGAATGTTTTGATATGGAAGTGCATTATCCATTAATCCGTAAAGGAACGATAGATAGCAGTGTTGAAATGATTGCCAATAATCCGGAATTTACGACAGCTGTTGCTTTGTTGCTGTATGGAAAGGAAAATTGCGCACTACGCCAGGAACCTAAAGCCGAACCTAAAGTAACGCATGTACAGCCAAAAGTACAGGAGGAAGAACCGGTTGCTCCGAAGAACGACCCAGTTAATTCTGTAAGGTTTGGTAATGAAACTTCGTATCGTCAGGATAATCAAACTCAATCTCAGAAACAGACTTCTCAGCCTAATCCGAATCAGGGACAAACTGTAAATCCTCCTCAGAATGAGAAGATTAGCTGGTGGAAAAAATTGAAGAAGAAAGCCGATTCAACAGCGGGCGATTTATTTAATGGTGAAATCTAATAACACAAGAACATAATGGACGACAATTTGATAAACTTAAATATTCCGACAAATCCAGATGCTATTATTAAGGTAATCGGTGTTGGCGGTGGTGGTGGTAATGCTGTCACCAATATGTACAAGGAAGGCATACATAATGTTTCATTTGCTTTATGTAATACAGATCAGCAGGCATTAAATGGCTCAGATGTTCCGGTGAAGTTATTGTTGGGACGAACAACTACCTGTGGATTAGGTTCTGGTGATCAGCCGGAACGTGGCCGTGCAGCTGCGGAAGAAAGCGAGGAAGAGATCCGTCAGATGTTGAGCGATGGTACAAGAATGGCTTTTATTACAGCTGGTATGGGTGGTGGAACTGGTACGGGAGCTGCTCCTGTAGTTGCCAGAGTTTCTAAAGAAATGGGAATCTTGACGGTTGGTATCGTGACAATTCCATTTGAGTTTGAAGGTCAGTTTAAGATTGTTCAAGCTTTGTTGGGTGTAGAAGAGATCTCAAAGAATGTGGATGCACTGCTGGTTATCAATAATGAACGGGTTCGTGAGATTTATTCCGATATTGGCATGAGCGCTTCTAAGGCTTATGCGAAAGCTGATGAAACCTTGACTATTGCTGCAAAGAGCATTGCTGAAATCATTACGATTAGAGGTGTTCAGAACTTGGACTTTGCCGATGTGAAGACAACCATGAAAGATGGTGGCGTTGCCCTGATGAGTAATGGCTATGGTGAAGGAGAAGGACGTTTGCAGCAGGCCATTGATCAGGCTTTGAGTTCTCCGCTCTTGAATAATAACGATGTTTATAATGCACAGCGTATATTGTTCAATATTTATTCAAGTCACGATAATGAATTCCGTATTGATGAAATGGGCGAGGTTCATAAATTTATGGCTCGTTTCCGTACGAAGTTCCGTGTAAAATGGGGATTTGCCTTTGATGATACATTAGGCGACAAGATTAAAATTACGATTCTGGCAACAGGATTTGGTCTGGATGATATTCCGGAAATGGCACAACAACACCGGGCTGCTCAGGAATTGCGTACGGAAGAAGAACAACGGATGGAAGCCGAACGCCGTGCCCGTGAAGAGTCTGAACGGAATTTGATGAAGAAATATGGCTATTCGGTAAATCGTCTGCGCTCGCAGGTTGAAGTGGTAACACTGACTGCTGATGAGCTGGATGATGATACCTTGATAGTCATGCTGGAAGATTCTCCAACATATAATCGGGATATACGGAAAATCAACCAGTTGCGTCGTGGTGGCGGATTTGATGCTCCGGAGACAAATACGACTTTCTCATCTGCCAATACTACCAATACAACGTATAAGAAATCGGATAATAATACCAATTCAGTGATCAGTTTTAGATAAATATAGATATGGATTTGTTTGAAAGAGTCAGCGAAGACATTAAAAACGCAATGAAGGCAAAAGATAAAGTTGCCCTTGAGACTTTGAGAAATGTAAAGAAAGTATTCTTGGAAGCTAAAACAGCTCCGGGAGCGAATGATACATTAGCGGATGCAGATGCTTTGAAGCTGTTGCAGAAATTAGTGAAACAAGGAAAGGATTCGGCTGCTATTTATGTAGGACAAGGCCGACAGGATTTGGCCGATGCAGAATTAGCTCAGGTTGCTGTTCTTGAAAAGTACTTACCGAAGCAAATGTCTGCGGAAGAATTGGAAGCCGAACTAAAGAAGATTATTGCAGAAGTGGGCGCTACTACCGCTAAAGATATGGGTAAAGTAATGGGCGTTGCTTCAAAAGCATTGGCAGGAAAAGCCGAAGGCCGTGCTATTTCTGAAGCCGTAAAGCGTTTATTGGCTTAATAGAGGAAATTAAATAGGGGAGAAAGTGGTGGAAGTGTATGCAGTGTGCATTTTCATCACTTTTTCTAATTGAGCAAGCTTAACTTTAATTTATAAACACTATATGAAATGATTTCTTTTACTTGTTGTTTTATTGCCCTTATTGTCGGTTATTTTGTTTATGGAAAATTTATTGAGAAAATCGCTGGTATAGATCCGAAACGTCTAACTCCTGCTTATGCCAAGCAAGACGGTGTAGATTATCTGCCTCTTCCGACTTGGAAGATTTTCATGATTCAGTTTCTGAATATTGCCGGGTTAGGCCCGATTTTCGGTGCTATTCTGGGAGCTAAATTTGGTTCGGCTTCGTTTCTTTGGATTGTTTTAGGAAGTATTTTTGCTGGAGCCACGCATGATTTCCTGGCCGGTTTCTTATCTTTACGTAAAGATGGGGCCAGTCTTCCTGAAATCGTAGGTATGTATTTGGGTGATCGTTTCAAGCAGTTCATGCGTGCGTTTACGATCGTTTTGATGGTTCTGGTCGGTGTTGTCTTTGTAGCTGGTCCTGCCGGCTTATTAGCCAGTCTTACACCTGAATCTCTTGATACCATGTTTTGGATTATTGTGATCTTTCTGTATTATGTACTGGCAACTCTGTTGCCAATCGATAAGATTATCGGAAAGGTTTATCCGTTGTTTGCCATCGCCCTTCTGTTTATGGCGGTTGGAATCTTTGTGATGCTGTATGTACATCATCCGGATTTGCCTGAGTTTACAGATGGCTTTGCCAATACTCATCCGCAAGGATTACCTATTTTCCCAATTATGTTCGTAAGTATAGCATGTGGAGCTATTTCCGGTTTTCATGCGACTCAAAGTCCATTGATGGCCCGTTGCCTGAAGAGTGAGAAACATGCTTATCCTGTCTTTTATGGAGCCATGATTACAGAAGGAATTGTAGCCTTGATCTGGGCGGCAGCTGCTACTTACTTTTTCCATGAAAACGGGATGGAAGAAAACAATGCGGCTGTTATTGTTGATTCAATTACGAAAAACTGGTTGGGAGCAGTTGGCGGTGTCTTAGCTGTTTTAGGTGTGATTGCAGCTCCGATTACTTCGGGTGATACAGCTTTCCGGTCGGCTCGCCTGATTGTCGCTGATTTCTTGAAAATGGAGCAGAAGAGCATGGCTAAGCGTTTGCTGATCTCTGTTCCTCTTTTCTTAATCTCCATCGCCATTCTGGTTTATTCCTTGAAAGATCAGGCGGGCTTTGATATGATCTGGCGTTATTTCGCCTGGACAAACCAGACATTGGCTGTTTTCACTCTGTGGGCTTTGTCGGTTTATCTGCGTCAGGAAGGTAAGTTATATATCGTAACCCTGATTCCGGCCCTGTTCATGACAATGGTTTGTTCTACTTATATCTTTGTCGCTCCTGAAGGTTTTGGCCTTCCTTACACATTATCGATTGTGATTGCTTCGGTCATCACCTTGGCTGTATTGGCCTTGTTTATATATAAAGGAAGGAAATAATTCTCTCTCATCGTTTGGGGAATCGAACGATAAAAGATGCACCCGTAAATCTGTCTTTCGGATGAAGGAAACGGATTTACGGGTGCATTTTTATGTAGGAAAGAATTGACTTAGAATTCCAAGAGAGCTATGTGTGGGTTATGATCGCTCAAGTAACCTGTTTTTGTCTCCGGATTCTGACATATTTCTGTATTTAATACCTTGATTTGGGGAGTAACAAAAATAAAGTCGATCTTTTCTCGCTTGTCCATTGGATAGCGGCCGAAGTCATGGAAAGTATAGTTCGGTCCTGTCTTCTGATCTGTCATCTTATAAGCGTCTTTCAGGACAAATTCGTTGGTTGTAATTGTCTGATAGGCTTCCGACTGGTCGTTTACGTTGAAGTCGCCTGTCACAACAGCTGGTTGGTCTCCTACAATCTCCTTGATCTTTTTGATGATCAGCAGGGCGCTTTCGCGGCGGGCTTCAACTCCAACATGATCAAAATGGGTATTCACACCCATGAAAATCTTACCTGTCGCCTTATCCTTAAACTTGGCCCAAGTAGCAATGCGGGTGCAGGCGCCGTCCCAACCGATGAAGCCGGCACTATCCGGATATTGCGACAACCAGAATGTATTACTTTCAAGTACTTCATATTTATCTGACCGATAGAACAGAGGCGAATACTCTCCTTTTTCTTTCCCGTCTTCACGTCCAACACCGATAGCGGCGTAATTCGGTAAACCAGCTTTCAGATCTTCCAACTGATTGTGCAGGACTTCCTGCATACCGATGATATCCAACTTCTTGGCGAGGATATATTTGCAAACAGTATCTTTCCGATACTGCCAGTTGTTGAGGCTGTCGCCCGGGTTATCTAATCGTATGTTGAATGTAGCCCATTCGATTTGCAATGATGAGGCCGGTTGAGCCGTTTCGGCCGGTTGCTGTGTCTTTTTTCCGCTACAAGCCATCAGCATGATGGCACACAAGGCAGCACTTACGAATTTCTTCATGATTTATTTCTTTGTTAGTAATTTTAGAGTAAAGGTAGAGAATAATTGTGATAAGTGAACAATATCGAAGGAAATCCTTGATAAGTTTATTCTTAATCGTTAAAATTATAGGTATTTCTGCTTGTATTTTTACCGTTTCACGAATGTGGAACGATAAAAAATAGTGTCATTTAACGAATTTAGTTGACTTGGAAAGTTCTTATCGTCAATGGAGACTTTTATTTTAATACACCTTTTCCCTGGCGGACAATCTCGAAATCGTCGGTTGTACAATCTACTACGGTTGAAGGTTCTAAACCACCGTAACCGCCGTCAATAACCAGGTCTGCCCGTCCTTCATATTTTTCTGCAATCAGTTCCGGGTCGGTAGAGTATTCAAGAATTTCATCATCGTCGTCATGTACTGACATGGTAAGTAACGGATTGCCCAATTCTTGAACAATAGTCCGGACGATGTTATTGTCGGGTACACGAATGCCGACTTCTTTCCGGTTCTTGTAAATCTTGGGTAATTCGTTGCTGGTAGGCAGGATGAAGGTAAAAGGTCCGGGCAAATTCTTTTTCATCAACTTGAAAGCTGCATTGTTTACTTTGGCATATTCACTCAAGTTGGACAGGTCATAACAAATAATCGAAAGGTTACTCTTTAGAGGATTAACTCCTTTGATCTGGCAGATTCTTTCAACAGCACGTACATTCAAGGCATCACATCCGATGGCATATACCGTATCTGTCGGGTAAATAATCAGACCACCGTCTTGTAGTGTTTTGATTACCTTAGCTATCTCCCTCGGATTGGGATTTTCTTCATAGATTTTCAGTAACATATTCCCTCCCTTATTATTAAAAAGAAAAGTTGACAACAGCTTTTGTGATAAAGCCGGTCAACTTTTCTGTATGGATTTATCCGTAGATAATATGTCCGTTTTCGTCGGTATATTCTTCGAAACCTTTGCTGTATTGGTTCATGGCACGAAGACTCATACCCATACTTGAGAAACCTCCGTCGTGATATAAGTTCTGCATCGTTACCTTGCGAGTAAAGTCAGAGAACATCATAACGCAGTAATTGGCACATTCTTCCGCATTGGCATTTCCCAGCGGACTCATCTTGTTGGCGAAGTCCATCAGGTGTTCCATTCCTTTCACACCATTACCGGCTGTTGTCGGAGTCGGAGACTGAGAAATAGTATTGATACGTACATTCTTTTCGCGGCCATAGATATAACCGAAGCTGCGGGCAATTGATTCCAACAGACTCTTGGCATCAGCCATATCGTTATAACCGAAGAAAGTACGTTGTGCAGCTACGTAAGTCAGAGCTACCACTGAACCATACTCAGCAATGGCATCCTGCTTTTTGGCAACCTGCAACATTTTATGGAAAGATATAGCTGAAATATCCAAAGTCTTTTCCAGCATGTTATAATCTAAATCATCATATGTACGTTTTTTACGAACATTCGGACTCATTCCGATGGAATGCAGAACGAAATCAACCGGTCCGCCTAAGATCTCAACCGATTTGGAGAAGACATTCTGCAAGTCTTCTACGCTGGTAGCATCAGCCGGAATTACCTGAGCATTCAATTTCTTGGCCAATTCGTCTACTTGTCCCATACGAACAGCAATCGGAGTATTGCTTAAAGTGATGGTCGCTCCTTCTTCCACAGCTTTTTCTGCGACCTTCCAGGCAATAGACATATCATTCAGTGCACCAAAGATGATACCTTTTTTGCCTTTTAATAAATCATGACTCATATATATAACCTTAAAAATTTGGCACAAAGATAGTGGAAATGTGCAATATGACAAAGAGTTTGTCCTCTGTATGAGGATTTTTAATCTTCGTCAAGGCCTTTGGCAGGGTTTTTCTCCGGATTGTTGTCTACATAATATTTCTTTTTGAATGTACTGGGAGACATTCCTTCTTTCTTGGTGAAAAACGAAGAGAATTGTGATACGGTTTCAAAGTTCAGGGCAAAGGCAATGTCGGAAATACTCAATTGCGTTGTGCAGAGCATTTCCTTGGCCTTTAAATACCGTAAGTTCAGATGATACTGTGTGGGTGAAATACCTGTATAGGCTTTAAAACGGCTTCGCAGCCATGAGTAACTTACATTCAGCTGCTTTGCGATGCTTTCTGCGGATATCGGCTGACTGATATTTCTTTTCATGATGGTTTTGGCTTCATTGATTTTACGGACTGTCGTCGATTCTTTAAAGGCCGAGTTCTTTACCTTGAAATAAATTTCTCCCATTAAGTATAAGACAATGCTGGAAATAAGCTGCTGGTATCCGGCATCTTCTTTGGAAGCATAGGCATCCATATCTTCATATAAGCCGATGATCGTGGAGCTGATTCCTATCTCGAAGACCGGTTTTTCTTTCAGGAAGAATTTGTTGGCAATCCAGTTCTCAATCATATTGCCTCTGAAGCCTACCCAATGTTCGTACCATCCGTTTTCTTCCGGATAATACGTGTGCCATTCATCCGGGAAGATTAATAACATGGTCCCGGCTTTTATCTTCTGCTTTTTGCAGGAAGCCGATTCAAAGAACCCGGAGCCTTCCGAAATATATACTAACTGATATTCTGAAAGCGTGCGGCCATTCTGAGGATTGAATACGTATCCTTGCGGATGTTGTTTGGCTGATGGATACGTACTGTGGGCCGGAATGCGTTGATAGCCTACGGTGGTTACTGTCAATCCCCATTTTTCATCTAAGGGACTACTACCTAAATATTGAATATGGTTATGTGTTGTTCCCATTTGCTGTTCAGATGAAATTATTCTTTTACATGATTTCTCAAAGTTAGTGTTTCTGGAATGACTATCGTATGCGCTTGGGGTTAAAAAAGAAATTCCATCAGAAAATATGTCATTTTTGATATATTCGAGATCAATATATACAAATAAAGTTGCCTTGAAAAAGGCATATTTGCATATAGACTACAGATAATATAAAAACGAGATAATATGGAAGAAAGAACGGTGTATGCAGGATTAGTTGGAGTGGGGTTGAATACGTACTGGCCTCAGTTTGCAGGATTGTATGATCGGTTATGCGGTTATCGGATGCAAATTGCAAAGCGGTTGACTCATGAGCATGTTTGTATTGTGGATGGCGGAATGGTAGATGAACCCGAAAAAGCAATAACAGTTGCAGATGAGCTGGGGCGTCAGTCTATTGATATATTATTGGTGTATATTTCAACCTACGCTCTTTCTTCTACAGTTTTACCATTAGTGCAGCGATTGAAGGTTCCTGTACTATTATTGAATATACAGCCAACACCTTGTATTGATTATGCGTATCTGAACAGTTTGGGAGATAGAGGTCTGATGACCGGTGAATGGCTGGCCAACTGTCAGGCGTGTTCGGTTCCTGAGTTCTCGAATGTATTCAACCGTTCCGGTATCCGTTATGAAATCATTACTGGGTATCTGGATGAGGCATACGTTTGGGCGGAATTGGAAGAATGGTTAGAGGCGGCTGTGACCAAGAAAGGAATGCAGAATAACCGGATGGGCGTTTTAGGTCATTACTATGGTGGTATGCTGGATGTCTATTCTGATTTGACTTTGCAGTCTTCTACCTTTGGAACCCATGTTGAATTGTTGGAAATGTGTGAGTTGAAAGCCTATCGGGATGCCGCTTCTTCGGAAGCAATAGAGCAGAAATTAGCCGAGTTCCGGGAGCGTTTCGAAGTGGTTAATGAGTGTGAGGAGAGTGAATTACTCCGGGCAGCCAAGACGTCTGTGGCCTTGGATAAGCTGGTAGAAGCGCATCACTTAGGTTCGATGGCTTATTATTATGAAGGTTATGCCGGCAATGATTATGAGAATATCGTTACTTCAGTGATAGCCGGTAATACGTTATTGACAGGAAAAGGGATTCCAATTGCTGGAGAATGTGAGATTAAGAACGTACAAGCCATGAAGATCCTGTCTCTATTGAATGCCGGAGGCTCGTTCTCTGAGTTATATGCTTTGGATTTTAAGGATGATGTTGTTTTGTTGGGACACGACGGACCGGCTCATTTCACCATGGCAGAAGGACGGGTTAAGCTGGTTCCTCTTCCTGTTTATCATGGAAAGCCGGGAAAGGGTTTGTCTATCCAGATGACGGTTCGTCATGGTGATGTTACTTTATTGTCGGTTTGTGAGGGGAAAGCCGGGCTGTTCCTGTTGGTGGCAGAAGGAGAATCTGTTCCTGGTCCTGTGTTACAGATTGGAAATACTAGCAGCCGATATCGTTTTGCCTGTGGTGTCCGTTCGTTTATAAATAATTGGAGTAAAGCCGGTCCTTCACATCATTGCGCGATCGGAATCGGACATGTGGCCGGGAAAATCAGAAAACTGGCAAGTCTGCTGGATATTCCTTGTGTGGAAGTAAAATAATATAATAAAATCTATGCGTATGAAGTTATTGAAATATACCCTGCTTGCTACCAGTCTGTTCCTGTCTGGTATGAATCATTGGGCAAGTGCTGAGGAACTGAAAGATATAAAACGCTTGTTTGTCACACCTCCTGAATCGGCCCGGCCTGGCGTTTATTGGTACTTCATGGATGGAAACCTCTCCAAAGAAGGAATGACCAAAGATCTGGAGTCCATGAAACGGGCAGGAATCGGATCTGTCGTTTTCCTGGAAGTCAATGTTGGCATACCTCGTGGGCATGTAGATTCCTTAAGTGCCGAATGGAAAGACTGTTTTAAGCATGCCGTTAGGGAATGTGAGCGCCTGGGTATTACGATGATTTTGGGAATCGGTCCGGGTTGGACTGGCAGTGGAGGTCCGTGGGTGAAAGGCGAAGAATCAATGCGACATCTGGTTTCCTCCATTACGCGTGTAACCGGAGGCAGTAAGCAGACGATACCTTTAGAGAAACCTTCGCCGAAGCCTCCTTATTTCGGAGAGGGAGCATTTACCCCGGAATTAAAGGAAAAATGGCTGGATTATTATGACGATGTAGCAGTTCTGGCTTTCCCGGCAACGAACGGAAAGGTCTCCATAAAGGACATTGAAGAAAAGGCTCTGTATTATCGGGCACCATACAGCTCTGTTCCAGGAGTGAAACAATTTATTCCGCGGGAGGAACAGGAGAAGCCGCTGGAACCGGGAGATGCGATTGCTGTTGATGAGGTTAAAGACCTGACTTCTTTATTAAAGGATGGATCTGTTACCTGGGATGTCCCTTCTGGTGAATGGATGATTATGCGTTTTGGCATACGTAATAATGGAGCTGTTACTCGTCCGGCACCTCTTCCCGGTGTTGGCTTTGAATGTGATAAGACAGATACGACGGCTCTGATGGCACATTTGCGTACATTTACAGGATCGTTGTTTGACTTGTTGGGCGAAAGAGATACCACGTTGGCCGGAGGTCTTAAGATCCTGCACATGGATAGCTGGGAAATGGGGGCTCAGAACTGGAGTCCGCGGCTAAGAGAAGAATTCAAGAAACGTAGGGGATATGATCCGCAACCTTATTTCCCGGTTTATGCGGGACTGGTAGTAGGGGATAAAAATATCAGTGAGCGTTTCTTGTGGGATTTGCGTCAGACAATGCAAGAATTAATGCTGGAGAATCATTCTTTGTTTGTCAAGGCTTATGCTCATCAGCATGGTATGCAGCTCTCCATAGAACCGTATGACATGAATCCAATGCAGGATTTGGAGTTAGGCGCTTCTGCTGATATCCCGATGTGTGAGTTCTGGAGTCCGGGTGGTTATAATACTTCGTTTAGTGCCATTGAAGGAAGTTCTCTGGCCAATATCAAAGGGCAGCGGGTGGTTCCTTCGGAGGCTTTTACGGCAGCGGGAGATGGCTGGCGTCAGCATCCGGCTTCTATGAAGAACCAAACCGACTGGGCTTTTGCGGCTGGTATTAACCGGCTGACTTATCATACGTTTCAACATCAGGCCTTGCCGGATAGTTTGCGTCCGGGAATGACCATGGGACCGTATGGAGTCCATTGGGACCGTAATCAGACATGGTGGCCATACGTGGATGCTTATCATACTTATGTGGCGCGTTGTCAGTATCTGCTTCAGAAAGGTCAGACGGTAGCTGATATTCTTTATCTGGCCCCTGAAGAGGCACCTTTTGTTTTCCGTGCACCGAAATCCGCTTTGACGGGAGATTATATGGTGGATAAACGGGAATATAATTTTGATGCCTGTCCGCCAAGCCTGCTCTATACTGCTTTTGTGGAAGACGGGAAAATAAAGTTCCCTTCGGGTATGGAATATCGCCTGCTGGTATTGCCTGCTTTTAAGACGATGACGTTGGATTTGCTGAAGAAGATAGAATCGCTGGTGAATAATGGAGCTGTTGTGATTGGTTTGCCTCCTGTACAGACTCCGGGGTTAACCGATTATCCAAATTCTGATCGGAAATTACAGCAGGCAGTAGAAAAGCTTTGGGGTGGAAACCAGCTACCGGAAGGATTGATGTTCCATACTTATGGCAAAGGCCGTATTGCCTGGGGAACAGATATCCAAAACCATTTGGACAATTTGTATCCTGATTTTGATTTGACGTCAAAGGTGTTGCGCGAAATGCACGTACCGGTTGACTTTCTGTCTGATCAGGGAACGGTTCGGTATATTCATAAACAGGTGGATGATGTGGATTATTTCTTTGTCTCTAACCGGATGGATAAGGATATGTCGGTAAATGCTCATTTCCGTGCTTCCGGTAAGCAACCTTATTTATGGGATCCTGTAACCGGAAAGACTTCCCTGATTCCGGTTTCAACGGATAACGGAAAACAGACTTCACTCGAATTGGCGTTCGCTCCTTATCAGAGTTATTTCGTATTCTTTTCCGGAGATCGGCAGCCTGCTTCGCCTGCTTCAACAAATATCAAAGGAAAGAGAGTATTGATGTCATTACAGGGACCTTGGAATGTCGCATTTGATCCGAAGTGGGGCGGACCGGCACGAGTGGAATTCCCGACACTACAGGATTGGTCAAAACATACAGAACCAGGAATTAAGTATTATTCGGGAACATCTGTCTATACGAAGCAGTTTGATTACAAAGAAACCTTGTCGGGTTCCTTGTTCCTGGATTTAGGTCTTGTGAAAAATATAGCCAAAGTCTGGTTAAATGGTCAGGATTTAGGTACGATCTGGACTTCACCGTGGCAAGTTGATATATCAGGCGCCTTGAAGAACGGAAAGAATGAGCTGAAAATAGAGGTGACCAATTTATGGGGCAATCGGTTAATCGGAGATGAACAGAAGAAAAATGACGGTATTGTCAATGGTCAATGGCCGGAATGGCTGTTGAAAGGAGACAAACGGCCCAGTGACCGTTATACGTTTACCACATATCCGCATTACACGAAGGATACACCTTTGCTTGAATCCGGTTTATTAGGCCCGGTACATATCATTCAAGTATTGGAGTAACATCCGAACCTTATCCAAAAACACGCCGGCTTTTTATAAAAAGGTAGGCAGCTCTGAAGGAAAAACTGGCGTGTTTTCAAAGAAAACTAACGAGATCAAAAACGATTCTCGTTAGTATCATTTCTGATTCTCGTTTGCTTTGAATTCTGTTTTCAGTAGTGGATTGCCGAATAGAAGATTTCTTTGCAAAAAGATCTTTCACAATCTTTCTATCTGCTTAATTATCTACATAATGCGGTGATTCAAAAATTTCTGTAAGAAAAATATCAATTTTGACAACAATCAGGTCATTTTTATAATAAAGATGGTGTGGTTGTTGGATACATTTGTAAAAATGTATAACCTTAAAGTCTTTTTTTATGAGATGTAATTTTTTCTATAAATGTTTAGCATTCATTCTTTTCCCGATGGCTATGTATGGGAAAGCAGATTTTTCAGTTTTTAATCTTACCTGTGAACAAGCTGAGAATCCTTTGGGAATAGAGACGCAACAGCCTCGGTTCAGCTGGCAGATTCGTTCTTCGGAACGGAATTTTGTACAGTCGTCGTATGAAGTTTTGGTAGCTGATTCGCCTGAAATGTTGGAAGATAATAAAGGGAATGTGTGGAGTAGTGGGAAGACGGATTCGCAAGAATCAATTCTGATTCCTTTTTCGGGGACAACCTTGAAAGCCGGAACAACGTATTATTGGAAAGTACGTATTTGGGATCAGGAGGGGAATGTATCGGCTTGGAGTCCGGTAAATGAGTTCTGTATGGGACTTCTCACTGAAAAGGATTGGAATAAAGCCAGCTGGATCTCTCTGGAAAAAGATAAAAAGGATGAGATTATTACAACGGGTGTACATGGACTGGGCGAAGTGGATCGTAGGTTCCGGCCTGATCAAAAGATCGGTATGTATGCTTTGCCTCAGTTCCGTAAAGAATTTGATGTGAAGAAACCTTTGAAACGGGCTATCGCGTATGTCTCCGGTCTGGGGCATTTTGATATGTTTCTGAATGGAAAGAAGGTAGGAAACCACTTCTTGGATCCGGGTTGGACGAAGTATGACCGGTGTGCTTTGTATGTTCCTTTTGATATTACCCGACAGCTTCATTCAGGAAAGAATGCCGTAGGAGTGATGTTGGGAAACGGTTTCTTCAATGTCCCGCGTGAACGTTATTTTAAGCTGATAGCATCGTATGGTGCTCCTCGTTTGCTGATGAATATCCGTCTGGAATATATGGATGGAAGTATAGAAAACATTGTGACGGACAAATCCTGGAAAGCAACAGAGAGCCCGATTACATATTGCAGTATTTATGGAGGAGAAGATTATGATGCCAATCGGGAACAACCCGGATGGACAAAACCCGGATTTAATGATCAGAATTGGAAAGAGGCATTGAATACGGGCTGGAATACCCGGCTTCTGGCACAAACTTCAGCTCCATTGACGGTAAGAGACAGTATTCCTACAGTTCGTCTTTTCAAGAATCAGAAAGGGAAATGGGTATATGACTTAGGGCAAAACTTTTCCGGAGTGATTCATCTGTCCATGCAGTCGAATGGAAAACAACAGGTGAAGTTTTATCCGGCCGAGCTGTTGAATCCAGACAGTACCGTTAATCAGAGTGCATCAGGAGCTCCTTTCTGGTTTGCTTATACGACGAAAGGGAATGAAAAGGTTTGTTGGCAACCTCTGTTTACGTATTATGGCTTCCGGTATGTGGAAATTGAAGGAGCTGTTCCTGCCGGACAGGATAATCCGGAATCTTTGCCAGTCATTTGGGATTTAAAAGGATTACATACCTGTAACTCGGCACCGGAGGTAGGAACATTCCATTGTTCTAAACCTTTGTTTAATCAGACATATGAGTTAATCGATTGGGCTATTCGAAGCAATATGGCCAGTGTCTTGACCGATTGCCCGCATCGGGAAAAGTTAGGTTGGTTGGAACAGGCCCATTTGATGCAATATTCTGTACAATATCGGTATAATCTGGCTCGGATGTATGAGAAGATGATGAATGATATGCGTTCTACACAGGCCAAGAATGGTATGGTCCCGACAATTGCTCCGGAGTTGGTGGAATTTGAGGGTGGTTTTAAGGATACACCGGAATGGGGCAGTTCGTTTATCATCTGTCCGTGGTATATTTACCAATGGTATGGAGACAGCCGGTTGATAGCGGAATATTATCCGGATATGCAACGCTACATTGACTACCTGTCTTCGCAGGCAAAAGATCATATTGTTGCCTATGGTTTGGGTGATTGGTTTGATATTGGTCCTAATGCCCCGGGCGTTTCTCAGTTGACATCCAATGGAGTTACTGCTACGGCCATCTATTATTATGATGTTTGTCTGATGCAAAAAATGGCAGATCTGTTAGGAAAGAAAGCTGATGTCGAGATGTATAAAAAATTGGCGGCAGAAATTAAGACGGCATTCAACAAGACATTCTGGAATCCGGAAACAAAACAATATGACCGGAACAGTCAGGCAGCCAATGCTGTAGCTTTGTATATGGGACTGACGACTCCTGAAAATCATCAGCAGGTATATGAGAATCTGGTAAAAGATATACGTTCAAGAAACAATGCATTGACAGCAGGCGATGTTGGTTATCGTTATGTTTTGCGTGCCTTGGAAGCAGGAGGCGCATCTGATATCATTTATGATATGAACAGTAAATACGATACTCCGGGATATGGTTGGCAATTAGCCCATGGAGCTACGGCATTAACCGAATCTTGGCAAGCCTATGGTTTTGTCTCCAACAATCACTTTATGTTAGGACACTTGATGGAATGGCTTTTCAGTGGTTTGGGTGGTATCCGTCAAGATGAGGCATCCGTTGCATTTAAACATATTGTTATCAAGCCGTCTCCAGTAGGTGATGTTCGAAGTGCTCGCACGTCCTATGAATCTCCTTATGGAACAATTGTCTCAGATTGGAAAGAGACAGATGAAAAATTTACTATTCGGGTAGAAGTTCCTGCCAATAGTTCTGCGTCTGTCTATTTACCAACAACACAGGTTGATCAAATCACTGAAAGTGGGATAGCTGTAAAAGACCTTCTATCTGCATACATTCGTCAGGAGAATGGTTATACTGTCGTCACGGTTGGTTCTGGAATATATAGTTTTGACGTGAGAAAATAAGTATCAAATCATATATCAATTTTGAAACTTTTAAAATTATTTTTATAACATTTTTCAAGAATGAGAATCTTACTTTTGTGTAAAAGCAATAAAATCTGATGCCTATGAATGAAATAATTTAAAATAAGGGTCTATTTTATCTTATGAAATAGAAATATTGAAGTTTTATTTATAATACCATGTTTAATTAAAAATACGTAAAACATGAAAAGGAATTTAATGGGGAAGAACAAAATTAACTCTGTATTCCCGTGTTTACTTTTAAGTCTATTGCCTAATATAAATTTGGCAGCCGTTGAGGTTACTCCAGTAAGTAAAGATTGGGTCACAGAAAGTCTGCAACAGAAAAAAATCAACGGTGTAGTGATGGATAAATTTGGAGCCCCTATTATAGGAGCTAATATATTGGTGAAAGGAACAACTAATGGAACGATTACTGATATGGAAGGACGTTTCTCATTAGAAGTTCCTGCAAATGCGACTTTACAGGTCTCTTATATTGGTTATCGTACGCAAGACCTCGAAGTAGGAAACCAAACGTCTTTATCTGTGAAATTATTGGATGATACAGAGGCATTAGATGAAGTGGTGGTGGTTGCTTACGGTACTCAAAAAGCTCGTTCTGTAACTGGTGCAATGAGTAAACTAGATGCTGACGAGCTATCTGATATGCCTGTTTCTCAGATAGGTGAAAAATTGCAAGGAAAATTTACAGGAGTACAAATAAATCAAGCGAATGGCGAGCCTAATGGAGGATTAACTATTCGAATTCGAGGTGCAGCCTCTATTAATGGAGGTAATGAACCGTTGGTTGTAATAGATGGATTTCCTACAACATCGGGATTGGCCTCTATTAGCCCTGATGAAATTGAAAATATTACAGTTTTAAAAGATGCAGCATCTGCATCCCTTTATGGATCAAGGGCTGCCAATGGCGTAATCTTAGTTACCACTAAAAGTGCCAAAGGTGTGAATGCAGGAAAACCAAGTGTGGATTTCAGTGCTTATTTTGGTATTGATAAAGTGTCAAATCAAGGTAGACCTGATGTGATGAATGCTCAAGAATTTGCTCAATTTAAGAAAGAATACTATGAGGATCAGGCTCGATACGAAGGATATACAGGTGGAGTTCCTGAATGCTATCAAAATCCTTCAGCAATTCAGAATGGAACAGACTGGTTTGATCTGTTGTTGCAAACGGCTATTTCTCAGAATTATAATTTGGGATTGACTGCAGGAACAGAGAAAGTAAAAACTGCTGTTAATATGAATTATAATTCGAAAGAAGGCGTTGTTCTAAATACATTTTCAGATCGTTTTGCTGCGCGAGCAAATAATATATTTGAAGCATCGGATCGTCTAACTTTTGGATTGAATCTTTCAGGTTCTTATATTAAAGGGCAGTTGTTATCCAATATTAGTGGAGGTCAAAGTAGTATATTGTCTGCGGCCTTTTTAATGGATCCTCAGCTTAATTATATAAATGATGATGGAACTTATCCTATATCATATACTCAGCCTGGGATGTTTGGTAACCCGAATTATTATTTAGTATTAACAAGACGGAAAAATTTGTCTAAGACATTTAGAGGTACGGCAAATGCGTATGCTGATATCAAGATTATTGATGGTCTAAAATATCGTATTAGTGCAAATGCCGATTTGGGAAATAGTTCAACTGAAAATTGGACTCCATCGTATGTAAATGGAGCATTATTTACAGCTCCACCAAATCCAGCTACAGGATCTTATGGTACTTCTAATTATGTTAATTGGTTGATTGAAAATACATTAACATATAATAAAACGTTTGCGGAAAATCATAATGTAGATGTATTGTTGGGCTATACAACACAGAAAAACTCACAAGAAAATGCGACGATAAATTCATCTGATTATCCTGATGATGAATTAGGATGGTTTGGGGCTGCAATCAGTAGAACGGGAAATTCTGATACAAATAGTTGGGGATCATGGTCCATGATTTCTTATTTAGGGCGTTTGAATTATGATTATAAAGGAAAATATTTGTTGTCTGTCGCTTTTCGTCGTGATGGCTGTTCGCGATTTGGATCGAATGCAAAATTTGCGAATTTCCCTTCTGTATCTCTTGGATGGATCGCTTCAGATGAAACATTTATGGAGCGATTCGATAAGTTAAGTTATTTAAAATTTAGAGGAAGTTATGGTGTTGTTGGTAATTATAATATAGGAAATTATACATATTTAGCTTCTGTAGGTTCTTATAATTATGTAACGAATGGTAGTATAACTCCAGGAAGAGCTGTGTCTGGAATTGGTAATAGTGAATTGACTTGGGAAACTACGAAGCAGTTAGACTTGGGAGTCGACATTGGTTTGTTTAATGATCGTATTTTCTTGGTTTATGATTATTATTGGAAAAATACTGATGGCTTATTATATCAAGTAGATATCCCTTATTCTTCTGGTTTTAGTAATATTCAATCGAATATTGGAGAATTTAGATTCTGGGGGCATGAAATAAGTCTAGAAACTAAAAATATGACGGGCGATTTTAAGTGGAATACTCATTTAAATATCTCTATTGATAGGAATAAAGCCATAAAATTAGGAACGAATGATACGCCTATTGGAGGATATAGTAATCAACAAGACTATAATCGGACAGAGGTTGGTAAACCGTTGGGATTGTTTTATGGATATGTTTATGATGGGGTATTTATGACCCAAGAAGAGTATGAAGCTGGACCAAAACATTCGTCTTCTATGGTTGGTACTGTTCGAATGAAAGATTTGAATGGTGATAATATAATAGATATGGATGATAGAACATTTATTGGCGATCCTAATCCTGATTTTACATTTGGTATTACCAATGAATTTTCTTGGAAGAATTTTGATGCTAGTTTGGTTTTGACTGGATCTGTTGGGAATGATATTATTGATGGTAGCCGTGAATGGACGGAAAATTTGGATGGTTGTTTTAATGTTTTAAGGGATGTAGCTAATCGATGGAGATCTGAAGAAAATCCGGGTAATGGTGAAATTCCAAGAACAAGAACAGGAACAACAGAATTATTTAGATATAATAATACTAGATGGGTGTTTGATGGTTCTTATTTAAGAGTAAAAAACTTAACTATAGGTTATACAGTTCCACTAAAAACGAATCCTTACATAAAAGGTTTGCGTTTTTATTTAAGTGGTCAGAATTTATTAACATGGACTGCGTATCCAGGGATGAATCCGGAGGTTAGTAGTAGAGGTGCTAGTGGGTTATATCAAGGAGTAGATATTACAGCTTATCCTGTTGCTAGAACTTTTTCTTTAGGTATTAATGTTAAATTTTAAATAAAACTATCATGATACACATGAAATATTATATTTTAGGTATTAGTGCGGCTTTTGTCTTTTCTTCTTGTAGTAATTCTTTTTTGGAATTATATCCAGAAACTAGTATATCCGCAGAAACATTTTATAAAACAGCAGACCATTTTGACTAAGCGTTGATTGCTTCTTATACGGGGTTGAGGAATATTGCCCAAGATGGAATTTTTATGGATGAAATGCGTTCAGATAATGCTTTTTTTACATATTATTCGGCTGATAGAGGAACTTATATGAGAACAGAAGTGATAGCATTGTTCTTGGATGATGAGTCTACTGGTAATTGGATAGAAAATAGATATCAATCTGATTATACTTGTATTGCTCGATTAAATACAATCTTGGATCGATTAGAGAGCTCAGAGATGACTCCTGAAGAAAAAAATAAAGTAAAGGCAGAAGCTCTGTTTTTACGTTCTTATTATTATTTTGACTTAGTACAACATTGGGGAGGAGTTCCTTTAGTATTACATGAAGTTTTAACAGAAACAGAGGCTTTTACAGCAAAGTCTTCTTCTGGAGATGTTTATGCACAAATAATAGCAGATGTCTCTGAAGCTATTGATTTAGGTTTGCCAATAGCACAAACTTTTCCTCAAGATGGAAGAGCGACGCAGGGCGCAGCTAAAATGCTAAGAGCTTATGCTTATATGTCTCAGCCGTTACGAGATTATGCAGCCGCAGAGCGAGATTTGAAAGACATAACTCAAATGAATTATGCTTTATTGGATGAATATGCAGATGTTTTTAGTAAATCAAATAAAAATAATAAAGAATCAATATTTGAAGTCCAATATACAGAAGATGGAAGTACAGATCAATATTCGACGTTCCCTTGGAATTTTATTCCGAAATGTAGTAATAATGAGTTTTTAATGGGAATAGCTGGATCTAATTATGTTGGAGATAATTACAATGGCTCGTCTGGAGGATGGTGTGTTCCAACTGATGAGATGATAAAATCGTATGAAGAAGGTGATAAACGATTGGATGTTTCTATTGCAGTAGCAGAAGGTGTTGTAGATGGGGGAGAAAATTTTACATGTGATGCTGTTAAAAGTATACTTGGTTATACTCCTTCAGAAGGTAAAGACTTTAGATATTTTGTTAAGAAATATTATCATCCACCATATGCCTACTCATTAAAAGCTGATGATAATTTCCCTATTTATCGTTATGCAGGAGCTCTTTTGTTGTTATCAGAAGCATTGGTTAAACAGAATAAAAATGATGAAGCACTTCCGTATATTAATCAAGTACGAGTGAGAGCAGGTTTACCTGAATTAACTACTGTAACGTTGGATGATGTCATGAATGAAATGCGTCATGAATTAGCTTTTGAAAATAAACGATGGACAGATTTGATTAGAAATGAGAAAGCGATTGAAACTATGAATCGTTTTGGAGAAGAAATGAAACAACTTTATCCTTGGATATTGCCTTCTGCATTTAATGTAACGGAAAATAGATTGGTTTTTGCTTTTCCTAGAAGAGAAATGGATATAAATAATCTTTTGGAACAAAATCCAGGATACTAAAATAATTTGTTGTAATTAATTGAATTAAGGAGTCGTATTAATCCTGGAGGGAGGATTAATACGACTTTTAAGTTTGAAATTATATTTGTTGATAAAAACAGGAGTATTGAATGAATGTTTGGTAAACAATGTGTAAGTATAGGTATATTTGTATAAACTAATAAATTTAATTCTATGAATGCACAGTATAAATTCAATGTATTATTTATTACTTCAATTATAAGTATAAGTTTATTATCAGGTTGTGTTGAAAGGACGGTAAATAATGAAGATTCATTAGGAAGTTTAGAAGCCAGTTTTGTCAATCCTTCGTCCGAATATCGGACAGCTCCATTGGCTGTGTGGAATAGTAAAGTGACGAATGCTGAAGTAGAAAGGACCATTCAGGAATTGAAGGATGCCGGTTTTGGTGGCCTTTTTGTACATCCTCGTCCCGGTTTGATTACGGAATATATGTCTGATGAATGGTATTCGTTGTATAAGCATGCCATTAATTATGCCAAGGAAAAGGATATGAAAGTATGGATCTATGATGAAAATTCATATCCGAGTGGTTTTGCCGGAGGACATGTCCCGGAAGAAATGCCGGAATCATATAATCAGGGACAAGGCTTGGCTTTAGAAAAAGTAAATGTTTTGCCTGAGAATACGGCGGATTATTTTATTTGTTTGAAAAAAGAGGGAGAGAACTGGATAGATATCACCAATAAAATTTCTTCTTATAGAAATACCGAGGGTGAATATTATTTATATAAGAAAACTTATTATGGTCGTTCTGATTGGTATGGAGGTTATTCGTATGTGGATGTGATGGTGAAAGGTGTAACTGAAAAGTTCTTGGAAGTAACCATGAAAGGATATGAAAAGATTGCTAAAGAGAACTTTGGTAAAACACTTCCCGGTATCTTTTCGGATGAACCAAATATCCAGACATCGGGCGGTTTACGATGGACTCCAGATCTGTTTTCTGTATTTGAACAAAAATGGGGATATGATTTAAAACCTTTATTGCCTTTGTTAGAAGAGGAAGTCGGAAACTGGAAAGAAGTCCGTCATAATTATATGGAAACATTGCTACAACTGTTTATTGATCGTTGGTCAAAACCGTTTCATCAGTATTGTGAACAGAATAATCTGAAATGGACGGGTCATTATTGGGAACATGGGTGGCCGTATATGAACGATGGGCCGGATAATATGGCTATGTATGCCTGGCATCAGGTTCCGGCAATTGATATGCTATTTAATCAGTTTGACGAAAAGAGTCCGGTTGCTCAGTTTGGAAATGTAAGAGCTGTAAAAGAATTAAGAAGTGTTGCCAATCAAATGGGATATACACGTACCTTAAGTGAGACTTATGGCGGTGGCGGCTGGGATGAAACATTCAAGGATTTTAAACGTCTGGGCGATTGGGAATATGTGTTAGGTGTGAATTTCATGAATCAACATTTGGCACACATGACGCTGACCGGAGCCAGAAAATATGATTATCCACCCGTCTTTACATATCATTCTCCCTGGTGGTCGTCTTATAAAGAATTGAATGATTATTATGGTCGTCTTTCATTGGCATTGAGTAAAGGAAAACAGAATAATCATATATTAGTTATAGAACCGAATTCTACTTTGTGGAGTTATTATTCACATACAAAGAGTAGTCCGAAGCTAATGGAAATTGGTCAGGCTTTTCAGTCTTTTGTAACAGACTTGGAAAAGAATCAGGTAGAATATGATTTGGGCTCTGAGAATATTATCAAAGATCATGGAACTGTAGAGGATGGAAAGTTTGTTATTGGTCAGGCTGCTTATTCAATAGTAGTTTTACCACCGATGATGGAAACTTTGAATAAACCGACGTTTGATTTGTTGCAGAAGTTTGTGGAAAAAGGTGGCAAATTAATCTGTTTTTCTGCTCCCAACCGGTTGGATGGTGCTGAAGATTCCAAATTATCTGAATTACTGTCGGCTCAGTCTGTAATTTCTGTTCCCACCTTAACCAAAGAGGTTATACAGAAGTATTTTGAGAATAAAGATTGTCTGTTCACATTTACAGGAGGTGATTTATATCATCAAAGACGTGAATTTGCAGATGGAGAATTATTATTCTTGGTAAATTCTTCCATGAATGAAGTTACTCGAGGAACAGTTTCAATGAAGGGTAAATCTGTTCTTAAGTTGGATGCCATGCAAGGGAAAATATATGAATACCCGGTAGATCAGAAAGAAGAAAATCTGTCTGTGCATTTTGAATTGGAACCTGCTGGTAGTTTATTACTTTATTGTAGCCATAAGACTTTGAATGGCTATGAAAAAGAACCAGTGTTAGCGGGTAATACTAAGTTGATACCGGAAGGCGATCTGCAGATAAAGAGATTGCGGGAAAATGCTTTGACGATAGATTTCTGCGATGTAACAATTAAAGGAAAGACGATTAAGAATGTTTACTTTGCTCAAGCAGCCGATGCGGCTTTTCGGGAATACGGTTTTGTCAATGGAAATCCATGGAACACATCTGTTCAATATAAGCGTAATATATTGGATCGGGATACTTTTACTACGGGAGGCTTTACAACTTCCTATCATTTTACAGTAAAAGATAAATTTGATTATTCAACGATGAAATTAGTTGCCGAACGTCCGGAAATATTTAAGGTAAAAATAAATGGAGAAACATTATCTGCTACTCCAGGAGCATGGTGGTTGGATCGTTCATTTGGCGTTTATGCTATAGGTGATAAGGTAAAACAGGGTATCAATGCAATTGAGATGAGTGTAAGTCCGATGAGTATTTATGCCGAGATAGAACCTGTATATGTGATAGGCGATTTTTCTGTCGTACCGGAAAAGAAAGGGTGGAGTATAGCTGCGCCAGTTGAGAAACTGACACTGGGAAGTTGGAAAGAGCAGAAGCAACCTTTCTATTCATGGGAAGTTTCTTATACAAAAGAGTATGAGATAGATGATATAAACAGGCCTTATGCCGTACAGTTAAATGCTTGGAAGGGAACAGTGGCAGAGGCGTATGTAAATGAAGTCAAGGCTGGAATCATTGCTTTTGACCCCTATCGCCTGGATATTACTTCCTTATTGAAGCAGGGAAAGAATACTATTGAAGTACGAGTCATCGGAAGTCATAAGAACTTATTAGGCCCGCATTACAATAATCCTGCACCTGGACTTGCTTCTCCATGGCATTGGAAAAATATCAAGCAGCAGATACCTGGAAAGGAATATCAAATGTGCGACTATGGTCTGATGGAAGATTTTGATGTGGTTGAATAATTGGTTATATTCAGATTAAATTGGGTACAGACTTAATTAGAAAGAAATAGAATATGAAAAGAGTATATTTATTATTGGTTATACTGAGTAACTTTATGTACGGTAATACATTGTTGGCTCAAAAGGAAACCGGAAAATGTAGACCTGTTGATTTGAGGTGTGAGCATCTGATTCGTCCTTTAGGAATTGATCGGGCTGAACCTCGTTTTTCATGGCATTTGGAAGATGAAAGAAACGGAGCTAAACAATTGGCATATCGAATTACGTTGGGAACGGATTCTGCTGCATTAGTTAGAAATAAAGGTATTATTTGGCAAGAGAAGAATAATAGTGGGCAAATGCTTACTACTTATAAAGGGAAAGCTTTAAAACCTTTTACTCGTTATTATTGGAGTGTTACGGTATGGGATCAGGACCAGCAGGTATCAGAACAGACTATCTCTTCTTTTGAAACGGGATTTATGAATACGGCACAATGGAAAGGTAGTTTTGTTTCGGATGGAAAAGATATCGAATCGCGCGAAACTCCTTATTTCCGGAAGGAGTTTGTCTTGAAAAAGAAAGTAAAATCAGCTCGAGCTTATATTGTTGCAGCAGGACTGTATGAATTATCATTGAATGGTTCTAAAGTAGGTGATCATTTTCTGGATCCTGCTTTTACAGATTATGGTAAAAGGTTGTTGTATGTTACTTATGATGTTACACAATTGCTTCATGAAGGAGAAAATGCTGTTGGTGTAATTTTAGGAAATGGATGGTATAATCATCAACCTGTGGCGGAATGGAATTTCCATCAAGCTCCTTGGCGTAACAGACCTTCTTTCTGTTTGAATATTCATGTTCAATATACGGATGGAACAAAGGATGTAATTACTTCTGATCGTAGTTTCAAGGTAGCAGCCGGACCTATTACCTTTAATGCTATTTATATCGCCGAAAATTATGATTTTAGAAAGGACTTGCCTGGTTGGAATACATGGGCATTTGATGACTCTTCCTGGACTCCAGCTGTAGAAGTTTCCTGTCCATGCTCTAATATCGTTTCCCAGACAATGTATCCAATCCGAAAGACGGAATTTAGAAAACCTGTGTCTCTTAAGAAATTGAGTGATACGCTTTATTTATATGACTTTGGACAAAACTGGTCCGGAATAACTGAGTTCCGTGTGCAAGGACAGTCGGGCACAAAAGTAAAACTGCATCATGGGGAACAACTGGATTCCCGAAGAAAACGTATATTTGATGATAATAATACGCAGTTCTACCAGAATGTCAAGGAGCCTTTAAAATATGGCGTTCATCCTGTGGATGAAATATTTGCGACAGATGTTCTTTGGTTAGACGGCAAGGTAGATACATTCGCTCCACGTTTTAATTATAAAGGATTTCAATATGTTGAGGTATCATCAGATAAGCCATTAGAATTAACGAAAGATAATATAACCTCTTATTTTGTTCATACAGATGTTCCGGTCAGCGGTTCTTTTGAATGCTCGGATTCTCTGGTTAACCGTTTGTGGAGAGCAACCAACTATTCCTATTTGTCGAATTTGGTCGGTTATCCGACTGATTGTCCACATCGGGAGAAAAACGGTTGGACAGGAGATGCTCATTTGGCGATTGAAACAGGTTTGTACGGCTTTGATGGAATAACCTTTTATGAGAAGTGGATGGCCGATCATCGGGACAATATGTATGATAACGGACGGTTGAGATGTATTATTCCTTCCGGAGGTTGGGGCGGCGATATTGCGGATTGGACTTGTTCGGTAACAATTATTCCCTGGACGTTGTATGAGTTTTATGGGGATATGACTTGTTTGAAGGATAATTATTCGACGATGAAGAAACATACGGATTACTGGTTGGAAAAGTTCCCGGATGGTTTGATTACCGATGCTTGTTTAGGCGACTGGATACCTTATAAGTCGGTAGCAAATAGAGAATTGACAGCGTCTATCTATCATTATAAAAATGTTGATATTGTGAGTCGGACTGCTCAGTTACTTGGGTTTAAGTCAGATTATGAACATTATAAATCGGAAGCTGAAAGAATAAAGGATACTATAAATCAGAAATTCTTGAATAGAGAAACGGGGATTTATGCTAATGGTTATCAGACAGAATTGAGTATGCCTTTGTATTGGAGAATTGTTCCGGAGGATTGTATTCAGAAAGTAGCAGAACAATTGGCAAAGAGAGTTCATGAAGATCGGGATCATTTGGATGTCGGAATTATGGGATGTAAGACAATTTTGAATGCGTTAACGGAAACAGGAAATGTTGAGCAAGCTTACCGGATGGTAACGCAACAGGATTATCCTTCTTGGGGTAACTGGTTGCGGCAGGGTGGAACTACCTTATTTGAAAATTGGGATTATAATGGTTTGGCTGCCGGTTATTCGCAGAATCATATTATGTATGGAGAAATAGGAGCTTGGTTCTATAAGGCATTGGCCGGTATCAATGTTGATCCAGCTCAGCCAGGATTCAAGAATATACTATTGAAACCTCATTTTGTGGAAGATCTTGATTATGTAAAAGCTTCTTATAAATCGCCCTTTGGCTTGATTGTTTCGGAGTGGACAAGAAATCAGGGTAAGGTTGAATATAAGGTGATTATTCCTCCTGGAGCAACTGCTACCTTATATTTGGATGGTAAAGGTGAAGCGAAACAATTATCTTCAGGAACTTATAAATTTAATATCTAATAATGAAGACTTCGATTATTTATTGGGTAAGTGCATTCCTTTTAACTGTGTTGGGAGCCTGTTCTTCCCGTCCGTCTTTGGTTGTAAAGGAATTGCAATGTGAGAAGCTGGTTAATCCATTAGCAATTGATCAGGCGAAACCGTATTTGAGCTGGCAGCTTGAAACAAACGAGAATGCTGTTCATCAGGCGGCTTATCAGATTTTGGCAGCAACTGATGAAGATTTACTGACAGAAGAGAAGGCTGATTTGTGGAATTCCGGTAAAGTTGAAAGCCCGGAATCTGCCTGGGTTTTATATCAGGGTGATGAGTTATCGTCAAAGAGTTTTGTCTATTGGAAAGTTCGTGTTTGGGATGGCGATGATAAGGCTTCGGATTGGAGTGAGACAGCTTATTTTGGCATTGGATTATTGAATCCATCAGACTGGAAAGCGGCTTATATTGGTAGTGATACGCTTTCAGGGAAACCGCAGTCGCCTTTGCTCTGGAAACATTTTCAGTGGAATCAAAAGGGGACAAAGGCTTTCTTGCATGTTAATTCATTAGGCTATCACGAAGTTTATCTGAATGGGAAGAAGGTTGGAGACGCTGTTTTGGCCCCGGCTGTATCTCAATTTGATAAACGGTCTTTGATCGTTACGTATGATGTGACCGATTTATTGGAGAAAGGAGAGAATGATTTAGTTCTTTGGTTAGGGAAAGGCTGGTATCAGGATGGACTTCCGGGCGTAGTGGAAGGTGGTCCGTTTGTCCGGGCTCAGTTGGAAGAGTTCGAGGATGGTGTATGGAAAACAAGCTTGGTAACTGATTCGACTTGGAAAACGCGTGAGAGTGGTTATGTCTCGACGGGTACATGGCGGCCTTGGCAGTTCGGTGGAGAAGAGATACATGCTGATTGTGTATTACCTGACTTAGGAGCGGAGACGTTGAATGCTGCCAGTTGGAATACTGCTGTGTTGGCGGCTATTCCTGAGCATAAGGTTTCTCCTCAGATGGCTGAACTGAATGGCATACGAGAACATTTACATCCGCTCACCTGTAAAGCATCCGGTGATTCAGCCTGGATTTATGATTTGGGGACAAATCTGACAGGCTGGACGAAAATACAGTTTCCTCCATTAGAGAAAGGACAGAAGATACGGATCAGTTATTGTGACTTCCTGGATGATAAAGGAGAATTCCGGGATCATTTGTACGAAGATTATTATATAGCTTCTGGTGCTGATTCGGCTGAAGTCTTTTCCAATAAATTCAATTATCATGCCTATCGTTATCTGAAACTGACGAATCTGAAAGAAGCTCCGGCTTTGTCGGCAATTACGGCTTCATTAGTACATACCAATTATAGTGGGGAATCATTCTTCGCTTGTTCGGATAAGGATTTGAATGCTATTCATGATATGATTCAATATACCTTGCGCTGCTTAACATTGGGTGGATATATGGTGGATTGTCCGCAAATTGAACGATTGGGTTATGGAGGTGATGGTAATGCTTCAACTCCTACGGTGCAGACCATGTTTAACCTCAGTCCTTTATATATGAACTGGATGCAGGCATGGGCTGATTGTATGCGTGAAGACGGAAGTATGCCTCATACAGCTCCGAATCCGTATGCCGCAGGCGGTGGTCCGTTCTGGTGTGGTTTTATTATTACGGCTTCTTGGCAGACCTATCTGAATTATGGAGACCGGAGATTATTGGACCGTTATTATCCGTATATGCAGCAATGGTTGGAATATGTGGCTCATTATACTGTAGATGGTTTGTTGAAGAAGTGGCCGGATACTTCCTATCGAAACTGGTATTTGGGTGATTGGGCAACGCCGGTTGGTATTGATCAGACAAATCCATTGTCTGTTGATTTAGTAGATAACTGTTATATTGCGGTTTGTTACCAGACCATGAGTAAAATTGCTTCTTTGCTGAATAAAGTGGATGATAGTCGTGGTTATAAAGCAAAGTATGATGCGCTGACGAAACGGATACAGGAGACTTTTTATGATGTTAAAGGAAACACTTATGCCAGCGGGACACAAATTGATTTGGTGTATCCGATGTTGGCTGGAGTCACACCGGACAACCTGAAGGAGGCAGTCCTGAATACTTTGTATGAAGTGACGGCTAACCGTTTCCAGGGACATCTGGCAACAGGTTTGGTCGGCATTCCGGTATTAACCGAATGGGCCGTTAAGAATGGTCAGGCCGAATGGATGTATCAGATGCTGAAGAAACGGGATTATCCGGGTTATTTGTATATGTTGGATAACGGGGCAACTACTACTTGGGAGCATTGGAATGGAGAACGCAGCCATATTCATAATTGTTATAATGGAATTGGAGCGTGGTTCTATCAGGCATTAGCTGGAATAATGCCGGATGAAAGCCAGCCGGGTTACAAGCATATTTGGATTAAACCTCAGGTGGTGAATGATATTTCGTGGGTTCAGGCATCCAAAGATACGCCTTATGGCTTGTTGAAGGTCAGATGGGAAAAGGAAGATGCTTCTTTTGTCCTGGACGTTCAGATACCGGTTGGTTCTTCCGCTTCCGTTTCTCTGCCATTTCCGGTTGAAAATGTTCGTGTAAATGGTCAGCCATCGGAGAGCAAAGAGACTTTGGAATTAGAGTCGGGTAGTTATCGGATAGAATGTTCCCTTTAGTTGAGGGAGAAACGTAGGCTTGCGTCGGGTATTAGCGTAGCATTGCGCTAACACTCGACGCAATGTTGTGTTAAGGGCCGACGCAACCTTACGTTGATACCCGACGCCGTATTGCGTTCCTGTTTCACGAGGAATAGCGTCTTCTGCTTGCACCTGATTGGGCAAGAGAAAGGCCGGCTCTGAAAGTAATGAGTTCATTTGTTGGTGAATCCTATGGAAAAGTCGTCAGAACTGAATAAATATTCGTACATTTGTCGGAAACCAATAAAATCAAATGTGTTTATGGCTAAGTATAAACGGATTCTTTTGAAGTTGAGCGGTGAATCGCTCATGGGAAGCAAACAATATGGTATTGATGAAGTACGCTTAAACGAATATGCTGAACAGATCAAGGAAATAGCTGAAATGGGTGTTCAGATTGGTATCGTTATAGGTGGAGGAAATATTTTCCGTGGTTTAAGTGGCGCATCCAAAGGATTCGACCGGGTGAAAGGTGATCAGATGGGTATGCTGGCTACGGTTATTAATAGTTTGGCATTGAGTTCGGCGTTGACGGCTTTAGGCGTAAAAGCAAAGGTGCTGACGGCTATCCGTATGGAACCGATTGGTGAATTCTACAACAAGTGGCGGGCTATCGAACTGTTGGAACAAGGTTATGTAGTCATTATGTCGGGCGGAACCGGTAATCCTTTCTTTACGACTGATACGGGTTCTTCGTTACGTGGTATAGAGATTGAAGCAGATGTGATGTTGAAGGGAACACGTGTAGATGGTATTTATACAGCTGATCCCGAGAAAGATCCGACTGCTGTGAAGTTTTCTGATATTACCTATGATGAAATCTATACACGTGGCTTGAAAGTGATGGATCTGACCGCAACGACCATGTGTAAAGAAAATAACTTGCCGATTATTGTCTTTAATATGGACAAGAACGGAAATCTGAAGAAAGTGATGGATGGTGAAGACATCGGTACGTATGTGCATAATTAAAGATACTTTTTCAGACTGATTTCTTATGAGAAGGAAGAAGACAAGTTCATCATTGATCCTGATCCCGGTCATGCTTTCTTTCTTTGTGATGGGGTTTGTGGATTTGGTGGGAGTCGCAGCCAATCATATGCAAGCAGACTTTGCCTTGTCGGATACAATGGCCAATTTGTGTCCGGCAATGGTCTTTTTATGGTTCTTGCTGTTTTCCATACCTGCCGGAATCTTGATGAATTATATCGGCAGACGCAAGACGGTATTATTGAGTCTGTTTATAACAACAGTGTCCTTGCTGATACCTTTGTTGTGTTATGAGTTTGTCATGATGCTGATTTCTTTCTCCTTGTTAGGTATAGGAAATGTCTTGTTGCAGGTTTCGTTGAATCCGCTGGTATCGAATGTCGTTTCCGAGCGGCATTTGGCAAGTTCTCTTTCTTTTGGACAGTTCATCAAGGGCATTGCTTCTTTCTTGGCCCCGTTTATTGCCAGTTGGGCGGCACTCACGATGGATGAGTGGCGTGAATTATATCCGATCTTTTTATTAATCACATTGGTTTCTATCATTGGCTTGGGCTTTACCTCTATTGAAGAGTTGGATGATTATTCCGAGAGTGACTCCTTGAAAAGTTATGGCAGATTACTTGGAAATCCATTGATCCGCTTGATCTGGATAGGCATTATATGTCATGTCGGAATAGATGTGGGGATTAACCTGACGGCTCCTAAGATTTTTGTAGAGCGGCTGGGCTTTTCGGTTGCCGATGCCAGTATGGCCGGTAGTGTGTATTTCCTTTCCCGGACGATTGGTTGCTTGATTGGGGCAGTGGTGTTGCAATACATAGCGTCTGAACGCTTTTTCCGCTGGAGTGTTTTAGGCTTGTTACTGGCTCTGATAGGCTTGTCTTTTGCTTCTACGCTTGAGCAGTTGTATGCTGTGTTGTTGATTTTAGGAATCGGCAATGCCAATATCTTTTCTATTTTAATTTCGAAAGCGTTAAATACTTTTCCTGATAACAAAAATGAAGTGTCGGGTCTGATGATTACAGGCTTGTGTGGCGGCGCTTTGTTTGTTGTGCCCATGGGCATCGTGTCTGACTGGATTGAATCGCAGGCCGGCGCCTTGATCATTCTCGGACTGGGAGCCGTTTATTTGACCTATTTATCTGTCTACTTCAGAAAGCATCCGCATTCATTGGATGACTGATGTTCGCGACCTGGCATGTTCGCGGTTAGGAAAAGTGGTTGAGTTGCATTTACTTTGTCAATAAAGCAGGTCTCAAAAATAGAGTCACCGCTTGCAAAGTTTAAATTCTTTTCATTACCTTTGTTTATAATTAAAAATTCGTAAGGAAACAGGTTTTCAGTTACCAGAAAAATCTGGATATTTACGGAGAGTGATGCAAGCAATAAAAATAATCTTGATTATAAAAACGAATAAATTTGGTACAGATATGGTTGATACAAAGAAGTTTGTGAAAGAAGCAGAAGAAAAAATGGAATCTGCTATCCTTTATTTGGATGAACAGTTGGCACGTATTCGTGCAGGTAAAGCCAATCCGAAAATTCTGGATGGAATACGAGTTCCTTATTATGGCAGCATGGCTCCGTTGAGCAATGTGGCTTCCATCAATACACCAGATGCAAAGACGATCGTAATTACTCCGTGGGAAAAGAACCTGATCAAGGAAATTGAAAAGGCGATCTTGAACTCTGAAGTAGGTATTACACCTGAGAACAATGGTGAAATCATCCGTTTGGGAATTCCTCCGTTGACTGAAGAGCGCCGCCGTCAATTGGCTAAGCAATCTAAGCAGGAGGCAGAAACGGCGAAGATCAGTGTTCGTAACGCCCGTCGTGATGCCATCGAAGCGTTGAAGAAGAGTATTAAGTCAGATGGTGTTCCGGAAGATGTAGAAAAAGATGCTGAAGCAGAAGTTCAGAAGGTTCATGATAAATTTATCAAGAAGGTGGATGAACTGTATGCTGCCAAAGAAAAAGAAATAATGACGGTTTAATGAAAGGTCTGGTAATTAAAAATACGGGTAGTTGGTATACCGTTTTTACGGAAGACGGAAGATGCGTTGAAAGCAAGATCAAAGGTAATTTCCGTTTGAAAGGTATTCGGACAACCAATCCGGTGGCTGTTGGCGACCGGGTGGAAATAGAAGAAAACCGCGAAGGAACGGCTTTTATCTGTCAGATTGAGGAACGGAAGAATTATATCATTCGCCGGGCGTCAAACCTGTCTAAGCAGGCGCATATTATTGCCGCTAATGTAGATCAGGCGATGCTGATTGTGACAGTCAATTACCCGATTACTACAACTGTTTTTATTGATCGTTTTCTGGCTACGGCCGAAGCTTATCGGGTTCCTGTTAAGCTGGTCTTCAATAAGATTGACCGGTATAAGGCGGAAGATAAGGAATATATGCAGGGCTTAATTCATTTGTATACGTCTATCGGTTATCCGTGTACGACATTGTGCGCCAAGACCGAAGAAGGATTGGATGGATTAAGAGCTGATTTGAAAGATAAGATAACAGTCTTATCGGGGCATTCGGGTGTGGGAAAATCGACGATTATCAATAAACTGATTCCGGGTGTGAGTCTGCGTACCGGTGATATTTCTGAGTATCATAACAAAGGAATGCATACAACGACTTTTTCGGAGATGGTGGCTTTGCCCGAAGGCGGCTATCTGATCGATACGCCGGGTATCAAGGGTTTTGGAACGATTGATATGGAAGACGCGGAGATTTCTCATTATTTCCCTGAAATATTCAAAGTTTCTGCCGGGTGCAAGTTTGGAAACTGCACGCATCGGCATGAACCGGGCTGTGCCGTGTTACGGGCTGTAGAGGAACATTATATCAGTGAATCCCGCTACAAGAGTTATTTAAGTATATTGGAAGATAAAGAAGAGAGTAAATATAGGGAAGAATATTGAATTGTGTTCTTTCTTTCGCTTATAAAACTCCCGAGTTTCGTTTTCAAAAGCCGTGGGCTTTCAAATCGGAATTCGGGAGTTTTAGAAATAACCCTGTTCAATTAATTAGGATCTTTAATAAACAATGAAAATGAAACATTTTACTTTATTGCGTATTTGTTTGTGCATCGGATTGTCTTTTCTCATGGGGTGGCCGGTTCATGCACAGGATGTGATTCATAAAGCTCCGGCTCCGTTGTACCGGGATCCAGTAACCGATGGCGCGGCCGATCCGGTAGTTGTCTGGAATAAGGAAGCCAAAAGCTGGTGGATGTTATATACACAGCGCCGTGCAAACCTGGATGCGCCGGACGTGGCCTATTGCTATGGTACGAAAATCGGTGTGGCTGAATCGACAGACCACGGACAAACTTGGGTGTACAGGGGAACATTAGACTTGGAATTCGAAGACGGTCATAATACATTCTGGGCTCCTGAAGTGGTTTATCGGGATGGCGAATACCACATGTTTGTGGCTTACATCCGTGGGGTTCGTAGTCATTGGGGCGGCGATAAACAGATTGTGCACTACACCAGTCGTAATTTATGGAACTGGAAGTGTGAAGGCCCGTTGAAGCTTTCGTCTAATTCCGTGATCGATGCTACGGTTTATCAGAAGCCGGATGGCCGTTGGCGTATGTGGTATAAAGATGAGGCGGCAGGTTCGCATACCTTGATGGCAGAAAGCAAGAACCTGCATGACTGGTCGGCCTCGAAGGTTGTCATTGACGGAGATGCACACGAAGGTCCGAATGTCTTTCGGTTCCGCGGATATTTCTGGATGCTGACCGATGAATGGAAAGGTCTTCGTATCTACCGTTCCAAAGACTTGGATAAATGGGAAAAACAAGGGCTGATTTTAGGTGAAGCCAGTTCGCGGCCGGAAGATACACCCAGCGGTGCTCATGCCGATGTCGTTGTAACGAACCATCGGGCTTATATCTTCTATTTCACACATCCGGGACGCAAAAGTCATAACGAAGCTCCGTTGGGCGAAAACGGGGTTGTTCCTTACGACTTGCGCCGTTCGTCTATCCAAGTAGCCCAATTAGTTTTCAAAGACGGCACACTGACCTGCGATCATGATGCCGATTTTGAATTCTATTTGCCGGACGAAACAGAATAAATTATTGATAAACAAGTGAAAGTCATGCTTTATCCCTTCCAAAACACAGAAGGAAATAAAGCATGACTTTTTTGTTTTTACTGTTTTACCCCTATCTTTTCTTCATTTATTCTTGATAAACTAATTAATTCACCAATGTGAATTAATCAATTCATAATAGTGATTTAATTAATTTATATAGGTGAATTATTTAAGTCACTATTGTGAATTAAATAATTTATAAGATGTTTCCTAAGAATTCTATGCTATTTAATGAAGAGTTTGGGGGGTTATTCGGATTGAAAATTATAGCAGAAAATAACTTCCTATTTATGAAGTATATTGTTTGGTGAAAAGCCTTGTAACATATATCTTATATTACTATATTACATTGTGGGGACTTTAATGTAATAGAAAATTATTTATTTTTGTTGGACTTTTAGATTTGGACACAAATAAAGTAGGTGATTGATGAGAAAAGAAGATGAAGACATAATTTTGGAATTATTGAAAGATAGTGATCAGAAAGCTTTCAAGCGCCTGTTTTATTACTATGCTGAGCCTCTAAGATCTTTTATAAGTTATTTTATACATGATCCGGAGTCTTCTGAAGAATTGGTGTTAGATATTTTTATGTCTTTGTGGGAGAACAGGTTCACTTTAAAAATTCACACAAGTTTAAAAGCTTATTTGTTTCAATCTGCCCGGAATAAGGTTATCTCGTATTTTCGGACTAAGAAAGAACAATGTTATTTGTTGGAAATGCCGGATTTTGATCTTGGACAAGAGAATGAGACTTCTTTTTTGGAAATAAAAGAATTATCAGTTTTGATAGAAGAAGCCGTGTCATTATTACCTGATCGGTGTAGGCAAATATTTCTAAAAAGTAGGATTGAATTGTTAAGTAATAAAGAGTTGGCCGAACAAATGCATATTTCTGAAAAAACAGTGGAAAATCAGATAACTATAGCATTAAAGAAAATCAGGAAATTTCTGAATGAAAAATATTCATAAGAGAAATAAGATGCTTAGGGGGTAATTTTACAAATGGCGTCTATTAGTTATAGATATATAAAAAGAAAGATAGATATGCAACGGAATAGTCTTATATATTGGGGCTTGGTGTTTATTGGAATAGGATTATTTTTGCAATGTCAGTACTCATACCTTTTTTTCTATCAAGAACAATTGCAGTTGTTTCAGTTGACCAGGCAATATGTATGGGATACAGTGCTGGTTCCAGGAGGGTTAGTGGATTATCTGGCCGGTTTTTTTCAGCAGTTTTATGCTGTCCCGTTTTTTGGTGCTCTATTTACTTCTTTGCTTTTAGTGTCAATTGGATATATAGGGAAAAAAGTTTTATGTGAATTGTCTGGAAAGAATCTTTTGTGGGTAGATTCCCTTGCTTTAATCCCGATTATTGGCTTAGTCTTTTTACATACCAATTTATATTACCATCTGTCAGGTTCCATTGCTTGTCTGATGTGTTTTAGTGGCTGGTTGATCTATTTGAAGAATATCCATCGATCTAACCGATGGCTGTTGGGGATCTTTCTTTTATCTTTAGTGTATTTATTGGCTGGTCCGGTTTATTCTTTATTTATAGCAGGACTGGTTGTCTGTGAGTGGAAATTACATAGAACGCATGTGATAGGAACTATTGCTTCTTTTCTGATTGCTGGTGGTGTATGGATCATTCTTTCTTTGGGAATGAATTGGGCTGTAGGTGGTCGGCAAATAATTAAACCTGATTTCTATTGTGAGTTTTTGCCAGAAGTACAGAAGGTGTACTACGTTTGGGGCAGCTGCCTTCTTTCAATATTATTGGGATGTTGGTTGTCGGAAAAGAGAATACCTCAATTGTGGAGTATGATGTTTTCATTGTTTCTGCTGCTGGGAGGCTTGTACGGTGTTTATCACACGCAGGACAGAATGCAATTATATAGTTATGAACGCGATTGGTATTTAAGAAATCAGCAGTGGAATAAGATAATTACAACATTTAATGAGGAAAGAGCGTCTGATCTGACTATGAATGTATTGAATTTGGCTTTGGCATGTCAAGGCGAGCTTGGGAATAAAATGTTTTCATTTCCACAGAGTGGAAGTAAATCTTTGTTGTCAGAATGGGACAATTCATTGATGTCGGCAATGATTTATTCTGATATTTGTTATCAAGTAGGTGATATAGCATCCTCACAAAAATTTGCATTTGAGGGATATGTTACGAGCACGAAGGGAAATGTCCGTTTGATGCAAGGACTGGTTGAAACCAATATTATAGAGGGTAATTATCGAGTGGCAGAAAAGTATATAGCTTTGTTGGAGAATACTTTGTTTTATAAAAACTGGGCTGAAAAGCAAAGACAATTTTTAGGAGATTCGTTAATTGCTGCCAATGAAGAATATATCGCAAAAAGATTGTCCTTACGGGGACATGGTTTGTATGCAGTGTCTTCCAATTTTGTGCATACCTTGAAGTTGCTGGTTACGAATAATCCTCAAAATAGAATGGCATTTGAATATTGGATTGGTTTTATTTTGCTAAATAAGGATTTATCTGCATTTAAGAAGTTATATGATACGTATTATCATACAGATATATGGCCAGAGTTATCGTTAAATGAACAACAGGCTGTAATCGCATTAGAACAAGATTCCCCTGGGAATTGGGTTAAAATGGGAGTGAGTTTGGCGACTGAGCAGGCGTATGGTTCTTTTTCTCAAGATTTAGCTGACAAACGTGGGTATATAAACTTTGTTGAAGAGATGAAGAAAGCGCATGGTAAAACTTATTGGTTTTATTTGTTATTTAAGAAGTAAGGAGGTGAGAAATGAAATACGTTTTCTTAGTGTTTTTCTCGGTAGTAATAATCTCTTCTTGTAAGAATGATTATACAGTAGATCAGCATGTAAAGGAAGAAGTTATGATCGTTCCTGATTATAAAAACATTACAGTTCCTTATAATATTGCTCCGTTAAATTTCTCCGTGAAAGGAGAAAAACTGTCATTTGTTAAATATGAGGTAGATGATCATTCTTTAGTTGTTGAAGCTTGGAATAATCAGACATCTATTTCCATAAAAGAATGGCGTGACTTTTTGCATCAGGCAAAAGGTAAGTCTGTAAGCGTAACAGTTGTCGTAGACCGAGAAGGCAATCAGGTGGCTTTTGCTCCTTTTTCAATTGAAGTATCAACGGATATGATAGATGAATATATTGCCTATCGTTTAATTGAGCCGGGATACGAGATCTGGAATCAGATGGGTATTTATCAACGGAATCTGACGAATTTCGATCAGAGTGTTATTATAGAAAATACCTCAACTGGGAATAATTGCATGAATTGTCATTCGTTCTGTAATTGGAATCCCCTGCATTATATGTTTCATATGCGTTCTACGTATGGTGGAACTGTGATTGTTGATGAAGATCAAATTGATTTTATTGATACAAAAGTCAAAGAGACTATATCACCTCTGGTCTATCCCTATTGGCATCCTTCCGGGAACTATATAGCTTTTTCAACAAATAAGACATCTCAGGGTTTTCATCCGACACAAAGAGTTGAGGTTTTTGATAAGGCTTCGGATGTTATTGTGTATAATGTAAAAGAACACTTGATTATATCCTCTCCACGGATTGCCCAGAATGGTGCTTATGAAACATTTCCGACTTTTTCTCCAGACGGAAAGTTTTTGTATTTTTGTTCTGCAAAAGCTAAAAGTGTCCCGGATTCTATTCAGAATTTAAAATATAATCTGTGTCGTATTCCTTTTGACGCAGGTTCAGGTCGTTTTGGCAAGACTATTGATACTTTATTTTTTGCGGATAAGGAAAATAAGAGTTTTTCTTTTCCACGGATTTCTCCAGACGGCCGCTATTTGCTGGGAACGGTTTCTGCATATGGAACTTTCCCCATTTGGCATAAGGATGCCGATTTATATGTTATAGATTTACATTCAGGAGAAGGTCGATATGCAGAGAATGTAAATAGTTTTGATACTGAAAGCTATCATTCGTGGTCTTCGTCGGGACGTTGGGTCATTTTTAGTAGCAGACGTATGGATGGATTGTATACCCGGCCTTATATAGCTCATTTTTCTGCTGATGGAAGATTTGGGAAACCATTCTTGCTCCCGCAAAAAGATGTCTGTTATTATCAGACGTTATTAAAGTCATATAATATTCCGGAGTTTATTACAGGCAAGGTGGATAATAATTCGTTGTCAATATACCGACGTGTTCAGCAGAAAGAAAATAAATCAAGATTTCAAATTGTAGATTAATAGCGCATTATATATGAATAATGAAAAAAATTTGGATAGAGATATTCCTTGGAGACTTTTGTTGAGAGACTTTAAAGGGAATTTAAGTGAGGAAGAGAAAATAAAGTTATCTATGTGGATGAACAGTTCTACCTCTTCGAAAGAAATGTATGCTGCATTAAAAAAACTATGGATTGTATTATTGGGGAATCAGCTTGAAAATAAGAAAGAACAGGATATTGACTCTTTATGGAATAAGATGGAGCAACGTCTGCATCAGCAGAAGACACGTTCCGTTTGGTTTGTATGGAGGCGCTTTGCTTGGGTAGCTGTTGCGGTTTTATTTGTGGCAGGGCTTTATTATTATTTAAATAGGTATAAGGCAGATGAAAGAGAATTTGTACCAACAGTTTACACTGCTCTTACAGGAAAATCAAAGATACTTCTGCCTGACAGTTCAATTATATGGATAAAAAAAGGTTCAACTATCACTTGTTTTATAGAGGACAATGAAGTAAACCGGAAAGTGCATTTGGAAGGAGAGGCCTTCTTTGATGTTTATAAGGATGCTAAAAGACCATTTATTGTAGAAACTAAAGATATAGAAGTGCGGGTTTTTGGTACTGCTTTTACGGTAAAAGAAGACTTGACTGGAGAAACAAAAGTTTCATTGTTGAGAGGGTCTGTTGCTGTAGAAAAAGATCATTTATTAAAGAAAATTAAGCCGGGAGAAATGGCTGTTTATTCACCTCGAAGAAAAAATATTGAAACTAAAAAAATAGATGCCAGTTTTGAGTCAGTTTGGGCAAAAGATACATTAAGTATAGAGAAAAAAACTTTGTTTGAGGCTATGAAATATTTAGAAAAGTGGTATGACATAAGAATAATTGTAGGACAAAATATATCAGAAGATCATGCTTTTACTTTTACTTTGACAGACGAGCCTATAGAAGAGGTAATGCGCTTAATTTCCCGTATTTCTCCTGTGCAGTATCATTTTAATGAGGATGGTATTTTAGTAATCAATGGATGATAATAGAATACAAAATCATTTTTGATAGTTAAAAATAGAATTTATATGGGGGATAAATAGATTTTGTGCGACTCTATTTTTGTATTAGCGATAAATGTTATGAAAAGAAACATTTGATTAGAATAATATTTGGGACTAATATTAAAATTTTGTTTAATCTTTAAATTTATGGCCTATGGGAATAGTTTAATAACATGAAAAACATAGTTTGATATGTGGTATAGTGGTATTTATTTATTAATCTTAATGTAAAAGTTATGAAAAAGCATTTGCTTGGTTTGGTCAAAGGGAAAATGTGGAGAATCCCTTTGTCATTAAGTTTATTTTTATTAGCTCCAAATGTACAAAGTTCTGAGATACAAATGGAAACAATGAATACAATATCTGTTCAGTTTTCTAATGTATCTTTGAGCGAGGCGATGAGCCAAATAGAGAAAGCCAGTGGCTATTCATTTTTTTATGATGCAAATAAGGTGGACTTATCTGTCCGTGTTAGTTTGAATGCTTCAAATGAATCATTGCGGGAAGTTTTAAATACAATTCTTGATTCGACGGGATTGACTTATGAAATCTCTCAGAACCAAATTTTATTGTATCCTCGGAATAGTAGGAATAATTCAAACTCGATTGCCGATAATTACGAAACTCAACAATCGAAGAAAGTTATTAAAGGAAAAATCCTGGATGCATCTGGTCAACCGATAATTGGGGCCAATATTGTTGAAAAAGGTACAACAAATGGAACGATCTCAGATATGGATGGCCTTTTTACATTAGATGTATCAGACCAGGCTGTTTTAGAGGTCTCTTATATAGGATTTGTAAGTCAGTCTGTTAGAGTGACTGGAAGCGGGGATTTGACAATTACCTTAAGAGAAGATTCGGAAACTTTGGATGAAGTTGTAGTAACAGGTTTCGGTTTAGCCCAGAAAAAGGCAACTTTGACAGGTGCTATTTCATCTGTTGGTGCAAAAGATTTGGTAAAGGTAACGGCTGCAAATGCTTCTACAGCGCTAGCTGGAAAGATTGCAGGTGTTAACTTTCGGCAGACGGATGGTCGTCCGGGAGCAACAACCAAAGTGCAGATTCGTAATATGGGTACTCCGTTGTATGTTATAGATGGAGTTGTAAAAGATGAAGGTCAGTTTAATAATATTGACTTCCATGATATAGAATCTATCTCTATTTTGAAAGATGCTTCTGCTTCTATTTATGGTGTGCGTGCAGCCAATGGTGTTGTTGTTGTAACGACGAAGAAAGGTTCACGAAATACAAAAAATACAGTAGGTATTAATATGTATTATGGTTGGCAGAATCCATCTAAATTTGCTAAACCTGCAGATGTCTCGACTTATTTAAGTCATTATATAGCTTCTGAAACAGTTCAAAATGTAGCTTCACGTACTTATTCGCAAGAAGATTATGCAAAATGGATGCAAGGAACTGAAAAAGGATATGTGCCATTCGATTGGTATGACTACATATGGAATACTTCTCCACAATATTATGCTAGTGCTAATGTTTCTGGTGGTTCCGATAAGATTAATTATTATTTCTCTTTAGGGCACATGAATCAAGATGCCATGATCGTTAATTATGGTGGTTTCCATCGTACAAATGTTCAAATGAATATTGAATCGCAAATTAATGATAAATTAAAGATAGGTGCATCTATGAATGGACGTATCGAAACGACTGTCAATCCAGGAGTTCCAGAAGTGGATGATTATTGGATGCCTGTATTTGGTACTTATCGTAATTTGCCTACAAAACGACCATTTGCAAATGATAATCCTGATTATCCGACGCAGACCTCTACAAACCCTGCAACTAATTTTGGTTGGTTGAATTATGAGAAGTCGGGTAAATATCAGAAGGACTGGAGAGTTATTCAGCTAAACTTAAATGCTGAATATAAGATATTTGATGGTTTAACAGCGAAGGCTTTGTTTGGTTATTATTATGCGAATCAGATTGTGAATAATCAGGAATATACCTATAAACTTTATGGGTATGATGAGGCAACTGATACATATCCTGTAATATTTGAAAATAATAATCCTTGGCGTGAGAGAACGATGGGACATAACGAAGAGTTAACTGCAAATGTTCAGTTGAATTATGTTAAATCGTTTGGTGAACATAATGTGAATGCTGTTGTGGGTTTTGAATCTTCTAAGTTAAATACTCCTAATGTATGGGTACACAGTGTGCCTACTGCTAATTCATTGCATCTGATAGATTATGAGACGATGGATACTTATAATGATGAAGGTAACGAAACAGAGGCAAGAATGGGTTGGTTGGGTCGCTTTAATTACGATTTTGCCAATAAGTATTTATTAGAGTTTTCAGCGCGCTATGATGGCTCTTGGAAATTCCCTCCTGAACATCGATGGGGCTTCTTCCCCTCGGCATCTGTAGGATATCTCTGAAGAATCTTTTTGGAAAGAATGGAAAGTGTCTGATATCTTTAATGATTTGAAGATTCGTGCTTCTTATGGTTTAGTTGGTGATGATGATTTGGGTAGTGCTTATGCTGCATTTGACTATTTGTCTGGATACACATATAAGAATGGTGGTTCGGTAATAGATGGTGAGTATGTGATAGGCTCAAAGCCAAGAGGACTGCCTGTAACTACTTTGTCTTGGATTAAAGCTAAGATTTTGGATATTGGTTTAGACGTTTCATTTTTGGATAATCGTTTAAGTGGATCTTTTGACTATTTCCGTCGTTTACGTACCGGTTTGCCAGCTTCACGTTATGATTTATTGTTACCTTCAGAAGTCGGATTTACATTGCCGCAAGAAAACTTAGAATCTGATGTTCATACAGGTGTTGATATGAGCTTGCGTTGGAATGATTCTGTGGATGATTTCTATTATTCTATAGGAGGTAATATGACTTTATCCCGTAAATATGTATGGGATCGATATAAACAGCGTTATAGTAACTCTTGGGATGAATATCGAAATGGTACGGTTCATCGTTATGATCAAATCTTTTGGGGCTATGAATCAGATGGGCAATTTACAAGTTGGGAAGAAATTGCTTCTTGGCCAATTGATAATGATGACCATGGTAATACGACGTTACGTCCAGGAGATATAAAGTATGTGGACCAAAATGGAGATGGTGTAATCAATGACATGGATAAACGTCCGATTGGATATAATACGAGTGGTGATTTTAACCCAATTTTGAGTTATGGTATTAACTTTAGTGCCTCGTGGAAGGGCTTTGATATTGCATTGGACTTTACAGGTTCTGCGTTATCATCTTATGCACCAAATTATGAAAATAAATTGCCGTTCCATGATGGTGGTAATATGCCACAATATATGTTGGAGGATACTTGGACTTTGGCTGATATTTGGGATGCAAATAGTGAATTAATCCCTGGAAAATATCCAATGCCATTAATTGGTAATAGTTCTCATAGTAATTATTGGGATAGTGATTTCTGGATTCAGAGAGTTCGCTACATTAAACTGAAGAATTTTGAGATCGGTTATACTTTACCGCAGTTATGGTTAGAAAAGGCATGGATGCAAGATTGTCGTATTTATCTGTCTGCACAGAACCTGTTTACAATTTCAAATATTCCTGGTACAGATCCGGAGGTTATTAAGGATTCAGGTTTGGTGACGCCTACTACGCGTACTATTAATATAGGTTTAAATGTTAAATTCTAAGGATTATGAAATTGAAATATATATTAACTATCGCAGCGGTTACATCACTGACATTATCGTTGAATAGTTGCAAGGATTTTTTGGAACAAGAACCAGATGATGTTTTGACAAATGAACAGATTTTCAACGATGCAGTTATGATTAAATCTGTTTTGGCAAATTATTACGGTCGAATGGAAGGAAAGCAGTGGGGGCAAAGAACGAAAGATGGTGATGGATCATATTCTATGACGATCTTGGATGAGGCTGCGCGTTGTGATGGCGGTCCAGATACTCGTACTGAGTTCGAGGAAGATCGTTGGAGAACTTATGATTATGAGTTTATTCGTGATTTAAATCAATTTTTGGCCGGAATACGTACAACAACAGCTTTGGAAGAAAGTGAGCAGAAGCGGTTAGAGGGTGAAACTCGTTTCCTTCGGGCATGGGTTTATTTCTGCATGGGACGTGGTCTTGGTGGTATGCCTATTGTTGGAGATGAAGTGTTTACATATCCAGGTATGGAAATTGAAGACATGCAAATCCCACGTTCAACAGAAGCTGAACTGTATGATTATATTATTTCTGAGTGTTCTGAGATCGCTGATATGTTACCAGTTGAACCGACAACTAATGCTGCGAGAGCAACAAAATGGGCTGCTTTAATGTTGAAAGCTCGAGCTGCTTTGTATGCAGGATCGTTGGCGAACTATAATAATAAAATGCCTTCTCCTATAAAAACTGCTGGAGGTGAAGTTGGTATTCCTGCTGATCGAGCACAAGGATATTATCAGACAGCATTGGAGGCTTCTACTGCAGTTATTAATAGTGGAGTATATACATTGATGACTGATCCGAATGATCCGGGATTAGCATTTTATAATGCTATTAATGTGAAAACTGGTAATACAGAAGTAATATGGTCTTGTGATTATAAATATCCAGGCAAAACGGTTGAATTTACGAAGTTTAATATTCCAGCTTCTCATGCAGAAGATATCGATCGTTGCTATGGTGGACCCATTTTAAATTTGGTAGAAGCTTTTGAATACATTGATAATCGGAATGGTGCAATTAAGATACAAGAAGCGAATGGTGATTATGTATTTTATGATGAACCGGAAGATGCTTTTGCTAATAAAGATGGCCGTTTATGGGGTACTGTAATTTATCCTGGAGCTAATTTTAAGGGAACTGAGGTTGTATTACAGGCTGGACAGTTGATAAAGCAAAATGGTAAATGGACAACTTTAGTATCTACTCAAGATTCTAAAGATGCTAATGGCTTAACTATTACATCTGTGAATGGTCCAATTGCCAATAATAATCAGTATGTTAATAAGACAGGATTCTTTTATCGTAAGTTTATAGATGAAACCTCTTTAGCTTCTACTCGAGGACGTAATTCTGAGTTGTGGTGGCCATATTTCCGTATTGCTGAAGCTTATATGATTGCCTGTGAAGCTTCATTTGAGTTAGGTAATAATGCGGATGCAGTGAAATATATTAATGTGATTCGTGATCGTGCAGGTATTCAGCCATTGGAAAGCGTTACATTAGATGATATTGTTCGAGAAAATCGAGTTGAGTTCGCTTTTGAAGATCATCGTTATTGGGATATGAAACGTTGGCGTTTGGCAGACAAGGTTTGGAATGGTGTTACAAATGATCCAAATGCTCAGCAATGGGCTTTATATCCTTACCGAGTAAATGCTCCTGGAGATCCGGCAGATGGTAAATGGGTATTTATTAAGCAACAGGTAAATACAGAACCATATCCTCGATATTTCCAAATGAAAAATTATTATAATTTTGTAGATTTGAATTGGGTGAATAACAATCCAAAGTTTGTAAAGAATCCGTATCAATAATATAATTAAAATAAGAATATTATGAAAATAATAACAAACATATTTTCAACTGTATTATGCATGCTATTGGCCACGGGTTGTGGTTTGGATAATTATGATGAACCTCAATCGACCTTAGAGGGACGGGTAGTCTATAATAATCAATCAATAGGTGTCAGAGGAACGGCAGATGCTGTGCAGGTTCAATTATATCAGGATGGATATGAAAAGCATGACCCTATTCCTGTCTATTTGACTCAGGATGGTTCTTTCAAGGCTATTTTATTTAATGGGCAATATAAATTAATTACTCGTTCTGGAAATGGACCTTGGCTGAATAGTACTGATACAATAGTAGTGAATGTAAATGGCTATACAACTTGTGAACTGCCTGTAACACCATATTATACATTGGCTGAAGAAAATTTTTCTCTGAATGGAAATATTGTAAATGGTTCAACATTGGTAACTAAAGTCGTAGAAACTTCGTCAATAAGCAGCGCACTTTTACTTGTAAGTAAGACTGCCTTTGTGGATGAAGGTACATATTTAGCTCGTCAGGAATTAACGGATGTTTCGGAAGGTACTTTATCTATGTCTTTAGATTTATCTGGTAATGATGATGCGGCTTCTGCAGTTGCTTTATACGCACGAATTGGTGTAAAGCCAGCAGAATCTGATCAGTATGTTTATACTCCAGTTGTGCAGATAAAATAATTAATAGATTCTTTTTGCTACGGAAGATTTTGTATGATCTTCCGTAGCTTATAAAAACACAAATATTCAGGTTATAAACCTAAAGAACATTATATTAAGACACACGAGAGTGTTTGCAGATTTACAATTTATCATCGATTAAGCACAATATTAGTTTTTGAACTATTTTTCGTAAATCATAGTTTTTCTATAAATCTTGATTGTTTTTATTTATTGATTTAAATAATATCTCCTTAGCTTCACAATGTAAGGACGAATGGTTTCTTCAGGCCTTAAAATAATCCCGTTAATAGAATTCTACTTTAGGAAATAGTATCTATTTTTGTGAGAAAGAAATATATTGATTTGATATCCATGAAAAAAGTAGCCTTGTTTATATGTTTTGTAATTGTTTGTTCTGTTTGCTCATATGCTCAGCAACGATGGCATTTGAATCAGAATGGAGGAATCACGTGGAAAATAAAATCAGGAGATAAAGCTCATAGTGATCATATTGAGATGAGTGGCTTAAAAGTCTCAACAGTGGTTCGTTATGGTGTTGATGATGATGGAAGATTCCTTTTGAACAGAAGTATGGTTTGGCCAATGCTTAGAACGATCCCGAATGATACTCATGCAAGTCTGATGCGAAAGTTGGGCTGGAATCCTTTAGAGAATGTGTTGATTAATAATGCTCAGATCAAGGAACAGGTACGTAGTATCTCTTTGGATGGAACGGTGGAAGTGGAAAGTGATTTACCTACTCGACAGGGAGTCGTTGGTTTGACGCGTATTTTATTCCCTTCTACAACCCAACCGATGTTTTGTGAGAAATATGTGTTGGAGAATAAGGCTGATAAAGCTGTTACTGTCGAGATTAATCAGGTTAAGAATGTAATTACGACTGCCGCCGAGAAAGGCGTAAATGGCAGTTATCGGATTATTCAGGCATTGAACGGAGCAACATATACTTCATTGCAACCCGGGCAGTCCGTTTCTTTTTATGCTTATACGGCAGGCTATAAACAGGGAGAATCGGAAGAAACTCCAGATATAGAGCGTGAATTAAGCAAACGCCAGGCTTTCATTCAGGAGTTGTGGGGAAAGTTGGTGTTGAATACTCCAGATCCGGTGATCAATACGATGTTTGCCTTTGCTAAAATCAGAGGTGCGGAAAGTATCTATGATACTGCTTGCGGATTGTTACATGGTCCGGGTGGGGAATCTTATTATGCAGCGATTTGGGCAAATGACCAGGCTGAATATATCAATCCTTTCTTCCCGTTTTTGGGATATGATAAAGGAAATCAATCGGCATTGAATGCTTATTTGCAGTTTGCCCGTTTTATGAATGATGCGTATAAACCTCTGCCTAGTTCGATTATTGCTGAAGGAACGGATGTCTGGGGAGGAGCCGGCGATCGCGGTGATGCTGCCATGATTGCTTATGGAGCATCGCGATATGCTTTGGAGAGAGGCAATAAAGAGGAAGCCGAGCAGTTGTGGCCGCTTATTGAGTGGTGTTTGGAATATTGTCATCGGAAGGTGAATGCTGACGGAGTAGTCGCATCTGATTCGGATGAATTGGAAGGGCGTTTCCCGGCTGGTGATGCGAACCTGTGTACATCTTCTTTGTATTATGATGCCCTGAATTCGGCTGTGTATTTGGGGAAAGAATTGAAGAAAGAGAGTAAATTATTGAAACGGTATGCCAGTGAGGCTAAATCTTTAAGAGCAAATATTGAAAAGTATTTTGGAGCGGAAGTGGAAGGTTTCCAAACGTATCAATATTATAAAGGAAATGATGTGCTGCGTTCGTGGATTTGCATCCCTTTGACGGTGAATATCTTTGATCGGAAAGAGGAAACTGTACGGGCGTTGTTCTCTCCTCGTTTATGGACTGAAAACGGACTTCTGACACAAGCTGGTAGTGAAACGTTTTGGGACCGCTCTACTTTATATGCGCTTCGTGGTGTGTATGCGTGTGGAGAAACAGAAAAGGCTACGGAATATCTGAAGTTTTATTCCGGTCAGCGGTTATTGGGCGAACATGTTCCTTATGCCATTGAAGCATGGCTGGAAGGTAATCAGCGGCATTTATCGGCTGAAAGTGGGTTGTATTGCCGGATCATTACAGAAGGTATGTTTGGTATTCGTCCGACTGGATTTAAATCGTTTATCTTGACTCCTCGTTTGCCGGCAGAATGGAATCAGATGAGTCTGAATAGGATTCAGGCATTTGGTAGTGTATTTGACGTTGAGATAAAACGAACGGAGAAAGGACTCTTCGTGGTCGTAGAAACAGATGATAAGATCTGTTGTAAGAAAAACATAAAAGACGGTATGAGTCTTCATATCAAGTTGTAGATTTTTTGGATTCTTTATTAGGGGAAATATTGTCTGGAAATATTGTAGGCAGGTGATTATAAAATGAAAGATATGAAACAATTACATGTAATGGCTTTGGTTTGTTTGGCTGCAGCTTTTTTCTCCTGCTCAGGGAAAAAGTCAGAGGCAAACCAGACGGCAGAGCAATCTGCTAAAACGAATGTCCTTCCAGAATGGGCATTGGGTGGTTTTGTAAGGCCGGAAGGAGTGAATCCGATTATTCAGCCTCGGCCGGAAAGTAAATTCAACTGTCCGATGCGGAAAGAACCTGTCGGTTGGGAAGAAAGTGATACCTTTAATCCGGCAGCTACCTTAAAGGGTGATACGATCTGTGTGTTGTATCGGGCAGAAGATAATTCCGCTAAAGGTATTGGTATGCGTACTTCCAGAATTGGTTTGGCTGAGAGTACGGATGGCATTACGATGGTCCGGCGTGATAAACCGGTGATGTATCCGGCAGAAGATAATGCCAAAGAATTTGAATGGCCGGGCGGTTGTGAAGATCCGCGTGTAGCCATGACGGAGGATGGACTTTATGTCATGTTATACACCGCTTGGAATCGGGAAGTTCCCCGTTTGTCGGTTGCAACTTCCAGAGATCTGCTTACGTGGGAAAAGCATGGGCCTGCTTTTGCCAAAGCTTATAACGGCCGTTTCAAAGATATGGCTTGCAAGTCCGGTTCGATTGTTACAAAGCTGGTGGATGGCAAGCAGACGATCGCGAAGGTAAATGGGAAATATCTGATGTACTGGGGAGAACACATGGTGACTGCTGCTACATCCGATGACTTGATCAATTGGGAGCCGGTGTTGGATGATCAAAACGAGCTGCTCGGACTTATTTATCCTCGGGAGAAATACTTTGACAGCGCTTTGACCGAATGTGGCCCTCCAGCAGTAATTACGGAAGATGGCATTCTTTTGTTGTATAATGGAAAGAACGAAACCAACGAAAAACGAGATCCCCGCTTTAATGCTGGTACGTACAGTGCCGGTCAAGTCTTGTTCGATCTTCAGCATCCTTATCAGGCGATCGGACGATTGGATGTTCCGTTCTTCCGACCCATGGCCGACTTTGAAAAGAGTGGTCAGTATGTGGATGGAACGGTCTTTATCGAAGGCCTGGTATTCTTTAAAGGAAAATGGTATTTGTATTATGGTTGTGCCGATTCGATGGTGGGCGTGGCCGTTTACGATCCACAGAACAAAGCCGATGGGGATATATTGCCTTGATTAAAGGAAATGGCCTGTGGAATTAGGATTTGTCTTTATTGGAGAGGAAAATCAGGCAAGATGCTTTAGGAGAAAACAAAGAGAAACTCTTGCAAATCTAGTATATGACTCTTGAAAAAACAGTTCTATATTATTTAATTCACCAATGTAATGTAATCAATTCATATTGGTGAATTAATTGAATCATATTCGTGAATTGATTAATTCACATAGGTGAATCAAATAGAAATTAAGGACGAAAGAGATAAATTCCTTGAATAATAGAGAGAATGATAAATTTATTCCTTAAAAAAGGCTGTTATAAGATAAAACTCTGTATTTTTAGCATCTGAAAATACAGAGTTTTATTCGTATATAGCCGTGAAAAATATTGCATGCTTATTAGTGGGTGCCGCATTCCTGTTGGGATGTGAGCAGGAAAAGGAAAGTTCGGTTTCTTGGTTTAGAGAATCGAATGTAGGAGATTTGGCCAAGCCGTATGTGACTGCCGGAAACCGAATGTATTGTGTCGGATTTCAGGATGGTAGTTTTCCGCCTATGGGTGATCATGTGAAGGGGGAAATGGGCGGCGTTTGGAGTCAACCAATCAAGTTGTTGGATCAGTTTGAACTGGCAGTTGCCGTACCCGAGAAAAACATTCGTTTGGATCACCTTAAAGCTTCCCGTTTTACGACATTTCCTCATCAGGTCCAGTGGGTGTATGTGCTGGATAGCTTACAGGCAGATGTCGTCTGTACTTTATTTGTTCCGGAAAAAGAGCGCAGTTTGCAGGTAAAGTATGATGTGGTAAATAAAGGCTCGGAGGCTTTGAACTTGCAATTGACTTTTTCTGGGAAAGTAGATTTGCGGGCTGGCTTCTTTTCTGAACAGGCCGGTTTGCAGAATGCTCCTGATTCGTTGTGGGTTGACCAGGAAAAAGGACAAGTTGTTGCACGTGATTTACGAAATGACTGGTTTGTCGTGGTATCAACGGATGCTGAAAACAGTCAGTATTCAGGCACAAAGTCTGATAAGAAAGAGTTTCTGAATCCGAACCAGACAACAGTGCCTAACTTGGAAACGGCTCAGGCTTCGCGCGTAGAAGACAGTAATGTGGCATATAATCCTATATTTCGGATAGAGAATACGTTGCAGGTGCCGGCTTCTCGGCAGGCGACTCAATCCTATTATATCTCCGGTTCGGATCAGTCTTTGGAAGAAGCCGAAGCTGCCAACCAGACTTTACGGACGAATGCGGTTCGTTTGTTGGCCGATAAAGAAAAGCATTATGCGGATATTTCCAACAGATCTTGTCTGACTTTGCCTGATAAGAAGTTGGAAACCGTCTATAACTGGGTACGTTTCAATACCGAATGGTTGTTATTGGATGTGCCTGCTATCGGAAAAGGTTTCGGTGCCGGTTTTGCTCATTATATCTGGTGGTTTGGAACAGATAACTCTTATGCGTTGCAAGGGCTTCTTGCTACGGGTGATTTTGAGAATACCAAATCTACCTTGCGTTTGTTGAAGAAGTATTCAGAGAAATGTAATGGCAATGGTCGGGTAATTCATGAAATCGTTCCTTCCGGAGCAATTGTTAATCCGGGGAATACACAGGAAACGGCTCATTTTATTACCGCTGTCTGGGATACGTATTTGTGGACGGGCGACCGCGATTTTCTGGTTGAATTTTATCCCTTTGTCAAGCAGGGTTTGAACTGGTTGATGGTAGAAAAAGACACCAACAAGAACCTTTTCCCGGAAGGATATGGAATAACCGAAATAAAAGGCCTGAACGCAGAACTGATAGATGTGGCAGTCTATACCCAGCAGGCCTTGGAAGCCGGTTCGAAGATGGCCGAGATCTTTGATGATAGTTCTTTGCAGAAAGAGTATCAGCACTTGGCAGATCAGCTGAAGGCGAAAATCAATACGGCCTTTTGGGATGAACGGACGTCGTTGTATTGTGACTTTTATGGAACGGCTAAAGAGGCTCTTCAGGTTGTAGACGGGGCCATTGAGCAGTTTAATCAGAATCCGGAGACAAAAAAATTCTATGAAGATTTGAAGACTTATTTCGCTTCTTTTGCTCCCGATTATGAACATGGCTGGTCGACCAATAGGAATTGGGTGATTAATACGCCGCTCGAAACCGGTATTGCTCCGGAAGGACAGGCTATTAAGGCTTTGGAAAGAATGGAGAAGAATGATATGACCAGTCAGTGGGGACCATATCTTTCGGCGGTTAACAAAGAACATAATATGACGATTTCAACCGGTGTTCAGGCAGTTGCCGAGGCAAGATATAATAGAATTGACCGGGCATTGGTGCATGTCAATCAGATTGCCAATACTTTTAATCGGGTAATGCCGGGTTCGATTTCCGAAATGATGCCGGATTATGGTTGTTTCTGTCAGGAATGGACTATTTATGGTATTGCTGTTCCTTTAATACAATATGTATTTGGTATCAAACCGAATGCACCGGAGAAAGAATTGCTGTTACAGCCTCAGTGCCCGACTGGCTGGGATCATTTCTCTTTGACTAATCAACGGATAGGAGATTTCCGGTTTGATATGGCTGTTCAGTCTTCCGACTCAGGTGTGACCTATCAGGTAAGCGGATTGGATGCTTCCTGGACGGTTAAATTCCGTTTGCCCTACCTGCAAACTTCCAGCTATTGGCTGAATGGCAAGAAAGTAGAGAATCCGTCGGTGGCAGATGGTTGGGTTTTGTTGGAAAGCAAAGGACAGACTACGGTACAGATAAAAGATGAATATGAATAACGGAATAAAATAATAAGATTATGGTACATAGAAGCTTGTTAACCCTGATTTCCTTGTTGGTTCTATCCCTTGGAAATGTATTGAGTGCTAAAGAGTATTTAGTCTCATCGCCTGATAAAGCGATTCAGATGAAACTCGTAGTGGAAGAGAATATTTCGTATGATGTCGTGTATCATGGGAAAACATTGATGAAACAGAATCAGATTGCGTTGGAACTGAGTAACGAAGTTTTGGGGCAATCGCCTGTAGTAAAGAAAGTAAAACAGAAGGCTTTTCAAGAACATATAGACTGTTTTAATTATCGGTGCCCGTCGTTTGATGTGTCTTATAATGAAATGTATGTGACCTTTAAAGGTGATTATGCCCTGGTATTTCGGGTGTATAATGATGGTGTAGCCTATCGGTGGGAAACGAAGATGAAGGAAGATATCATTGTCCGCAATGAACAGGCTGACTTCAATTGGGCAGAAGATGACGTTGTTTATCTTCCTTTTACGACATCCGATAAAGATCCGTATGCCATGGCTTTTCAGAATATTTATGCAGTAAGCAAGATCAGTGAGGCGGATAACAGTAAAATCGCCTTCTTGCCGGTGACTGCCGATTGTGGTGATGGTATTAAGGTGACGATTTTAGAGTCGGATTTGGAGAATTATCCGGGTATGTTTGTCGTAGCTGATCCGAAAGCTCAGGCCTTAAAAGCCGACTTTGCTGAATATCCGGAAGAGTTTGGCGTACATGCTTCACGAGCCATGAAGTATGTAACGAAGCGAACCGATTATATCGCCCGTTGCCAGGGTACGCGTTCTTTCCCTTGGCGAATCATGGCGATTACGGGTGATGATACGCAGATGTCGGTGAATAATCTGGTTTATGCGTTGGCTTCTCCGAATCGGATTGGCGATTATTCGTGGGTAAAATCAGGAAAAGTTGCCTGGGACTGGTGGAACGACTGGGGAATCTGGAATGTCGACTTTAAGGCTGGTATTAATATGGATACCTATAAGTACTACATCGACTTTGCCGCAGAAAACAAGATTGGCTATATTGTGCTGGATGAAGGTTGGTATAATCCGAAGAGTGGTGATATGCTGACGGTTATTCCGGAATTGAATCTGGAAGAATTGATCGCTTATGGAAAAAGTAAAGGGGTTGACCTGATTCTTTGGACGGTATTCAATGTGTTGGACGATCAGCTGGAAGAAGCCTGCAAGAAGTATTCAGCAATGGGCATTCGTGGGTTTAAAGTAGATTTTCTGGACCGGGATGACCAGACTGGCGTTGAAATGGTTTATCGGATTGCCGAGACGGCAGCTAAATATCATCTGACACTGGATTTGCACGGCATTTATAAGCCGACCGGTTTGAATCGGACTTTCCCTAATATTATCAACTTCGAATCGTTGTTTGGCATGGAAGAGATGAAGTGGAGCACGATAGAGAAGGATATGATGGAATATGATGTTACCATGCCGTTTATCCGAATGATGTGTGGACCGGTTGATTATACACCTGGAGCCATGCGAAATGCAACGAAAAAGGATTTCCAGCCGATTTATTATAATCCGATGAGTCAGGGAACTCGTTGTCATCAACTGGCTGCCTATATCATACATGATTCACCATTGACGATGCTGGCCGATAATCCGACGATTTACAGACAAGAACAGCCTTGTGTTGATTTTATCTGCTCGATTCCTAATACAGGAATTGATGAAACTCGTATCCTTCATGGAAAAATGGGTGAATATATTGTTACAGCCCGTCGGGTAGGAAATAATTGGTATGTAGGTGGCATGACTGATTGGAATGCTCGGACAATCAATTTGGATTTGTCCTTCCTAGGCGAAGGCTCTTTTCTGTCTACACAATTTTCGGATGGTATAAATGCCGGGAAACAAGCTGCCGATTATAAAAAGACGGAACAAGTGGTAGATCATTCCCGCTCGTTGCAGATACAACTGGCTCCTGGAGGAGGATTTGCCATTTCTTTTATTCGAAAGTAAAATTATAAATAGGTTAAAAGCAGTCAATATTCATTGGCTGCTTTATTTTTATTCTTTTATCGGATAAAATAATAATGATTTAAAAGATAAATTCGCCAATTAATTTGAAATATTAAATAATTAGTTTATTTTTGTCTTGCCTAAATAATAATAGTACAGATATGAAAGACAACAAGATTATCGGATCAAAGATCCAACATATACGAGAAACAAAACAGCTTTCGATTGAAGATGTAGCTGAAAGATCAGGTTTGAGTGTGGAGCAGATTCAGCGCATTGAAGATAATGTGGATTTCCCGTCATTAGCACCACTAATCAAGATTGCCCGTGTTTTAGGGGTTCGTTTAGGAACATTCTTGGACGACCAGTCTCAATTGGGACCGGTTGTCTGTCGGAAAGGCGATATCGTTGGAGACGGAATTGGGTTTACCAATAACAATACGGAAGGCCGCAAGCACATGGCTTATCATTCTTTGTCGCAGGACAAATCGGGTCGCCACATGGAACCGTTTATGATTGATGTGGCTCCGTCGGCAGAAGGTGAAAGTTTCGTTCCTTCTTCACACGAAGGAGAAGAATTCATCTATGTTTTGGAAGGTAAGCTGGAAATTGTATATGGAAAGAATACGTATCAGCTGGAAGCTGGTGACAGTATTTATTATGATTCGATTGTTGCCCATCATGTACATGCAGCAAAAGGTTCTTCAGCCCGGATTCTGGGCGTAGTATATACCCCGTATTAATAGAATCAGGTTATGTTAGCTTTACAGAATAAGACGTTAGGGCAGTGGCTGGAGCATTGGGCTGCTGTTTCACCAGATAAAGAATATATTGTTTATTCGGACCGTGACCTCCGGTTTACTTGGAAAGAATTCAATGAACGGGTTGACCGGATGGCAAAAGGCATGTTGTCTATTGGAGTAGAACATGGAACTCATGTCGGAATCTGGGCGACGAATGTGCCAGACTGGTTGACATTCCTGTATGCAGCTGCCAAGATCGGTGCAGTTGCCGTGACGGTTAATACGAACTACAAACAGAGCGAATTGGAATTCCTGGTTGAGAACGCAGATATTCATACCTTGTGTATTACCGATGGCGTTTTCGATGGCAGTTATATTGATATGGTATATACGATGCTTCCGGAATTAAGGGAATCACAGCGTGGTTATCTCAAGAGCAAGCGCTTCCCGAAACTGAAGAATGTGGTATATATCGGTCAGGAGAAATTCCGCGGCATGTATAATACACCGGAATTGTTGCTTTTAGGAGAGAACATCAGCGATGAGATCTTAGATGAGGCAAAAGCCAAAGTAGATTGCCAGGATGTGGTGAATATGCAATATACTTCGGGAACAACCGGTTTCCCGAAAGGAGTGATGCTGACGCATTATAATATTGCAAATAATGGATTCCTGACAGGAGAACACATGAAGTTTACTTCCGACGATAAGTTGTGTTGCTGTGTGCCACTCTTCCATTGCTTTGGTGTGGTGCTGGCGTCGATGAATGTATTGACTCACGGTTGTACACAAGTCATGGTGGAAAAGTTTGATCCGCTGGTGGTATTGGCTTCCATTCATAAAGAACGCTGTACGGCAGTTTACGGCGTACCTACGATGTTTATTGCCGAGTTGAATCATCCGATGTTCAGTATGTTTGATCTGACTTCTTTACGTACAGGTATTATGGCCGGTTCGTTATGTCCGATCGAGCTGATGAAGCAGGTGGAAGAAAAGATGTTTATGCGGGTAACGAGTGTGTATGGATTAACAGAGACTTCTCCCGGAATGACACACTCGAGAATAGATGATCCCGCAGAAGTGAGGTATACAACAGTAGGCCATGATTATGAGTTTACTGAAGTTCGTGTAATTGATCCGGAAACGGGTGAAGAATGTCCGATAGGTGTGCAGGGCGAAATGTGCAACCGCGGTTATAATACGATGAAAGGATATTATAACAATCCGGAAGCAACTGCCGAAGTCATAGATAAGAACGGTTTTCTGCACAGCGGTGACTTGGGAGTAAAAGATGAAAACGGTAATTATCGGATTACCGGTCGTATTAAAGATATGATCATTCGAGGAGGTGAGAACATCTATCCTCGGGAACTGGAAGAATTCCTGTATCATCTGGAAGGAGTAAAAGATGTACAGGTGGCAGCCATTCCTTCGAAGAAGTATGGGGAAGAAGTGGGAGCCTTTATCATCTTGCACGAAGGTGTAACCATGACGGACGACGTTGTGAAAGACTTCTGCCGTGGAAAGATTGCCCGTCATAAGATTCCCAAATATGTGTTCTTTGTAGATACTTTCCCGATGACAGGTAGTGGAAAGATCCAGAAGTTCAAGTTGAAAGATTTGGGATTGAAGTTATTGGCAGAAAAGGGAATTATTCCCGTATAATATTAGATTAGAATAAGGATTGGATGAGTCCGAAGAATAGAGATTGTTATCTGATATTCTTCGGACAATTCATATATTTATCAACCACGGTCAGGAATTGATGAAAGCACGCATTTCCTTTACCTTTCAAAGCTCAGTTTTGATTATAAATATGTAAATTTGTAACATTAAAAACTGAACAGATATGCGTTACTATTCCATTATAATCCCTGTGTATAATCGTCCGGATGAAGTAGATGATTTATTGTATAGTTTAACCTTACAAACATACACGAACTTTGAGATTTTAGTAATTGAGGATGGTTCAACCGTACCTTGTCAGTCTGTGGTAGAACGGTATGAGAAAAAGTTGAAGATACGTTATTTTACCATTCCCAATGGCGGACCGAGCGTGGCTCGTAATTATGGTGCGCGTATCAGTGAAGGAGAATACCTTTTGATTCTTGATTCAGATTGTATCGTTCCGGAGACTTATTTGGAAGCAATCGAGCAGTCATTGAATGAGACGCCGGCTGATGCGTTTGGCGGACCGGATTGTGCGCATCCGTCCTTTAATGCGATGCAGAAAGCTATCAGCTATGCGATGACTTCTTTCTTCACCACGGGTGGAATTCGCGGTGGAAAGAAAAAGCTGGATCAGTTTTATCCTCGAAGCTTCAATATGGGAATCCGGCGGGATGTATTTATAAAGCTGGATGGATTTGATACTTCAATGCGCTATGGAGAGGATATTGATTTTAGTACCCGGATTATTCAGGCCGGTTATGTTACCCGGTTATTCCCGAATGCATATGTATACCACAAACGGCGTACACGCCTGAAGCAGTTTTTCCGTCAGGTAGAACATTCAGGAGAAGCCCGGATTGTTTTGTCACAGAAATATCCTTCCACATTAAAGCTTGTTCATTGCTTGCCCGCCGTTTTTGTCGTAGGTGTAATCGGGCTTTGCTTGTTGGGTATTTTCTTTCCATGGCTCTATTCGCTGTTGCTGCTTTATGTTCTACTCCTGTTTGTGGATGCGACTTGCGCGTATCGAGGAAATATTGGAATCGGTATCTTGGCCGTGGCCGCTTCTTTTACCCAATTGTTTGGTTATGGAACGGGTTTCATCCGGGCCTGGTGGAGATGGAAAATGAAGAAAAAATAGAATGCAGAATAAATAAACTGAAGAACTTTCAATCACAAAAACTTACAAACTCAAAATGACAAAAGATATTACAACAGATAAAGTAACAGACGATTTGCGCTATTTGCAGTTGTTGTCACGCAGTTTCCCCACGATTGCTGACGCAAGTACGGAAATCATCAATTTGGAAGCTATCTTGAATTTGCCGAAGGGTACAGAGCATTTCCTTTCGGATCTTCATGGTGAGTACCAGGCTTTCAATCATGTCTTGAGAAATGCTTCTGGCTCTATCAAGCGGAAAGTAGACGAAATATTCAACAACACAATGCGCGAAGGCGAGAAGAAAGATTTGTGTACGCTGATTTATTATCCGGAAGAAAAATTAGTGCGGGTTAAATCGGTTGAGAAAGATCTGGATGATTGGTATATGATTACTTTGAATCAGCTGGTGAAAGTCTGTCGTAATGTCTCTTCCAAATACACACGGTCGAAGGTTCGGAAGGCTCTGCCTCGAGAGTTTTCCTATATTATTCAGGAATTATTGCATGAATCATTGCAGGAACCGAATAAATCAGCTTATGTTGATCAGATCATTCATACGATTATCTCTACTGGACGGGCTGATGACTTTATTATCGCCATGTGTAATTTGATACAAAGGCTGACCATCGATTCTTTACATATTATCGGTGATATTTATGATCGTGGCCCCGGTGCTCACATCATTATGGATACATTGTGTGATTATCATAACTGTGATATCCAGTGGGGAAATCATGATATGCTTTGGATGGGCGCAGCTGCCGGTAATTTAGGAAGTATGGCCAATGTAATCCGAATGTGTTTGCGTTATGGAAATCTGGCGACGTTGGAAGATGGTTATGGTATTAATCTGCTGCCTTTGGCAACATTTGCCATGGAGACGTACGCAGATGATCCGTGCGAACTTTTTATTCCCCGTACTACGGCTGGAGATACAATTTACGATGCGAAGACAGTTCGTCTGATTGCTCAGATGCACAAGGCCATTTCGATTGTCCAATATAAGCTGGAAGGAGATATTATCCGCCGTCGTCCGGAATTTGAAATGGACGATCGTCTGTTGTTGCATCGGATCAATCTGGAAAAAGGAACAATCCGTCTGAACGGACAGGATTATGAATTAAAGGATAAAAACTGGCCGACTTTAGATCCGAAAGATCCTTATCGTCTGTCGATTGATGAGGAAGATATGATACGCCGTATCCAGCGCTCGTTCGAAGGAAGTGAGAAACTGCGTAAACATATGCTTTGTCTGTTCCGCCATGGCAGTATGTATAAGGTTTGCAATTCGAATCTGCTGTTTCATGCTTCAGTACCGATGAATAGCGACGGAACATTGAAAGAGGTGAAAATCGATGGAGAATGTTTCAAGGGAAAGGCATTATTAGATAAAGTGGACCAGCTGGTCAGGACGGCTTATTTTGATCCGGAAGATTCGCCTCAGAAGCAGTTTGCCATGGATTACATCTGGTATTTGTGGTGCGGAAAGGATTCTCCGCTGTTTGATAAGAGCCGTATGGCAACCTTTGAACGCTGTTTTCTGGCAGACAAGGAATTGCAGAAGGAAGAAAAGGGTGCTTATTATTCGTTGCGTGAAGAAGAAGCTATCTGCGACAGGTTGTTGGATGAGTTTGGTGTAACAGGTGAGCATCGGCATATTGTAAATGGTCATGTGCCTGTCCGTTCCATTAAAGGAGAAAATCCGATTAAGGCCAATGGCAAGTTAATAGTCATTGATGGAGGATTTTCTAAAGCCTATCATTCAGAAACCGGAATAGCCGGCTATACACTGGTGTATCATTCCCGGGGATTCCAGTTGGTTCAGCACGAGCCATTCCAGTCAACAGCAAAGGCAATTGAAGAAGGACTGGATATTCGGTCTACAACAATCGTGGTTGAACTGAGTGCTCATCGTCAGATGGTAAAAGATACGGATAAAGGCGTTGAATTGAAGCAACAGATTCATGATTTGGAGAATCTTTTGTATGCATACAGAAACGGACTGCTGCAAGAACGGGAACGGGAGTTGCGGTATTATTATAGATACTGATGCTGTATAGATAATTGTTTAGATATAATTAACAGAGTGCCTGCAACATTTTAGAGAGAAAAGTTGTCTTATAAGTACAATGTAATTAACTAAACAAGAAAAGAATATGAAAAGATTAATAATGATGTTGGTCGCATTCCTATTGGTAGGAACAGGGGCGATGATGGCTCAGGAAGATACGAAAGCAGCTAGAAAAGCAGCTAAAGAGGCTGAAAAGGCAGAACGGGAAGCTCAGGAAATGTTGGCTTTTGAAGCTGCCAAGAAAGCGTTGTTTGCTAAAGATTTCGTGTTGGAAGCTGAACGGGTCGAATTCAAACGGGGTAATTTTAAATATGTAACGCCGAGCACAAACTTCGTTTCTCTGGTAGACGGAAAAGCTACGGTACAGCTGGCGTTTGATGGTGCTGTTTTTTCTGGTCCGAACGGGATAGGAGGTATAACGGTAGAAGGAACGCCTTCGAATGTAGAAGTAGAGACAGACAAGAAAGGCAATGTCAACTTTAAGATGATGGTACAGGGCATTGGTATATCTGCTTCTATTACAGTCCGGATGATTAAAGGTTCGGCTAAGTGTACGGCTACTGTTTCTCCGAATTTTAGCAGCAACCGGGTTTCGTTTACCGGAACAGTTTACCCGAGCGAATCGTCTTCCGTATTTAAAGGTCGGACGTTGTAAAATATAAGATAGTTTGACCGGAATTCGAAACTAACGAATTCTATGAAAGAAAGTCACGAGAATTAAAATCGATTCTCGTGACTTTTTTTGTAAACTTTTGTAGCTTTGTGAATCGAAAAAATGATCTTGAATTATGCAGTTATCTTTAGAACAGAAAGACATGAATAAATTCCTGATGATAGGAGACAAAGTACTTATTAAACCGAAAAACCCGGAAAGTCAGACGAAGACGGGACTTTATTTGCCTCCATCGGTACAGGAAAAGGAGAAAATACAGGCTGGATACATTCTTAAAGTAGGTCCGGGTTATCCGCTTCCGGCACAAAATGAAGAAAGAGAAGTCTGGGAAAAGAAGGAAGAAGAAGTCCGTTATTTGCCATTGCAGGCACAAGAGGGCGATTTGGCTATTTATCTTCAGAACGCGGCCTATGAAATCAGTTTTAATGATGAAAAATACCTGATCGTACCTCATTCTGCTATATTAATGCTGGTTCGGGATGAAGGATTGTTTGAATAATCAGAATTATTCTTGACATAAGTCATTTTACTTAATAAAATAGCGTATATTTGTTTTCAATAAATCAATACAACCATTCGAAAAATGCGATTATATGAATAAAATAGTTGGTAAAGAGTTTTTCTCAGAAAAAGTAGTGAAGCTTGAAGTAGAAGCTCCTTTAATTGCCCGTTCTCGGAAAGCCGGGCATTTCGTGATTGTACGTGTGGGAGAAAAAGGTGAACGTATGCCTTTGACCATCGCTGAAGCCGATGTAAAAAAAGGTACAATTACGCTGGTCGTCCAGGAAGTCGGTCTCTCTTCTACCAAGCTTTGCCAGCTGGAAGTTGGTGATTATATAACCGATGTGGTTGGTCCGTTGGGGCAGGCAACCCATATTGAAAAGTTTGGTACAGTGGTTTGTGCTGGCGGTGGTGTAGGCGTTGCGCCGATGTTACCTATCGTGCAGGCCCTAAAGGCAGCGGGAAACCGGGTTATTACGGTTTTGGCCGGACGAACCAAAGAGCTGATTATTCTGGAGAAAGAAATGCGGGCCAGTTCGGATGAGGTCATCATTATGACGGACGACGGTTCATATGGTCAGAAAGGATTGGTAACAGAAGGTGTAGAAGCTGTTATCAAACGGGAGAAAGTAGATAAGTGCTTCGCTATCGGTCCGGCTATTATGATGAAATTTGTCTGTTTGCTGACAAAGAAATATAATATTCCAACAGATGTCTCTTTAAATACTATCATGGTGGATGGTACAGGTATGTGTGGTGCCTGTCGTATTACTGTGGGTGGAAAGACGAAATTCGTTTGTGTGGATGGTCCGGAATTTGATGGTCATCAGGTCGACTTCGACGAAATGCTCAAGCGAATGGGTGCATTTAAGGATATCGAACAGAAAGAGATTCATAAACTGGATCATCTGGAAGAAGCGCATGTCGCAGCCTTGAATGATCGGACAGCGCCATGGCGGGAAGAATTACGTAAGGCGATGAAACCGAAAGAACGGACGGCTATTCCGCGTGTCAAGATGAATGAACTGGATCCGGAATATCGTTCTCATACACGTCTGGAAGAAGTAAATCAGGGCTTAACAGCTGAACAGGCTCGTACGGAAGCCAGCCGTTGTTTGGATTGTGCCAATCCGACTTGTATGACCGGTTGTCCGGTAGGTATCAATATTCCTTCTTTCATCAAGAATATTGAGCGGGGCGAATTCCTTGAAGCTGCCAAAGTATTAAAGGAAACCAGTGCTCTGCCTGCTGTATGTGGCCGTGTTTGTCCGCAGGAAAAGCAGTGTGAGTCAAAGTGTATTCATCTGAAGATGGGGCATGAAGCCGTAGCCATTGGTTATCTGGAGCGTTTTGCTGCCGATTATGAACGGGAAAGCGGTCAGATTTCTTTGCCGGAAGTAGCACAGCCGAATGGCATCAAAGTAGCTGTTATCGGTTCAGGTCCTGCCGGTCTTTCATTCGCCGGCGATATGGCTAAATTAGGTTACGCCGTGACTGTCTTTGAAGCCTTGCACGAGATTGGCGGTGTGTTGAAGTATGGCATTCCTGAATTCCGTTTGCCAAATAAGATTGTAGATGTAGAAATTGAAAACCTTTCGAAGTTGGGTGTTTCTTTTGTAAAGGATTGCATTGTCGGCAAGACAATCAGTGTGGACGATCTGAAAGCAGATGGTTTCCAGGGAATCTTTGTGGCATCTGGCGCCGGTCTGCCTAACTT
>ERZ779643.50-NODE-50-length-107588-cov-5.138599_pt1 | contig 107588 bp, 82 predicted proteins | sample MGYA00511564_ERZ779643 | MGnify/ENA primary metagenome ERZ779643 (study PRJEB29588, sample SAMEA2147114) | human gut metagenome | biome: human gut; feature: human-associated habitat; material: faeces | place: Denmark | collected 2008/2010 ...
ACTCACTTGCAAGCAATTTAGTTATTTTCCTGTCCAACTTTTGGGGTCCATAGCAATATGACCGTCGTTTTTCTTTTAAAGTTGTGTGTCGGCTGCTTATTAAGCTTTATTAAATAATGCGAACAGACCGTCTATAATAAATACTGCGCCTAACACGATGAAGAACCAATCGAGGGTAACCCATTTAGCGACTACAAGCAAGATACCTACGATGGCAGTGATTACTGCGCACAGTATTTTGGAAAAATCTTTGCTTTTGCTTTGGCAAGCTTTAATTAGGTCTGTAACACCTTTTACTATCAACAGCGCTCCGAAAACGAGAAGCACTATCTCAACAAACAACCAACCGCCTACGATAATTACCACGCCGATAACGGTTTCGATAATTCCTTGAGTAAGACGTTTCTTAATGATATCGAAGATACCGAGTGCGATAAATACTATACCGGCTATAGTCATAAGCCAGTTAAGCATTCCGCTCTTAAACACGATAAACAATACGCCCAATACTATGTAAAGCAAGGCGTAAACTACACCGTTAGAAACTTTTTTGCTTGAATTTGCCATATTTTCCTCCAATTTTTTATTTCTTAAACGAACTTAATCGCCATAAGACAAGTTAACTATTTGACTTTTCAGTTTTTCCAGACAGGTGCGACACCGCTGTTAAAATGAGCTTCTATAATCACGTTTTAAATTGGCGGCAATTGTATAGAATTCGTTTATGTCGCTTCCTTCTTCGCCGATAAGTATCTGCTTGAGAGTTTCGGTAATCGCAATACCCTTTTTTATGTCGGAAGATAACCTGTTGGAGTAAGTTACCGCACTAAGTTGAGCTTTTTGTCGAGCACGCTACAAGTTTGAGCGGTGTTGGACGTTGACTAATATGCTCAGCGCTATTAAACTTGCGATAAGAATAACGAAAGGTATTATTAATTTGCTTCTTAATTTTTAACAATTTTTGCAATCATCTAACCTCTGTCGATAACATAAACTGTCAATGCAATCCCGTAGACAATTATATTACTTCAAAATAAAAAAGTAAAGAAATTTTGCTCAAAAACATTATCGATTTTCATTTAGTAGCGCAAATTTTTTGCAGACAATTCGGAAAAGCTTGACAGCTATTTTGTACAGTAGTATAATAACCTTACAACAGTAAATAAATTCATATGCCCAATCATGGAGGTGACGATGGACATTTTTGAAAAATGCGAAAGATATACTGTAGTAAAAGACATCAGAGAAAAGGGGCTTTATCCCTATTTTCACGAGCTCCAGTCTCGCCAGGACGTCGAAGTCGTTATGGAAGGCAAGCGAAGGATAATGCTCGGCTCTAACAACTATCTCGGACTTACGACAAATCCCGAGGTGATCGAGGCGGGAATAAAGGCGTACGAGCAGTACGGTTCCGGATGTTCGGGGTCGAGGTTCCTTAACGGTACTCTCGCTTTGCATGTAGAGCTGGAAAAAGAACTTTCGGAGTTTTTGCGCAAAGAGGACGTCGTTACGTTTTCGACGGGGTTTCAGTCAAACCTCGGTATAATCAGTGCGATAGTCGGCAGAGGAAATTATGTTATCTGCGACAAAGAAAACCATGCCAGCATTTATGACGGATGCAGGCTCAGCTACGGAAAAATGCTCCGATTCAATCACGGAGATATGGCGCATCTCGAAGAAATAATATCGTCGGTGCCGAAAGATGCGGGAATACTTATAGTCACGGACGGCGTATTCAGTATGGGCGGAGATATTGCTAAACTTCCCGAAATCGTAGAAATAGCAAAAAAATACGGCGCAAGAGTAATGGTTGACGACGCTCATGCGCTTGGCGTAATAGGCGAGGGCGGAAGAGGAACGGCAAGTTATTTCGGCTTAGAAAACGAAGTGGACATTTATATGGGGACGTTTTCTAAGTCATTGGCGAGTCTTGGCGGTTATATGGCGGGGTCAAAGGCGGTTTGCGACTACGTTCGTCATAATTCCCGACCGTTTATTTTTTCGGCGTCGATAACGCCTGCGTCGTGCGCATCCACGATTGCTGCGTTGCGTGTGCTGAAAAGACATCCCGAACTTGTCGACAATCTTCAGAGTATTGCAGAGTATATGCGAACTTGTCTTACGGAAAAAGGGGTAAAAATTCGCATATCAAAAACGCCGATAATTCCTATATACACCTACGATTTTATACGAACGCTTACAATAAACAAAAGACTTTATGACGAGGGCGTATACGCAAACAGCTCTGTTCCGCCGGCAACTCCGCCTAACGAGTGTCTTATCCGTACAAGCGTTATGGCAACTCACGCAAAGCCGCTTATCGACGAAGCGACGGATATAATTGCAAAAGTAATAAAGGAGAGTTGAAAATGGAAAAGAAAATTGCTGTAATTACCGGAGGTTCACACGGAATCGGACTCGAAACGGCAAAGGAACTTTCGAAGACGTGCGTTGTCTACGAGTTAAGCCGAAAAGGAGAAAGTCATGACGGAATAACGCACGTTTTTGCAGACGTTTCGGATGAAAACTGTGTTTCCGCTGCGATAGATTCCGTTGTTGAAAAAGAGGGCAAAATAGACATTTTGGTCTGTTGCGCAGGATTCGGAATATCCGGCGCAGTGGAGTTTACCGACGCAGCGGACGCAAAACACCAACTCGACGTAAACTTTTTCGGAACGGTAAATGCGGTTCATGCCGTGTTGCCGCACATGAGAAAGAACGGCAACGGAAGAATTATATGCGTAAGTTCCGTAGCCGGCGTAATTCCGATCCCGTTTCAGACGTATTATTCGGTATCTAAAGCGGCAATAAATTCTTTTGTACGTGCGCTCGGAGGAGAGGTGAAACCTTACGGCATAAGCATTTGCGCCGTTATGCCCGGCGACACTAAAACGGGTTTTACCGCAGCAAGGGAGAAAATCCACCGAGGCGACGAAGAGTACGGCGGTAGAATATCTCGTTCGGTGTCCGGAATGGAAAAAGACGAAATGTCTGGCGGCAGCGCAGCTTCCGTCGGAAAATTCATTGCAAAAAAAGCACTTGCAAAAAATGTTCCGGCGGTGTGTACGATTGGGTTTAAGTACAAATTTTTTGTATGGCTTTCGCATATTCTTCCGCAACGTGTCGTTACAAAAATAGTAAACAAGATGTATGCAAAATAAATCGTCCGATTTGTTGACGAAGCGGATGTATATTTTTTGTCTGTAGCGGTGACGAGTGGTTTACAGCAACTTCGATTTTCGGTAACTGTGTTACGGACCTATACTAAGACATCGGGTAATACCGGCAGGATTGTGTCGAACAGGACGGGAAGCGAAAAGGCTTAAACTATTTTAAAAATAAAAGGTTTTCGTTTATGCGGTAATATAGGTAATAATACGAGCATATTGTAAGCTACTAAGATTTCTTAGCGCAGAAACAGATATAATTAATCAAAACAAAGCAATAATAGATTACATTCTACAAATAAGCAGACTGACGAGAAGACAGTCCAAACGGTTTAGCGTAGAGAGTCGAACTTTTGGTTTTTAGCCGTAAGCTCGGCTCTTTTTTCGCTTTTTATTTTTATTTGTGCAAAGAGCCGTAAACAGACGCTATCGACAAATTGTACAGTATATATTAAAGTGATAATAAGTTGCACATCGATTGTTGTTTGAGTGAAAATGGAAGCTCAAGCAAGCAGTGATATTCAAAAATAATCCAAGTATTGCCGAGAAAGATGAAAGTTTGATGAAAATTTGGCAATTTCATTAAAAATCTTGACCAAAAGTCGATTTTTTGGAGTCTATATTTGCAAAAGGCTATTTAAGCGCATTTAAGGAGGAGACATGAGATAGTTAAGACAGATGAAGAAGGTGTGGTATTTTGTAATTATGGCGGCAGTTGCATTTATTTTAGCTGCTGTAGCATTAGGATGTACAAAGGATGCGCCAAAGGCGCCAACTCCGCAAAATTTAACTTTGCCGAGCAACGAAATTTTGCAATGGGACGAGGTAGAGGGAGTAATGGAATACGTTGTCAGGATAAACGAAGATTATTATACGGTTACCGAAAATAAACTCGACGTGTTCGAACTGACAGACAAAGCAGGTACGTACGTAATAAGCGTTGCAGCGAGAGCGAGCGGCAAGTTGCAGTCGGAGTGGAGCAAAGAGATAAAAACGGAAGTGCCGCCTCTAACCGGTGGAATAAGGGCGGCAAAGCTTATGGACGGAAGCGGTTTTGTAGTAGAGGGAGTTCCGGAAAAGCTAAGCGGCAAAGTAGTGGTTCCGTCTTCGGTGCAAGGGTTGCCCGTAGTCGGTTTTACGGCGAAAGGGTTTAAAGACTGTTCTAAGATAACGAGCATAATATTGCCGGACAGTATAAAGACGTACGGGTGGACTGTATTCCAAGGTTGCGCAAATTTACGTCGAATACGATTGTCGAAGGGAGCGCCGGTACTCGACGGGTTATGCGAATGTGAGTCTCTTGAAATGGTGGATATACCGGATGAGGTAGAAGAGATGGTAAACGTGTTTTACGGCTGTTATAACCTTAAGAGTTTGAGGATAGGCAGCGGACTGAAAAAATTTCTTCCTTATGGACTTTTAAAAGATTGTACGCAACTAAATGAGATAATAATATCTCCGGACAATAGGACGTTGAGGATAGAGAAAAATTGTATAATCCGTATAATAGACGATTGTTTGGTGCTGGGCATAAGTGACGGAGAGATACCGTCGAGTGTGGAAAGCATAGGAGAATATGCTTTTGCAGATAAGAGAATAACGACTATAACTATACCGCAAACGATAAAGAGGATATATAGTGGTGCATTTGCAGGTAACGACAGTCTTAGAAACGTAACGTTTGAAGGAAGCCTGGAAAAGCTGCCGGATAATATATTTAAAGAATGCAAGAATTTAGAAAAGATAATTCTGCCTAAGAATCTCAAGGAAATAGGGGAGTCGGCGTTTTACGAATGTGACGAGTTAAGAGAGATAGAAATAGCTGCGAGTGTAAACAGCATAGGGGTAGCGGCATTCGGAGGATGCAATAAAATAAACATACGTATAGACGAAAACAACGAAATATATTCCGACGAGGGCAATTGCATAATACATAAGCCTACATTGACGGTAACGCACGTCAACGATAACAGCGATGTTCCTTTATATGTAAAGATTATAGGGAAAATGGCGGTATCCGCGCTGACGGTAGAGACATATACGGTAGCCGAAGGAGTGGAAGAGATCGGAGAACAGGCATTTTTTAGGTGCGGTAATTTAAGAGAGGTATATTTGCCGGAAGGCTTAAAGAAGATAGGCGACCTTGCTTTTCGTTACGCAGGAGTAAATTTAACAAGCCTGGTAATGCCGGATTCCGTGACAGAAGTAGGTGGCGGGTCTTTGCGGTTAATGACAGTATACACATCGAGGAAACCGTATGTTTTGGACCAAAGCGTCGAATGGACAAAAGTATACGCATTTCATCTCAAATTTTCTTCTGAGGATACAATGTGGCCCGGTGGATCCGAATATACGGTATACGGGTGCGATATACAGTATGACGGAGTATATCCGTATTTAAATTCCATAACGCAAGTAGGGTACGAATTGTACGATAATAACGGCGAATCGGTGTATGGTACAAGAATCGGCTACGTGCGAGGCGTAATGGCGGCGCCGAGCAGAAAGGGATATCGCTGCATAGGCACTTCGTTTGAGGAAAACGGTAAGATCGACCGTGGATTATATTATTTTGAATTATTGGATATGTTCGGATATATAATTAAAAAAGGCTACTCGATATTCGATCGCAGCGTACCGGGTACTAACATTGAGGAAGGGCAGACGATATATATGGTATACGAAAATAACGGCTAAATGCCGATAATATATAAAAAATTTTTTTTGGAGGTATTTTTTATGTTTTACAAAAGACTAGTAACAATTTTGGCAGTGGCGCTGTGTTTGTTTGCGACAGGCGCTCCGCTGTCTACGGTAACGGCTCAAGCCAATGGGGCTAACGTGTATTAAATATAAAAAAGCGACAGAACAAAAATTCACTCTGTCGCTTTGTCGTATTTGGTTGTACCTTAAGCGGTATCGTTATTTGCTAAGCTCTATGCCTCTGCGAATAGCCGCTTTGTTGAGTTCGATAAACTGCGGTTTTACGTTTTCGGCAAGTATGGTATCCCAATCGATATCGGTAAGATGCATACTGCCGATTATTGTGCCGAGCAAAATCATATTCATAACTTTGCTCGAACCGATTTTTTCAGCCTCGTCGCCTGCGTCGATAACGGTAGTATCCGCATGAGCTTTAAGCTCTTCGATTATTCCTTTCGGGTATTCGCAAAGTCCCATAGCGATGGGCATACCGGGAATTTCGTAATCGTTTACAAATACTTTTCCGCCTACTTTGAGGTAATCGAGATATCTGAGCGCTTCCATTTTTTCAAAAGCAACGATAACATCGGCTTGACCTTTTTCGATAACGGGCGAATAAACTTTATCCTTAGAATATCTGATGTGCGAAGTAACCGAACCGCCTCGTTGGCTCATTCCGTGAATTTCGCTCATCTTTACATCGTAGTCGGCTTTTTGAAGTCCGAGAGTAAGAATTTTGCTGGCAAGAATAGTACCCTGACCGCCAACGCCTACCAAAAGAATGTTCTTAGTCATAATAAACCTCCTAATCTATAGCCTTTTTGGGGCAGATCTGTTTGCAAACGGTACAGCCTACGCACATGGTGTGGTCGATAACCGCTTTGCCGTTTATCAAAGAGATAGCGGGGCAACCTGCCTTTAAGCAAGCTTTGCAACCTACGCATTTGTCCGGAGAAACGGTGCATCTGTTCTTGTAAGCGTCGGGCCATTCGTTTTTATCCATCATGCTGAACTTTTTGAGTACGCACGGATATCTCGTAATGATAACGCTGGGTTCTTCTAGACCGAATGCCCAGTCAAAGGTTTCTCTTACTGCTTTAAGGTCATTGGGGTCTACCACTCTGATGTTCTTAATGCCGAGCGCTTTTACGATTGCTTCGATGTCTACGACTACGGTTTCCTGCATTTTTGCGGTAAAGCCGGTGCCGGGATTTTGCTGATGTCCGGTCATGCCGGTGATACGGTTATCCAAAATAACGGTTATGCTGTTACCTCTGTTGTATACCACGTCGAGGAGCGAAGTCATGCCGCTATGGAAGAAGGTAGAGTCGCCCAAAACGCCAACCGCACGTTTTTTGTTGCCGGGGATAGTATCGAGAATCTTTTGGATTCCGTTTGCTCCGGATACGGATGCGCCCATACAGCAGTTGCAGTCCATAGCGTTGTATGGAGCGGCAAATCCGAGAGTGTAGCAGCCGATATCGCCGCTTACTATAGCGTCTTTACGCTTGCCGAGTTCGTAGAAGAATCCTCTGTGAGGGCAACCTGCGCACAAAGCGGGCGGACGCGCAATTATCTTATCGTGATCGAAGTCTATGGTCTCGAGGCTCTTTCCGGTTACCGCTTTACGGATAACGTCGGAAGTAAGTTCGCCGAATGCGGGAAGGAATCTGCTGCCGTCGGGAGCGTATTTTCCGTAGCATACGGACGCAAAACCGAGCATCTTAACTGCATCTTCAATATATTCGTCGTTTTCTTCGATTACATAAACCTTATCGAGTCCGCTTACGAACTTTTTGATGAGGTTCATCGGAAGAGGATAGGTAAATCCGAGTTTTAAGTAGGATGCAGTATTGCCGAATACTTCTTTTGCATAGTTTATAGCCATGCCGCTTGCGATAACGCCGATCTTGGAACCGTTATCTTCGATGTAGTTCCATTCGCAGTTGTCGGAGTACTCTTTGAGAGCGTCCAATCTGTTTTCCACAAAAGCTCTGCGAACTCTTGCGTTAGCGGGTACGCATACGTATCTTTTTGCGTCTTTTACGTAGGGAACCACTTCTTTTTCCACTCTGTCTTCTAAGGTTACAAGGCTCTTGGAGTGGCAAACTCGGGTAGTCATACGGATGAGAACGGGAGTCTCGTACTTTTCGCTGAGTTCGAAAGCAAATTTTACCATATTCTTGCTTTCGGTAGAGTCGGACGGTTCTAACATCGGAACTTTAGCATGGCGAGCATAGTTACGGTTATCTTGCTCGTTTTGCGACGAATGCTGACCGGGTTCGTCTGCGGTAAGCACTACGAGTCCGGCATTTCCGCCGGTATATGCGATAGTAAAGAAGGGATCTGCAGCTACGTTGAGACCTACGTGTTTCATGCTGGCGAAAGATCTTGCGCCTGCGATAGAAGCGCCGTATGCTACTTCCAAAGCTACCTTTTCGTTAGGCGACCACTGGGCGTCGATTTCTTTGTAATTAGTTAAATTTTCAAGAATCTCGGTGCTGGGAGTGCCGGGATAGGCTGCTGCAAAGCGAACGCCTGCTTCGTATACGCCGCGAGCGATAGCTTCGTTGCCTGTCATAAGCTGTTGTTTTGACATTATAACCTCCAAAGCTTTATTTGCTGATGTTTAGGTGGCTAACCACCACACGGCATTATACAACAAAGTTTGACGATTGTCAATTCTATACCTACACAAATGGGCATGGGATACAAATTTTGTCATTTGCGAGAAGATATATTTGTACATTTTTTCGTTACGTCGATTAAAATCGTAAAAATATTCTAACAATCGATCGAGACGTCGGTTTAAAGCACAAATCCGATAAGACGAACGACTTACATGTAGTCGCTTTGCCGCTTAACATAATGACAAACTTGCTTTTATCTTGCCGATTCCGCTTAATAATGTTATGAAATACCGAAAAAAAATTGCCGAAAAACGGACAAATCGCTCCAAAACGTTTGACTTTTTTGCCGAATTATACTATTTTTGTCGGGTTAGGAGTAGAGTATGATTAGAAACGATTTGAGAAACGTTGCCATAATAGCTCACGTAGACCACGGTAAAACCACGCTGGTAAACGAGATGCTCAAGCAGGGCAGTATACTGAGAGAAAACCAAACCATTGCGGACAGAGTAATGGATAGCGGAGATATAGAGAAAGAACGAGGCATTACCATTCTGGCAAAAAACACTTCCGCTTACTACAAGGGAATAAAAATAAACATTGTGGATACCCCGGGACATGCCGATTTCGGCGGGGAAGTGGAGCGTATTCTCAAAATGGTAAACGGCGTTCTTATTTTGGTGGACGCTGTTGAAGGTCCTATGCCGCAAACGAGGTTCGTCATGGAAAAGGCGCTTGCGCTCGGACACAAACTCATAATAGTAGTAAACAAAACCGACCGTCCCGATGCGAGACTTAAAGAAGTGGAAGACGAGATATATGAGCTGCTGTTGGATTTGAATGCAGACGAGTCGCAGTTCGACAGTCCCGTGGTTTATTGTTCGGGCAAAAAAGGCACGGCGTCGCTTGACTATACTGTGCCGGGCGAAGACTTAAGCCCGTTGTTCGAGAGTATTATCAATCACTTTCCGCCTATCGAAGTGGACGAGAAGGCCCCGACGCAGATGCTTGTTTCGTCCATCGATTATAACGATTATGTAGGAAGAATGGGTATAGGCAGGATAGAAAGAGGTTGTTTGTCCGTAGGTCAGACGGTAAGTGTATGCAATATGCGAGGCGACGCCGTTCGCAATGGCAAGATAACCGCATTGTTTCAAATAGAAGGATTGGGAAAAGTCAACGTCGATAAGGCAAGTGCCGGAGATATAGTTTGTTTTTCGGGTATTCCCGACGTAAATATCGGAGATACCGTATGCGACGTTTCTTCGCCCGAACCGCTCCCGTTTGTGCATATTTCCGAGCCTACCGTAGAAATGATGTTTATGGTAAACGATTCGCCGTTTGCGGGTAAGGAAGGCAAGTTCGTTACGACAAGACATTTGGGAGAAAGACTCTTCAGAGAGACATTAAAGGACGTGTCGCTGAGGGTGGAGCGCACCGATTCGGCAGACTGCTTCAGAGTTTGCGGCAGAGGCGAAATGCACTTAAGCATTCTTATAGAAACCATGCGCAGAGACGGATACGAATTTGCAGTAGGTCCCGCAAAGGTGCTGTACAAAAAGATTGACGGAAAGATTTACGAGCCTATCGAAAAACTTACCGTAGACGTGCTGGAGAATATGACCGGACCCGTATTTGCTGCAATGGGCGAACGAAAGGGCGAACTTTTGGAAATGAAAAACATGGGAAGCCGAATAAGATTGGAGTTCTCCGTTCCCGAAAGAGGACTTTTCGGATACAAGAGCAAATTTCTTACCGATACTGCCGGGGAAGGCGTACTTAACACGGCGCTTATAGGATACGAGCCGTACAGAGGCGAAATAGAACGAAGATCGAGTGCGTCGCTCGTGGCTTTCGAAACGGGCGAGGCGGTTACCTACGGATTGTTTAATGCGCAAGCTCGAGGAACTTTATTTATCGGCCCGGGTACACCCGTATACGAGGGAATGATTGTAGGCGAGACTATGCGAGGAGAAGATATTCCGGTAAACGTTTGTAAAAAGAAACATCTTACAAATATGCGTGCGGCAGGAAGCGATGACGCTCTCAGATTGGAAAATCCCAAAAAGCTTTCGCTCGAAGAAGCTATGGAGTTTATAGCCGACGACGAAATTCTGGAAGTAACGCCAAAAAATATTCGTTTGCGTAAGGCCGTTTTGGATGCAGAGCAGCGTATGAAACTCAGAGCAAGGGCAATGAAAAACGTTTCCGAAGATTAGTAGAGGCGAAAGCGTTTATGACATTTCTATAAAAGTAAGCGGGTGCCGTAATTATTTTACGACGCTCGTTTTAATATACGTAATTGATATTTTGCGACGTTACGGTGTAAATGTTTGATGCTTTTTTCGGTAGCGGCGTTTTATGTTATATGTTTGACGACTTATACTGCGAGTCGAACGGAAAACGAATTTTGATATACGGATAGCATCAAAAGGTAGTTATCGTTACTGACCTGCAAAAAAATAATAAAAAAACGATTGACCTCTGTTTTTACATTTGGTATAATTTATGGTAGAGTGAAACGAAATGGATAAAAAAGAATTAAAAGTTCTATACAAAAAAAGCGTTTCCGCAAAAATTATCGCATTATGTTTGTCCTTATCGGTTGCGATAATTTTGTTCTTTGTAGACTTGTCGGTCGGGGCGAGCGGCATGAGCTTTTTTGATATGGTAAGGGCGTTATTCGGTGGCGGCACACCTCAACAGCAACTTATAGTGAGAAGTATGCGATTGCCGAGAGCATTGGCTGCCCTTATCGTGGGGGCAGGATTAGGACTTTCCGGTTGCGCAATGCAAAGCGTGCTGAATAATCCCATTGCATCGCCGTCCACGTTGGGGGTAGGAAACGCCGCCGCATTTGGCGCAAATTTTGCCATAGTCGTTTTGGGTGCCGGTACAATAAATAATACTCACGGAAATTGGCTTAGCGTGTCTAATCCGTACTTGGTGTCAACTTGCGCTTTTCTCCTTGCCTTGGCTGCGGTTGTTGCTATACTATTGCTTACGATAAAGAAAAAGTTCGGTTCCACCGCAATACTTTTGGCAGGAGTTGCGGTAAGCTCGATATTTCAGGCGGGAACTACGCTTTTGCAGTACTACGGAAGTGATACGCAAGTTATATCTGCATTGTATTGGACTTTCGGCGATTTGTCGAGAGCTACGCTAAAAGATTGCTTGGCAATAGGTTCTGTTACCGTAATTTCGTTTTTGTATTTTTATTATAAACGATATGATTATACGGTTATGCTCGGCGGAACGGCAATTGCAAAAAGTCTGGGAGTAAACGTAAAATCCACTACCGTAGTTACGCTGTTTTTAGCATCGCTTATCACTGCGGTAAGCGTATCCTCTCTTGGCGTCATAGGTTTTATAGGGTTAATCGCTCCGCACATAACCAGGCGTTTTGTAGGCGGCGACTACAGATGGCTGCTGCCTTGCTCCGCAGTGTGCGGAAGCTCGGTTTTATTGCTTGCCGACGTTTTGGGTAGGGTTGCGCTAAAGGTCAGTGTGCTTCCGGTAGGAGCAATAACAGCGCTTATAGGCGGTCCGATGTTTTTGTGGTTGCTCTTGAGGGAGAAAAAAGACTATGAAATTGCTGGCTAAAAATCTCGGTTTCGGCTACGAAAAGGGCAAAAAGATATTTGACGGAGTGACAATCGAGGCGCATTCGGGGAGATGTTTGTTTTTGCTCGGTCGTAACGGCGTCGGTAAAACCACGTTACTTAATTGCCTTGGCGGCATCGTTGAGGGCGAGGGTTCTCTCTCCGTCGTAAAAGACGACAAAAGCGAGATAGATTTATTAAAACTTAAACCGAAAGAACGAGCAAAAATAGTAGGATATGTGCCGCAGACCGTGGTTTTTCCGCCGATGAGCGTATTCGATGCCGTGCTTACCGGCAGACTCCCGTACATCAAATGGGGGATAAGTAAGGAAGATATTCGGATTTCGGAAGATATTATCGAAAGACTCTCATTGACCGATATGGCGATGCGTAACGTCCTTACTCTAAGCGGCGGCGAGAAGCAAAAAACGGCGATTGCGAGAGCGTTGGCACAAAAGGCCGGGATTTTGCTTCTGGACGAGCCTACAAGTAATCTCGATATAAAAAATCAGATAAACGTATTGGAGTTTTTGCGACAAACGACAAGGGAAAACAATTTGATTACGGTCGCTGTCGTGCACGATCTTCAATTTGCCGTAAGGTTTGCCGACGATATCGTATTGCTTAAACAAGGAAAGGTATACGCAGCGTGCGAGGCTTCTCGTTTGAGCGACGACGACATAAAACAGGTATTCGATATAGACGCCGAAATAATTAAAGATAACGGCAAATATTCCGTTTTGTATAAGTAAAGCTAAGGAGTATATATTATGAAGATAAAGAAAACAGCTTTTGTTGCAGCAATTATAGTGTTTATCGTTTTCATCGCAGCCTGTTCTCCGATTAATCCGCCTGCCGATGATAAGGAGACGGTTACAGTCGTTGATTTGGCAAATCGCAAAGTCGATGTTCCCGCTAAGGTGCAAAAGGTCGTTTGCATCGGCGCCGGTGCGCTTAGATTATTTACGTACGTCGGTGATTTAAGCATGCTCTGCGGTGTAGAGGACGTAGACAAAGACGGCACGGGGATCGGAAACAATTTATCCATTCGTCCGTATAAGATGAAGAATTCGGATATATTTAACTCGTTGCCTTCGTGCGGAAGAGGCGGACCAAATTCTACGGCAGACAAAGAAAAAATTTTAAGTTGCAATCCCGACGTCATCTTCAGCATGTATAACACGGACATTGAGCTTATCGATGAACTTTACGAAAGTACCCGTATTCCGGTTGTGTCGCTGAGCTACGGTACGAAGGAGGCATTTGATCCTGCGGTGGACAAGTCGCTTTGGTTGATAGGTAAGATTATCGGAGCGGAGGAAAGAGCAAATGCAGTTGTGTCTTACATTGCTTCGCTAAAATCCGAACTTAAAAATATTGCAAGCGAGCAGGAGAACACCACTAAAAAGAGCGTTTACTTGGGTTGTCACAGCAAGTTTGGGGTGCAGAGCATAGGCAGCAGCAGCGCCCAGTATTCCATATTCGATGCGTCAGGTATAAGAAATATTTTGGATGAAAACGGCTATAAGGGTTATCAGTCGGCAATAGATCCTGAAATGCTGCTTACGCTTAATCCTGACATAATAATATTGGACGCAGGGGGGATAGGCGCATTCAAGAACGACTATGTCAAAGATTCTAAGAAATATTCGAGCCTAAAAGCTTTTGTTGACGGCGAAGTATATTTACAAATGCCGTATAACGCATATTTTACTAATCTCGAGATAGCCTATGCGGATGCATTTTTTGCAGCGGCGGTAGCTTATTCGTTTGATGCCGATACCCTCGATTATGTCCGAAAGGCGAGAGAAATAACTGCGTTTTTCTTGGGCGAAGATTGTTACGATTCGATTGCAAACGCAATGTACGGCGGTTATCAAAAAATCGATGTAAGTACTTTCTTTGCTGACTAAAAGTCGCTTTGTGCTAAAAAACTAACATGCGCACGTTATTTTTTCGTACATAGTTTTGCTTGACAAAGTTAAAAGAGATAATATATAATCTTGTTATTGATAAACTTCTGTACATATTCTCGTGCGTGACGTGGCGAGGTAGAAGCAGAGGCAATCAAAATTATTTTTTGCAAATAGCCGACTTTAATTTAAGGCGGCTGTTCGCTACTCAAAAAGGAGGAATTATGGCAAAAAGAAAAAACAAACAGTTGAGCCTTATTATCGATCTTGTAGTTATAGTTTTGGGCGTTTTGGTGGTATGCACGTTATTTATGCCTGTGCTGAAAAGTACAGCATCGACTTCGATAATGGGCGGAGCTTCTACGTCTAGTCCTACTACCGGCGCAGATATAGTTAAGGGGTTCTTTAGCGGAGAAGCGTCGAGTGACTTTACTGCGGGGGCAAACGCTATAATAGGACTTAAAAACAGTGACGAAAACGGTTTTGTAACCGTAATGTTTTGTCTGTTTTATTCGATTACGGTGATAGCCGGTGCAGGCGTAGCCGTGTTTGCGGTTTTGGATTTGGTGGGAATGAGATTTAAGCTTATAAATACCATCCTCGGCATCATTCTTTTTCTTGCTTCTATTATCGCTCTTATATTTGCGTTTGTGGTTGCAGGTAAGTATGTTTCTGTTGATTTGTGGAGCGTCGCAAAAGCAAGCACTAAAGTAAATATAGGCGGTTATATTATGATTGCAGGTGTATTCGGGGCGTTAGCAAATCTCTACAAAGTTAAAAGCTAATAGATAATTTAATTACACAAATAAAAGGCGCACGTAGATAGTCAAGCGAAATTCGATGGCTTTCTTCGTGTGTTTTTTATTTTTAAATTTTGCGAATTTTATGTAAATATCGACAGATCGCAAGGGAAAATAACCCGATTTATATATCGCAAGCGGCATGCGACATATACTTTGATAGTCGTATGGTTCGAAATAGCATGGTGTGCAGATTGATTGAATTAGGATAGTATGATTCGTATTGTCAAACAGTGAATGACGGATTTATAAATCGATTTCAATCGTGTTGTCGTAGACAGAAGATAATTTAATTTAAGCGATGTAGCGCTGCTGTGTGCTAAGCATAAGTATGTTGTATACAAAGTTAAGTATTGGGCATCGAGTAGGCTTTATTCGATACGTTATATGCTCTAAGTTTTACAGTTAAGGTACCTAATTTGCGGAGTTGAACTGCTTTGGGGTGTGACTTAAACTCATAGACTAATTCGAGAATGGTATAAGAGAGCGGTGGAGGCAAAAGACAAAGCAACCATTTAACGACATATTAGTCGGTTAAGAAAATGATAAGTTGATTGTTTTATGCGTGATTTGTATCAGGTAATAATCAAATTCGGTAATAGTGTTATTATATGGAGCAGATACGAAAAAACTTAATTGATATTTTTTAAGATATAAAAAAATCGGTCTTTCGCAAATCGCAAAAGACCGATTTTTCTTTTGTATGTAAGTTTTATTTGTTTTCCGATTCGACAGTTCCGAACATAGTTTCTTCCGTCTTTCCGTCGTAAGATACTTCCTTTTTAACTTCGGGATGCGAGGGACGAATAACTGCATTTACGATAATGCCGAGTATGAGCGCACAAGCAATATTGGGAATGGTTATGCTTCCGAATTTAAGTTTCATATTGCCGAGACCTGCTACAAGAATAGCTGCTACGACGAAAAGGTTTTTACTGTCGTCGAGGTCTACGTGCTTAAACATTCTCAAACCGGATACTGCGATAAAGCCGTACAAAGCAATGCTTATGCCGCCTACTACGCAGCCGGGAATGCTTTCGATGAATACCATTATGGGATAAATAAATCCGAGTACGACACACATAATCGCAGTGGTGACGATAGTGGTGACAGAAGCGTTACCGGTGATGGCCACGCAACCGATAGATTCGCCATAAGTCGTGTTGGGGCAACCGCCTACCAATGCGCCGGCAATCGAACCGACGCCGTCACCGAGCAGCGTGCGATCCAGTCCGGGATCTTTGAGAAGATCGTGTTCGATAATCGTTGAAATGTTTTTATGGTCTGCTACGTGTTCGGCAAAAACAACCAATGCAACCGGAGCAAATGCGAGGAATACAGACAAAACTCCCGAGCCGTCGAGTTTTACCGTTCCGTCGGCAATTTCCTTTATGGCGTCTATCAAAACGATATCAGGCATCCAGTTGCTGAAGTCTGCGATGCTTGCAAATGCGCTGAAGTTTACGAGGTTAAAGTATTCGTTACCGCAGGCGTTATAACCTATAAGGGTAGCGATTACTGCCACAAAATAACCTGCGCCGACTCCGATAACGAAGGGGATAAGTTTCATGCCCTTAGTGCCTTTTACGGAAACGATAACGGTTACGAGAAAGGTTATTACGCCGATAAGTATGCTCATAAGGTTATAATTGTCTGCGCTTACCGAAATATTCATAAGATTGTTCATGGCGGAACTGGAAAGGCTCAGACCGATAAGGGCAACGGTAGGTCCGATTATTACCGGCGGCATCAGCTTGTTTATCCAGTCCGATCCGGCAAACTTGATGACGATAGCAATTATCGTATACACAAGTCCGGCGAACACCGCTCCGAGGATGACCCCGCAATATCCGAAGGCTACGCCCGTAGCCAACGGCATTATAAATGCGAAGGAAGATCCGAGGAATACCGGGCTTTTGAATTTGGTAAACAACAGATAGACTATCGTACCTACGCCGGCGCCTATCAAAGCCGAAGATTGGCTAAGTTGAGCGTCGCCTGCCGACGAATTGCCGTTTACAAGTACGGGTACGAGCACGGTTGCCGCTATAATAGCAAGCACTTGCTGGAAAGCGTACAAAAGGTTTTTGCCGAAAGGCGCTTTCTCGTTTACTTTGTAAGTAAGTTGCATAAAACTTCTCCTTGGTTATTTTATCGCCGAAAGTATAACACTGCGAAGCATAAAAAGTCAAACGCTTAAGCTGCGTTGTATGTAATTACGACGTACAAACTCATATTTTTATAATTGCAGTCATATATTTTTTGTGTCCATATAACGGTAAACAAGCAAACGGAGGAGTTACATGAAAAAATTTTTTAGTCTAATGGCAGCTATGGCAATCCTTTTGTCGGTAACGGCGTTTGTCGGTTGTTCCGACGATTCGAAGCGCAGCAAATACACTATAGAAGGAACTCTCGACGCAGCAAATCGAACGATAAACGCAAAAATGGAGTTGGATTTTTATAACGACACCCAAAGTGAATTGGAAACTCTGGCTTTTCATTTGTATCCTAATGCGTACAAAGAGGGCGGCAGTTTGACGGGAGCAGATACTTCGGCGGCTTTTTCGCAAGGGAAAAGTTTCGGGGAAATAGACGTTTCGGGCGTTACGGTTGACGGGAAAGAAGCTCGCTTTGAGATCGAAGGAGACATTATGACAGTGGCAATTCCTGCCGTAATGCCTACTCAAAGGACGAGCGTAAGTATGAATTTTTCGGTGCTTTTGCCGCAAGCGGCTCATAGGCTCGGATATTTGGAAGGCAAGTACAATTTAGGAAACTGGTATCCGGTTCTTTGCGCTTTCGACACGGAATGGAAAACGCATCCGTACTACGTATTCGGAGACCCGTTTGACTCAACTGTGGCTGATTACAGAGTTTCGCTGTCGTATCCCGAGGAACTGAAAGCCGTGTCGACAGGCGGCGTGAGCGAAAACGGAGTTCTTAACGTCAGTGCAGACAACGTGAGAGACTTTGCCGTAGTTATAGGAGACTTTAATATAAAGAGTGCCAACGTAAACGGCATTAAAATTAATTATTGTACTGAAGGAGAAGAAGATTATACGCCGCTTATAACGGAAGCGATAACGTTTTTTTCGGATATGTTCGGGAATTATGCGTACAAAGAGTACTCGGTTGTAAAAACGGCGTTTTACAGCGGAGGAATGGAATATCCCGCACTTTGCTATATAAGTGACGTTCTTGACGAAAAGGCGGTTGAAGAGGTGATAATCCACGAAACTGCCCATCAATGGTGGTATGCCGCTGTTGGTAACGATCAGGTAAACGAAGCGTGGCTTGACGAAGGGCTTACCGAATATTCCACTACGGTTTTTTACGAAAAACACCCTGATTACGGCGTAAAAAGAGAAAGTCGTATAGCAGATTCGCTTACGTCATATTCGCTTTATTGCGAAATTTACGCACACGGAGAACAGCAGCCTATGCGTAAGTGCGTAGGAGATTACGTAAATAACGCCGAATATACTTTTAACGCATATGTGCGTGGGCAAATAATGCTTGACAGCACACGCATTTTGATAGGCGACGGTGCATTTTTCGACGGACTAAAGCTCTATTACAAGCTTTATAGCGGTAAGGTCGCAAAAGCCGAAGATTTTGTCGGCGCCATGGAAAAGGCGAGCGGGAGAAATTTGCAGTCCTATTTCGAAGGGTGGCTCAGCGGCAAAGCTCATTTGTATTCGGTAAGTTGACATGATTTTTAGTATAAGGCTACGAAATTTGGTGGCAATTGTCATTGCGATTACGATAATCGGCTGTAGTCTTGCGGTAGCCGTTCCGTCGTCTGTAACCGGTTCGAAAACTATAGTCGTCGACGTCGGACACGGCGGCGAGGACGGCGGAGTCGTAGGCGCAAGCGGCGTAAAGGAAAGTGATATAAACCTTGCTATAGCCGTAAAACTGAAAAAATGTTTAATTGACGGTGGTTATAACGTCGTAATGACCAGGGAAAGCGATGTCGGACTCTACGGCGCCGCCACTAAGAACAAAAAGCTTGCCGACATGAAAAAACGTAAAAGCATTATATGCGAAGCGAAACCTGCGCTGATGGTGAGCATTCATCAAAATTATTATCCGAGTAAATACGTCAGCGGTGCGCAGGTTTTTTATGCCCCCGACGGCAAAAGTAAGGCCGAAGCTACGGAAACACAGGGCGTACTCAATCGAATGCTGAATTGCAATCGCAACGCTATGCCGGGAGATTATTACGTTTTGCAGTGTTCGCCTTATCCTTCCTTGCTTATCGAATGCGGATTTGTAAGCAATCCGGAAGAGGAGAGAAAACTAATTTCTGCCGGGTATCAGGAGACGGTTGCATACGCTATTTATACGGCTATAAATTTTTCGCTTACAGCAAGACAAAACTTATAAATTATCGGCAAAAGACATCGAGACAATAGCGGCATGCATTTCCATGGATAGACGTTATGTCAAACATATATCGGTCATAGCCGAAATCTTGGTAAGGGCAAAGCAATATTTCCGCTCTTACGAATAATAGGTTGATTTTTCCCTCAATCCGTGTTAGAATATAAAAAAAGTATGCGGAGGAGTTATGAGGTTTTTGACTGCCGGCGAATCGCACGGAGAAGAATTGACGGGAATTATCGAAGGACTGCCGTCCGGACTCAGCGTAAGCGCAGCTTTTATAAACGACGATCTCCGCAGGCGCAGAACAGCCGTAGGCAGAGGCGAACGTATGGGGTTGGAGCATGATGAAGTCAGGATTACAAGCGGGCTGTTTGACGGTGTTACGACGGGTGCGCCGATGACATTGCATATAAAGAACGCCGACAATTCGGGTAAAAGAGATTTCGATTTTTATAGACCGGGACATGTGGATTATGTGGGGGATTTCAAATACGGTTACGGAGATCCGGCACTTGCAAGCGAAAGAGGCAGCGCCAGAGAAACCGCTATGCGCACGGCGATAGGGTCCGTATGTAAGCAGCTGCTCGGCGAGCTTAATGTCACGATAGAAAGTCGAGTGTTGGAGATTGGAGGCGAGAGCGGCGACGATATGCTAAGCGCTGTAGAAATGGCAAGGCGCAACGGGGATACGCTCGGCGGGAAAATTTGGATAGGAATAAAGAATTTGAACGCAGGGATAGGTTCGCACGTCTTTTGGGATCGCAGACTCGATTATCGACTCGGCGGCGCTTTTATGAGCATACCTTCAGTCAAAGCGGTGGAAATCGGTCTCGGAGTCGATTATGCCAACCTGAGCGGCAAAGAGGTCGCCGATGAATTCGAAACGCCGCAAAAACGGTCATCTAACAACTGCGGCGGCATAGAAGGCGGTATAAGCAACGGCGAGGATATCGAGTTTACGATTACTCTTAAACCCGTGCCGAGTTTAGTCGGATTAAAGACGATAAATTCGAGCGGGCAACCTTGTCTGACCGAAAAAATTCGCAGCGACGTTTGCGTGTGTCAGGCTGCATGCGTGGTTGCAGAGAGCGTTGCGGCTATCGAAATAGCAAATGCCGTTATCGAAGTTTTCGGCGGAGATACGATGGACGAACTTAGCGCAAGATATTATGAAAAAGGAAAAGACTGATGTGCAAAAGATAGTAATTGATTCAGGTGAGGCGTTTAACAAGCTCAAAGAATGCAAACTCGTACTTACCGACGACAACTTATATCCGTTGTATAAAGATAAGCTGCCGGAATGTTTCGTAATTCCTGCAGGAGAAAAAAGCAAAACGCTTGATTCCGCAAAAGAGATATTAAACGAAATGGCGTACAGGGGCATAAAACGAAGCGACTGCGTGGGGGCGTTCGGCGGCGGTGTTGTAGGCGATTTGTTGGGGTTTGCTGCGTCGATATATATGAGGGGAATACGATGGATAAACGTACCGACTTCGCTTTTGGCGATGGCGGACAGCTCTATAGGCGGAAAAACCGCCGTTAACCTCGGAGATATAAAAAACGCTATAGGGACGTTTCATCTAAGCGAAACCTATATAGAGACCTCCTTTCTCGATACGCTCCCCGAAGCGGAGTACGAAAGCGGAATGGGTGAGATAATCAAGACATCGTGTCTCGATCCTACGTTGTTCGACATGATGCAAGCGGGCGCAGACATAAAGCAGCTTATTTCGAGATGCGTCACCATAAAAAACAACATTTGCGATAACGATTTTATGGACAAGGGAGTAAGGCGATGTCTTAATATCGGACACACGGTAGGACATGCCATCGAGCTCGTTACCGGGCTTAAACACGGCGTGTGCGTGACTATAGGCTTAAAGCTCGAAACGCTTATGATGCGAGAAAGAATAAGCGAGCCGTTTTTTTACGAACTTCAGGTGAGGCTTTCCCGATTTATTAAGGACGTAGACTTTCCTGACGTGGAAAAAATCACAGAAATCGCTATGCACGACAAAAAGAACGATTCCGGCATCGACGTTATTTTTCCGGTTGACGTGGGCAAGTACGAAGAGGTCACTTTGAGCAAGGAAGAGTTTGCCCAAAGATTGAAAAATATATGAAGATAAAATCGTTGAAACAATTTAAGATGATGCTTACTCCTCCGCCCGATAAAAGTATAACGATTCGTGCGGCGATATTGGGCGCAATTGCAGACGGAAAAACAACTGTTATCAATCCTCTTATGTGCGGAGATACCGTTTCGACGTTTAATTGCGTGTCTAACTTTGCGGACTTGTCGATGGACGGCGGGAATATTATAGTCAGAAGGAAGAAATTTTGCGATTGCGTAATGGATGCGGGCAACTCTGCAACCACGGCAAGGCTGCTTATGGGCGTTGCCTCTGGACGAAATAATGTCGTGAAGTTTGTAGGGGACCGATCGCTTTGTTCACGAAACATGCGTTCTACCGTGCAGCCGCTTATAAAAATGGGAGCGCAGATAGAAGAAGAAAGGTGTCCGCTTACAGTTAAAGGCGGCAACTTAAACGGAATCGATTTTGTTCCGTCATCGCCGTCGGCGCAAGTTAAAAGCGCAGTTCTGCTTGCGGGAATAAATGCCGAAGGCGTTACTACCGTAACCGAAACAGTGCAAACGAGAACGCATACCGAAGACATGCTGAAAAATTTCGGCGCAAATATCGTTGCGGTAAATTCTGTCGTCAAGGTAAGCAGAAGCGAACTTAAGGGACAAGACGTTTATGTAAGAGGAGATATTTCTTCGGCAGCGTATCCGCTTGTGTTGGGACTTTTGAAGGGATTTTGTCGGACGACTAACGTGTGTAACAAACGAAGAGCTATAATAGACTTTTTTACAAGAATAGGCGGAGATGTCACCGAAATAAAAAAAGGTGAAGTATCCGATATAATAACGCAAAAATCCGAACTGAAACCCTTTCAAATAAGCGGAGGAGAAGCCACTGCCCTTATAGACGAATTGCCGCTACTGGCATGTCTTGCCGCAACGATAGAGGGACGAAGCGTAATAAAAGATGCCGCTGCGCTCAGGAATAAAGAATGCGATAGGATAGCCGTGACTGCAAAAAATTTGTCGGCGATAGGTGTATCTGTAACCGAGACAAAAGACGGCTTGATAATAGACGGAAAAAGCGACGTAAATTACAGCGGTGCGATTCAGACAAAAGGCGATCATCGGATAGCCATGAGCTTTGCGGTTTTGTTAGCTGCGAAAGGCGGCGGATATATAGACGACGATAAGTGCGTCGAGATAAGTTATCCGTCGTTTTGGGAGCTGTTTCTATGAAAAAATTTTTTGTTCTCGGGAGTTCGATAGCGTATACGCTTTCGCCTGCAATCCATAATGCGTTATACGGAATTTTTAACGACGACGCAATTTATACCATAAAAGACGTACCTGTACGGGACTTTGACGAGTTTATGAATTCGATTAGCGGCTTTGACGGGTTTAATGTGACCAAACCATATAAAGAGCGGATAGTTAAGTATGTCAATACCGATCTTTGTTCGGTCAATACCGTTGTAACAGACGGAATGAGGGGGTACTCTACTGACGGAGCCGGTTTTGCGTTTGACTTTCGCAGAACTTGCGGCGATATAAAAAAAGCTGCCGTTCTGGTAGTCGGGTACGGCGGTGCGGCAACGGCGATTACCGACGAATTAAAGAGAAACGCTTGCGACGTTTATGTATGCGGACGAAATGCGGATAAAGCTGCGGCGTTTGCAAAACGTCGTGACGTATCGTTGTTTTCCGGACAAAAAGTGCAATTTATAGTAAATTGTGCAAGCGGCGACACCGCCGGATTGCCGAGCGTCGAAGCTTATTACGACATAAGATATGATTGCCCGATACCGAAAGTCGGAAAACGTAACTTTAACGGACTGGGTATGCTCGTTGCTCAAGCCATATACTCTTACGGACTTTTTATGAACAAACAATTTGACTTTTGCGACGTCGAAAGGTTATACTTAAAGATAAAGGAGATGCTATGAAACTTTTTGTCGTATTCGGAGCAAATTTAAATAAACTCGGAAGCCGTGAAAAAATATACGGTAATTTTACGATAGATGAATTAAAACAAGTTATAGTCGATTATTGCGGATGTAGCTGCGACGTCGAGTTTTGCATTTCTAACAGAGAAGGAGAGCTTATAGATGCGATTCAAAACTGCGACGCAGACGCCGTCATATTAAACGCAGGCGGCTTTTCGCATACTTCGGTGGCGATAGCGGACGCATTAAGAATGCTTAACGCATTCAAGATAGAAGTGCATCTTACTAATATTTTTGGCAGAGAGAGTTTCCGTCACGACAGCATAACCGCAGCCGCTTGCGACGGAGTTATATGCGGGTTTTCGATAGACGGATATAAAGCGGCGATAGATTTGATAAAAGCGAGGTTAAACAAATGAGAGTAGCTCTTATAGGAATGATGGGCACGGGAAAAACGGCGATAGGACCGCTCGTAGCCGAAAAACTCGGCTTAAGTTATGCCGATATAGATAATTGTCTTGTGGCTCGCATGGGTATGACTATACCCGTGGCGTTTATAACGTTCGGCGAAAAGACTTTTCACGCATACGAACACGACGTCATGTGCGAAGTAAGCTGGAGAGACGATATGCTTATCTGTTGCGGCGGCGGAGCAGCGCTGTACGAAGAAAATATGGAGCTATTGAAAGACTATGTAATAGTTCGACTTACCGCTACTCCCGAAGTTATCTACGATAGAACCAAAGACGATTTTTCTCGTCCGCTTCTTAAGGACAACAGTCCGAAAAAAATTGCGGAGATGATAGACGCAAGAGAAGAAGCATACGCACGGCATGCCGACATAACGCTTGACACTTCCGATATAGCGGTGGAGGACGCAGCGCAAACGGTTGCCGACGCAGTTATGCAGTTTTTGGAAAACAATAAATAAAAATAGCATTGAGGTGTAATTTGGAGCGCACTTTCGAGAATAAAATTAAGAGAATAAATTATAACGTTTATAAAGCAATAGTTACATACAGTTATAAGGGCAAACTGTCGGATATATACAGAGATGCGCCGCAAGAGATTCTTCCCGGTCCTCAAGCGGAAATCAGATGCTGCATATACAAAGAACGGGCAATTCTGGCAGAAAGATTTAAGCTTGCCATGTGCGACGAATCGGATCGCAAAACCGTCAAGATAATAGATATCGCATGCGACGAATGCCCGTCATCCGGTATAGAAATAGGTTCGAGCTGCAGAAGTTGTATTACGCATAGGTGTAAGCACGTGTGCCCGAAAAACGCCATAAGCATTATAAACAAAAAAGCCGTAGTGGATCACGATTTGTGCGTAGAATGCGGTGAGTGCGTGGGCGCATGCCCGTTTAATGCGATTAAATTAAATCGCCGCCCTTGTATAGTAAGTTGCGAGGCGAACGCTATTTCTCTCGGCAAAAACCAAAAAGCCGCTATCGATTACTCCAAGTGCGTGGAGTGTGGCAAGTGCATAGTAAAATGTCCGTTCGGAGCGATAAGCAATGTTTCGTTGTTGCTCAAAACGATAGATTTGCTCAAAAACAAGCAAGGAAAGGTTTATGCGATTTATGCGCCGTCTCTTGCAGGGCAGTTCTCGTATGCCGTCACGTCTCAATTGGTGGCTGGTATGAAAAAAATCGGGTTTGACGAAGTAATAAACGTGGCGGTCGGCGCAGAAGAAGTACTGCGTGGAGAAGTAAAAGAAGCAGATGAAGCGGGAGTTTTGCTGTCATCCTGCTGCCCGGCTTTTGTTAAATACGTAAAGAAAAACTTGCCTTTTGCGGAAGGTATGCTGTCTAAGCAAAGCTCTCCCATGATTACGCTTGCCCGTCGAATTAAAGCGGAAGATAAGAACGCAAAAATTGTTTTTATATCTCCGTGTACGGCAAAAATCAATGAAATAAAAGACAGCGGCTGTGTAGACAGCATGCTTTCGTTTGAGGAATTGCAAGCGTATTTCGATGCTCTTGAAGTCGACGTTTCCGCTCTACCGAAAAACGAAAAAGACAATTCGTCGTATTACGGACGTATATTTGCTCGCAGCGGCGGACTGGCGGAAGGCGTAAAAACTTTTTCAAAAAAAGGCTTGCGTGTTTGCGTGATGCAGGGATTAAAAAATTGCAAGTACGAATTGCTTAAATTGAAAGCGGGTAAGGCTACTGCCGAGTTTTTCGAAGGAATGGGGTGCGACGGAGGTTGTGTAAACGGTGCATTGTGCAATTGGAGAGATAATCGAAGTAAATCGCTTAACTGCGATTACTCGGTAAAAGGCAGAAAAAACGATTTCCAAGGAGAATAAGCATTTAGATAACACAATATAGAAGTGTTTTGTGCGGGAGAATGGGGTTTTCTAAAGATTTGAACAAAAGCTGCAGCATTGGCAAAAGAATGTCGAGTCACTGCAGTGGAATTTAATCGGCTGCGAGAAGTTGGTCAAAATAAATTGCATACATAAAGAAACGAGTTCGGTATTGTGCCGAACTCGTTTCTTTATTGCTTTGGTTTTTCGTTAGTTATGATCGGCGTAATGCGCCGAAAGGTTTTAGCATCGTTAGATTATGGTGAAATAGTCTTGAGAAAATCGACAAAACTTATGACCGTATGCGAGTTTTTGTGACAAAAAATGTTATAATTCGTTTCATACGGCGATGTATAATCGCTTAGACGAGGTGAATATGAAACGAAAACAGGCGATTACTTACATAATTTGCTTTATCCTAACCGTAATACTTTCTTTTGCTAAAATAAAAGAATTTACTCCGCTTAGCGTGGGATTGTGCGTTGCGTTGACACTGGTCGGGCTAAACGGAATGGTCGTTTCGACATTCGCTGTTGCCGCTTCATGTATAGAGTTTTCCGTAGCATCGCTTGTGTATTCGGCTGCTGCCGCCGTAGTTTGCATTGTCTTTAAATTTATAGCGGCTAAGAAAAAAATGTCCAAGTGGGCGTATGTCGGTGCTGCATTGCTCAGTCAAGTCGGTCTTGCGATATATTCAGTTATTGTGAAAATAAGCATTGTCAATGCTTTGGTGTGCGCTTTTTTATCGCTAGTGTTTGCATGCATGTGTTACATGTTTGCAGTGCCGTGTATAACCAAACGGTTTAATTACAAGTTTTTGGACAGTGAGATTGCGGCAGGCGGAGTTATTATTGCCGCAGTAGCATACGGGCTGACTAATATTAATTTTCCTTTAGCGCCGTTTTTCTTTTCACTTTCTACGCTTATTTCTGTCTATCTGTTCGGATTGTCCGGAGTGGCGTCTGCGCTATGTTTTGCATTAGGCTATTGCGCAGGCAGCGGAACCGAGCTTTTCGGGGCGTTTGCGCTTATGGCTTTGTGCGCATATATATTTATGCCCGCTCCCAGAGCCGTAAGCGCTGCGTCCATGCCGCTTGCGTGTATATTATACACATGTTTTTTTTCTGCGATTCCTTCGTCATACGTTTGGTGGTTAGTGTCACTTACGCTTGGCGGCGCAGTATTCGTCACATTACCGAGAAAGGGACTCGCTCGGCTGAAAGAATTTTTTACGCCGGGCAAACGAAATGCGCTGCGAGCTTTGGTGGACAGGAGCAGGTACGATACTGGCAGAAGACTTAGCTCGATAAGCGAAATTTTTAACGAAATGAGCGTTATGATGGACAGCGAAAGAAGAACGCTTTCGGACACGCATCTCGAAGAGCTTACAGATACTTTGGTGGGAGAAACATGCGCACTATGCCGCAAGTACGACGTTTGTCTTGCGAGCGGAACGTTAAGTCAGGTGAAGTCGATTATGCTGTCGAGCATGGAAAAGGGCGGCTCTACTATATCCAATATACCGGACGGAATAAAATCCAATTGCACTAATTTAGCTTCGCTGCTTTCTGCCGCCGGGAAGATAGCCGTTTCTTACGGAGATCGCATGGCAGAAAGAAAAAACATCAACGGCGCAAAGCAAATGCTATCCGTCCAGATGAAAGGAATATCCGATATTTTATCATCGTTAGCACTGAAGGAAGCGGAGCCGCTCTGCGGTGACGAAAACTTGGAGCGACGTATTGCCGAGGAGCTTACTTACCGTTATGTAGTCACGGAAGAGGCGTTGGTTTTCGGGGAGGAAGCACCGTCCGTGATGCTGACGGTAAGAACGGAAACGCTTAACTTCGAGGTAATTTTGTCTTCGTTAAAAAGAATTTTTAATAGGGAGTTTGTTGTGGAAAAAACGGAAAAAGGAGTTAATCCGTCAACGAGTGTAATTTATCTCACTGCAAAACCGCTTTTTGACGTGGTTTTTTCTGCTGCTGCGGCTGCATTGAAAGATGTCAGCGGCGATACTCATTCGTTTATAAAAATAAACGATCACACGTTTATGATGGCGTTATGCGACGGTATGGGTAACGGTGAAAGGGCGGCAGCGTTTTCGTCGTCTACGATTTCGCTAATAGAGAATTTTTACAAAGCCGGGTTTAGTCACAAGCTTGCGCTCAAGAGCGTAAACGATTTTTTGTCGGTGTCCGGCGAAGAAATTTACGCCACGGTGGATATCGCAGTCGTCAATCTTCTCAGCGGCGACTGCGACATAATCAAGATAGGTTCGCCGCCGTCGTATATAAAAACAGCAGATACAGTTCTAAGGGTTGAGGGACAGGCTTTGCCTATCGGCGTGCTGGAAGAAATGCGTCCGAGCGTTTTGACTTATACGTTTAAGGGCGGCGAAACGCTTGTTTTCGCATCCGACGGGATAGCTTCGAGCGATGCGCTTATAGACGTTATTAACAACGGAGACAAGTTTCCGCAGCCGCTTTGCAGACGTATGGTGGATTTTGCGCTTAAACAAAAGAAGGAGGACGACTGCACTGCAGTTGCGTTTCACATATTTAAATCGGCTTAATGCAAAAAGGAGATTATATGAAAGATTTAAATCAAACAAAAACTCAGGCAAATTTGTTGGCAGCTTTTGCCGCCGAATGTATGGCAAGAACAAAATACGATTTCTATGCAGAGAAGGCAAAAAAAGAGGGCTTCGAGCATATTTATCGTACGTTTAAAACGATTGCCGACAACGAAAGAGCTCATGCGTATGTATGGTACAGATTGCTGAAAAACGCCGTGGGAACTACGGCGCAGAATCTTGCCGAAGCAAGTGACGGAGAATATACGGAATGGAGTCAGATGTATAAGGGATTTGCAGCGGAAGCTAAAGAGGAAGGATTTGACGAAATAGCCGCTAAGTTTGAAAAAACCGCAGACGTAGAGCAGGAACACGAACAAACATATCGTAAGCTGGCAGAAAATCTCGACAACGGCAAGACGTTTAAAAGGGCAGAGAGCGTGATGTGGATATGTCTTAATTGTGGCCATGTGCATTTCGGACCGAGCGCTCCGGCAGTATGTCCGCTGTGCTCGCATCCGCAAGCGTTTTTTACCGTCAAACAGTAGATGGGACGCAAAAAAAACGACTCGAATCGTTCGAGTCGTTTTTTTGATATAAATTACATTCGTAGTTTAACGCAAAACTTCGTAGACGTTTTCGAATATACATTGAATTTTCTCGTTTATGTACACTTCGGTTGCGTCATCGAAATAGATGTTTTTGTTAAGCGTGGATTCTATTTGCTTAAGGTCGGAACTGAGTTCTTCCATGTTTATTTTTCCGGTTTTTATTTGCAAAGCCTTATTAAGTTGACAGCGCAAGGCGTACAGCTTTAAAAGTCTGTGTTTGTCCGGCTTTGCGTCGCCGGAAAATGTATTTATTTTTGCATTTACTTCGTTAAGGATGGAAGTTACTTCATCCACCGTTTTTGCGCATTTCTTGCCGCAATGCAAGTAGTCGTAGAGCAAACACAGCCAGTAATTGTTTTCCACCCCGTCCATCATCTTGTCGTAATCGGCTTGAGTAATTTTGCCTTTGAGCGAATTAAGAATGTTCTTGGAGGTTTGCAAATACTCGATTACCTTAGGCGAAGTCTGAGTTTTGGAGTCGTGGAAATACCTGTAGGTGTAGTAAGTCGAGCCGAGATGACGATACGCTCTGGCTTTAAAGAGGAGCAGCTTGTATTTTCGGTTAGCCGTATCGCTTTTCATAAGCATGCACAACGAATCGATAAGCTCCTGCTTTCTTTCCTCGAGCTTTTGAATGTGTTGTTCGGAAATTTCGTCAAAAGCTATGTGTTTTTCTATTTCTGCGATTTTGGCTCTCTTATCGTCTGCAATTCGTTCCATTGCCTTGATGGACGGGCTCGCAAGTTGTTCGTCGAGAAGCGCTATGCCTTGATGTATTGCCTTTACGCCGTCCCGAGTGTGACCTATAAGAATATTTGACCAGCCAATGAGATCGACAAAACCTTTCGCTTGCATAAGTTCGTCTTCGGCGTAGGAGGAAACGTATTTTCCGAGCGTAATGCGGTTATTATGCTGTTCGAGTTGCAGCAACATACGTTCTATGTCGTTTATGCCTTCGATGATGATGTGATTTGTCTTTATTATCTTTTCTGCGCTTGCCTTGTCGAGAATTCTGTATACGATTTCGTAAGGTTTTAACGCAGCGGAATCTGCCAAGGTTTCGGAGTTCTCTCGAATATTTTCGAGAATTTCATCGTGTGTCTCTTTCATTTCATCCGCATCGGTGTTTTTTGACGGAACAAGCATATCTGTTCCTGCATGTTTAGCTATGGTTTTTGCCTTTTTCGCATCGCTGATTTTGCGATATTTGTAATCGCAACGGCGAAATTGTTTTTCGTTGGCTTTTGCGAGGCGAATAAGACTGCGGCTGTATTTGCGCGCTTTGCTGACGATGGCGGTACTTGTCATCGTTTTGCTGTTGCGTACCCATCTGGCTATAACCATAGCCAATGCGGCAATGACAAGCAATGCCAAAAGTCCGAGCAAAATATAGTTGCCCGGAGGCGTCATGTCGTCTTTAAATGCGGCTATAAGGATACCGCTGACAGCGGTGAGTAACGGTAATAAATCCTTAAGTTTGTTATCCATCGTATTCTCCTTGGTAAAATTTGACTTTTCGCAAGAGATTATATCACAATTTATTGCCTTATGCAATAAAATAGGGCAAAAAAATGCGGCAACCTAAAAAAAAGTCACCGCTGTTTTTATCAATTTTCGGATTGATCTGCCGACAACGCTTTCTGATACTCGTCTACGATGAGATTTTTGAGCGCTTAGCGCTTCCCTCGTTTCGGTGTTAAGCGGATGCACGATATCTTTGTATTCCCCCGAAGGCATTTTCCTGCTCGGCATTGCGATAAAAAGTCCGTCGGTTCCTTCTACGACTTTGATGTCATGAACAATCATGCAGCCGTCGATTGTTATTGTGGCAATAGCCTTTAACTTGCTGTCGTCTTTTGTGACCAACCTTATTCTTGTTTCCGTAATATTCATTTTTGTATCCTCTGATCTATTGTTGATAATCACATTATAGCACTGTTTATTCACATTTGCAAGTATTTTAACACAAAAATCGTACTTATAACAAAATTTCATTTAGTGACATATAAAGTATATATGAAAATTCACTTTATTGGTATTGACGGAGTGGGGATGAGCTTCTTGGCAAAATTATGCGAAGACTTTGCAGACGTTGACGGATCTGACATTAAACGGAAAGGGCATAAAGCGGAGTTTGTGGCGGGCGCCGATTTAGTAGTAAAGAGTATGGCTATAACAGACGACAACCCGGAAATAGTCGAGGCAAAAAAAGAGGGATTGCCGATAGTGGACAGAGCAAGCCTCCTCGGCGTAATCATGGACAGTTACGGCAAGAAGATAGCCGTTTCCGGCACTCATGGCAAAACCACCGCTACGGCAATGATAGCGTATGCGCTGCGTTCGCTCGAACCCACTGCGGCTATAGGCGGCAGTATAGGCGGCAAGGTGGGTATAATCGGCAAAAAAAAGGTATTCGTTGCCGAGGCGTGCGAATACAAAAGGAGTTTTCTTCATCTGAATCCGACTATAGGCGTAATACTTAACGCAGATTTCGATCACGTGGACTATTATCGTTCGCTTAGCGACGTGCAAAGTGCATTTAGAGAATTTGCCGATAAATGCGAAACTGCGCTAATCGGTGAAGATATAAAACGTTTCGGCATAAAGGGAAGAAAGCAAACCTTGATTTTCGGATTTACCGACGACTGCGATTATGTGGGAAAAATCGATAACGATATACTGTTTTTATTGCGTAACGGGGTGGTTAAGGACAGCGTTAGATTAAAGGTAAGAGGTAAGCATAATTATTACGATGCGCTGGCTGCGCTGGCTGTAGCCGATTTTATCGGCGTGAAAGGAAGCGACGGGTTATGCGAATTTAGCGGCGTTGATCGCCGTACGGAAACGATAGGTGCCGTTGGCGGCGTTACGTATATCAGCGATTACGCTCACCACCCGGTCGAGATCGAATGTACGCTCAGAGCATTAAAAGAAAGCTATCAAAGGACGGCTGTAGTCTTTCAGCCGCACACTTATTCGAGAACTGTAACGTTTTATAAAGAAATCGCAGCTGCGTTGAAGCTTTGCAATAAGGTTATGGTTTTACCGGTTTATGCCGCAAGGGAAAATTTTGTAGAAGGCGTAGACAGACTTGTTCCTGATGCAGGGGGTTTTATGTTTGTGCCGGACTTCGAGGCTCTTTACAGCCTTTTAGGCAAAGAAACCGTCGATTACGATGCCGTAATTTTTATGGGGGCAGGCGACGTGGACGATTTTGCGAGGGAATACGTAGCAAAGTTGCTTGCGAATGTTGACACCGGCAAAAAAATGTGATATAGTAACCGTAGTTTATTAAGCTTTTTGCGACTACGGGGGAATTATGGACCAGATAGACAAGGTGTTAAAGAACAAAGTTATAGAAGCGTCGGGTTGTACCGAGCCTATAGCGGTAGCGTACGCATGCGCTAATGCGGCGAAACTTATCAAATCCCGACCTACGTCCGTAGAGCTCGAGCTTTCTGCAAACGTCATAAAAAACGCTATGATAGTGTGCTTGCCGGGAACGCATGGCAAATACGGAATAAAACTCGCCGCAGCAATGGGTGCGCTTTACGGAAACGCAGACAAAGGACTTAACGTAATTGCCGGATTTACTACCGAGCAGATAGAGGAAAGCGAAAAATTTTCAAAAAACGTTTGCATAAAAGCCGTAAGCGGCGTGCCTCCGCTTTATATCAAAGCAAAAATCAAGACCGAAGACGGCAACGAGTCGGTTGTTGAAGTCAGCCATTATCATACCTTTATCACTCGTAAAGAGCTAAACGGTACCGTTTTGGATTCGGCTACAGCGACGGAACAGAAAAAGGTAGAGGTCAATTTCGGCATAAAAGATATATTCGATTACGTTGACGGCGGTAAAGGCGATATGGAATTTGTGGACAAGATTATCGACGTAAACGGCTGTATGAGCGATGAAGGACTAACAAAGGATTACGGTTTGCGACTCGGAAAGGCAATTATAGAGCATGACAAAGCCTATGAATTGCTCGGTAAACTCGATTACATACTTGAACGCACCACCGCTGCGGTTGACGCTCGTATGGCGGGAGCCGATTTGCCGGTAATGAGTAATTCGGGTAGCGGAAATCAGGGACTTATAGCGACCGTACCGGTGATGGCGGCAGCCGAGGCTCTCAACGTGGGGAAAGAACTGGAAAGAAAGTGCGTACTTTTGAGCAGTTTGATAGCTATATATATTAAGTCAAAACACGATGTTTTGTCCGCTTATTGCGGAGCTGCAATCGCAGGAACAGGCGTTGCCGCAGCGCTTACCTATATGATGGGCGGAAATGAAAGTCACGTGCGCATGGCGATACAAAATTCACTCGGAAATACGTTCGGAGTGCTTTGCGACGGAGCTAAAGAGACTTGCAGCTTAAAGGTAGCCAATTGCACTTTTTCGGCGGTTTACTCCGCATTTTTGGCGCTTAAGGGAAATTCACCCAAGATGAAAGAGGGTGTAATTTGTCCCGAGGCAGAAGGGACTATAGAAAACATCGCTTCGCTCGGCAAAAAAACCTCTGGTTTTTTGGATAAAGCATTGATGGAAATAATACTCGGATAATCGGATTAAAGTATGATTTATTAGCCGTCGGAGTTTTGTATATAATCGCATGTATTTTGATGGATTCGGTCGGCTTACGAACCATAAAAAAACGTCGTTTAATTGATAAACGACGTTTTTTTGCTGTTCAGATTTACAAATTTTACAAAAACCGATGCGTGCGATTAAGCGATTACGCATAATTTAAAAATTCACTAATCCGTGTACGGAGTTTTCGGCGGTTGAATGTCCGGTATCGACCCCGTGTATTTGATAGTCAATTCGTAGTTTTCTTCTGCGCTTTTATAATTTACTTTTATGGCAGAGAGATTATTTCCGCTAAAGACGTAAGTTCTCGTTCTTTCAAAGACGGAATTGCTTTGCATAAGTATAAGCGAATTGTTTTGTGCAAAAACATAATCGAAAAAGCAATCGTCGGTTTCGTAAGTTCTTAAGCAGTGTTCGATGGGCATTTCGCTTGTTATGAACATGGAAACTCCGTCGTTGAGCGATGACGAGGGGTTTTTGGAAAAGTCAAAAACTTCTTCGCGCGGAATGGCAAACATAAATCGGTTTAAAAACGGATAAATTACGGATTTTGCATATGCGGTTGTTTTGCCCGAACCGCTTTTATCACCGCCGTTGTCGTTTTGAGAATATTTATAAGCAAGATAAAAGTCATTGCCGATACACACAGTCGATTCTCGTTGGGTTCCCGATTCTTTGGCAAATCCCGTGATAGAAGGGGATGTAGTGCTTACCTGCAACTTTCCGTTGTATTTGTAGCGTCGGTCTCCGCCGTCCGTTCCGTTGACGTAAGCGTATTGACCGGAAACGGAAAGTTTGGTGAGAATTTTTTTTGTAGCCAGATTGTCTTCCGAGCGAAGATCTTCGTATGTGGTAGAATCGTAATTTAGGCTAAACTTGAATGTTATTGGCGATGTTGAAATATACTGTTTTTCTCGGAGAAATTCGCTGAGTTGTTCTTTGGAAATCGGATTTTTATATTCGGGTTCTCTTGAACAAGCAAACACTACCGCAACGCTGAGAAGAGCCATTAAAATGCAAACGAATTTTTTCATAAATTTATACCTCATTATATTAACGCATTTTATATTTGTCTTTGTTGGACGGTGCAGAAATTCGTCTCGACGTAGACGCACTGATTTCTAATTTTGTAGACGTAGAAGAGGCAAGAGAGTCGCTGCTTTTGTCCGTAAATAGATAAAGCGAAAGAGTTTTAACTCTGGAAGAGCCTTCCATATACGTTACGACAAGCTGTACTTTGTCTGCGCCGCTTAATGAAAAAGCATAACCGTCTGGAACTCTGAAAAAGGACATGGTTTCGAATCGGTAAGAATCGATATATTCGTCTAAAAGGGCGGCTACGTCGAAGTTCTTTATAAGTTCTATAATGTCGTTAATGTCGCTGTTGTCGGTTAACGTATCGCAAAAATACGTTACGTTATCTGATTTTTTGATACCGCCGCTATTTTTTTGATAATCAGTATCCTTTAATTTGGTGTATATTTCTCCGTCTACGCAAGTTACCTGTCCGGACAGCTTGTTCTTTGTTATTTCGGTTCCGTCGTCTTGTGAGTTGAACGATTCGGAATTAACCGAAAAACGGAATTTTGAACGAAATTGCAGAGAAGAGAGCATAACGTTGCCGGAAATGGAAAGGTAGCTGTTATCGGAATTTTTGTTGTCCGAACTTTCCTTGTCGGACAAAGTTTGCATCTTAACTCTGTACCATTGCTCTGATATAAATTGTCTGTCGTTGTACGCTTCTCGCTCGGCGATTTCGGCGAGAAATGCGTCTTTGGAGATCTCGCTGCCGCCTATGTGCAGCGCACTTATCGATATTGCGCTATTGCATCCTGACAGCAAAAAACAAAACGACAAAATCACTATAAAAGATAAATACATTATCCTGCGTTTCATATTGCCTCCCTCCGAAACAATAATAACATACAAACGGAAAACTGTCAATCGATTGCGCTAATTTGTCCTCAAAGCTTTTTGCCGATTAAATTTTTGCCGAAGTATTTAAGACGCACGGAGTCGTAACCTCGGGCGGACTGCAAAACGCCTTGGTCCGATTGACTTCAGATCAAGGCGAAAACGATTGCAATCGTTTTAAGTCGTAACGTTTAATTTTTCTATAGTCATGGTTGTATCGCTAAACGTTACGTTGACAGATTGATTTGTGTTTATCGCAACGGTGGTTCCGTCCGAAGCGTCGATTACATAACTTCGCGTCAAAGTTCCGCTCGAATTAGCAGTTCCGCTAGCCGATAATTGGGGAGAATTAGTTCCGCCGATTACTGTTGTCATGGTGGGGATGGTGGCGTCGGTAGACGTATAATTAGACGATACCGTGATTCGATACAATCCCTCGGTAAGTGTGGCGGTAGGCGAAGTATAGGCTATACCGCTGTTGGCAGCAGGATAAACGGACGGTGCGTCAAAAGCCAATGAGGGTCCTCCGTTAGCGGCATAAAAACTGGCGACTGCGGTCTCTGCAGCTGCTCCGGTGGGACCCGTGGGACCGGTGGGACCCGTGGGACCGGTAGGACCCGTAGCGCCCGTCGCCCCGTCAGCACCGGCAGGACCGGTAGGACCCGTAGCACCTACAGCACCGGCAGGACCGGTAGGACCGATTATACTTAAGCCTGCCGGGCCGGTGGGTCCGATAGGACCGATAGGACCTGCTATTCCTCTCGGACCTGTGGGACCGGTGGGACCCCTCACAGGCAATCGTTTGTTATCCGAATCACAACAATTACACATAATACCTCCTTTGTCGTTCTATACATAATATACAGAAAAAGGCTTTATCGTTACGGTAGAGCTAGGCTTAATCGAACAAGCGAGAATTGGACAAAGCGTACGGGTCGTTTGGTTTTATTCCGAGAGCAAGTTCGTTGTAATATTTTGCGGCTTGCTTATTTCCTAAGTGCCAATAGCATTTACAAAGTCTGATGTATGGCAAGTAATTTTGTCGTTCGGGAACGGGGAAAACGATTTGTTCATCGGCAACGGTGGCTTGCAGGTATGAGTTTTTTGCATGACGATACTGTTTTTCGCGCATATAGCTTTCGCCGATAAGCGTATGAATATCTGCCGAATTGATATGCGCTGCGCCTTCGCCGAGAGCAAGTCTGACGTCCGTTTCGTTCTTTAATAGGTAAGAAAGATAAACGGCGGCTTGACCTTTTTGAGAGTAACTGCCATAGAATTTTATAAATCGCCAAAGCTCGCTTCTGGCATCGCTGCTGCCGGTGAAGTACAGTTCGCTTGCGTAATAAAACAGCTCTCTGTCATTGAGCGGTCGAGAGGCGTATACCTTTTTCAGTATACGCAAGTTTCGCATCGGATCGCCGCTTTTCTTTTTATCGTGTATTACCGGACATTCGAGTCGTTTGATTTTGCCTTTTAATTCTATGGCTTCGTGGACTTCTCCTTTAAAAAAGTGCGATCCGTCGTTAAGAAAAATTCGTTCTCTGTAAAAACGCAGATTTCCAGTTTCGTATGGCATAATAACCATGTCGCAATCGAAATCAAGTTTTAACTCGTTTATTTTCTTTACTGTTTCTTGCGGCACAACATCGTCTGCGTCAAGCCATATTACAAGGTCGCACGTACAAAGTTCTATCGCATAGTTTCTGGCTGCAGAAAAATCGTCTATCCACAAAAAGTCGTATACGTTTGCATATTTTTGTGCAATTTGCTTGCTTTTATCGGTCGAGCCGGTGTCAACGACGACAATTTCGTCCGCAAACGATGTTGCCGTGGATAGCAGTCGCTCGAGCGTAAGTTCTTCGTCTTTTACTATAACACATAAAGATAAAGTTTTCATGATATATAATATGCTCGTCGATTTTAAAGTTTTATGCTAAAATTATGGACAAAAGCCGTTTTTGATGGTATACTGAAAGAAAGGAGGCTTTTTTATGAATATGATTTTAGATTGGAAAACGGCAACTGAATTTACCAAAGCTGCTTTTATGGCGGCAGGCGTTCCCGAAAAAGACGCAGAGATCTGTGTGGACGTGCTTTTGGAAGCAGACAGAAGGGGTGTAACGTCGCACGGTGTTAATAGATTTAAACCTATCTATATAGACAGAATACGGGCAGGAATTCAGAGTCCTACGACCGAGTTCGAAGTAATAAGAGAAACTCCGACTACCGCAGTGGTGGACGGACATGACGGAATGGGACAAGTCATCGCATATAAGTCTACGGAGATTGCCATCGAAAAAGCAAAAAAATACGGAATGGGAATGGTGGCAGTTCGTAACTCTACGCACTACGGAATTGCCGGTTATTACAGCTGCATGTGTGCGAAAGCCGGAATGGTGGGTATTACAGGAACCAACGCAAGACCGTCTATAGCGCCGACTTTCGGCGTGGAAAACATGCTCGGAACAAACCCGCTTACGATAAGCATGCCTACGGACGAGCCGTTCCCGTTTAACATAGACTGCGCAACTTCCATAACGCAGAGAGGAAAAATAGAGTATTTTGCGAGAGAGGGCAAGCCGACTCCCGCAGGAATGGTTATAGGTAGAGACGGAAGCGCTTTGACAGACTCCGAGTATATATTAAAGGCTTTAGTAAGCGGAGATGCGGCATTGGCGCCGCTCGGTGGAATAGGCGAGGAGCTTGCCGGATACAAAGGATACGGATATGCGACCGTGGTTGAGATTCTCAGTGCCGCATTGCAGAGCGGGAATTACCTAAAAATGCTTAGCGGCGTAGCGGAGGACGGCAGCAAAAAGAAGTATCACCTCGGACATTTTTTCATTGCAATAAATACTGAAGCGTTTATGGGCGAAAAAGAGTTCAGAAAAACTGCCGGCGATATACTGAGAGCGCTTCGTAATTCGCAAAAAGCTCCCGGCTGCGATCGCATATACACTCCCGGCGAAAAGGCGTACGAAACCTGGCTCAGCCGCAAGGACAGCGGAATCCCCGTAGGAGAAAGCGTGCAAAAAGAATTGAGTCAGGTAAGAGATATGTATAAGCTCGACTATAGGTTCGATTGGGAAAAATAAAGGTCGATATGAAAAAGTATATTTTGTGCGTCGATCAGGGTACGACCAGTACACGCAGTATAGTGTATGATAATTTCGGTAACGTCGTTTCTTCTGCGTCCAAGGGAATTACTCAGTATTATCCTCATCCGGGTTGGGTAGAACACAATCCCGAAGAAATCTACGATTCCGTAATAGTTACGGCTGTGGACGCTTTGACTAAGGCTGATGTTTCGATAAAGGAAATAGAGGGCATCGGCATTACAAATCAAAGAGAAACTACAGTTGTTTGGGATCGCAGCGGTACGCCCGCATATAATGCGATAGTGTGGCAGTGTCGCCGCACGGCAGGGCTGTGTAAGTCGTTGGAAAAACAATACGGTAGCGAGATTTATAGTAAGACAGGATTAAAAATAGATGCTTATTTTTCGGCTACTAAACTAAAGTGGATACTTGACAACGTTGCCGGAGCAAGAGAACGGGCGCAAAAAGGCGAGTTGCTTTTCGGAACTATAGACAGTTATATTCTGTATAGACTCACGGGTGGAAAAGTTCATGCGACCGATTACACCAACGCTTCTCGTACCATGCTGTACGACATACATAATTTGCGATGGGATAAGAGCCTGTTAAAGATTTTCGACATACCGGAATGTATGTTGCCGAAAGTTTATCCGTCGTCGCACGAATACGGATACGCTACAGAGTTTCGTATACCGGTATTGTCGATAGCAGGTGACCAGCAAGCCTCGTTGTTCGGGCATTTGTGCGTAGGCGAAGGTATGCTTAAGACGACTTACGGCACGGGATGTTTTATGCTCATGAATACCGGAGATAAGGCGATTAGCAGCAAAAACGGACTTTTGACTACTCTTGCCGCATCAATATCGGAAAAGCCTCAATACGCATTGGAGGGGTCGGTATTTATGGGCGGAGCAACCGTACAATGGTTAAGAGACGAACTTAAGATTATCGATACGGCAGCGCAAAGCGAACAATGTGCCTTAAATGTCGGCGATAACGGCGGCGTATACCTCGTGCCTGCGTTTACCGGACTCGGTGCGCCGTATTGGGACGGCGACGCTCGGGCTGCGATAGTAGGGCTTACGAGAGGAACAGGCAGAGATCATATCGTGAGAGCTGCGCTCGAGGGCATTGCTTACCAGGTGTGTGACGTGGCGTTTGCCATGGAGCAAGACGCAGGCAAAAAGATATTATCTTTAGAGGTGGACGGCGGTGCAACCGCAAACGATTTTTTGATGCAGTTCCAGTCAGATATGCTTGCGGCACCCGTAATTCGCCCCGAAAATGCCGAAGTTACTACGTTAGGGGTGTTTTATTTGTCTGCTCTCAAGTGCGGTATGTTTTCCTCGGTAGCGCAGCTTACCGAGCTGACTCGCAGAGACGACGTGTTTTATCCGTCCGCCAACGAGAGAAAGAGAGTTGCGTTGCTGGAAGGATGGAAAACTGCGGTAAAAAGAGTGCGTTAGTGGTAAAATTTAAATTGCTTTAAGCTCGTGGTTGTTGTAGGCTGCGAGCTTATTTTTATGTGCAAGTGCCGGTTGAATTTTGCATAAGTGTTTATTTTTATTATAGGTGCAAACCGTCGATAGGCGCTTGCTTTAATGTTGTATCCGTGTTATAATGTAGCAGAGCTTTAAAGAAATGCGGAGGTTAAAATTATTATGAACGACGGTGGTAACAATAACAAGCCGACCGGCTTAAATGTTGCTTACGAAAGTTTCGATCCTCTAACCGGCGTTTTCGATCAGGATACTTTTTTTAAAATCGCTCGCATGCTTATCGATGGGAAAAGCGACGGCTATTACGTATTTTCTTTTTTAAATATAGATAATTTTAAAATAATCAACGATAGATTCGGCATAGGCGTCGGAGATGCCGTACTTAAATATGTGGCTTCGGTGATAAAAGATTTTGCGGATGCGGCAGGGGGAATTTGCGGCAGATTGTTCGCAGATAATTTTGCGTTGCTTTATCCGCATAACTGCGTCGAATCGAAAGAAATGAATGACGCCCATGAACGTATACATCATCCCGATGTGCTTAGTCAGCCTATACGATTAAGAACGGGCAGATATTTTGTAGAAAACAAAGACGATTCGGTAATGACGATGTTCGACAGAGCTCGCATCGCCGCTAATTTTGTGCGAAATTCGTACGACAAAGAAATATCCGTCTTTGACAAAGACATGTTGGACTACCTCATAAGGCGCCAGTTGATTGTCGAAGATATGAATACCGCTCTCGCTTCGGGCGAGTTTAAGTTGTTTTTTCAGCCTCAGTACAATCATGCGACAGGCGCAATAATGGGCGCTGAAGTTTTGGTGCGTTGGCTAAAAAACGGAGAATATGTTTTACCCGGTAAATTTATCTCGGTTTTCGAAGAAAACGATTTTATTTACAAACTCGACAAATACGTTTGGGAGCGAGCGTGCATATTGCTGCGCAAATGGATGAACGAAGGGAAAAATCCCGTTCCAGTGTCTGTAAACGTTTCGAGACGGGACATATTGCACGACGACTTTATAGACGTAATAACGGCCATTACGTCCAAGTACGATATTCCAGTCGACATGCTTAGACTGGAAATAACCGAATCCGCTTTTTCCGAGTCGACGAAGGAGATAATTTCAAAAGCAAACGAGTTGGCAAAACTCGGTTACGTAGTGGAGATAGACGATTTCGGCAGTGGTTATTCGTCGCTTAATTCGCTTAAAGACGTTGACGCTTCCGTTCTGAAACTCGACATGAAGTTTTTTGAGGGCGGCGGCAATGCGCAGCGAGCCGGTAACATAGTCGAGTCTATAGTCAGGATGGCGAGATGGCTCGGAATGACGGTTATTGCCGAAGGAGTCGAGGACGTTAAAGACGCCGATTATTTAAAGTCGGTAGGCTGTTATTATATTCAAGGTTATTTGTACTCCAAGCCTTTGCCGGTCGACGAATACGAAAAACTGTTTTGCAACGAAAACAAAGAATACGTCATGTCGAGATTACAGACGCTCAAAAATTTGAATAACAACGAATTTTGGGATCCGAAGTCCATGGAAACTCTTATCTTTAACAGCTACGTGGGCGGAGCATGCATATTCGAATATCGTAACGGAGTAACCGAAGTTCTGCGTACCAGCGACGAATACGTTAAGCAGTTCGGTTCGATTAAGATAGATCCTGCCGACATAAAAAACCTGACTTTTTCCGATTATTTGTACGCAGACGATAAAATCAGATTTTTAAACGATATCAAAAAATGTATTTCTTCCGACAGACAGGTTTCTGGAGAATATAAGATACATAGCGGAAATGCAGTTGAGTACGTGCGAGTGACGCTTAGAAATATTGCAAAAGCGGACGATACGTTTTTGATGTACGGCGTTATGGTCAATCAGACCGAACAACGCCTTGCCGAAATAGCTAAGCGAGATGCTTCGACTCAACTTGCTTCGATAGTGGATAATTTTGACGGTGGAGTAATAGTTGCCGTTGTACGTTCGCTTTTGGATATGTACGTCGTGTTTGTAAACGACGGTTTTTACAAAATGTTCGGATATACGAGAGAACAGTATCGAGCAGAATCTGTCAGTGTTGCCGATTTGATATTTCCGGATGACAAGAGTTTGCTGTCCGAAAAATTATGTGAACTTTCAATTGGTTCGGGCTGCAAAGTTTGCGAGTGTAGATGTGTTAAGCGAGATGGCACCGTTATTTGGACGAGATGGACAAATGTACCCATGAGTCTGGAAAGCGTAAACAGACAAACGCTGATGAGCGTAGTTCAGGACATTACCGCAGGTAAAGAAGTAGACGGCCAATTAAAGATTCTTAACGAAGCGGCAAACGAGATGTCCGCCCAGCCGGACTGTAATATAGCCATAACGCACATTTTGCAAAAAACGGCATCGTATTTCGGCGGTGACGGGGCTTACGTAATAGAATTGGACAAGAACAAAACGTCTGTTAAAAATACTTACGAAGTTGGCGATTCCGAATCTCAAAAGTACGTAAATAGGCTAAGAACCCTTTCTGCCGATATTGTTTGCGAGTTGGTTAAAAAGACGAGCAGTGAAAAATTCATTTTTGCGGACAATGAGAGCGAATTTTCTGTACCTGCATTGAAAACGCTTTTTGACGGCGGTGCGGTCAGGTCGGTGATACTTTCGGCGTTGATGAGGGACGGTGCTGTAATCGGATTCATGGCGGTAAATAATCCGAGCAAAGAAATTGACCGTATAAAGCATATAGTTCCGTTAGGTGATTACATAACAGTGTTACTAATTCGCAAAGATTTGGCAAAATCCATAGAAAGCGAAAAGCAGTCTATGGCAAAACTGCTCGACGATATACCCGAGAGCTTTATTCGACTTAAATTGATGTCGGACGGAAGACTGATGCCCATATACCTTAATAACGCAACAAAGTCGCTAATCGGTATGACTGACGAACAATTTGCCGAAGTTTACGGGAAAAACGCCATAGAAGGATTGCATCCCGACGATATACCGCTTGCTCGTGAGGCATTTTTAAAGGCGTTCGAGAGCGGGGACGGGATAGGCCGAGTCTATCGTCTTCGTTGCGGAGACGGCAGTTATTTGCCGGTCAAACTTAAGTGTAAAGTTACGGTAGGCGCAGACGACGAGAAATTTCTTAACGTATATTATTCGGGTACGAATACTTCGATAGAAAGACGAGACGTGGAAATCGAATTGCTTAACGACTTGCCGTGCGGCGCAGGATTTTTCGCTTTTAACGGGGTGGATATAGATACGTGGTTTTTAAATAAGGCGTACCAAAAATTTATCGGACGTACCGTAGGCGAGAAAGACGATAAATATGCGCACTTTGATTTTGTGCATCCCGATGACAGGGAAAGAGTTTTAAAGGTTTTAAATCGGGCAACGGTCACCGGCGACAATCCGTCGTATATTTTGCGCATTAAATGCAGCGACGGAAAGTACAAAGAGTTCAAGGCGTGTGTGTCGTTAAAAAAACGTTCGCAAAACAATTGGTTGCTTATGGCAGTGTATGTTCCGGTATGAGACACGTATAAATCGGGTAAGTCGGCAATAATCGACGGCAAAGCGTATAACCGTTTTTGCCGTTTTTTATTATTAGGCATTCGCCGAATGTGAGTAAATCAGTCTGCTCGGTCGTCAAAGAAACCGTAATGCTTGACAGTCTTATTTACAAAGTGTTATAGTTATTGCATTAGCAAGATAAGAGGTTTACAATGGATATAGTTTCAGTAGAACAAAAGTGGAACAAATTTTGGGAAGATAACGGAATAAACGATTTCGATAAAAACAGAACGGGAAAGAAATATTACGTTTTGGAGATGTTTTCGTATCCTTCCGGGTCTAACCTGCATGTAGGACATTGGTACAATTATGCGCCGTCCGACACTTTTGCCAGGTTTAAGCGAATGCAGGGATATAACGTTTTTCAACCGGTCGGATTCGATGCTTTCGGCTTACCTGCGGAAAATTATGCCATAAAGACCGGCGTGCACCCCGAAGACAGTACGCTTAAGAATATAAAGACTATGGAAAAGCAGTTGCGTTCGCTCGGTGCGATGTTTGACTGGAACAGCGAGCTGTACACCTGCTCGCCCGATTATTACAAATGGACTCAATGGCTGTTTATCCAGCTTTTCAACCACGGACTTGCATATCAAAAGGAGTCCCCGGTAAACTGGTGTACTTCCTGTAATACCGTTATTGCAAACGAACAGGTTGTCGACGGCAAGTGCGAAAGATGCGGTTGTGAAGTCGTGCGCAAGAGCATGAAGCAATGGTTTTTAAAAATAACCGACTATGCGGACGAACTTATTTCCGGACTTGATACGATTGATTGGCCGGAAAAGACAAAAACTATGCAACGAAACTGGATAGGCAGGAGCGAGGGTGGCGAAGCGGTATTCGATATAGGCGATGATAAGATTACCGTGTTTACTACAAGAGCAGATACACTCATGGGCGTAAGCTATGTAGTGCTAGCCCCCGAACATAAACTTGTAGACAAAATCACTACGCCCGATCGAAAGGTCGACGTGGAAGCTTACAAGCTGCAGGCTAGCAAAAGCAGCGATATAGACAGATTATCGACGGCAAAGGAAAAAACCGGCGTATTTACGGGCGCATATTGCACTCATCCTATAACAGGTAAGCAGATTCCCGTTTGGATTGCGGATTATTGCCTTTCTACTTACGGAACGGGCGCAGTCATGGGCGTTCCCGCACACGATACCAGGGATTTTGAGTTTGCCGCAAAGTTCAATCTTCCCGTAACGAGGGTGGTCAGAGGCAAAGATGAGGAAGGAGAGCTGCCTTTCATCGAGCACGGTATAGTCGTTAACAGCGGCGAATTTGACGGACTTACTACCGTAGAAGCAAAAAAAGCGGTGCTTAATCGTCTCGGAGAACTGGGTAAAGGCGGTATAAAAGTTAATTATCGTCTTAGGGACTGGTCTGTTTCTCGTCAAAGGTACTGGGGCGCTCCCATACCTATCATACATTGCCCGCACTGCGGATCCGTCGCAGTACCCGAGGATCAACTCCCTGTAAAATTGCCTTATGACGTAAACTTTACGCCGGACGGGCAGTCGCCGCTCGGCAAGCACGAAGGATTTATGAATTGCGTTTGCCCAAAGTGTGGAAGAGATGCGAAGAGAGACGCAGACACTCTCGACACGTTTGTGTGCAGCAGTTGGTACTATTTGCGTTATCCCGATTCCAAAGACAAGGATAAGGCTTTCGACAAAAAAATCATTGACGAGATGCTTCCCGTAGACAAATACATCGGCGGAGCGGAGCATTCTTGTATGCACCTCCTTTATGCAAGATTTATAACCAAAGCGCTCAGAGATATGGGATATCTCGACTTTGACGAACCCTTCCTTTCGTTGGTGCATCAGGGCTTGATACTGGGCAAAGACGGCGAAAAGATGAGTAAGTCCAAGGGTAATACGGTTACGCCCGACAGCTATGTTTCGACATACGGATCAGACGTGTTCCGTATGTATATAATGTTCCTTGCTTCATATACCGAAGGCGGTCCGTGGAACGATGACGGAATAAAATCGATCGGCAAATTTTTGGACAGAGTGGAACGAATTTGCGACGCTTCCGTCGAGCAAAAAGGTACGCCCGTAACCGATGCGGCGCAGGCAAAAGAACTTGAGTATGCTCTTAATTATTGTATAAAACGAGTAACCGAAGACCTTGAGGTTTTCTCCTTTAACACTGCTTTGGCAAGAATAATGGAACTTGTCAACGTAATGTACAAAGTGAGCGGAGTGGGCGGACTTATGTTTGATTCTGCGGAAAGACTTATAAGAGTCATGGCGCCGTTTGCACCGCATTTTGCCGAAGAAATGCACGAACGTATGGGCTTTAAGCCGACGGTGTTCGATTTTGAATATCCTAAATGCGACGAGAGCAAACTCGTTAAAGACGAAGTGGAAATAGTCGTGCAGGTTAACAGTAAGATTAGAGGAAAGATGATGATTTCGTCGGAGCTTACCGAAGAAGAAATTAAATCCGGCGCAGTAAAAGAGGCGAAAGAAAAAGGCTATATTGCCACTGAACCCAAAAAGGTGATAGTAGTAAAGGGAAGACTCGTAAATATAATCGCATGATAAATATAGTATTGGTAGAGCCGGAAATACCGCAAAACACCGGCAATATTTCTCGGACTTGCGCATGTACAGGTTCTAAACTGCATCTTGTCAGACCGTTCGGATTCGAAATAAGCGATAGGACTGTTAAGCGTGCCGGGCTCGATTATTGGGACAAAGTTGACATATCGTATTACGATTCCCTGGACGAATTTTTTGAAAAGAACAGCGGCGGCAAATTTTATTATTGTTCGACAAAAGCAAAGAAGCGTTACAGCGACATAAAGTTTGAAGACGGTTGTTTTTTACTGTTCGGCAAGGAAACCAAAGGTTTGCCTCCGCAGCTTGTTTATGACAATCCCGAAACGGCGTTGCGTATACCGATGAACGGAGTGTGCCGCTCGCTAAATTTGTCTAACTCGGTAGCAATAGTGTTGTATGAGGTGTTGCGCCAACTTGACTTTAACATAGAGCAGCTGCATTAGGCATAATGGGTTTTGTAAAACGATAAGAGGACAATATTTATTGTTTGAAATGTAATATTGGAATAAATTAAAAAGACAAGCGTTTTCGATGCGCTCGCTAAGATTATCTGTCTTAGAAACGAATCGGTTGCGCTTGTCTCTTTTTGTGTTATTATTTGTTTTTATAACGATAACAAACTAACCGTTACCGTTTTTGCTCCGTTTGGTCGAGTTCCGCATCAGGCTGCGACTTGCGAATTTTGCTCGTCGCTATGTATATCAGATAATTTTATATTAGGCATAATCTCGTTTTTGCGTTTTAATACAAAATACGCTGTTGTAATAAATGCGCCTAATAATACGATTGCTACTATCCAACCTACCCATACTGTGTCCGAAAGTCCGGCTGCAAGGAAGGAAAGCAGGGCGATAGCAGCTATAATCAGCGCAGTCGGCATTTGCGCTTTTACGTATTCGAGGTGATTTGCTTTGCATGCGGACGCAGATAAAATAGTAGTGTCCGAAATGGGAGAAACCTGATTTCCGAATACCGAACCTGACAAAACGGCAGCGATAGTCAACCAGTGTGTGGAACCGCTAAGACCGAAATCTACCACTATGGGTACCATAATAAGGAAGGTACCCCAACTCGTGCCGATGGAAAAAGAAATTCCCATTGCGCATAAGAAGAATATGGCAGGCAAAAGCCAAGTCAGACCGAGCATTTTGTCGGCGATCGTTTCGATAAATTCTTTCATTCCGAGCGCCTCGCACATGCGAACCAAAGTCCAAGCAAAGACGAGAATTATTACCACTTCGGCAATCGACTTAAATCCTTCTCCGAAACATGCCGTAAATTGTCTTAAAGACATAAGTTTGCGAGGGAGATAAAGTATCATTGTAAATATTATCGCTATACAGCCGCCGCATGCGAGAGCGGTATTCGTGTCCGTGTTTGCAAAGAACAACATGCAACATACCGAGACAATAAGAGCGCCGACAGGTAAAATCAAGTCAAGCGGCGTTCCTTTGCCTGAAATTTCTATCTTTTCATCGCTACTTGTGGCTTTTAATCCGCAAGTTACGTCCTTTGTCCTAAGGGCGGTTAATTCTTGTTTTCGTATACCAAACAGGTCTATTCCGAGCGAAATCGATACAAATAAAAAAGCAAGCATAAGGAAGGGGTAAAAATTGCACAGTATTGTGTACAAAAAAGCTTCCGTTCCGTTACCGGCGTCGATTGTGTCGCCGATTACGCTTGCCCAACTCGATACGGGCATAAGGATGCAAATCGAAACGGAAACCGCTCCTACGATATAAGCAAGTTTGCTGCGCGAAACGTAAAATTTGTCTGTAATGGGTTGCATTATCGAACCATTGGCGAGACGACCGAAATAGTCGTCAACAAATAACATACAACCCAGTCCGGTGGCAGCAATTTGAGCGCCTTTACGAGTGGTCACTTTTTTCATTGCCCACTTACCGAAAGCATTGGCTCCGCCGGCTTTATTCATAAGCGCAACCAAAACGCCTAACTCCAATATAAAGATTATAATTCCTCCGTTGCCCGAACCCGCTAAATTTCCTCCGTCGTACTCTGCGCCGAATGCGGCAGCCATTTCTACAAACACTTTTTGAATCGCATGAGCTATATTGAAATCCGTTACAAACAAAGCTCCTATTATAATACTAAGAAAAAGCGATATGTATACTTCTTTTGTAAGAAGCGCAACTACTATCGCTACCAATGCAGGCACCAAAGCCCAAAAAGTTCCGTACATAACTACCTCCTGAATAAAATTTGTCGCAATGCGAATATTATACATTTTTACAAATAATTTTGTCAATGGAAGCCCGCTGATTTTTGTATAACGGCAGTATGCTTGTTTTGTTTGACTGTAAGTATGAATTGTGATAAAATAACAAACGAAAAGGATGATGTTGCCTTAACTTATATAAGACCTAATAAAGCCAAGGAAAAATTGTATGATAAGACGTTTTTTTTCTTATTACAAACCGCATAAAAAACTGTTCGCATTCGATATGGTCTGTTCGTTGATGATTGCGGCTTGCAATATGTTTTATCCGTTTGTCGCAAAAAACGTAATTAACACGTATGCGCCTAACAAAATGCTGTATACGATGCTGATGTGGTGCGGTATTCTGCTCGTAATTTTTTGTATCAAGGCAATATTTAATTATTGTGTACAGTATTACGGACATGTTTTGGGCGTACGTATTCAGGGCGATATGCGTCGTGAATTTTTCGAGCATATCGAGACGCTGTCTTTTTCGTACTTTGACGAGCATAAAACGGGTGCCATCATGTCGAGAATAACCAACGATTTGTTTGACGTGTCCGAACTGGCGCATCACGGTTTCGAGGATACTCTTACGGCAACTATCACGATTATCGGAGCGGTTGCCATGCTTTGCGTTTCCGTAAACGTATATCTTGCGCTGATTGTTCTTGCTATACTTCCCGTAATGATAGTTTTTGCCGTAAAAACAAGAAGAAATATGAGCAAAGCTATGCGTAAAAGCAGAGAAGGAATGGCTGAAGTCAATGCCGAGGTCGAGTCCGCAGTATCAGGTATAAGAGTAGCCAAAGCCTACAACGCTTCCGAAACCGAAGTCAAGAAATTCAACAAACGTAACGGAGAATTTATGAAAGCACGAGCTTCGGCGTATAAAGCAATGGGCGTATTTCAAAGCGGTTTGGGTTTTTTTAACGACTTTTTGTATCTCGCAGCAATTACTGCCGGCGGATTGTTTTTGTATAAAGATTGGATTGACAACGGCGACTTCGTTGCGTATGTTTTATACACAACCATGATAATCAATCCTATTCGTACGCTTGCAAACGTATTCGAACAAATTCAAAACGGTATGACCGGTTTTGTCAGATTTTTGGAAGTGATGGACATAAAAGGCGAAACCGATTGCGAAAATCCGATACCGCTCAAAGACGTAAAAGGGGACGTAAAGTTCGAAAACGTTACTTTTTCATATAAGAGCGACAACGGCAATAATGTAATCGAGAACTTCACTCTCACTGTGCCTAACGGGAAAACCGTGGCGCTGGTAGGACCTTCGGGTGGAGGAAAAACGACTTTGTGTCATTTGTTGCCTCGGTTTTATAAGGCTCAGAGCGGCAAGATAACGATAGACGGTGTGGACATAAACGACGTTTCCGCAAAAGATCTTCGCAGCCTGGTCGGAATAGTTGCGCAAGACGTTTTTCTTTTTTGCGGTACTATAAAAGAAAATATAGCATACGGAAAACCGGATGCGACTATGGACGAAATAGTAGAGGCTGCAAAGCGAGCCGACATTCACGAGTATGTCTGTTCGCTGGCGGACGGGTACGATACTTATGTGGGTGAAAGGGGTGTCAAACTTAGCGGAGGTCAAAAACAGCGGGTTTCCGTAGCGAGAGCGTTTTTAAAAAATCCACCGATACTTATATTGGACGAAGCGACAAGCGCTCTCGATAACGTGACCGAAGCGCATCTGCAATCGGCGCTTAACGAACTTAGTAAAAATAGAACAACCATTGTCGTTGCGCACAGACTTTCTACCGTGCGCAAAGCCGATTTGATAGTGGTTATGGACAAAGACGGAATTGTCGAGCAAGGTACGCATGAAGAACTTATGGCAAAACACGGTGAGTATTACAGACTTTCGGAAGCTGTGAGCGAAGATTAATTTCGTTATCGATTTTTGCGGACGTATATGAGAAATCCAAACTTATTCTTATAAATTAGTAAGGAAGTCGTGCAAGCTTATTTTAAAACGACAGAAGTAAAATAAACGTATTCGCCTAGCTTATTTCCGGCGATTTTGCTCGAATTAGTTTACTTTTCTAATTTATAATCAAGCGGATAAGGATGTAGATGAGTATGGTGCGAAGACGAGTAAACATAGGGGAAACAATCAAACAGCAAGTTCGTAAATATATTGCTATAAAAGCATTGAAATATAATGTTTTAACTAAAAGAGATTGCAATTAAAAAGACAGGCAGTCTCTTTTTGCTTTGAAAATATCGTAAGCGTTTATAGTGTCCGTATACTGTGGTTTAAGTATAGAAAAGGCAGAATGAAATGGTTAAATTGGTCTAAAAACATTACTTTTTAGGTGTTTACAAAAATTTTTTTGTTTTATTGGATATAAATTAGACTATTTTAGACAAAATGCGTTGACATTATGTTTTTAATATAGTATAATAATGTCAAACGGATAAGAAGGTGCCAAAAATGACAACGAAATTATTTGAAAGACTCGTTACGAAATTTTCTATTAAGGTTACGGATTTAATTAAATATCTCGAAATATCCAAAGCGACGATTTACAATTATCGGAATCTTGAAAACTTTTCGGATATCCCTAAAGATAAGCAATATAAAATCTTCTATCTTTTCGGGAAGGAAAGCGAAGACGAATTGGAGTTGGTTCTCGACGAGTCCGATCCTGATATTCTCGCACAATACGTCAACAGAATTTCAAGCATTTTGAAAGACAGTATCCAAGATAAAAAGCAGTCGCTTTCTTCTGTGGAAAATCTGACAAACGAACTTGAACGATTACAAAGCGAAAACGATGCGTTAAAACAGCAACTAAGTGCGGGACAAGCATTAAACGGACTCGATCCGTTTACGAAAAGCGTTATACTCGATAAGGTCGGTGGGATTATAGACGGTATGTCGCCTGCGGAAATAAAGGAATTTTTGGATTATATAGATATATTCGATAAGTATCGTAAGTTTACGAAGGGGGAGTAAAATGGCTTACTTATATCTGAATTTCTTGGATAATTTGGATAAAGGTTTAGGTGATAAGGCTTGGGGGAGAAACGACTTTTTCACGCAATCGTTAAACGAGCAATACGAAGCGCTGAAAAGAAAACTCGGCGGGTATGCGCCCGACACTCTTCAAGAATTTATCGGATACACGTTTCCGTCTACGCCTAAATATTACAACGTATCTTTGCCTTCGTTTGACAGAGTGATGGACGAAAATAAGCGTGGGAATAAGATTTTGCGTAATATCGTAATTCGTCCCGAAGTGGACGGATATTCTCGCTACGTTCTGCCCGAAACATACGATTTTATGGTAATCGGCGACGTTACATTTGGGAACGTTACGGAAATATCCGTAAAAGGGATAGATTTAATAGACAAGCGAACGGTAAAATACGGTGAAAAGCGAGTTTTTTGTTCGTCACTTTGCGCTTTTGTAAAGAAGGAAATATACAACAGAAATACCGGAAATATGTTTTCGGTTCCTGATTACGGTAACGGCGAATTGCACGATTCTGTTCTTACAAACGACTTTGTAAATGAAATAGCCATCAAACTATTTCCCGTTCCGAATCCTGCCGAAGCGATTGGCATTTTTAATCAATGGTTGCGGTATATCGATTTTCGCAGATACTATTTAGGAAAACAATCCGAGCGTTGCGAAGAAATTACGGACGTTTACGTATGCGACGCATATATGATAACGAAAGAATCCTATCGCAGAAATGAAGAGGCTTTTTCGGGACTTCTTTTGGACGGAATTAAAGATTTCGGCAAAAGCGAGCAGATAATATTATCGAAGGAAGTAGCGGGCGCCGACGGTTTTCCGTTGATTTGCGTTGCGATAGAAAAGAACAGAAAGGAAATATTGTCCGAAACGGTTGGCAGAAACGGAAAAGGAAAACCGAAGTTCGAGGTCAACCTGAACCGATATACTCGGGACGCTATGGGGCTATCGTGTCAAGACCCTAAAGGTAATATCAGAAGTATCAAATCGTATCTTCTCGGAGAACGATATTTATTCACATGCATAGATATAGAGCCTGATTTATCTGCTCTCGACAAGAAATACGAAAAAGATTTGACTGCCAAATTTGGAGAAATAGACAGCAAATATAATAGTATAATTCTTGCCGAGATTAACCGTTATATGGTAGACGTTTCTGCTAAAACGCAAGAAAAATTTAATTCGCAACTTATTGAATACAAAACAGAGCTTGACGATAGACTTGATTCCGACGTTACAAATAATTCTGATAAAGACGTATACAAGACATACCAAAGCGAGATTACTCAACTTATCGCGCCGATTGAGAACGAAAAGAAGGAACGGCTCGGCTCAATTCGTGCCAAAATAGACAAAATTAGACGCTTAAAATTGTCTGCCGCCGAAAAAGACAAACAGATTAATGCTTTACACGGTGAAGAATCGGCATTAAACGACGGATACGATAAGCGTATAGAAACAGCGAAGACGCAGATTTCTTTGCGCGACTTTTATATTCGTCGCAATACGGCACTTATCGAGAAGAAGCAAAAGAGTTTGGCAATACGTTGTCAGGAAGAACTGGATAAACTTAAAAAGGAAAAGAAAAATCAATTAGAATTTCAATATGCAGAGAGTATTGATTCCGAGAAAACCGAAATAAAAAATGTCCTACATCAAAAATTAAACGAAGATAAGGCTGATAAAATCGAGAATGAAACGATACGCCGTTATCAGATTTACTTCCGTCCGCAAGATATCACGGACAAAGTAAAAGAAATCGAAAAGCAAATCGAGGAAATTGCGCCGAGGTATCTTACTTATGATAATCGTGCGGAAAAAGCAAAAATAGACAGACAAGAAAAGGCGTTGACTTCTATTTTGGGCGGGTACGTTAAGAATCCGTTCTTACCGACGTATCTTTTTTCGCCCGAAACGCTTGCGCAGTCTTCCGTAGAAGAGATCAAGGATCCCGAGTGGTGTCTTGAAAGTTTGAACGACAGACAAAAACTTGCCGTAAAACGCGCGCTTCAAAGCGAAAGTATATTTTTGTTGCAAGGTCCTCCGGGAACGGGAAAAACACAGGTTATAGCCGAGATTACGGCGCAACTGACGAAACGCGGTAAGAAAGTTTTAATATCTTCCGAAACACATAAGGCAATCGATAACGTATTTGACAGATTGCCTAAAATTCCCGAAATACGTCCGCTTCGTCTTATTCCGTTGCAAAACGGTAAAGAAACGAATTACAGTCCCGAAAGGCTTGTAGACAATTTCTATCTCAATATTTGCGGAAACCTTGAAAAGCAAGTAGCAAGATACGACAATTACAAAGAAACGAGAGAAGAATTCGATTCGACGATGAAATCTCTTCGCCTCGATTACGATCGCCTTTTGAAATTGCAACGGGAGAATGCAGATACGGAAAGAAAGCGGAACAATTTGCTTTCAGAAATAAACCGTTTAACCGGAGAAAACGAAGTTTTAAGAGAAAAACTTCTTGCCGCAAAAGAAGATACTGAAAAGTATACGAGAACGCTTAAATACGTCGAATCGTATCGTTTTTCGGGCGAAGGCGCAGATAGCAACGTATTGGATAAATACGCCGAACAAGTAGAACGCCTGTTAAAGTGCTTTGCTTGTTTTGAAGAGGTAACGCTCGATAAGGTTGCCGAGCTTGTTAATGCCGATATTCAGACAATAAACAAAGAATTAGAGCGTTTTTTGAGCGAAGACGCGATTGTGGAGTTAAAAAATCGCCAGCGTGCTTTGCGAAACGTTTTGAGCGGTTTGCGAGATCCCGATACGGACGAAGCACCGAATGAAGGAGATTTTAATTACGAAGAGTATAAAAAGAATCAAAGCGAGTTGATTGCCGTAGGCAAAAAGATTAAAGAATACGAAAATAATTCGGAGTTCGATATTGCCGGAAGCGTGATTTACTCTCTCGTCCCCGGCATTACGGGTGCAAAAGAAATATTGAAGCAATTACCTTCCGAACTTGCGCAATTCAAGGCAAAACTTGCCGATATTGTAAACACACAGAGAAATATAATCGAATTCAAAATCAATGGCGATATAGACAACGAAAACGCTATATCCGATAAAATAAACGAACTAAAAATCCAAATAAGCGAGAAAAAACGTTTATACGAAAAACTCGGAGAAAAACCCGATATTGAAGAATATGGTGAGTTAAATTCCGTGCTGAAACAAAAGATTACGAGATTTTTCAGAGATTTCGGAATTGTCAGGGAATACGATTCGGACAATCTTGAAACGGCGTTCGATATAATCAGCGACGAGTGGAATAAACTCGAAACCGAGTATAATGCTTCGTCTTCCGAAAACAAAATAAAAATTCCGATGTATAAGGATATCGTAAAATACTTATCGCAGGAAGATATCTTAGAGGAAGATAGAGCCGCATATACGAGAGAACTTTACAATTCGGCAAACGTTTTCGGTATTACTTGCACAAGCCGCGACAGATTCACGCCGTCGCAACTTGCCGAACTCGGTAAATACGGAATCGAATCGGTAGATATCAGAACGCAAGGCATAGACGTTGTAATCGTGGACGAAGTGTCAAAGTCGTCTTTTCTCGATTTGCTGATACCTATTTTATACGGCAAGACGGTTATTCTTGTCGGCGACCATCGTCAACTTCCGCCTATGTACGATTTGCGGCATATGCGGGGAGATGATTTCGACGGACTCGACGAAGAAAAAATCACGAAGGAAATCAACGACGGATATACAAAGTTGTATGAAGAATGTTTCTTCAAAACGCTGTATGAGAAAGTTCCGAGCGATTTCAGAGTAATGCTTAATAAGCAATACCGTTGCCACAGCCACATTATGGAAGTGTTCAATCATTTCTACGGCGGTAACGGTAAAGGGCTTGTTGTAGGTAAAAAACAACAAGACGACGAAAAAGAGCATAATCTTACCGTAAAAATCAACGGAAATACCGTTATCGATCCCAAACGGCACATATATTTTGTGGATTGCGACCAAAAAGAATCGAGCGCATTCGAAGGCAGTACGTCCAAAATCAACGAGCAGGAAGCGCAGGTTGCGATAACGCTATTAAAGGAACTCGACAAAGCGGCGAAAGGGCTTGTTTCCGAGCATAAAATTATCGTCGATCCGTCAAGGAAAATCGACGAAAGACCGAGCGCGGGTATTATTTGTACATACGGCGATCAGGCGGGACTAATAAAAAAGAAACGTAAAGGCTATCAATTCACGGGCTTTTCGGGTAAACCGGACGAAAAACTTGTTATCAGTACCGTTGACGATTTCCAAGGCGATGAAAGGGATATCATTATCGTTTCGATGGTAAGAAATCCGAGCGGCGCGAGGTATGATGCGGAATTTATCAAAAAATTCGAGCGTATCAACGTAGCCTTATCAAGAGCGAGAAAACTTTTGATTATCGTCGGCTCGAAAAAGTTTTTATCGGAAGCGGGCATAATCGACCTTCCCGATCTCGAAGGCGACCGCAGTCGCGATAAAATCAACTTCCCCGTATACAGAGAAATTATCGACACGATAAACTTCCGCGGAAGAATACTTACGGCGAAAGATATTTTAGGAGAGTAAAATGGAAGAGAAAGGTTTGTTAAAATTCACTACGGCTATTCCGTTTCCGCTACTTGTCTATAAAGTAAACGTGCGATATAACGAGGTAAGGAAGGCGTCGGGCGTTGCATATATTTTACTCGACGTAATCGAAAAAACTGCGGGTTCGGAAGACAAAATATGCGACGTGCTTCTTAAATTCGGTATTCCGAGAGATTTGCACTATATTTTCGGAAAAGAAATTTCAAATCTTATCGGTACCGAAATACTCTCTTCCGGCTATGATCCGTCGCATTTTATGAATCCGAAATACTTTTCGGAAATCAGAGTAAAAGACGTTTCGCTTACCGCGAAAGGCAGAAAAATGTTCCGTGAAGGCGCGATTCCCACGGGCGAAGAAAAAGTAAAGACGAAAGATATTTTTTATAGCCCCGTAACGCGGAAATTCGACGTGAGTTATTCGCTTCCGTATACCTCTCTCGATTCGTCTGTTCTTTACGAAGATATCGAAAGGTTTTTAGGAAAAACGATAGACATAAGCGGGCTTAAAGATTATATAGAAGCGAATCCGACAAAAGTAGGACTAAAAGCCGAAGAACGCGTTGTCGAAGTCGAAATACCCGAGGTCGGAGAAGAAAAACAAGTCAGAAAAGAGGACGGAACGCAAGTTATAATAAACAAAAGCGGCGTTGTATTTTCGTTCGATACGTCGGACGAAACCGCATATTTTGACAAGTGGTATTCAACCGCATTTATGACGAAATGTCTGCTTGCCAAAGAAAAGTATAAGTTTGTGGACGCGATTAAAAATGCGGTAGACGTGCCGACGGTGTTACTTTCCGAGCTTACCGATATCGAGGGCGCATATATCCCGAACGACGTATCCAAGCAGGCGAAACGACCTTGTAAAATCTTTATCGACGGCGGCAGACTTGCAACCGACAGAACGGATAACGTTTTAAGAACGGATAAAGATTTTTCGATAAAGATACTTGGCGAAATAGGCGGAAATGCCGAGTTTGCTTTGCTCGATACTTCCGCGCTTCACTACTATTCCGCCGTAAACGTAAAAATGCCTTGCAACCAGCTTGGCGATACGTTTGAAATGCAGTTGCTTACCGAAAGCGTTTTGGACGAAACGCGCTATAAAGAAACGGTAGAAGAAATTTTTGAGTTTTACACGCATAAAGATTTTGACGACGACGTCGCGAAAGTGGTTTTGTTTACGGTTGCCGCATTGAAAGATTCTTCGTATTTTGATAAAACCATCAAGGCGTTGTTTAAAAATGCGAAAATCGTTGACGATAAGATAGAAATTATATTAAAACTGAATAACGCCTTTTCTAAGAATGCCGAGTGGCAAAAATATTTCGTTTCGACGGCGAAAGAATTGTTTGAAGAAAGCGCAAGCGAGATAAAAATCGATAATGCGATTTATAAATCGTCGGTGTTGAATCCGCTCAGAAAAGCACTCGGGATGAACGATTTCGACTACGTTTCCGCCTTTGCGAAAGAAATGAAAAAAACGGAAGACGACGATATTGTTTACGAGGCACTTGTAAGCGCAGGTTTTACCGTTGACGCCGTTTTAAGTGTTGTGAATGTGGTGGCGGACTTTGCCGAGAAAGTTGTAAATAACGAAGAAATTTACTCGGATTCCGATCTTGGTAACACTTTTTGTAATATTAAACGGAATTTGTGGAAACTGAACGATATGCTCGGGATAGAGAGCCTTTCGGAATATACGCTTAAAGACGATTATAACGAAGACGAATTTTTCGATGCTTACGCTACGCTTAATTCGAAGTTGAAATCGGTGACAAAATACGAGAAATATGCGCCTAAATCCTATGCTGCAATCAGAAAGTTTATAGAGATTTACGAGCCGATTCACGATTTGTTGTCTATTGAGTGCAGCGCATCTTCTCATCCCGAAAAAATTACGAAAAAATACGTTGACGAGCAGATTGCACGCGGAAAATATAAAGACGTAATTTGCGATTTATTCGTAAAACTGCAATACGATTTAAGAGGTATGCTTAACGCCGAGCCTATGACGTCTGCACACGATTTACTTCTTATGGCAAAAGATAAAGGCATTCTCGACGGCAAGCAAGAATCCGCATTACATAAACTTCGTATGTGCAGAAACGGATTGCAACATCCGGAAAAGTCGCAAATACGTTTCGATAAAGAAACGATTGAAAATTGGCGCGATATAGTATTTGCGATAAAGGGGGAACGAAAATGAGTCATCAGGTACAAATAGACTACGAGGCGATAGCGATAAGATGCGAAAGCATTTGCGAAGTTGCCGAAAGGCAGATTGCCGAACTCGACCAGATACTTTCGGACATAGAAAACGGCTCGCAAAGCTTACAGAATAGTCAGACGGCGGCATTACAACAATTGATTGTAGAAGAACGAGATTCTCTCGTTAGAAAAATCGAAAACTTAAAAGCGCAGGCAAAAGAAGTAGCGAAAAAAGGCGTTGTAAGCGGAGATAGCGACAGATTAAGACTGAATTCCGCTGATAACGTGGATAAAGCGGCGCAAGAATTACAAAATCAAGTAAACGAGTTGTCTGCTAAAAGATTAGTCGAAATGCGTGCGCTTTATCAAAGTTTGCTTGAAAGTAGCATCGAAGAAAATCAAAAAAGATTGAGAGATAAAGCAAACGGAGTCGTTACAATCCCCGCCGAGATTCAAAAACTTCTCGATTCAATTCAGGATGAAACGGAAAGGCAGTTTACTTACCTTGCATATCTGAAAAACGATATGCTTTCGGGCGATGATCTAATCAGAGCGGGCAGAGAACTCAAAAACGAAACTTATAAATCGCGTATCGAAAAAGAGCGAGAAAAAATTCGCCGCGAACTCGAAGCCGCAAGAGTTGAAAAGACTATCATCGATAAAGTCATAACAGAGAATAAACCGCTTTCCGAAATAAGATCGGCGGCGACGGAAGAAATCGTAGGCGAAAAAATCCGTCAGAAGTCGCTGAAAATCATAATGTCGGCGATAACCGCCCGCGGATTTATCGTGGATAAAAAGAACATAAAAATCAAACGCGATACAAACGAAGTGATTTTGGTCGGACTGAAAGCAAGCGGCGAAAAAGCGGAATTCCGCGTGTTTTTGGACGGGAAATTTATTTATGACTTCCGTGGATACGAAGGACAGGCGTGCCAAAAGGATATACAGCCTTTTCTGAACGATTTAGAAGAAGTTTACGGTTTACACGTTACCAAAACGCAGGAAATTTGGATCAATCCCGATAAGATATCGTCTATGAAGTATCAAACGGTAAAAACGAACACAAATAAGAGGTGAAAATAATGGCATTACAAACAACGTTTAACAGGTTAAAACGCGAAGTCGGTATCAAGAGATGCGTAATACTCGACGGCAACGTCGGCGACGTGTATCTTAACGACAAAAAGCAAATCGTCGATTTGAAACAATACCTTACGGATATGCTCAAAGGCATGGAATACGACGACGTTTTGTATTGGGATCGTATCGACGGCATAGACGGAGACGTTTCAAGACTTTCCGTTATCGATGAAGTCGAAGTGGAAGGCGACGCTTATTCCTTTGACGATGACGAAGAAAATCAACCGCAAGCGGAAGAAAAAACGGGCAGCGGTCAGTTTAAAGAACCCGCCGAGATTTTCAATATCGTATTCAAAAACTTGAAGAAACCGAATAGAAAAACTGCTTTCGTGCTGAATTGGGCGGATTATCTCTTTTCAAGCGGCGGACAATTACCGCCCGACGAGAGAGAACTTATCACAATGCTCGGAAAAGCGATAAAAGATAAAAAAACAGAATATTTGTCTGCGGAAGTAAACGAAAGCACGGTTATTCTCATTACGGGCAAACTTGCAATGTTCCCGATTTCCTTCTATCAGGGCAACCCCGAAGTCGCTTGTCTTACTCTTTCAAAACCCGACAGAGAAGAACGCGCTAAAATGATGGAAAAAATCGAGAGCGGATTTGACGTAAAACTCAAACCCGGAGAAACGCTTCTGACTTCGGATAAATTTAACGAATACGTCGATATGCTCGACGATTTTACCAACCGTGAAATCGTTCAGATGGCGCGCCTTTCGAGAAAAGAAGGCAAAATGCCGTTCGAGCAGTTGTACTTGCTGTTTAAGTACGGCGAAAAAGACAATCCTTGGGAAAAACTCGACTATAAGTCGGTTAAAAACATCAAAAAGATTTTAAGCGAACGTGTAGTAGGTCAGGAAGAAGCTATCGAAAAGATTGAAAAAGTCGTTGTTAAGGCTTATATGGGACTTACGGGAATACATAAATCGTCTTCTCGTTCCGCTCCGAAAGGCGTGCTGTTCTTTGTCGGACCTACCGGTGTAGGTAAAACCGAACTTTCAAAGGCACTTGCAAAATTCCTTTTCGGCGACGAACAGGCTTGTATTCGCTTCGATATGTCGGAATATGCGCAGGAAAACAGCGATCAGAAACTTATCGGCGCGCCTCCGGGATACGTCGGTTATGAAGAAGGCGGGCAACTTACTAACGCCGTAAAAGAAAAACCGTTCAGCATAATTCTATTCGACGAAATCGAAAAAGCGGCAAAACCGAATCCGAGAATATTGGATATTTTTCTGCAAATTCTCGAAGACGGCAGGCTTACCGACAGCAAAGGCGAAACGGTTTATTTCAGCGAAAGCGTAATTATATTCACGTCTAACCTCGGGGCGTCAGAAGTGTCTTCGAACGGTTCAAACGAAGAAGTGGCTGAAGAGTTTATAAAAATCGTTAAAAACTATTTCGATAACGAAATCAAACGTCCCGAAATTCTCGGTCGTATCGGTTACAGCAATATCGTTCCGTTCAACTTCATCAAAGACAGAGAATTCAGCGTAAAAATCGCGAAATCGAAACTTCGTCCCGTTCAGAAAGCGATATCCGAAAAGTATCGTATCGACCTTGAATTTGAAGACGAACTTAAATTTATAGATTACGTTCTCGGCGGAGCGGACAGCAGTAAAGGCGGTCGCGATATTCTTAACGCAATCAACGATAAATTGCTTGACGAACTTGCTATGTTTATGTTTGAAAACAAAGAAGAATTGCCGTCAATGAAAGGCTCGAAAATCGTAGTAAAAACAACGAAAAACGGGCTTGAATTTGATTTTGACAATGATTAAGTATAACGTTGCGAGTATAAACCGTTGTACGGAAACGGAAGGTCCGCATAAAAGATTATGTATATGGTTTCAGGGTTGCGATATTCATTGCAACGAGTGCTGCAACCCCGATTACCAGCCGTTTATCGCGCGCCATATTATGTCGCTCGACGACATTATTTCGGTAATTAAAAAGTCGATTGACGAATTTGGCATTGAAGGAGTAACGTATTCGGGCGGAGAACCTACTTGCCAACAAAATCTTTCGCTTTTAACCGACGAAATAAAGAAGCTCGGGCTCGGAATTATATCGTTTACAGGCAGGAAATACGAAGAAGTTTCGGAAGTCCTTGCCGGCATAGACCTTGTGCTTGATGGTGAATACGTTTTGGAAGAAAAAGAAACAAAACGGCGCTTACTCGGCTCTGAAAATCAACGCATTTTGTGTTTAACGGATAGATACAAAAACGATATTTCTTGGTTTGATATAGATAAAAACGGTAAATCCGTAGAAGTGAATTTGTCGGACAAAATTATATTCAACGGGGATAAAATCTGATGGATAAATCTGTTGTATATCAAAAAATGCGCGAACTTGAAGTTAAAATACATTATCATTTTAACGATATCGCGTGGCTTTCAAAGGCAATGAGGTCGGAAAAAATAGAAGTTTCCGGAGAAGGAAAGAATCATAGCGAATACACTAACGACGGGCTTGCAACAATCGGCGATACCGTGTTGAAATCCGTTATTGCCGATTATCTATATCGGAAAGGCGTAACTACAAAAGGCGAGATTACGCAGATAAAAAGTAAACTTGAAAACAATGAAGTTATGCATAATATTATGCTGAAATGCGGTTTGATCGGTTACGCATACAACGCAAAACACTTCCAATCGGATTCGGGTGTTCCTGATCACGAAAAAGTAGTAAATAAAGGACACGATCCATATATCGAAGCGATTGTCGGCGCGGTGTTTTACGATTCAAATTACGACACGACAAAACGTTGGATATTAAAATGGCTTTTACCGCTTCTAATTAGTGAATCGGAATGCGGCATTAACTAAAATTACTTATTATAAAAACATATAAAATTATTTATGGTCGATGGCAAACAGTCATCGGCTTTTTTGTTCCTATTTTGAGGAGGTATAAGATTTTCAATATTCCTAAAGAAAAAATATAAAAATTTTCGTGAAATAGCCCAACAAACGGCTCGTAACTTTCCAATTATAGTGAGGGGGTAAAAAACTTTTGCAAAACACCCCCGCAAAGAGATTGAAACTTTCCAATATAAGTAGAGAGATAATTTGTCTTTCGTGGACTCGTAAGAACAAAAACTGAAAGTAAAATAAAATGAAGGAGGCAGAAAAATGAAGTCGGATACAAGTTGAAAATGGTTTTTTAAGAGTGTTTTTCAGTGCATAACGTAGAGAAAACTTTGGAAGCAAATGCGAAGCGAAACAGAAGGCTTATGAGCAAAGTGTAGCACACTATACTTTGCTTCGCAAAATAGTGTGCTCTGCGAGGCTGTGAATCCACTAATAAAACAGTCGGCAGAATAAATTCTACACACTTTGCTCAATGAGAATAATAACAAATTTCAGGAGGAAAATCATCATTTCATATTTAGTGTGTCATATGGAGAAATACCATAAACAAGACGTCGCGCCTATCGAAAAGGAAAACGAACGGGACGAAAAATACAAGTCGGACAATCCACAGATAGACAGCGAGCGAACAAGAAACAATTATCGCATCACGCCGCATTTCGGAAAGACGTACACGGAATTTATAAACGGTAGAATAAAAGAGTTAGGCTTATCCCCGCGCAAAGACGCGGTTGTTATGAATTCGTTTGTGTTGGGCTCGGATAAAACTTTTTTCGACGGTTTAGCCAAGATAGAACAATATAACTTTTTCTCGGACTGCTACAAATTCTTTGCGGAGCGTTACGGCGAAGAAAATATCATCGCGGCGGTAGTACATAACGACGAAACAACGCCACATATGCACTTAAACTTAATGCCCGTAACTAAAGACGGACGGCTTTGCAGTAAACAACTTTTCGATAAACCGCAACTGCAAAAACTACAAACGGATTTTTACGAATCCGTCGGAAAACGTTGGGGCTTACAGCGTGGAAAAGAAGGCAGTCAGAAAAAGCACCTTTCCACAGCCGAATTTAAGGCAAAAAGATAATCGAGCAAGCGGAAGCCATACGGGAAGAAAATCAGGTTTACGCAGACGCTTTAACCGAGGCAAAAAGCGGAAATATTCCGAGAAAACGCGGAAAGTTACAGGAACAAGTAATCGCTTTAACGGCAGACAACGCCGACCTTTCAAAGCGGCTTACAAAGGCTATGGACGAAACGCTCGAATATGCGCGGAAATCGGAAACGTTACAAAAGGAAAAGGATAACAATTCCCATTATGCAAACGTCGGCAAAGAACTTGCAAGGACAAACACGACGGAATATCGACGTATCGTCCACGGCAAGCCAAAAACAATCGGAAGTTTTTTCGATTCCGTTCTTTCGCTCTTCACGCCCGACGTCGTTCGGCAAGTCCCACGCCTGCAACAAATCGAAGCGGAAATCGAAGAAGAACGCAAAAAGCAAGAAAAACAAGGCAGAAACAATAATCATAAGTAAAATTTAAGGCGGCTTTTACTCACCGTTCACATAAAAGAGCTTGACTCTGAGCGCAGAAAACAGTAAAATATAATCGTCGTATAGATACGATTATATGTTTACGGAGGGTTTAGAAATGAAACCGAGAAGCGAAAGAGATAAAAGATACGAAGAAAAGCATAAAAACGAGAGAAAAGCCAAAAACGTGGTATGGGGAACAAGTATACAGAGAGAAACGGCTGAAGAAATAGACGCATTTTTGAAAAAACACGGGTATACGAAAGTTAAACTCATAGAAGAAGGATATAAGTCGCTGTTGGAGCAGGCGGGAGAAATAAATACCGACCTTGCGAAGATAATGGACGGCTACGACGATTTCTTCGATTTTGAGTTGCGCAAATTCGAGGAAGAGAAAAACAACAATAAAACGTAACAAAAACTAAAATATCTAACAGGAGGATTTTTGTGTTTATGGAGAGAGAACATAGTATCCATCCGGAGAGAGAACATAGTATCCGCACAATAAAGTTAAGGAGATTTGCAAAATAGAGAAACAAATAGGGTAACGGATAAAAACAAGGTAAGGGCAAGGAAAAACGAAACGTTGTATATCGTAAGCACGGAATCGATGCAAGGCGCACGGGAAACTGCTTACGAAATATTAGAGCGTTTGGTAATGAAAAAATTTACAAGCCTGACGGAAGAACGGCTTGGATATGGTAAGTTACGAACTTGCTGTTTGGAATCTGACGGAGGTAAACAGATATGTTAGAATTACAAACGGCAAATAAAAATAAAAGAACAAAAAACGGAGGTGACGGAATAACCGCGCTTTATTGCAGGCTCAGCGTAGACGATAACGGTTCCGAGGGCGAAAGCAACAGTATCAAAAACCAAAGAGATATTCTCGGGCGGTATGCGAAACAACACGGATATCGGAATATTGAATATTATATCGATGACGGTTACAGCGGAACGAATTTCAATCGTCCGGATTTTCAGAGAATGATGTCCGACGTAGACGAAGGAAAAGTGAAAACGATAATTGTAAAAGATATGTCGAGGCTCGGAAGAGATTATCTGAAAGTCGGCTATCTTACGGAATTTACGTTTGCCGAAAAGAATATTCATTTTATAGCGATAAACGATAACGTGGATAGCGAAAACGGCTCGGATAACGAATTGATACCGTTCAAAAACGTTTTTAACGAATGGCTTGCGAGAGATACGAGCAAAAAAATACGCGCGGTGATAAGGAATAAAGGCGAATCGGGAAAACCGCTGACGAACACGCCGTCGCTCGGATATATGAAAGATCCGAACGACAAAAACAAGTGGCTGATAGACGAAAGGTGCGCACCGACAATCCGGGAGATATTCAGACTAAGCGTCAACGGCTATAATGCGCTTGCGATAGCGAAAATACTGACCGAAAAGGGCTACGACACCCCGAAAGCGTTTTATCTGAAACAGGGAAGAAATATGTATCGGAACGATACTACCGGTCCGTATTTCTGGCACAGAAGCACGGTTTATAAAATCTTGCGTAATCCGAATTACATCGGATATCTCGTAAATTTCAAAACGACGAGAAAATCGTATAAAAACAAGCGATTTATCTATCGCGATCCGTCCGAATGGAAGATAATCGAAAATCATCACGAAGCGATTGTCGATAAGGAAACGTTTGATCTGGCGCAGAAGTTGACGCAGGTAAAAAGGGTTGTGAAAAATCACTTCGACGATATCAATATTTTCGCCGGGCTGTTATATTGTGCCGATTGCGGATTTCCTATCACTTTAAGACGTGTTGCAAAAAACAGAAACTATGATTTTTACGCTTGTTCAAAATACAACAGGCGGACGAAGATTCAGTGTACGGCGCATTCGATTCTGAAGAGGGTGCTGAACGAATTGGTTCTGGAAGATATCAAACGGGTGATGAACGAAGTGAAAACGCACGAATCGGAGTTTATCGAAAAGTATCGTAAATGTTCGGTAAAAGAAATGCGGAGCGTGCGACTCTCGGCGCAAACGAAAATTGTAAAAGCGGAAAATCGTATAAAAACACTTGACGATATCATCGCAAACCTGTACGAAGACAACGTAACCGGTAAAATTTCGGACGAACGCTTTGATTTGCTGGCGAAAAAATACGAGGCGGAACAGGCGATGTTAAAGAGCGAAATCGTTGAGTTGAAAAAGGCGTTAGACGTTGTAAACGACGAAGAAAGTAATATTCGGGAGTTTCTGAAGGTTGTCAACGGTTATACGGAAATCGAAGAACTTACTCCCGAAATACTGAATAATTTCATCGACAGGATTTATATAGGCGAGAAGTATTCCGACGGAAGCGCACGCAAACAGAAAATCAGAATTATTTATAAATTTATCGGTGCGGAAAGCACGCACGGGTATAAAGTAAAAGGAAGTCGTGTAGCCGAAATCTTTTAACGGCTGCATATTCTCCCTGTCGTTTACTCATCCGACTCGAAGTGTTATCAATATAACATTAAACGATATGCCGCTATTTAATGCGCATAAAATTTTGATAACAACGTATGTTAACGTCGCAAAATCAGAATAAAGTATTTTTGAATTATTATAGAAAAGGTGACGACATGCAGCCGCAGGAATTGCTTGGCTTTAAAAACGTTTATCGACAGCTAACAGGACTAAAGTGCGGCAATGCAATTGATTCGGCATTGCCGATTATACCGTGTGTAAAGCTCGTAATACATTCACATTACATACATAATAATCGCCGATTAAATCTTTGACTTTAGGCGTATTTAATGTTAAAATGTACGCATGAGAAAAAGTAAAGAAATGAACATGACGCAGGGTAATTTGTACAAGCAGATTATTATTTATGCTTTACCGCTTATTGCGACTAATATTTTACAGTTGTTGTTTAACGCCGCTGACGTTGCCGTTCTTTCAATATTTGCGCAGGATGGAGATTTGGCTATTGCTGCGGTAGGTTCGACCGGAGCTATAGTAAACCTCGTCATAGGACTTTTTGTGGGACTTTCGGTGGGCGCAAACGTGCTTATTGCAAGGTGTGTGGGAATGCAGGACAGAGAGAGCGCAAAACGCACCGTAGGCATGTCAGTCGTTCTGAGCGTTCTGGTCGGCATCTTTTTGGCTGTAATCGGTACGATAATGGCGAGAAGATTTTTGGAATGGACTCACGTAGATGCGGCGGCATTAGACAAAGCGACGGTTTACCTTACCATATACTTTTTGGGTATGCCCATTATGATGCTGTACAACTTTGCGGCATCCATTCTTAGGGCGGTAGGCGATACTTTCAGACCTTTGATATTTTTGGTAATCGGCGGAGTTGCAAACGTCATTCTTAACATATTCTTCGTACTTGTTGTAGGATGGGACGTCGAAGGCGTTGCTATTGCTACCGTGGTTTCTCAAGCCGTCTCCGCAACGCTGTGCATCGTTACCATAGCGAGAGAAAAAGGTTACTGCAAATTAGAGTTTAAATATATGCGTTTTTACAAACGTGAACTTGTCGATATGATAAAAATCGGTGTTCCGGCAGGCTTGCAAGGCTGCGTTTTTTCGATTTCCAACGTAATAATTCAATCTACCATAAACACTTTCGGATTGGCAGCAATGTCGGCGAATACGATAACCAGCCAAATGGAAGGCTTTATTTACAACGCTACATATTCGGTTTCATTGTCGGCTCTTGCTTTCGTCAGCCAAAATTACGGCGCCGGTAACGTAGAACGAATGCGCAAATCGGTGCGTATTTCCATGCTTTATGCCGTAGGTATAGGGGCGATAATGGGAGCATTGGTAATGGCGTTGCGTTATCAGCTGTGTTCGATTATGTCGTCCGATACCGAAGTCCTTAAGATCTGTAGCGAAAAGCTGATGATACTTTCGATGTCGTATGTTTTGTGCGGAATCATGGACGTGTTTAGTAACGCCGTTAGAGGATTGGGTAGATCTACCATTGCTATGCTGGTAAGCTTGGCGGGCAGTTGCGTGTTTAGAATAATATGGATTAAATTTATTTATCCGTATAGCCCGACGCTTAATATGATTTTTGTAGTGTATCCGATAAGCTGGGCTTTGACTATAGCGATTTTTGCTTGTATCTATTTCCCGCTTATAAAAAAGACAAATAAAGAGTTTGCAGAAAGCAAACTTGCTTTGTCTACAAGCAATCAGCAATAAAAAAACAGCGAATCGTAATATTGTTTAATATACGTTTTGCGTTTTTATTTACGTGTAAAGACTTATTTGCATTACAGTTCAAAAACTGCTGCTGTTAATAGAATAGTTGCCGCTTTAAATTGCAGCATTGACTCTTGATAGTAGAGAAATCGAGCATAAAACCGAATTATATTTTTGTCGGTTAAGCACGCATGTTGCAAATTTTAAATGTAAAAACAATGGTTCTGCCAAGTCTGAATTAGTTAAACAACATACGGTAGGTACATCGGTATTCCGTCGACACTTAAGCAAAATAAGACTTTGCGTAAAAACATATAGTTTAAAAATTTTCGATATTGGCTTTGCTCGTAATGCGCTAAGCAAAATTTTAACTATGTTTCGCAGAATGTCGGATTGCAGATACGAAAAAATACTTCAACGTTTTGACCGTTTATGTCAGAGATGATAGTTCTATCCTTGACAAGATGTTCGGATACTATGCTTGCCGCCACGGTTTTAATAAAGCGAAATCCGGTTAATGAGCTTGTTTTACGCCAATATCATTTAGATATTAGCTGAAAATAGAGTTTGTCGATTGACGTTACGAATAATAAGTCGATACGATTTTGTCCAATCAAAGCACATGTCAAGGTAAAGGTATTTGACACGGACAGTCGGAAGCAGAGCATAATAAATTATAGTTTACGGCAAAAAAACAGTTGACAATTGCCCGCTTTTTTGATAGAATAATTCGGTAGGCTGTGGAGCGGTATCGAAGTGGTCATAACGGCCCTGACTCGAAATCAGGTAACGGGCAACCGTTCGTGGGTTCGAATCCCACCTGCTCCGCCATTAGAGAGTAATCCGAACTTTTTAGTTTAGATTGCTCTTTTTTCTTGCTCTCAAACAAAATTTCACTATCAATGTCTGGTTGCTCTTTAAGTTTAAGTTGTTTAGACTTATCACCATTTGTGTTGAGATAAATCTCACAATACTTGTCATATAAAACAACTTTATTTATAAACATATCAACAGGTCTTTGACAAGCAAGTTTGTCAGTTAGGTCAATATCCTTAAAAGAACACAAGAACGAATAAATAACATTTTTATCAAGTGGTTTAATAACAAGCATTTCTCGGCTTGTTATTTTTTCTTGTAAGTCTTTATTTGCTATAGTATCGATCGGTACTGTTATTATAACCGCTATTTCCATGAATTGGTTATAATATTGAATTGGTAAAAAAATTATGTTTAATAGTAGAATAATTTGTAAGGTATTAATGCTTTTTCAAAGTGTTTTCCTTCTTGTTGAATTCAAATACTTCGTTTCCCGCAACAACGGAAAGAATGTTGGTCGGTATGGTGGCAGATATTTCTAGAATCCGAATAGGTGATAATGTTGTTTTTTATCTGCAATCACATAATGGTACTCCCGGGATGTTTTATGTGATATTTAAAGTTGAATCAGAACCATTTTTTGATGAGAATAACGATTTGAATTATTTAAAAGACGAACTCGGCAAGGGTTTGTCTTTTCGAATATTAATTTAGGACAAGTTTATAGAAAAGGCGTTACTAAGCACGAATACTTAGATTCTTTTCAAGGGAAGAATCATACATCTGATTGTGTTGGAGTTTGATATATAGAAAACTCAAAGGTAATCGTGGGTGCACAATGATAATGGACTATGAATACGAAGACTTAAAAATAAAATTAGATAAAAAAACGAAAGTATCCATTATCTGAAATTCTTTCGAAGTTAGCATAACTTTACCTTACCTTAAATTAATTAAAATTTTACATCACCGTCTAAAATTTTACAAATATTATTGCCGAACTTTTAAAGAATTTGCTTAAAATATTATTATGATATGGCGTTGTTATTACAGGTTGACAATTCTTTGCATGGTTGTTATAATAGTAAGGGTAAGGAGGGATATTATGAGAAGATTGTCGGCTTGCGTATTATCGTTAGTAATTTTATGCTTTGTTTCGGTTGCACTATACGGTTGCAACAATGTGAATGTCTATACTCTTACGATTGATGTCGAAAACGACTTATTGTATGAACCGCTCGGTAAATCTTATACGGGCGGCGAAAAGGTTGTGGTTAAAACACGGTTAATCGACGATGCCGAAACAATTGCAACAATAAACGGCGAACCTCTGCAATATAAGCCCGTCAAGGAAAACGGGAAGTATACGCATGGAGAATTTACCTTTATAATGCCGAATATGAATTCCACGCTTGTGCTGAAAACGAAAGACGGTTCTTCGTCTATACCTACGGAAATAAACAGTAAAGTCGCTTATTATAATTTTACATTGGGATTTTGCAACGGTCTCCGCCTTAACGCATATGTCCCGTCATTGCAGGATTGGGAAAACGTAAAACAGCTGTCTCCGGCTTTTGAATCTGATTATAACGAGGATTTTTTTAAGAGAAAAGCCTTGTTGGTACTGATAGGAGAAAGGGGCACATGTGAGGATCGTCAGATAAAAAGCGTGAATGTGACTTTATGCGATTATACTTTAACCGTAACGGTATCTGCCAATCAGCTTGACTTCGGGACGGCAGTTCCCACCGCTATGGCAAACTGGATTGTTGTGTTGGAAATAGAAAACAATTTAGCTTTTTCCGATATCAAGGTCAATGCATATTTCTAAATGAATTCAAGCCGTTTGTTTTTCCTGTACGGTCAAGCTAAAAGACCGTTACAAGGGACGGCGAAGCTTTTAAATTTATTTACAAATAAAAAAGAAGTCCTTTTGCGTTTTGAAATGCACCCCAGAAGTTAGACAAACTTATGGAGGTGCATTTTTTATGTCAAGGAGTAAAAATTTCAACACAAAATACTCGCCCGAATTCAAGATATCTGTTATAATAGATATGCGCGAGAACGGATTAAGTTATAAGGCGACGATGAGAAAATATTTTCCACAATTTCCGCCTAAGAACTATAATTTTATAAAGCAGTGGGAGCGCATATACCTGACAGAAGGAGCGGAAGGTTTTATGGTAGAACGACGCGGACGAGGCGCAAAAGGCAGACCGAGGAAAAAACCATTGCCACCAGAAGCGGAGAGTGATCTGCTCGACGAAGTGCAGCAACTTCGGGAACGTAACGAGTATTTGGAAGCGGAGCTTGAATACTTAAAAAAACTCGATGCCTTAGTTCGAGCGGAAGAGGAACGGAACGGCAAAAAGCCGAAATAGTATCCGAGCTAAGGCATAGATTTCCGCTGAGAGGTTTATTGAAATTATCCGGTTTGGCTCGGAGTACATATTACTATTATCTCAAACAACAAGGAACGGACAAGTACCAAGCCGTTAAGCAAGAGATAGAAAGTATCTTTACTGAGAATAAACAAAGATATGGCTACCGCCGAATATTGCTCGCATTACGTCAAAAAGGCATTACGCTCAACCATAAAACAGTTCATAAGCTAATGCGAAGTATGGGATTACGCGGAAAACGCCGTAAAAGCAAGTACAAATCGTACAAAGGCGAAGTTGGAAAGATAGCTCCGAACGTAATAAACCGCGACTTTGAAACGAGTAAACCATTCGAGAAGTTGGCAACAGATGTAACCGAATTTGCCGTATGCGATGACAAGGTATATTTGTCCCCTGTAATAGACTTACATAATAACGAAGTAATAAGCTATTCTATTTCGTTAAATCCGAACTTCGAGCAAACGCGAGAAATGTTGCAAGGGCTGTTTGACAAGCTGCCGCAAGGCGTAACACCTATACTACACTCCGACCAAGGTTGGCAATACCAAATGAAAGAGTTTCAAAGACAACTGCAAGAACATAAAATCATTCAAAGTATGTCGAGAAAAGGCAACTGCTTGGATAACAGTGTAATGGAGAATTTTTTCGGACGGTTAAAGGTCGAGATGTTTTACGGCGAAAAGTTTCAGACAGTGGACGAATTCGTCCACTGTCTGAAAGAGTACATACACTACTGGAATAACGAGAGAATATCTCTCACTCTAAACGGAATGAGTCCGGTACAGTACCGAACTCACTTGCAAGCAATTTAGTTATTTTCCTGTCCAACTTTTGGGGTTCATAGCAAATCGCAAGGAAGGCGTTTTTTTTGTTACAAAACGTATACGTTATTTGATTTTTGTGTAAACGGTCATGGTGTTACGCTGAGTTATCTCCCGCACCTCTTCTTCGGTTTTACCCAAGATTTCGGCTATTCTGGCTGCTTGGTATTTTACGTAAGCAGGATAATTGGTTCTGCCTCTTAGTGGCACGGGCGTAAGATACGGGCAATCGGTCTCTATCATAATTCGGTCAATCGGTACGGCTTTTATGATATCGGGAAAACTCGTGGCGTTTTTAAACGTAATCGACCCTGAAAAGGATATATAAAACCCCATATCTACGTATTTTTTTGCAGTTTCCTTCGAGCCGGAAAAACAATGCATGACTCCGCCGTTATGCAGTCCGCCGATATGAGTCTTAAGTATTTCGTCCATATCGCCGTAAGCGTCCCTGAGATGAAACATTACCGGCACGCCGCTCTGCTTTGCCGCCTCGAGTTGCCTGTTAAGCGCACGTTTTTGCGTATCTCTGTCCACGTCGTCATAGAAATAATCCAAGCCTATTTCTCCGAACGCCACCGTTTTGTCTTTTGCGCACAATGTCAAAATCTTTTGAACTTCATCATCGCTTAATCCTGCGCAATCAGACGGATGCACCCCTGCGGTTGCATAAATGCGCTCGTACTTTTTCGCCATCTCTACCGCTTTTACGGACGACGGAAGGTCATACCCTACCACTACAGCCGCATACAAATCGTCTGCGGCAAAATCGGAAACAATCCTGTCGACATCATCGTCGTAACGCTCGTCGTTAAGATGGCAATGCGAATCTATCACTCAGCAAACCTCACTGCCGCTTTCTACTTTGCGTTCGGGCGAAACGAGAACTACCTTGTCCCCATCGGTAGCACACAAAACCATACCTTCGCTTACTATTCCGCGAAGTTTTGCCGGTTTAAGATTAGCTACCAAGACGACTTGCTTACCCACCATTTCTTCGGGTGTGTAGCTCTTCGCAATGCCGCTTACTACGGTACGAGTCTGCTCTCCCACCTTAACCGTAAGCTTGAGAAGTTTATCTGCTTTTTCCACCTTTTCGCATGCCACTACTTCGGCAACGCAAAGCTGCGTGTCAAAAAATTGGTCTATCGTTATTTCTTTTTTAGCGCATTCTTCGCAAACCGTCTCTTCCTTTTTTTCTTGCTGTTTATTCTCTCCCATTTGTTTTTCCTCCTCGCAAAGCTCTTTCAATTCTTTATTTAAGTCCAACCTCATATACAAGACTCTACCCTCTCCGACCGTAAAGGTTTCCGTTTGACCGAAGCGAATACCCTCTAACGACTGCGGTTTTTCGCTACCCAAATCTTCCAATATCTCACCGGCTTTCGTCGGAATAAAGGCAAGCAGTTCGCTTGCTATAATGCGGATACCTTCGAGCAGATCGTATATAACGGTTTGTAGCCGCTTCGAATCTCCTTCTTTATTAAGAACCCACGGCTTGGTAAGATCTATATATTTGTTGGAATACGACACAAACTCAAAAATCTTTTCCAATGCGTCCGAACACGAATACCTTCCGATACATTCTTCGACAAGAGCGTGTAACCCGTTGGCTTTTTCGACGTATTCTGCGTCGCCTTCGACCTTATCCACTTTACCGCCGAAGTATTGGTTAGCCATGGAAACGGTACGTTTTACGAGATTGCCGAGGTCGTTAACCAAATCGGAGTTGATTCGTTTTATAAGCGCTTCGTCCGTATAAGTTCCGTCGCTGCCGAACGGTATCTCCCTGAGCAAAAAGTATCTCAATGCGTCCACGCCGTATCTGCGAGACAACATATACGGATCTGCGACATTTCCTTTTGACTTGCTCATTTTGTCTCCGCCCAAAAGCAACCAACCGTGTCCGTAAACCTTCTTCGGAAGAGGCAAATCGAGAGCCATCAAGATAGCCGGCCATATAATCGAATGGAATCTTACTATTTCCTTTCCGACCATGTGCACGTCGGCGGGCCAATACGACATATTCTTTTCATCGCCGCCATACCCCAATGCGTTGATATAGTTGGTAAGAGCGTCAATCCAAACGTAAATTGTGTGCTTTGGATCGAACGGCACGGGAATACCCCAATTTACCGACGTACGAGAAACGGCTATATCGGTTAGTCCGTCGATAAAGTTGTTAATCATCTCGTTTACTCTAAACTTAGGCTCGAGAAAATCACTGTTTTTAAGAAGGTCGTAAAGTCTGTCTTTGTATTTAGTCAATCTAAAAAAGTAACTTTCTTCTTCTGCGTCCACAACCTCTCTGCCGCAATCCGGGCATTTCCCGTCTACAAGCTGAGCCGGAGTCCAGAATGCCTCGCACGGAACGCAATACTTGCCCTTGTATGTGGATTTGTATATGTCGCCTTGCTCGTAAAGTCTGGTAAATATCTTTTGCACGCTTTTTACGTGATAATCGTCGGTAGTACGGATAAACTTATCGTACGAAATATCGAGCAGCTTCCAAAGCGACTTAATATCTGCGACAAGTCTATCGACAAACTGCTTCGGCGTAACTCCCGCTGCTTTTGCCCTGTCCTCTATCTTCTGTCCGTGCTCATCGGTGCCTGTAAGAAAAAACACGTCGTAGCCGGTAAGTCGCTTGTATCTCGCTATGGTATCACAACAAACCGTAGTATAGCTGTGTCCCAAATGCCACTTTCCGCTGGGATAATAAAGCGGAGTAGTTATATAAAACTTTTTCTTTTCCATAAAAACACCTCTGATGATTCTAAATAAGATTATATACTTACTTACAAAAAAAGTAAATTCTTTTTAATCTATTTTCGCCATATACATTTATAAAGGAGGCTAAAATGAATAAAATTTGGTTAATTATGCTGCTTGCCTCTTTGGTAACCGCAATAATAAAAGATCCGTCCGTAGCAGTTACGGCAATGCTCGAAGGGGCAACCGACTCGGTAAACTTAGCGATGGAACTTGTTGCCGTTTACGGAGTTTGGCTCGGTTTGTTTACGCTGCTCGACAAAACGGGCATCTCCGATCTCATAGCAAAACTTTTGCGACCGCTTATACGCCGCTTGTTCAAAAACAGCTCCGAACAAGCGCAGAAAGTGATTTCCGTCAATATGGCTGCAAACCTCTTAGGCTTAGGCAACGCCGCTACCCCGATGGGTATAAAGGCAATAAAGCTCCTAGGCGACGAAAAGGAAAAAGCTAATCAGAACGTGATTATGATGATAGTAATATCGGCAACGAGTCTGCAAATTCTACCGACTACCGTTATAAGCATGCGTGCGGCTCACGGATCGAGCGCTGCCGCCGACTTTTTGCTTCCATGCATAGTCGCAACAGTGCTTAGCACGATTATAGGCGTATTCGCCGTAAAAATATTAGGTAAGGTATTAAAATGACTTCCTACGTCGTTCCGATAATATTTGTAATAGTTCTGACAGTATCGCTATTTAAGAAAAAAGATCCGTATTCGCACTTTATAGACGGTGGCCGCTCTGCCGTAAATCTTATGACGGAAGTATTCCCCTTTCTTATGACGATAATGCTTTGCGTAAGACTGTTTAGAGCTACCGGCGTTTCGGAAGCCGTGTCGCAATTTATTGCACCCGTATTCGAATTCTTCGGTTTTCCTACGCAATGCACCGAACTTATTTTACTCCGTCCTTTAAGCGGCGCCGGCTCTCTCGCAATACTGGATGACATATATACGACTTGCGGCACGGATACTTTCGTAGGAAGATGCGCCTCCGTCATATACGGTTCGAGCGAAACGGTTTTTTACGTTTCGGCAATATACATGTCGCAAAGCAAAACAAAAAATCTTCGGTACGCCTTGCCCGTTGCCCTGATAGCCTCGTTTATAGGCTCGGCAGTGGGATGTCTGCTGCTTAGGTATTTGCCTCGATAAAAATTATGCTTAAAGATCGAGCTTTAAACACTCCGAAGTAAGCCAACCTTTTTTGCGCATAAATTCGCTGCAAAAAAAGCATACGATAGCGGGAATTATAAACATACATAATGCTATTCCCACACAATAAAGCACACCGCCGTCCCCGATATTTTTAATTAAATCGAATACTCCTACCAAGCCGGACGTACCCATTCCGCCGCCGGAGCTTCCGCACTTAAGCATAAATACACAGGTTGACAGGGGTCCAACTATTGCCGAAGCTATAATCGGCGGCAACAGCGACTGAGGATGTCTCATGATGTTTGGGATTTGCAACATGCTCGTTCCCAATCCTTGAGCTATAAGTCCTCCGACTTTGTTTTCTCTAAAACTCATCACCGCATAACCTATCATATGAGCGGCACAACCACAAGTCGCCGCTCCGCCGGCAAGCAGCATCGCAGTATATTCGGGCGATCCTGCCGCAAATGTCCCCAATACCGGTGATGCCACGGCTACCCATATTGCCGCCGAAGACGTAGGCATCGTAAGCAAAACGCCCATAATAACGGCAATAACAATACCCATAACAAAAGGCGTAGCGTCGGTAGCGATCGCAATCAACCGTCCGAGTTGATTGATTACAAAAATAAACGGATACGACACAAAAACTCCGGCAAAAGAAATAAAAAGAGTCCCGAGCGGAACCAAAATTATATCCAATCCGGTTTTGCCCTCGTATAAGCTGACTAATTCCACGCAAAGCATCGTTACGACGTACGCACCTATAGGATTGCCCGGAAGCCCGAGCTTAAGAGCCATCGTCGCACCGGGCATCAACTTATCCGCAAACGCTCCTACCATACCGGCCACTGCCGCCGAAAAACTAAGCAACTTGCTTTTCCCGAGCGAACGAGCTATCCCCACTCCGATTCCTGCGCCCATAAGCGTTTTTGCAATATCGGCAATGTTCTTCAGCGTATTGCCCACATAATTGTTGCCTATCCAATCCGCAATCATCGCAAGTATGGTTCCTGCTATAAGCGTTACGAAAAGTCCTTGCGCCATTCCCGAAAAAGCGGTAATAAAATACCTTTTCGGCAATGTTTTAAAATACTCTTTGATTTTAGCCGAACATGCTTTTTTTTGTTCGGTTAAAGTTTCTGCGTTAGTGTCGTTTACGTTATTTTCCACCATATCGATACCGCTCCTTTTATCGTTATATTTTTTGCATAGCTATATTTTTCCACTTGCCTCTTATGTAAAACGCCACGGAAACAATTATGGAAATAATCCAACCAACCGGCCAAGCCCACCAGATGCCCGTCTGATCCATGCCGAACCCCAGTGTAAACACGTACGCAAAGCTCACTCTGAGCATGAGATCCAAAAATGTGGAAGCCATAAACTCCGCCATTCTTTCGCCTCCCCTCAGTACTCCGTCCGTCACTATTTTGACCACGATAAGCGCATAAAACGGTGAAACTATATACAAAAACTGTTTTCCGTATGTTATAACGTTTTGTATGTTTTCGGTAGTGGAACTGTCCAAAAATAATTTAAGGCACACAGACGGCATCGCCACATAGCATAGCGTAAAAGGCAATGCCATTACGACTGCGGACAACACTCCTGCCTTGTACCCGCTTCTTACTCTACCCACTTCGCCTCCGCCAAGGTTTTGGGCGGTAAAACTGCTCGTGGCGTTTCCTATCGCAGCAAAGGTGTTTATTGCAAAAGTGTTCAGCTTTATCGCCGCCGAATATGCCGTACCTATAGAAATATCTGCCGCAGCAAAAGTATTTACCCTTTCCTGTATAAACAAATTGCCTAGTGAGACTATAGAATGCTGTATAATGCTGGGCACCGCTATCTTGATTATCGTAAGTTGATGCGCAAAGCTGTATAACGGCGCTTTTTCGCAGTTAAGACCTTTCAAGCGTTTAATCAGCACGAAGAACGCCGGAACCGAAGATAACGCCTGACTTATCAGAGTAGCATAAGCTGCGCCTTCCACTCCCATCTTAAGCACTATTACGGCTAAGAGGTCGAGCCCTATATTAAGCAGTGACGCAAATATCAAAAAATACAACGTAGTCTTAGTGTCGCCTATCGCCGCAAACGCTCCGCTTACCGCATTATAAAGGTATATAAACGGTAGTCCGTAAAAGAAAATCTGTAGATACGCCTTTGCCTCTTTCATAATGTCGGTGGGCGTTTTCAGCAGCTTAAGTATAGGCTCGCTCAAAAATGCGCCTGACAGTGCGAATACCGCAGACACGACAAGGATACCTATCACTGCGGTATTTATGCTCGTCTTGAGATCTATGTACTTCTTCGCCCCGAAAAATTTTCCGGCAACGACGGTTATGCCTATCGACGAACCTGTTGCAACAGCAAGGAATATCATTGTAACCGAATACGATGCGCTTATCGCATACAACGATTCTCCGCCCACAAATCTGCCCACTATAGCAGAATCGGCTATATTATATAACTGCTGAAATATTATAGACAAACCCATCGGCAAGGCGAGGTTAACCAGCCTTGCCGATGGTTTTCCTTTCGTTAAATCGGTTATCATAGTTTCGCAAGAGAAGACAATATGTCCGCAGCTGCAGTCAAAGCCGTAACTTTATTATCTTCTATTCTGCCGTCGTCCACAAGCTTGCTAAGCTCTGGATCTATCGGCATACGGGCGAGCATCGGTACGTGATAGGTGTTTGCAATTTCTTCGAGATGACTCTTGCCGAACACCTCGATTTTTTCTCCGCACTTAGGGCACTCTACATAAGAGAAGTTTTCCACGACGCCTAGTACGGGGATTTTCATAAGAGCCGCCATCTTCACCGCTTTGCCGACAATCATGCCGACAAGTTCTTGCGGCGAAGTTACTATCACTACTCCGTCTATGGGAAGAGACTGATAAACCGTAAGAGGCACATCACCCGTTCCCGGAGGCATGTCCACAAACATAAAGTCTACGTCTCCGTACACTACGTCCGTCCAAAACTGTTTTACAACGCCTGCAAGTACGGGTCCTCTCCAAACCACCGGATCCGTTTCGTCCTCCAAAAGCAAATTTACGCTCATTACGGGGATGCCCGTCTTACTTACAGCCGGCATAAGAAAGCTCTCGTCGCCGGTCGCTTTTTCTTTTATGCCAAATGCCTTGGGTATGCTCGGACCGGTAATGTCTGCGTCGATAATAGCGCTGTTAAAGCCTCTTCGCTTCATTTCCACTGCCAAAAGCGAGGTGATCATGGACTTTCCCACTCCGCCTTTTCCGCTGACTACGCCTATAACCCTTTTAATATGATTATGCTCGTTGGTTTTTTCTCTCATGTCTCTGCTGCCGCAATCGCTTTTGCAAGTGCTGCAATCGTGTGTACATTCGCTCATAAAATCACTCCTGATATAGTTTATTTAATTCTTGAGTCCAAGATCGCTTACGTTGAAAAATGCGTTAAGACCTTTTACGAGTTGCTCGAAGTCTTTCGATGACGCCGTTTCCACCGCCGAATGCATTCCCCATTGAGCCAAGCCTATATCTACAGATTTTATGGAAAGTTGTCTCGACGAAATAGCTCCGAGCGTACCGCCGCAACGCATGTCGCTTCTCATAAAGAAATCCTGATATTTTACGCCGCTTTTCTCAAAAATATTTTTTATGACGGCAGACGAAACTGCGTCCGTCGTGTAATTCTGATTTGCGTGATGCTTAATTACCACGCCGCCGCCGAGACGCACTTCGTTGGTAGGATCGTTAAGCTCTGGTCTGTTTGGGTGTTTTCCGTGCGCATTATCCATAGATACCATCATGGAATCGCTGAGCGCACGATAGTAATCTTCTCTTTCGCCGCCGAGCGAAATATTTATACGCTCGATGACGTCTTTAAGGAACGTCGATCCTGCGCCTTGCTTGGTTGCACTGCCGACTTCCTCGTTGTCAAACAAAGCCAACACTGCCGTACGCTCACAATCCTTAACGTCTTTTATCGCATAAACGCCGCCGTATACGCCCTCGAGGTCGTCGATTCTCGACGCTGCGAAAAGACAATCGTCTACTCCGAAGAAATACGGCGATTCTTTGACGTAAAGGAACAAGTCGTAATCCAATATTTCCCCTTCGGCTTTATCTTTAAACAACTCTTCCATTGTTATTTTGCCCTCGCCTATAACAGGACACATATCTCGTTGAGGATTGATTGCGACCCCTTCGTTGACGCCTCTGTTCATGTGGACGGCAAGAGAAGGAATAACCACCGTAATGTCGGCGTCTACCAAACGCTGTTTTATTCCGTCACCGTCCTTTACGAGCAATCGACCTGCTATGCCCAGTTTGCGATCGTACCATGTGCCGTAAATGCCGCCGCCGTAACTTTCGACGTTAAGAGCGCAAAAACCGGCTACAGTCATAGCTGCATTTGCCTTTATCTTAAATACCGGGCTGTCGGTATGAGCGGCAACTATATTGCACTCGTCTCTTTTGCCAACCACAAATGCAATCAGCGCAGAATCGTTACGGGTAACAAAATATTTTCCGCCACTTTCTATCTTCCATTTTTTGCTTTCGTCGATACGGGCAAAGCCGCTGTTTTCCAAAATCTCCGCTGCGTTCTTCACCGCATGGAACTGCGTTTTTGACTTTTCCAAATCGACAAGTAAATTATTTATATCCATACTTTCCTCCGTATTATTTTATCAATACTCGAAATCCACCGAGTGTGCCTCGACAATAACCGAATGCACAAATTTCTTTACAGGCAAATGCACCGGGTGTTCGGCGTAAACTTCCAAATCTTTTTTGCTTTTAAAGTCACACACCAAAGCAACGTCATACGCCCGTTCGCTGCGAACTATATCCTTGCCGGCCACGAGAGAGTCAAGCACCTCGATTTTGCCCCTCATGGATAAAAAACGTTTTATCATTTCATCTGCGTCGCTGACGTCCTTCAATCTGTACAACACAATATGCTTAACCATAATCTCACTCCTATTTTAATACTTTTGATTTTATTTTTCAAGTGTTTTCAATATGTAATCGGCATACGTCGAATATATATCCGTCTTTCCGTAAAGCATTCGACAACCTACTACGTCTTCCACCTCGTTTACAACCGTACCGTCTTTGGTAAAAAACATGTCCACGCCTACAAAATCCGCTTGCAATGCTCTCGCCACGTCTAAAGCCATGTTTCGCTCTCGTTCCCCGAGCTCCTTTTCGCAGAAACTGCCGCCCAAAGAATAATTCGCTCTGAAATCGCTGTCGCTGTATCTGAGCATCGCCGTTATAATCTTACCGCCCATTACGTATACTCGCATGTCTTTGCCTCGTTCGCCGGTTACGGGCTGAAAAATCACGTCGGGCATCGAGGCAACCCGTTTCAGTTCGCTTTCACAAGCGATGAGATAGACTTCGCTTCCGCCATGTCCGCCTCGGCTCTTAGCTACGAAAGGAAACTTTAGGCCGCTCGGCGAAAGAAACGTCGGCACACACGGCACGCCGGAATTGCGCAAAAACCTATACGTCTCGTACTTATCGTTACAAATTCCGGCTACACCGGAGCTGTTAAACGTACGTATACCGTTATCGTCAAAATATCGATTAAAATCTGCGTTCACCGTACGCATTACTGCAAAATCGGCTTTTTGCGGCTTTGTAACCACTTCTGCTTCAACGCCTCGACTTACAAAAGCAGATTGCAAACTTTGTGCGAAAAACGAATTTTTTTTGAGTCTTTCTTCGTCGTAAACTATTAACCCTCGCATAGCTTCTCCAATACCCAGTTTGCTATAAAATCGGCTGCGTTTATCCCTGTAGCGTCCATAAGATTTTTGAAATGTGCGTTGGAATTTACTTCGCACAAATACGGCTTGTCTCCGGGAAGAATATCGACTCCGGCGAAATCGGCATTTACAGCTTTCGCTGCCTCCACCGCAATGGAAATTTCTTCGTTTGTAGGCAAATACTTTTCCATTATCCCGCCTAAAGTGGCATTGGCTCTAAAGTCGCCGTTAAGACTTCGACGCTTAACTGCTGCGACGACTTTTCCGCCCACGACCTGCAATCGCAAATCCGTGTTGCCGCATTCGATATATTGCTGAAAAATCATGTTTTTTGCGCCTATCTTGCTCACTATGCCCAATAGCTCGTCGTGGTTTTTTGCCATATACACCTGCATCCCGAACGAACCGCTGGACTCTTTTACTATAATAGGAAAATCGATTTTTGAAGTTACCTCGTCCAAAAAATCGGTATTCGTATACCCGATATTCGCATAAGTAAACGGAGCAGCCACCGTTACCGGCATAGGCAGGTTACGTTTTAGCGCAGACAAAAAAGTAAGTCCTTTATCGTCGCATATTCGTATAGTTTCGCTTCCGTTAAACAATCTTACGCCGTCGTCTTCCATCTTTTTTGCAAGCAAAAGATCCTTATCCCAAAATACGGCACCGTCAAAATCGAACTTACAGCCATTGCTTACAAGCTTACCGTCATTGCGCAAATCGGTCAAAGTTACGCCTCTGCGACAAAAGGCGGCTGCAATCATGTCCTTGATTGTTTCCGTCTTTTGCGTCTTATAAAATCCGTTGGTTACTACCGCTATTTTCATAAAAACCCTTCGCCGCAGCCTCTTCGGTAATGCGAATTTCTGTACGTCGTTCGCATCGTTAAGCGTACCGACCCCGCATAAGTATAGCACATTAAAACGTAAAGGTCAATGAGAAATTACCCCAATGCAATATCGAGAATAAGCATTATTATAAACCCCAAGCAACTTGCGAATGCGCCTTTTGCCGATTCTATCTTCGGCGCCAATTCCCTTATGCAAACATAAATCATCGCTCCTGCCGAAAACGCCAACAAGTATGGTAAAGCGGCAGTTACCGTAACCGAGAAAAGCAATGTCAGTACCGAAAACACAGGTTCCACTACGCCCGTAGCCGTTCCTCTCAAAAAAGCGTTAAAACGACCTTTTTCTCTGAACATCAAACCTACGACCGCACCCTCGGGCATATTCTGAACGGCTATGCCCACCGCAAGAGATAATGCCGCAACGTATCCTCCGCTCGTTGTTGCAGCCGCAAATGCCGCCCCCACCGCCATTCCTTCGGGGATATTATGCACGGTAATCGCAAGCATCATTCTTTTGTCTCCGCTCAGTTTTGTAAGAAGCTCCAACGCAACCATCACGCCTACGCCTATTACAAAACCTGCGCTTAAAGGCAGCAAATCTTCACACGAAGATATCAGACTCACTGTTGCCGCAAGCATGATTCCCAAAGTTACGGCAATAAAAATTTCGTTTGTAGAGTTACTTATCTTACGTTTCATCATCAGCGTCGATGCGGCTCCGAGTGTGGTTCCGGCAAACGGCGCAATTATTCCTATTATCGTTTCTGCCACTACAGTACACCTCTGTATATGGTATGGAAAATCGTATCGTCTTTGTTACTTGAAAATCTTTCGGCGGCGCAGAGAATAAATTAGCGCCGTGCTAAGCTAAGTCAATCCGTTTTTCCGTCTAACGACAGACAAAGGTTTTCACTCATAACTCAAAGTGAATATCAACCGTACTCGACCCAAATATCCTCCGCACTCAAACGAAATGTAAACCGTACTTTTCGACGACTGACTCAAAGTCGCTTCCGTAAGGTCTTCCAAAAAATCAAAGCGTTACAGCTAAAACGATATTAAAGCGCAAAAAAACACGACCGATTCTGCAGACAGTCGTGTTTTTTATTTACCGTATATGTAATTTTTACAGCACGGATTCTTTTTCGCCCTCAGCCGCCTGGCGAGAGAATCCGTTACCGTATACTTCGGAGGTAGACATCATATAAGCAAAAGTACCCGGATACTTTGCAAGAATTTTCTTAAATCTCGCAAGTTGTCCTTTGCGTATAATACAAATCAAAACTTGCTTGTCCTGCCCCGTATACGCTCCCTTTGCCTGTATAACCGTTACTCCTCTAAGGAGTGTTTCGGTAATTTCTCTGCCAAGCTCCTCCCCGTGCGGCGTAACGATTTCAAATTTGATGGCTCCCGAAAAACCTCTTAATATTATTTCTGCCATCTTGGACGAACAGAACATTTTACATATCGAAAGCATGGTAGGAAGCAACCAGTTTGCATACTTGGTTTTATCGTAGAAGAATGCGGACAGCACTACTACCGAAGAATCCAAAATAAAGATAAACCACGATATATTCGTTGCCGGGAATTTCTTTTGAAGCAGGGCGCCTATTATTTCGGTTCCGCCGTTACAGCCGTCAACTCTGAGCAACAGCGCTACCGATGCACCGCATAAGCATCCGCCGGCAACAGCCGCAAGTATGTAAGCGTATCCGTCCTGAGGAAGTATCTCGAATATCGGGAAATTTATCAGTTCCAACACTTCCAGCAATAACGAGTCGAGTACGATGGTTACCGCCGTTTTTATCAAAAAGTCTTTTCGAAATTTTCTCGCCGCTATTATAAGCAACGGAATATTTATAATAAAGAAAGCAATACCTGTATTAAGGGAAAATCCCAACTCCAGCTTAGCGCAGATATAATTTGCAAAGGTAGCAAGTCCCATAAATCCGCCGGGCGAAAAGCTATTAGGCTGCACGAACACGTATACGCCGAGCGATTGTAAGCAGCCGGCCAACAAGAGAACGGCATACTCCTTAAATATCTGTCTAATGTTTCTTTTCTTTTTTATATTATTTGTCATTTGTAACCTCCGCAAATCAATTGTGGTATTTTATCACTTCGTAATAAATAAGTAAACCGTTTTATATCGGTTTTTTGTGTAAAACAGATAAAATTATTTTATACGCTCTCCAGAAGCAACTTGTCCGCCACCAGCGCAATAAACTCACCGTTTGTCGGTTTTTCGTTTTGCGAGTACACTCTTACACCGAAAAGCGAATTTATGTTCTCGATTTTCCCTCGATTCCAACCTACTTCTATGGCGTGTCGTATCGCTCTTTCAACCTTAGACGAACTGGTTGCGAATTTTTCGGCTACCGACGGATACAACTTCTTTGTAATGCTGTTTATTATATCCGGATCCTCAATGGACAGCTTTATCGCCTCTCTTAGATACTGATACCCCTTAATATGCGGAGGAATTCCCACCGAAATAAAAATGTTAGTGATGCGTTCTTCCAAAGTCTTATTTTTGACTTGCCGCCTGACCACCTTTTTTGTAAGAGCCTCTTCGACTTTCGCCCTTATGCATTCTGCCGAAGTGGGCTTAACGACATAATAATCGGCGCCTTTTTCCATCGCCTTAGCAACGAACGAATCCTGGCTTAATGCTGATACGACTATTACCTTAGTTTCGCCCTTTTCGAAGTTGTCCAAAAACGTAAATCCGTCCATTATGGGCATAACGAGATCCAAAAGTATGCAATCCGCTCCGCCCGCCTTCTTAAGTCCTTCTTCGCCGTTTGTCGCCGTATCCACAACGAACCCGTCGTCAAACGCCTTAGCCACCGACTGTAAAAACTCGGTATTGTCGTCAATAACCAAAATTCTTGTTTTCATTGCAAATAAACCCCTTTTCTTTGTTTATTTTTATTGTGATTTCAGTATAACACTCAAAATACCACATACAAAGCGGTTTTATGCTAAAATGATTTGAGGCTTTTGGCGAATAAACGCAGCAAATCAAATATTACACACCATTATAGCGAATAATGTATTTTTATTAATATTTTCTAACATTTGTACACTATCGATACAGCCGATAAAAATCGTAAAAAATACTCGCCGCTTGAAAACGGCGAGTAAATCTATTCGGTCATAACCTTTATTATCATAAGAAGCCGCATTACGAGCGTCACAATAAAGTACGTCACAAGCACAAGCACTATAACGTATAGGAGTCCGGCAAGCTGCACAGCATTATTTAAATTAAGCGCAACCACACCAAGGTCGTCGATAACAACCATACTGATAAACATCAGCGTTGACGTTATAATTATCAGGAACACCCGATAAGCATTAAACGGCTCGCAAATTTTGCACAACACCATAAGACCTGTAACCGCTATGCAAATAACGAGCAACGAAGTAAACACTTCGCCGCTGAGAGCGTTTTCGCCGTAAGTGCTTTGCAAAAACTCTCTGAACAAAAACATCGCCATTACGTTAAATACAAGCGCAAATCCGCCGGGAACCGCCCTGCTTATAACGTTAGACAGGAAATGCCCTTGTATACGTTGAGTATTTGTTTGCAGAGCCAGGAAGAATGACGGCAATCCGATGACGAACAGTTCCAAAAGCAGCAAATGATTGGTCTGCAACGGATAATCTTTGCCGAGCAACAAAAATATTATAGACAATACTATAGACATCAAAGTCTTCATCAAAAATAACGAAGAGGACTTAGTTATGTTGTTTACGACACGTCTGCCTTCTACCACGACGTTAGGCATTGACGAAAAATTACTGTCCAACAAAACGAGGTGGCTGACGTTACGAGCGGCCTCGCTACCTGCGGCTATGGCTACCGAACAATCGGCTTCTCGCATCGCCAAAATATCGTTTACACCGTCGCCCATCATCGCAACGGTATGTCCCTTTGCCTTTTGCGCTCTGATAAGCAAACACTTTTGTTCGGGCGTAACTCTTCCGAATACGGTATATTGGTTAGCCGCCTCCACAACTTCTTGCGAAGAGAAGCCTTCTAACGATATATACTTATCGGCATCGGCAACACCCACCCTCTTGGCTACTTCGGAAACGGTAAGCGGATTATCTCCGCTTATTATCTTTATCTGTACGTCGTTTTCTTTAAACCAATTTATCGTGTCTATTGCGTCCTCTCTTATATGGTCCTCTATGGCAATTACGCAAAGAGGCTCCATATCGGGCGGTAGCTCGTCGCCGTTCATCATTCTCAGACTGTGAGCCAACACGACTACTCTGTATCCTAGAGAGGCATATTGGTTTACAACGTCTTCCATTTTTTCGTTACCGGCTGCAATAACGAACTCGGGAGCGCCTAGTGCAAACGTGCCTTGATCATGGAAAGACGCTGCCGATAATTTCCGCTGAGACGAAAAGGGCAATGCCGACGCCAATTTGTATTTATTGGCAGAACCGTAAGCATTAGTAAGTGCGACTGCTGTCTGATTATTGTCGCCGGTTGCGCTTATAAGCGAGCCGATTATATCGTTCATGGGGATTTCTTTATCTACAAGCGGAATCATTTCGCTTACCTTCATCGTTCCGTCGGTAAGCGTACCCGTTTTGTCCAGACACAAAACGTCTACTCTCGCAAGCATCTCTATGCAGTACAAGTCTTGAACGAGCGCATTCTTTTTTGCCAGTCTGATTACGCCTATCGCCAAAGCAAGCGAAGTGAGTAAAAACATTCCGGCAGGAATCATACCGATTATCGCTCCGGACGTACTCATAATCGTTCGCTGTACATCCTCCACCATGGGGAAGGGATTATCGCTTCTAACCAAACTGCCCACTATCATCAATATGGAAAGCGGTATGATAAATACCGTAACCACTTTAATAAAAAGCATTATGGAGTTTTTAAGTTCGCTTTTCGGTTTTTGATACTTCTTTGCCCCGGCAGCCAAGGTCTCAACATAGTTCTCTGAGCCTATTTTGTCCACTCTCGCAAAACATCTGCCCGAAGAAATATAACTGCCGCTATACAACAAGTCGCCTTTGCCTTTGCGCACGGCAACGCTTTCGCCGGTAATTATGGACTCGTTAACTTCGCATTCGCCTTCAGCTATTATGCAGTCGGCGCATATCTGCTTACCCGTTTCCAGTTGAACTATATCGTCGAGGACAAGATCGGAAACCGCCGTAACGCTCTTCTGTCCGTCCCTTATTACGGTTGCGACGGGAGCGGTTATCAACTTTAATTTGTCTACTATGCGCTTAGACCTGACTTCCTGAATGATACCTATAAGAATATTGGCAATTATTATTACCAAAAAGAAAAGTTGGCTAAGCGATGCGCCCGCCCAAATCAAAGCGCCCGCAACGATAAAAGTCAAAACGTTAAAAAATGTAAAAACGTTACCGCAAATTATGCCGAAATAAGTTCTCTCGCCTTTTTTCGGAGTGACGTTGTTCAATCCGTCCTGCATTCGCATCGAAACTTGCTCCGAAGTAAGACCGTTCTCGCACGAAGGATCGAATCTTACCGCATTCTGCGAGTTCATAATTGCGGTCTTTTGCTTCTTATTACTGCCTAGAATTTCCTTCTTGGCCTTTTCCTGTCGCTTAAGTTCGCATTTTTCTTTATATGCGTTCCATTTTTCTTTGACGTTTGATGTAATTTTTTTAAATTCGCCCATTAAATATGCCGCCTTACGCCAATACTTCATTCTTGATTATACCATAATTTTATTTTGCAGTCAATAAATCCGTCGATTTTTTTGAGTATTCTTTTCTCGTAATGGGACAAAATACCCTTTGAGGAGGTTTTTCTTATGAAAGATTTGAAGTGCGGCAAAAAAAGCTGCAAACACAACAAGGGTTATTGCTGTTGCGCCAAGCAAGTGCAAGTCGACAAAGATGCTGACTGTCTTACTTTTTGTCCCGACGACGGTATGAGCGAATTTGCGCAGGACGGAGGTAAAGCGAATTACTCGGTTGACACCGCCGTATCTTGTAACGCCGATTGCATATTCCGTAAAGACGGTAAGTGCATTGCCAACGGCATTACGGTAACCAGCGACGACAGCGGCGCAAGCTGTATGACTTTCGTAAAAAAATAACCTAAAAAACTCTCCGCTTAATCGGATAAGATTAGCGGAGAGTTTGTATTTTAAAAAGTATGTACTTAAAATTAAACCTATATTTCAATCGGGCGACGGCGGAAAAAGCGTTTCACCTCTTTAAATATGTCGGTCTAGCCCCATTATAACGTTCGAAAACAACATTTGTCTTAAAATCGGCTTCAGCGACTCCAGATATTCCGCATAATCTTTTTCTCGTTATCTTGGAAGGCTTTTTATGTAGTCTGTCATTCCCTTGTCTTTCGACACCGAAGCGTTACGCAAAACCTGAGGCGTAAGCGGTACCGGAAAAAGCTTAAGAACTTCTCTGTAACCGTTAAAAACGGCGTCACACACCGACGATACGGGCGGAACAAGACTGCTCTCTTTAGACAAAATATATTCCGCAACCTTAAGGTTGCCGGCAGAAACTGCGACGCCCAAAACCTTTTCATTTATCCAATTGCGATAGCTTTCGATAAAGGTCAAGCTGTCGGTAGCGTCGTTCTCTATTATCTCGAAAATTATTCTCTCATAAACACAATCGGCAACTTGCTTATAACTTACGCCATACTTATCCGCAACGGCTTTAGCGTTTTCGGCATCGCCATGCACGAGTGCCATGTTAAAGAACGGTACGAAATAGTCTAAACTGAATCCGGTTATTGTCATAGCTTTGTCTATAACTTCGAAAAACTGCTTGCGATAAGTCTCGAAGTCTCCGAATTCGCACATGGACGCTATATAGCCGGCTGCCAACGGATACTTGAGTATCCCCTTTCGAATAAGCAAATTTATCAGCGAAAAATTATGATTTTTTACGGCGAGGTACATAGCTTTACAACCGCCGGCTTCTATATCTGCGCCGCGAGCAAGCGCATCTTCCACTTCGGCGATCAACAAGCCTTTGCGGTCTTTTTGTTTGCACAGATCCAAATACTCTTTGTTCAGTTCTTTGCGCCGTTCTCTTTCAAACGTTTCCAGCATCATGTTACCTCCTTCCCGTCCTAAAATCCGTATGCTTAGTGTATACTTATTGTAGCACAAAATTTATTTTTTCGCAACCGATTTTGCCGCTTGACGACGAGTGACAATCTGCGTTTTTTGTGTTATACTACATATATAAGGCGTTTTTGACAAATTTTGCGTCTGTCTTCGCTTTAATTCAATATCCGAGCTAATGGAGGAAAACAATGAATCAACATATCTTGTCCGAAGGAAATTTGCTCGACAAAAACGGCAACCTCGTCGAAGCCGGTTATTCCGTTTCCGAAGTAAGACGGTACAACCGTGAAGCTATATGCCACGGTAAACTCCGTATAAAGGAATGGGACTATTACTATATCGGCAACGACGAGATAGGCATTGCTCTTACCATTGCCGACAACGGTTATATGAGCCTGGTTTCGGCGTCGCTTATGGACTTCGTCACTAAAGAATTTACCACCGACAGCGAAATTAAGTTTTTTTCGTTAGGAAAACTCGGACTTCCTGCCTCATCGGATTCCGGCGTAACGAAATATGAAAGCAATCGAGTCAAAATGAGCTTTGACGTAGACGAAGATCGTATCCTTACTTGCAAATTCGACAAATGGGGAAAGCAAAAACAGACGTTTGAGTGCAAAATTCTTCTTAGCGGCAAACCCGAAAGCATGGTTATAGCGACTCCCTTTGACAAAAAAGGCTGTTTTTATTACAATCGCAAGATAAACTGTCTAAAGGCGCAGGGCTTTTACTCCCTCAACGGCGAAAAGAAACCGATAAACGGTTTCGGCGTACTTGACTGGGGCAGAGGCGTATGGACATACTCCAACACTTGGTACTGGTCAAGTCTTTCGTGTAAGTCTAATGACTTAACCGTGGGATTTAATCTCGGCTACGGATTCGGCAACACTTCGGCAGCAACCGAAAATATGATTTTTGTGAACGGAAAAGCCTATAAAGTCGGCAACGTCGTCTTTCAAATCCCCATGATCGATAAAAAATACAACTACCTTTCCGAGTGGAAAATAATATCGGACGACGGCAGCGTCGATTTGACCTTCCGTCCCATACTCGACCGAAAAGATTGCACATCCGTTCTCGGTTTGCTTAAATCCGATCAACATCAGGTTTTCGGCAAATTTTACGGGACTCTTAATACCACAGAACATAGCGTCGTATTAGACGGACAAGTCGGATTTGCAGAGCGAGTATTTAATAAGTGGTAATTGTTTAACCCGTTTTTACACTCCGACATTAACCGTATCGTTAGTTATATTTGTGTTAGTCTTTGTCACAAAAAAATTGTTACGCTACAGAGTTTTTTTGTAAAATTCGCTTTACAAATAAATCTTTTTAAGTTATAATTTAATTACTAAAACATAAAAGGAGATATTATTTATGAAAAAGATTATTGCAATTATTTGCGGTATTTGCCTCATGGCTGTTACTTTTTCCTTTACCGCTTGCTCCGGAAACAACGAGTCTAAGGTTATGAACGTTTCGCTCAATCCCGAAGTTGAGTTTATTCTGGACGCAAACGATAAAGTTATAAGTGTAAATGCGCTTAACGAAGAAGGTAACCTCGTAATAAACGGTCAGGCATTTGTAGGCAAAACAAGCGAGCAAGCTTTATCGCTTTACGTAAGTGTCTGCAAAGAAACCGGCTTTTTGGTGAAAGGATCAGTTAAAGACGGCGAAAACGAGATTTCCATATCCTTCTCCGGCGAAAACGCAGAAGCTTATTTCAATCAAGCCAAGGCAGACCTCGAAAAGATTTTCTCTAAAGAAAACATTTCGGCATCTGTAGCTAAGGGCAAAAAGCTTACCGAAGAGTATCTTGCGGCTTTGGCTGCAGAGTGCGCTCCGTACATCGATGCAGCTAAACTTCAGACTCTTACCTATATGGAAAAGATCGAAGCTATCGCAGAGTCCAGAAAGGAAACTGCAGAAATGTACTCTCAGGAACTTAAGAACGCTTACTATCAGGCAAAAGCCAACGCTCTTAATCATGCGAGATTCGAAGCTGCAAAAAACAAAGCAAATGCGATTACCTCAGGTCTTATAAGCGGAACTCTCGCTGCTTACGACCTTGCATGCAATTCTATCGAAACAATCAGAAAGACCGTGCTCGTAAATCCCACCAGTCCCTATCAGCTTTCGCTCGTTGCGTTCAGAGAAGCAAAGACCGCATATCTTAACTTCCGTAACTATCTTGCACAAAACAGCGAAGCTCCCGAAGCAGAACAGGCTAAGTACGAACAGGCAAAAGCTAATCTCGAAAAGGCAGAGCAAGATTTGCTTGCAGCGGGCAAAGCAGCAAACGAAAGTCTTGACGACGCAAAGGTAGAACTTAAAAAAGCATGCGACGCAGTTGTAGCCAAGCTGCAGGAGTACGGTCTCGCCGTAAACGATTCTATCGACAAGTCGGAGGAATCCATCAACGCAGCCCTTTCCGCTTTCGAAAACAAGTTCAAAGTGGATTACGCAACTACTATTGACGCTGCTAAATCTGCTTGGAACGGCATGAAAGATCAGCTCAAGAAAGGCTATGAACCTAAGCAATAAGCATAATCGATAAATTCAATCGGTTTTACAAAGTTTAAAAGGCAGACGATATATCGTCTGCCTTTTCTTTTTTATAATCTAACGATTAAACAATTAAAAATTCTGTTTCGCTGCTTTGCTCTTAGTATTTTCTCTCTATTATGCAACCGCTAAACTTATTTTTTGTGCACTTTAAAATGCTCGTTCCCGAATTTCATTCGGTATAATAACGCCATTTTACAACTCGTTATTTATTAAATAGGCAAGCAAAAGTTACGATTAGCGATTTTGTCTTGTACCGAATAATTAACTGCATTTACACTCCGCCTTTCAAAAGTAGAATAATCAATTTTGTACCATAGTTTTGAGTACACCCATATGCATAGCCGTTATTTTGTCGTGCAATAGTTTTTTCTAAAAGCAATCCTAAGTATGCAAAACGCATTTCTAAGTAACCGCACTCATTGCGACAATATTAACTGTGCCGTTTTTATTCTCTTTATCGTACAACTTGCTTGATTAAACTTTCGTCATTTCGGGTATACGAATCTGCGCCTCGGACTCACCTATTTACCAAGTATTCGATGCGTCTATCGGGCTTTGCTCATTATGTTTTTTCTGTAGGCTCACATAACGTCAAGTAATTTTCTATATTCGATATTGGTTCTCCTGCTCGTGACATTTTACTTGCCGGTTCATAATAATACCATTTAAGTCGTACCTGCATTTCTCCGATTCCAATGTATTCTATATCGTTTTTCTTCTTAACGTAGGCAATTAAATCAAATAAGAAACCTCTGACGAACGTATATTTATCGCCTACTCCCCGATGTATTCGAATCGTTTAAATCTTTTGCCGTCTCGCTCGATTGTTTCATCCCACATGCTCGAAGGTCGAACCCACAAACCTCCGTCTCCGTACAGAGCCCTGTATACAACCATCTCTTCCAGAGTCTCAGAATGTTTTGCAACGCCGATGACGAGGTACTCATTCCCCTTAAAATGTCTGTATCTTCCTATTTTAATCATATCTCCTCCGTCAAAAAATCAATAGCTTTGGCAATTCGAGCAGTAACGTTATCGAAATGCCCGCCCTCAGTCAGTTCAAACTTAGTTTTAATTCCGCAACTAGCAAGCTTGTCGCAAATTTCTTTAGTCCGCAGTTCAACATCCGACATTATGGGGTTAGCAGTTTTACTTTCCCTATCTCCAACAGAAAAATAAGCTCGATTTGCCAAAAAACTATGGTTTGATGCGTATTCGACAAATCCCTCATACCAGAGCGACCCGCTTATCGACGCCACTGCGCTGAACATATCGGTATTGTAAGCCGTCCACACGGCGAATAAGCCGCTTAGAGAATAGCCTGCAATCATTCTTCGTCTTACCACATTGCCTTCTTCTGTCTTGCTTATAAAGCGGCAAACCTTGCTTAAATATTCTTTAGCGTTGCCGCCGAAATCCTTACCTCTCTTAAATACTTTCTTTGCTTGCCATGGCGTCAAATTACTTTCCCAATCGGTCTCCAGTATAATAAGCGTAGGCTTAGACACGCAAAGTTCATACGTCTCGGCTATACGTTTCGATAAGTCTACCGTGTAAATATAATCTCTCCCGCCCCTTATAATCGAAGCGCTTACCCCGTCGAATTCGACTTTTTCCATATCCGCATCCTTCCCTAGTTTACTAAATTATAGCATGCGAGCTTCAGATAGGTCAAGCGTCATTCTAAAATATCACAATTGAAAGTAAGTTATCAACCATAAAACTTGTCGTCTTGCAATATCTTCGTATAATTGTTGCCTTCAAGTCGCTTAATTAGAATGTATACAAAAGGCTTTTTTCGAAACGGCTACAAACCCGTGCTACTTATTTTTAATCGGCATAATTTCCACGGCATTGGTGCAATCCGGTTCTTTAAAGACTTCGGTAATAATCGCTTTGTCATTTTCAATATTAAAGTCATAGCGATTTTTGATTTCCCCCTTATAACATCCAAACAGCAAAACTATCGCACAAAAAAATGCGCTGCAACTGTCGTTGCAACGCATTTTTGATAGTTATAAATGTTATGCCTGCGGTTCCTGCGGTTTTTCCCATTCTGCCTTAGCTTCCAAATACTTTGCGTTTATGTCGTCATACCAAGCCTTGAGGCTCTTATCTGCGTCAAATGCCGTCTTGTTTTCGGCGGAAAGCGCAGTATAAGCGGCCTTGAGAGCTTCGACTGCTTCGCCGTAAGCCTGCTTTGCGGTGATTTGCTCAGTAGTGCCGTCATCACGTTTTACATTAATCTTGGTATCCGGATTAGCAAAAGCCAAAAGCGCATAATTCTCAGCAGCTATAATTTTTTCTGCTACACCTGATATAGCTTCGTTACCTGCTTCCGAATAAGCAAGTTTTACGCCGTTGAAGAACATATAGAATCTATTGTCGAACAGTCTGATAGCGTAATATCTGTTTGCCGAAGTAAGTGCAAGATATGCGTTAATTGCATTCTTAGTTGCAGCCATATCGGTATACTTCTTGGCGGAAAGATCCTCGTCTTTTGAAAACGCTGCGTCGTAAAGTTTCATAGCCTGAGCAGCCATGGTGTCTGCCGCAATAGCATAGAAGTTTTGAACGTCGCCTACGAAAATATCATAAGCAAGAGTGCCGTTATTGAGCTTGTTGCCGATAAGGTAACTCATCGCCTGATCGAAGTAGTATGCAAGAGCAAACTCGTAAGTACATCTGATCTCGATTTTTGCGATACCTGCGCTAGATGCGCTGTAACGAACAATCTTGCTGAGATTCTCATAGCGGTAAAGCTCTACGATATTAGCGGGAGCTTTTCTTATGCTGTTAACAAGCGGAAGAGCCTTAGCGTAAGATGCCAAAATTACCGAATATACGTTATTGCCGCTGCTTATTGACAAGAGGTAAATCATCGTATCGAAATTTGCCAATATCTTATCGAGCGTAGCAAATGTTTCTGCGTAATCGCCGAAATCTACGGTTGCGGGAACATCCTTAATCTTCTTTGCGCAAGCAACATATCTGTCGTAAATAGGCTTAAGAGTATTATTGAATATAGCAAGATCTGCGCTGCTAAGGTTATATTCTACGATATTCTTAGCTGCATTTACCGCTGCGTTAAACAAATCGGTATAAGTCTGCTGATTTTCAAGGGTGTCGGGCATATACGATCTCTTAGCATAATATTCGCTTGCCTTTGCAAGTTCTGCAAACAACTGAGGAAGGTCCTCGGATTTGCCGAACTGAGCAAGATAATGTCTGTAAATCATAAGAGTAAAGGCGCTCTTATGTCCGTTAGAGAAGTCCCAAAGGTCGCCGATCAAATTGTACTGATAGAACGGGCTGAGCATTGTGAGGAACACATACTGCATATGCGGTTCGAGTCCCATGTAGCTATTGAACATAGATTCTACAGCTGCGCCGTATCCTTCGTCGGTAGTACTCATCTGAACGGTTGCGAGATATTTTGCAACAAACTCTTCGAAAATTTCGTTACCGAGCATGGTACCGAATCTGAGTCTGTAACCGCCGATATATACGGCAGTGGTCTCGCTCAAACGAACTCCCTGGTTTACGTTAGCAAAATATACATGCAATTGAACGAGCGAAGCGTCCATAGCATTGCCTTCGGAATCCACCATAAAGCCGGAATACTTGAGGTTATACAAGTAAGCAAGAAGCTCGTCTTCAGTCTTAGAAAGCTTATCGATAAGCTTATCTGTATTTACATAATATACAAGGAAAGAAGTAGCGTCTATGCTCTTTGCGGAGGTCAACTGCATGAATGACGACAAGGTAGAGTAGCATGCTTCCCAAAGTTCTTCCATTTCGCCGGGAAGAATAATGTTACGCAATGCATTGATAGCCTCGGTACCCTTCTGTCTTTCGAGAGCATTCTCGCTCTTCATAAGGTTATAGAAATAGTAGTTATAAAGGATATCTACTATATCGTCGTTTGTTCTCCACTTCGAAGCCATTCCGATAAGCGTTCTGCCGGGGAGCGACGCAAACAAACTCTCTGCGGTAAGTGCGGTAAACTTATTAGAAGTAATAAAGTCCTTTGCCGCATCAATTGCATCTGCATGCTCCGAAAGCGAAGCGGCAGTCCAATCGTCGGGAATGTTTGCTACGATATCGTAAAGGTCAAGCGCATACTTGAGACGCGGCTCTATGAAATCGATAATTACGTTGGGGCTATAAACTTTACTAAGCAGAGTAGCTACGTCAACGCCGTTCCAAACTATCATAGTAGAGAACTTAGTGTCGCTCTTAAGCATATCGACGAAAGCACCGGTTGTCTTAAATACAGATTCCTTAGCGGCTAAGATGTCGTAATCTCTCTTTACAGCTTCTCTCGAGGTATTTATCCAATGAACAAGTCCACTGGTGTCTACGATAAAGGTTTCCTTAAACTTTCCAAGTTCTGCAAGATAAGTATTTCCGCCGTATACTGCTGCCGGACGAACGATGTTAAGAAGCTCCTGCTCGGTGATTTTTGCTTTGTCTGCGGTAGAAAGTTTGGTGTAAAGTTCTACTGCTTCCTTTGCGTTTGCGCCGAGTACGTCGTCGACGTCAGGGAAAGTCTCACTGCTCCAATCGATAACCGAGCATTCCTTTGCTCTGAGTTTTATCAATGAAACGTCGCTGTATGTAATCTGAATGGTATACTTACAAGTTTTGCCCTTATAAGTAACGGTAATTTCCTGTCTAAGGGGAGTAGTTCTGTTTTCCAAAGTAGCTGCGTTAAGATTGAATCCGCTGATCATATCTTTGGTAAGAGAGTATTCCTTAGAAAGTCTGTTGTTGCTGTCTTTTACGGTAACATATCCGCCGTTAAGATCGATAACGCCGTCATGCGAATTGTAAGCGGTCTTATTGGGCGCTTTCAACGTAACGGTGCTGACTTCCAAAATGGTTGCCTTAACAACCGTGCTGTAAGTATTACCGTTTGCGGTGCAAGTTACGGTAACGTCCTTTTCGCCTGCGGTCGAGGAATCGAATCCTTCGATCTTAATCGCACTGTCGCTAAGTTTGTACTCGGTAAAAGTCTTAGCGTTGTCTGCTGCGATTTTTACGATACCCTTGTTGAGGTTAAGCTCTTCGCCTACAAAGTAATAAGCGTCTTGACCTGTAACCTGCATTCTGGGAACGACAGTTACGGTGTACTTAGCGACTTTTTCCTTGTAAGTTACTGTAAGTTCTTGATCGCCGAGCTTACTCTTGTCATATCCTTCTACAACCACTCCTTCTGCATTTAATGCAATAGTAGTAGTTTTGTCTCCGGATATCGCCTTGATAGCGCCAACGCTTAAATCAAGATCCTGTCCTTGAACGTAATTTGTTCTCGGAGCAGTCAATTCGTCCACAGTAATACCGTCGATCGAATCACATCCTGCCATAAACGATAGGCAAGCTACCAAAGCAACAATAAGTATTGCTACTTTAGAAAACTTTTTCATGTTATTTCCATCCTTTTTAAGCATTTATCATCACGGTTAAAACCGGGATAATCGTTAGTACGATTTCGGAAAACGATTATTTGTTTTCCGAACCGTCGGAGATAGTCCACACAACGTAGACTTTTGTGCCTGAGGGAACGTCGGTCAACTTATCGTAAACCTTAGTTCCGTTTTCTTCGGTCGCATAGCCGCCGAAAACATAACCTGCTCTCATCGGCTCGCTGAAGTTAGCTCTATATACCGTTTTTTCTACTTCGAATCCGTCTTCGTCGATTTCGATTTTCGTCATAGGTCCGATTGCGTCGGGATTATCTATCGTGGAAACGGTTATCGATTTAACGTATCTGCCATCCTCGGAGAATTCGCATCCGTAAACTACGGGACGGAAACTGATATTCCAACTCGGATGCCAGTTTTCGCCTGCGGCGTTACCCTCGATATAAACGGTAACCGCATTGCTGTAATAGAATGCGTTTCTGGAAAGAACGTCCAAACTTCCTCTTACGAGAATGTTTTTAAGCGAAACGCACTTTCTGAAAGCGTACTCGCCTACGTAAGTAACGCTTTGCGGAATAACGACCGACGTAACTGCGCCGTTATTGCAGAACGCCCACTTACCTATGCTTTCCAATCCGTCGTTGAGTACGATTTCGGCATTGTTAAGACAGTTATAGAATGCGTAATTACCTATGGACTTAACGCTGTCGGGAAGAACGACGCTTTCTACGCCCTTGCATCCGGAGAACGCATAGTCGCCTATCGTCTCGATATTATCGCCAAACTCTATATTACTGAGCGATTCGCACATATAGAACGCTCTCATGCCTATCGTGGTAAGCTTGCTCGGAAGGTCTACCGAAGTAAGTTTTTCGCACTGATAGAAGGCTCTTGAATCAATAGTATGAATGTTGTCGCTAAAGCTTACGTAGCTAAGCGCTTTGCATCTGAAAAAAGCATACATTCCGATATATTCTACCGTATCGGGCAACTCGAGAGTCGTAAGACTTTCGCAGAAATAGAACGAAGATTTCATTATGTTCTTTATGCCCTGAGGTATAACTGCGGAACTAAGATTAGTGCATTTATAGAAGCAATAGTTAGGAATACTGTCGAACAGCGGACTAGTCGGGAACTTTACCGTTCCTGCCGACGAATACGCAAATGCGGAAGTACCTATATACTTAAGCGTATCGGGAAGTTCCACCGGTATGGGCGAATATTCGCCGGTAAACATGTTTTCGGTTCCCTTTACTCCGGAGAATGCGCTATTTGCGATACCGACGGTAGTTGCCTCCAAAATAATGCCATCGGGCATTATTACCGGTTTGCCTTCAGCTGCAGGCTTAGTGCCTACAGCCCAAAGATAAGCGTTACTTTTATTACCTACATATCTTATTCCGGAAACAGACATAGTTGCACGAGTATCGTCAAATGCCTTTATACCTATAGTCGTTACCGACGCAGGCACGGAAATGGCAGGTTCGCCGGCAAAAGTTCCGGTTGTGGGAACGGAGCCGGTACCTAACTTTGTGCAACCGTAGAATGCGTAATTACCGATGTATTCGAGCGTATTTGCGAAACGTGCGGTGGTAAGATTAGTACACGAGGTAAATGCAGAACCGCCTATAGTCTTTATTCCGGAATACAAGTTAAGATTTACAAGATTGTGCAAATAAGCGAACGATAACGCTCCGATGTGTCTGAATTCGCCGTCATTGTTAAAACGAAGTTCTTCTATGACGTCGTACGGGAAAATCAAATCGCCGCTAGCGCTCTTCGACCACGAGTAGAACGCTGAATCCGCAACGCCGACCGTACCTTCGGCAAATTCAAGTCGAGTCTGCTCGCTAAGCACGATTTCCTCGCTGTCTTTAAATCCGACAGCCCAACGGTCTACGTATATAATGCCGCCCGGAGCGTCCTCAACAACTTTAGTTCCTTTAAACGCAGAGCTGCCTACGCTGCTAACGCCGTTACCGAGTTCTACCGAAGCGAGTGTCTCACAATCGGAAAATGCGCTTACACCTATTGTTCTCATACTCTCGGGCAATTTAACGGACACAAGCTCTTTGCAACCGGAGAACGCATAATCAAGTATGGAAACCAAGGAAGAACCAAAGTCTACGCTATTAAGTTTAATGCAATTGGAGAACGAGCTCTTAGCCAATGCCTGCAACCCGTTACCCAATTTAACAGACTTAAGTTCTCTGTTATTACGAAGGAATCCCTCTCCTACGCTTACAACGGTATCGGGTACGATAAAGGTCTCGAGCCCGGTGTTATGAAATGCGTTTTCGCCTAAATACGTTACCGTTGCGGCAGAAAAATCCACGCTCTTGAGTGCTGAGCATCCGCTAAACATACTCGTGCCTATGGAAGTTACTCCGGCAGGAACTTTAAACGACTCCAACGATTTGCACAAATAGAAAGCCGAAGAACCGATATAAGTAACCTTATCGCTCATCGTTACGGACTTAAGCGCCGAACATCCTTGAAATGCTTTTTCGCCGATATAAGTTATCGAATCGGGTATGGTTACGCTGGTCAGCTCGTTGTCTCTGACAAAAGCCATATCCCCGATCTGAGTAACAGGTTTACCTCTGTAAGTCGAATCTATAACGTAATCGCCAGAGGCAGACAACGAGTCGGCTCTTTGTATTGCATACTCCGTACCGCCGTTAATCAAGGTATATTTCAAACCGTTTTCGGGCCAAATTCTTATGTTAATGGGCTTAGACCAACCGGAAGGACTGTAACCCTCAAGTTCGGTTTTCGCCATAATCTTGATGGTATAGTCTCCGGGTTCTAAAGCCGAAGCTGCATCGAAATATGTTCTCGTAGATTCGTATTCAACGCCGTTAACGTCCAACTTATACGCCATTGCCGCCTCGACCATTTCCCAACTTAATCTATAAGTTTCGTCATCGAACGACAACCTTTTGGGAGTGTCGAGCGGCTGCGCCGTGCAAGCCGTCGAAAACAGAACGCAAGATACGATTAAACCTACGATTACAAGTAAACGAAGTTTTTTCATATTATCCTCCTTAGGATACTGTTTTAAGAGTTCAAAAAACTATCTTTTTTCCGTCCGCTTTTTGCGGCGGACGGAAAATCGTGTTAGCCTCAAATTTCCTGTTTGCGATCTCTGATAATTTCGTGAATCCACTTAAATTTGAACTTACGAACGGCAATGTCAAGCAAGAACAATATAAGCGACATTATCATAAACAACTTTCTGGGATCGAACTTACGATGATTGTACTTAACGAAATCTCTGAATACTTCTTCGCTATCTTTAATAACGCCGCCGCCCGTAAAGTCGGATATATTCGTTGCCAATGCTCTGGCATCCTCTTCACTGCGGAAGACGTCGTACTCCTCCGAATACGAGAAAGCTTTATAAGTAAGATATCTTTCGTTAGAAACTATCACTCCTCCGTTTGCGTCAAACAATTCCACCTTGATTCGGTGCAATCCGGATTGCTTAAGTACAAAGTCGAACTTCAAAAGTTTAGTATCTGCGGGCAAAGATTGCGACTGCTCGGAAGCAAACTGCATTCCGCTTTCCGAAGGCGAAGCTATGGTAACTTTAACTTCGGCTGCGCTCTCGAACTTCTGGTTATCTATCTGCACGATTGAAACCTGAGTCGAATAGTTGTCCTCCTGAACCTTTACGGTAAAGTCTTTTACCCTTATGTTTTCGGCAGGGCACAGCGTGTTGAATACGTTGTTGATAAACGTTCTGCCGGCTGCATCCGCAAAGAAATCTTCCGACCAGCTGCCTGCGCCCACGTTAACCATTAAGCTGCCGACAAAACCCAGTCCCTGTTTCCACTGCGCATATATCGGGACGAACTCACCCTTTAGGGGAACTATAGCCGATTCGTTAGTCTTAATTAACGTACCGTAATAGCCGTGCAAAACTTCGAACTTACCTACCTCGATACCTGCGAACAAACTCGATATCTTTCTGTCTCCGATGGTGGGAGTAAAGTCTTCGTACGAAACTTGCATTACGCTCGGCGAAGCTACGTCGTCACGCATCTTATCCGGCAAACTGCCAATGGAACCTGCATCGGCTACGATGTGACGTCCGCCACCTCTGCGAGCTGCTTCTTCCATATCAGCATGGCTGCCGTCGCCGATATTTACGATAGTCGTGGTAATGCCTCTCTTAAAGTTATAATCAATTGCAGCGCCGTATTCATCGAGCTTGTCTGACGGAGCGCCGTCGGATACGAGTACGATATGACGTCTTTCTACTTCGCAAGCCATAAGCGAGTTACCTGCTCTTCTGAGAGTAGGCGTATAAGACGTACCGCCGCCCGATTGGATAGAATCAATCGCTTCGAGTATTTCATCCTTACGAACACGAGGGGTAAGGGGCAAAATTTCCGTGCTGCTATCCGAAAGAGCCATAATACCTACGTAGTCACGCTGATGCATGATTTCTACGATAGATCTTGAGCCTTCCTTAGCCGCATCTATTGCTGCGCCGGACATGGAGCCAGATCTATCTATGATAATTACGACTGCCAAAGGAGGCGTGTACTCTACTACTTCTACGGGAAGAATGTCCTGATAAACGCTCTCGTACATATCTTCTCTGTTATATGCATGAGCGATAGGATTGCCGAGATTGTCTACTTCGGTTCCTTCGTTACCGCCCACGGTAAGAAGACCGCCGCCGTAAACGGACACATACTCTTTTAAGTTAAGAGCAAACTGCTCGAGATTATCTGCGCCTTTTGCCTCGGCCACGGCTTTGAGGTCAGCGTTGGAAACGTTAACCAAAATAACCATATCGTAAGCGCGAAGCTGGTCTACTGTATACGGAACCTCATCGTGGTTTTCTGCCTTACTGCCGATCTGCATAATGTCGACCTTACCGTCTTCTACGTCGAGAAGGGCTCTCATGTCCGTGCCTTCGGTTGCGCTTTCAGCTCCGCTGTAAAGTATAAGAGTTTTGTCGTATACTTCGTGATTTATAAAAGAAACATAGCAATTGTTTCTTATCTCGGAATCATTCGCACCTTCTCCGTCCGCTATGATTTCGAATCTGAACTCGTGCAAACCGTTAAGCTCGTAAGCCATTTTTATTGATATAATTTCCTCATTGCCGGCAACGAGGGTTACGTCCCTAACTTCGGTCACCGTCTGCACGCCTTCTCTGTTAGTGTCGGTGATCTTTATCGTGAATTTACCTGCTACGGTACTCTTATAAGCAACATTTACGTCAAACTCTGTGCCGAGAGCTATTTTAGTATCGGGGAATTCGACGTTTACGATTTGCACTTCGTGATCGGGCATTTGGTTGTTATAGTAAGCTACGTCAACCTTGAGGCCCATTGCAGCCACCGCCTTAACTGCGGAGAATGCGCTTCCGTCTGTTTCCATTGCATCGGTAATGATAACCATTTTACCGGCTTTTGGATTAGTAAACATACCTTTTGCCAAATTTATGGCGTTAGCTATATTCGAAGCGGAAGTATCTATCTCAGTCTCGGTTTGATAAGCCGCAAACTTGCCGGACGCATTATCCAACGGTGAAACTATTTTCGCATCGAAGCCGAACTTTATAATTCCTACTTTGTACAGCTGCGTGCTGCGATTGATTACTTCTTTTACAAAATCGTCTTTTTGACTTTGCCTTGACTGATTACTGTCCGACATATCGACCAAAAGAACTATTTCGTTATCTTTATTGGGCACGTCGTATTCTAACGTAACGCCGGCAAGCAACGATATACTCATTATCATGATAAGCATATGCAATACCATGGAGCATATACGGTTTCTCGTCCTACGATATCTCTTAGCCAATCTGAAATAAGGTATAAGCGTAAGAGCAAGCGCAGGAATTATTATAAGAAGAAGCCACGGATAAGAAGCTTTGAAAATTAAATGTGTCATAACCTTATCCTACCTCCTAAAAGTTCTCTCTGGCCTGAAGCAACCATTCTATGAACAACAATGCTACAAGCGCTATTGCGAACCAAAGCAACAAATCCAAGTCATCTCTCACAAAACCGTTTTCTACAGTCGGGCCTTCAAGCCTATCTTCTACTCTGAATATATCGCTTTCGTAAGAGTCTATGCGACAGTAAAAATACTCATCCTTTCTTTCGTCGGACATAAGAGTCTGAGAAACGGTATAAGTACCCGGTCTTATTATCTTATACTGCAGCGATTTGCTTTGACTGTTCTCCACAACGGTAGCGTCACTCCAGCTACCCTTAATCGAAAGGTTTTTACCTCTCGCTCTTACGGTAATGGTTTGACCGATATCGTAATAAGCGGAAGTAAGCGTAGTGGGCATGCAGTAATTGAAAATGTTGTAAATAAGTATGGGGAAATCGATCAACACCGCAGTATCCGCAAAATCGAACGGCAATGCGCAAACAACTATTTTTTGATCCTGCGTATCGTCTATCCACAGCACGGGATTTCCGTCGCAATATGCAAGCACTTCGTAATTTCCGCCGACAGATATATCCAATACTTTGCTTATGCTGAAGTTTTCGCCTCGAACGTTATTAAATATGGGATGATTGTTATTAACGATTTCGAGCGGCGAAGACGATGTCGGAATTTCTCCGTTAATCGAAATATCGAACATTGTGGACAGCTTGGCGTTAGAATCGGGGGCCCACAATAGTACGTGTCCGTCTATCGGTCGCTGACTCAACGTTTTTTTGCCTGTACACAAATAGATATCAAAACCTTCCGTCTGAGGTTCTCCGTCGTCTTTCGACTTATATTCCTTTATTCTAATATCCCATTTGTTTTTAAGTTGAGTTCTGAGAGCGTTGATTGCGCTGGTAAGGAAGGTCGGTTCGTCCTCGTCTGCAGAAAACTGAATTTTTACTTCGGGATGCTCGCCGTCATAAAACCACCATTCGTCATCGTAAGCATAAGCATCGGAAAGAGTGTTTCCGTTGATGTCGGTGATAAAGATTCTGGTTCTTTCGTATGAGAAAATGCCGTTTTCGTCATCGCCCACATTGGAGTCGAACTCTACAAGCACGGGAGTTTTATCGGTAAGTTCTACTTGCTGCTTGTCAAAAGCATATGTCTGACTTACGCCGCTGCTTTTATTGGCACCGTAAGAAATACAGTTTACAAAAACTACCTGATCGGTTCCGTACGAAACGATGTTAGCTTCGAATTTGTACAAGTTTCCCTGAAGAATGGATCTTGCTTCGGTAATAGCGATATTATGTTCGTTTCTCGAATTGTTGACAAGTTTAATATCAACGATTGCGTCTTTGTCTACCGTCTTCTTTGCGCCGCCGTCCGCAGGATAAACGTCTTTGACTCCGGACGAATATTCGGTATCGGTATACATAGTCACGGTTGCGTTTTCGCGCGTGGACAAAAGCTCTTCTACAATGCTCATTGCGCCTTCTACATCCGATCTGCCGAATGCGATGTTATTGTAGATATTTTCTTTCTTGCCCAAGTCGTCAATCAATCCGGTAAACTGACTTATGTTTTGCTGAGTAACGTCCTGAGCCAGTATGTATGCGTTTTCACTTGCAATGATTACGGTAACTTTACCGTTGTTCGCCATAATCTCCATTCCGTCAATGCGAACCTCGTTTAAAGCCTCCTGAAATCTGCATTCGCCATTGGTATCGATAGAACCGTTTCCGCAAGTAAGCATGCTGGCAGACGCATCTACAACGTAAATCGCCTGCGGAATCTCGTCGGGTTTCTCATTAGGAATAACGGGACGAGACAAAATCATTGCGCAAGACGTAATTACGAGAACCTGACAAATGAATATCAATATATTTCTGAGTTTGTTTACAGGTATCCTCTTTCTCCTATACTTCAAACTCAGTTTCCATACGTAAGTACTGGAAACGAATTTTTGCTGATAATTAGGTTTGATTATATATATAAGGATAAGGGCTATAATCGCCAACAAACCTAAAAATCCTAAAGGTGCTAACCAACTCATTCTATAATACCTACCTTTAGCAACTCGCCGAAAATAGCCTTTTCGATAGGCATGTCAGTCCTTATGGTTATGTAATCGGCACCTCTGGAAACACAGAACGATCTGATGTTTTCTTTGAGATCCGCCATAGCTTCGGCATAAGCGAGCTGCATGCTGCGAGTAATTTTTATTTTCATGTTTTTAACGTCGGACATATCTACCGATTCGGAGTCGATAAGGTTGACTCTACCGGTGTACGCCGGGTCTATCTCGTCGGGCGTCATTACCTGAACCAGCAATATCTGTCTGCGCTTGTACGCAAGGAAATCGATCGCCTTTTTCCAGGTTTCCTCCGAGAAAAAGTCGGAAATTATTATAGTTAAGCCGTCGTTCGTACCTGTGTCGGGGCTGCCGCTGACCGCTTTACCTATATCCGGATCACCGCTGAACTGAACGTTCTCCAGCTCCGTTATAGCTCTAAAGAAAGCGCGTTTGCCGACTATTACGCCGGTATTGTCCTGAACTCCGTTTTCGGTAACGAGTTTAAGGGAAATTTTGTCCATATTATGCACGGACAAGTATCCGAGTGCCGCCGCAAATGCTTTTGCGTATGCGCCTTTTACCGGATCCATTTTTCCCATAGATGCAGAGCAGTCGAGATAAATCTCGGTGTGCATCTGTCGCTCGTCAGTAAAGAGCTTGAGGAAATACTTCTCAAAACGGCTATATAGATTCCAGTCGATTCTTCTGATATCGTCTCCCAGCTGGTACTCTCGGTAATCTGCAAATTCCACCGTTTGTCCGTATGTCTTGACAAGGTGCTTGCCGCCGAAAAAGCCCGCCAAATCTTTGCGGAGATTCAATGCCAGAGTCTCTAACCGACTGAAAAACTCATCGTTTATGTAAGAGACTGCCATTTAATTATTTTCTCCCAAAAATTCCGCGCTTAGCCTTTGCATCGCCTTCTGCGGGTTTAACTTCCTCGAGAACGTTTCCTTCGGGAACTATCTTATTTCTTTTAGAAACTTCGTTTATAATCATGGTAATGATATCGTCGGCTGCGATTCTCTCGGCAACTGCTTCGAAGTTGAGCTTCATACGATGTCTGAGTACGGGGTAAGCGAGCTCGTTAAGATCTTCGTAAGATACGTTGAATCTGCCTCTAAGCAAAGCTCTTACCTTAGCTGCGGAGATCATAGCCTGACCTGCTCGGGGGCTGGCTCCGAGACGAACATACTTCTTCGCCGCTTCGGTAGCGCACTCGCTGTCGGGATGAGTAGCCGAACAAAGAGTCATTGCGTATCTCATTACTTCTTCGGCAACGGGGATCTGGTTAGCGGTCTTTCTCATTTCGAGAAGCTGTTCGCCGCTACAAGCTGCGTCTGCAACTTCCGCCATGGTCTTCTGCGTCATGTTTACTATGCGCATAAGGTCGTCAAGGCTGGGGTTTTTAACGATAAGTTTAAACATGAATCGGTCCATCTGAGCCTCGGGAAGAGGATAGGTACCGTCTTGTTCGATGGGGTTCTGGGTAGCAAGTACGAAGAACGGCTCGTTAAGCTTTCTGGATACGCCCATTACGGTAACGGTATGTTCCTGCATGGCTTCCAAAAGAGCGGACTGAGTCTTGGGGGTAGCACGGTTAATTTCGTCGGCAAGTATGATGTTGCTGAAAATAGGACCGGGCTGGAACTGGAAGGAAGAGTTGCCGTCTTCGCCTTTTACTATGATGTTAGTACCGGTTACGTCGGCAGGCATAAGGTCGGGAGTGAACTGTATACGGGAGAAAGGAAGATCGAAAACTCGACCGAGCGATCTTACCAAACGGGTTTTACCTACGCCGGGTACGCCTTCGAGAAGAACGTTACCGCCGGAAATCATGGCGATGATAGTTCCCTCTACTACGTCTTTCATACCGATGACGTCTCGCTCTACCTGAGCGAATATGTTTTTGCACTGTTCACTGAACTTCTGGATGTTTTCCTCGTTGATACTCATAATTGTTTTTTGCCTCTCTTATTTTATTTTGATTTAATTTGTTTTTATTTTTTGTTTTGCGACCGTACGTCGCATTTGCTACTGTAAATTTTGAGTTTTTACGGTTCTTCCGTATTGTTGCCCTTACCGATAGACTCGAAGTATCTGTTGAT
>ERZ779643.52-NODE-52-length-106774-cov-3.223559_pt1 | contig 106774 bp, 81 predicted proteins | sample MGYA00511564_ERZ779643 | MGnify/ENA primary metagenome ERZ779643 (study PRJEB29588, sample SAMEA2147114) | human gut metagenome | biome: human gut; feature: human-associated habitat; material: faeces | place: Denmark | collected 2008/2010 ...
TTATCCGCACCCAAAAAGTTGCATTTATAAGTTGAACTCAAGGTTTGACTTTATTTTCCTGCGAGGGTCCTATGGGACCACAAGGTCCTCAGGGAGTTCCGGGCGAAGGAATGTTTTGGAAGTACTACACCTACACAGTAAAATCGCAAGACTGGCAACTTGTGACATCGCCCGACGGATTAAATACGTATTACATGTATGAGTTCCAAAATAAAGATATTACAGACGATTTGTATATCGACGGATATGTCTTGGGGTACTTGGTACAATCTCCGGGGGCAGACAACGAAGTCATCACCCCTCTACCTTATACGATACATAAAGGCGAGGCAGACGGGGATAATGCGCTGCTTTGGACCGAAACTTACACCTACGATTACATGCCGGGAAGCGTAGCTTTTTATGTGCAATACAGCGATTTTATCGAGCAACAGCCCGGAGATATGGTATTTCGTTTAGTCCTTAATAATTAATAACCGTCTTTTCGATTCTTCGAAATAAAAATAAACGAGGCCATCTTTAATAAAGAAATGGCCTCGTTTATTTTATGTAGCAAACTAATGATTCAACAAGCCTTAAAGCTCATATCGAGACCTTTTACCGAATGAGTGAGAGCTCCCACCGAGACAAAATCGACACCACTCTCAGCGTAATCTCGAATCGTATCGAAAGTAATACCTCCCGAAGACTCTATTTCATATTTCCCACCCACAATTTTCACAGCCTCTCTTGTCAATTCAGGCGAGAAATTATCGAGCATAATACGGTCCACACCGCCCACTCGCATAACCTCTTTCAATTCGTCCAAATTACGCACCTCTATCTCAATTTTCAAATCCTTGCCTTTGGCCTTTAAATAATCATGACAACGAGAGATAGCGTTCTCTATACCACCGGCAAAATCCACATGATTATCTTTCAGCAAAATCATGTCGAACAATCCGATACGATGATTCACACCACCACCTATCTTCACAGCCTCTTTTTCGAGCATACGCATGCCCGGAGTTGTCTTGCGGGTATCGAGAATGCGAGTATGCAATCCTTCGAGTTTTTTCACATACCGGTGAGTCATCGTAGCGATACCGCTCATGCGCTGCATCACATTGAGCATAAGACGCTCGGTTTGCAATAATGATTGTACGCGTCCTTCGACCACAAAAGCCACATCGCCGGGTTTTACCGCAGTCCCGTCCTCGATATAAACCGTCATTTTCAAATCGGGATCGAAACGGTGGAATATTTTTCGGGCAATCTCTACTCCGGCCAAGATACCCGGCTCCTTGATCAACAACCTCGACTTCCCCATCGCCGTATCCGGGATACAACACAAAGTAGTGTGGTCACCATCTCCTATATCTTCGGCAAAAGCCAAATCTATCAATTCATCTATCAACTGCTCTTTCGTTTTCATCTTTCAATACGTTTTCATTTATTCTCAAAAATACAATTATCAATTGATTGCAAAGTTACAAATTAATCCCGACTCTATTGTAAAATCAAAAATATAACCTTTAAACCGCCCACTAATTCTTTACAAAATATTACATTTACAAAAAAATTTGAGTACCATGAAAAAAGCTCTGAATATAGACCAACAAATAGCCAAACTTAAATCTCATGGAATGGAATTTGACAATGAAGAAAAAGCAAAAGAAATTCTACTTGACATAGGTTACTACCGCTTGGGGTTCTATTCATTTCCTTTTGAAACAACATTCCCTCGAATAAACAATCGAGACCACAAGCTAAAAAAAGGGACGACATTCAAAAGTGTATACGATTTATATGAATTTGACACTAAACTCCGAAGAATATTGCTAAATGCCCTTGATAGAATAGAGGTAAATATACGCACTCAAATCATATATACCGTATCAAACTATTATACAGACTCTCCAACATGGTTCGCCAATCCCGATATTATGAAATCCGATTTCATTAGTAACTTCGATATCATGGTATATAAAGCAATGCAAGACAATCCCATTATTAAACGGCATCACCAAAGATACCCAGACGACAAATACCCTCCCGCTTGGAAAACTATTGAATTTATGACATTAGGTAATATCGTATCGCTCTATAAATCGATAAAAAGCGAGCGATTAAAATATATAATCGCCCAGCATTATGGATGCTCAACCGGCGTATTCATTAACTATTTAGATACCATACGAGTAATTCGGAATCGGTGCGCTCATGGTAGTTGTATTTATAACATATCTATACCGATAGGCATAAAAGCTATTCCTGCAAATATAGACAGAGATAGTCGCCACAATATAAATGGCGTTATCGCCGTGATAAAATATATTTTGGGAACAATATCAAAGAACCGGAAAGAAGATCTGAATAACGAAATTATCAGCACTTTTAAAAATATACAATCTCAAGAAACAAAAAAGATTGTAGCCGATTGCACAAAAATAATCATATAAAATTTGGAATTCGAGATTCTTTGATTTATCTTTGTTCCCCTGAAAGTGCCCATATAGGCTATTTAAGTCACTATATCTGCACTCTAAAAAGGATGTAAGGGATTCAAACGCGTATTGAATCCCTTTATTATTTCTATGCCGAAGTAAAAGAGACTACTAATCCAACTTTGATAAATACAAAAAAGCCGTAACTTTGTCCTTATGAAAATAGTGCTATTGGTTGTCGGGAAAACAGTCGAATCTCATTTTATACAAGGAATCGAAGAATACAGCAAACGATTGGCTCACTATGTGCCGTTCGAAATTGCAGTCATTCCCGAACTCCGCAACACCAAAAGCCTGAGTACCGACCAACAAAAAGAGCGAGAAGCCGATTTCATCTTGAAAAGTTTCCTGCCCGGCGATTACATTGTCCTGCTCGATGAACATGGAAAGGAGTTTACCTCCACGCAGTTCGCCACCTATTTGGAAAAGAAAATGTCAAACGTTGCCAAACGCTTGATATTTGTCATTGGCGGCCCTTATGGTTTTTCCCAACGCATATACAATGCAGCACAAGAAAAAATTTCTCTTTCAAAGATGACCTTTTCTCACCAGATGATTCGCCTCATCTTCACCGAACAACTCTATCGGGCTATGACTATTCTCAATAACGAACCCTATCACCACGAATAAATATGAATTGTTTTCATTACAAAATTCTATCCGTCTTCATTATCTCACTTTCTCTCTTTACTTTCCCGACAAACGCAAAAGAATACAGCAGTGAAATAGGCACGTTGTGGAATTTTACGGTATCCAAACAAATAAATCGGATAAATCTGCAAATACAGCAAAACGTATGGACACTTGGTAAATATTACGAACGATACATGCCCATTGCGGTCGTCTCCTATACTGCCGTCCCGAAATACCTCAAATTAAATGCGCTGTACTACTATATGAATCAACAGACAGCTCCGAATATTTATAAGAATCGTCATCGTTATCAACTGGGAGCCACTTTTTCCTATCCTGTACACCGATTCTCCCTATCGCTGAATTCCCGATTTGAGTCCACCTATACCATAGGGACGGCCAAACCATCGAACAAATGGCGAAACAAAATACTTCTCAGTTACACCATACCCGACAGCCGATGGACTCCGTTTATCCATACCGATATATTTCTTTTTCTGAATGGTAAACAGTCAGGAGAATTGGATAGAATATGGTATGATGCAGGGGTAGAATATCGAATAGACAAAAAAAATTCCATCGAATGCAAAGTTCGAGAAGAACATCTCATGAGTAAGACACCCCAACAGCTCAATACGTTTATCTCCTTAGGTTATAAATTGAAACTATAATCCCCCTATTCCATCTTGCGATACACTTTGGGGGGACAGAAAAACGAGTCCACAAATTCAAGGATAAATGGAAAGATTAAAAAATCTTCGAGATTCAATCCACCCAAAATAAATCGCTCATAACATCATCGGAAGTAAAAAGGCCCTTACGAGTTATGCGCATAATATTGTCGGTCACTACGAGTCGCCCTGCACGGATATGAGGCAGAGCTTGTTCCAAGCAATATCGCATGCGCTCAGCCCCAAAGTCGTCTTCGAGTTTTTTCAGATTCAATCCCCAACAGGTGCGAAGCGATGTAAGTATGTATTCATTATATAAACTATCGACCGTCTCTTTCTCTTCCATATATGCAACATGTCCCGTTTGCAAAGCCTCCATATATTCCGACAATGAGGAAGGGTTGATACGCCTGCTCTTCCCATCGTAGCTATGAGCCGCCGCACCTAAACCCAGATACGGTACACCTTTCCAATAAGATGTATTATGAAGTGCATAACGCCCAGAGCGGGCGAAATTGGAAATCTCGTAATGCTCATATCCAGAAAAACCCAACACATCGATAAGTGTCTCGAACATCTGTAAGGATTCTTCTTCCTCACACTCTTTCACCAGTCCTTTTTCCCTCATTCTCCACAACGCCGTACCTTCCTCATAAATTAAATTATATGCTGAAATATGCGGAACATTCAAGGTTACGGCTTGTCTCAAATTGTTCGTCCAACGTTCTACGGTCTGTCCCGGCAAACCATATATGAGGTCTATACTGATATTTTCATATCCGGCACAAAGGCAATTATCGACTGCCTCCATCGCCGCATGAGCCGTATGACGCCGACGTAGAAAAACAAGATCCGAATCGTCGAAACTCTGTATTCCCATACTTAGCCGGTTAACCGGAGTATCCTTTAATTGACTTATAAAAAGAGGTGTCACATCATCGGGATTCACTTCAAGAGTAACCTCCTTACAAACCGACCAATCGACAACTGTGGAAAGAGTTCGAAACAAACGAGCTCGTTCCAACGGCGATAAACTGGACGGAGTCCCCCCTCCAAGATACACCGTAAAAACAGGTTCGTCCCTTAGCTCATGTATTCTCAATTCAAGTTCCCGACAAACGGCATCTATATAGCCACGCTTGAACGAAAAATCGGTCGAGGAAAAGAAGTCGCAATAAACACAGCGGCTTGCACAAAACGGTATATGAATATAAAGCCCAGCCATTACTCGACAAAAATACAAAACTTCGATTCATAAACAATGTTTTGTAACATAGTTCTTACCATTGCTTTTTAAAAATATAATTCATAATTTGCGAACGCTTTGTTAAAACGTAACCAAGTGTTTTTGTTTTATTAAAACTTTAATATCATGAAAGTCTATCAATCTCACGAAATCAAAAACATTGCTCTATTGGGCAGCAAAGGTTCAGGCAAGACCACCCTCGCAGAAGCTATGCTCTACGAGTGTGGTGTAATAAAACGTCGCGGAACCGTCGAAGGGAAAAACACCGTCTCGGACTATTTTCCTGTGGAAAAAGAGTATGGATATTCCGTCTTTTCCACAGTTTTTTATGCCGAATTTTTAGGTAAAAAGCTCAATGTTATAGACTGTCCGGGAGCAGACGACTTTGTAGGAAGCGCTATAACAGCCCTTAACGTAACAGACACGGGAGTAATTGTCATCGACTCTCAATATGGAGTCGAAGTAGGAACTCAAAACATCTTCCGTACTGCCGAAAATCTGAACAAGCCTATTCTTTTTGCCATGAACCAACTTGATGGTGAAAAGGCAGATTACGACAATGTAATCAACCAAATGCACGAAACATTCGGTAACCGAATTGTACAAGTGCAATATCCGCTTAGTTGCGGTCCGTCGTTCAATGCCATGATCGACGTCCTACTCATGAAAATGTATAGCTGGTCGCCCGAAGGCGGTACACCCACCATATCCGAAATTCCCGAAAGCGAAATGGAAAAAGCCCGGGAATTAAACCAAAAATTAGTTGAAGCCGCTGCTGAAAACGATGAGACCCTTATGGAAAAATTCTTCGAGCAAGGTTCTCTCACCGAAGATGAAATGCGGGAAGGTATCCGCAAAGGTCTCATCACACGCAGCATATACCCTGTATTCTGTGTAAGCGCATTACGCGATATGGGAGTACGACGTATGATGGAATTCCTCGGCAACGTAGTCCCCTTTGTCTCCGAAATGCCCAAACCCGAAAATACAGCCGGAGAAAAAATCGCTCCCGATGCCAATGGGCCTACAAGTATATACTGCTTTAAAACCACGGTCGAGCCCCATATCGGAGAAGTATCCTATTTCAAAGTAATGTCTGGAACCGTACATCAAGGAGACGATTTGATTAATGTGGATCGAGGCGACGGACGCGAACGTTTGGCTCAATTATTCTGTGTTTGCGGGCAAATTCGTACTCCGGTAGAAGAACTTGTAGCAGGAGACATAGGAGCATCGGTAAAACTAAAAGATGTGCGCACTGGTAATACACTCAACGCAAAAGGGTGCGATTATCATTTCGATTTTATCAAATACCCAGCTCCCAAATATCAACGAGCAATAAAACCGGTCAATGAATCCGACGCCGAAAAATTAAGTGAGATTCTCACTCGTATGCATGAAGAAGACCCGACGTGGCAAATAGAACAATCCAAAGAATTGAAACAAACGATTGTTTCGGGACAAGGAGAATTTCACTTACGCACTTTAAAATGGCGTATTGAGAATAACGATAAACTTGCCGTTGAATTCATAGAGCCTCGCATACCCTATCGAGAAACAATTACTAAAGCGTCTCGGGCGGATTATCGTCACAAAAAACAATCGGGTGGAGCCGGACAATTTGGAGAAGTACATCTCATCGTAGAGCCCTATTATGACGGAATGCCAGCACCCGACACTTACAAATTCAACAACCAAGAATTCCGTATGAATGTACGCGATACCCAAACGATAGATCTTGAATGGGGAGGAAAGTTGGTGGTTTGTAACTGTATTGTTGGAGGTGCTATCGACGCTCGGTTTATTCCTGCTATTGTCAAAGGATTGATGGATCGTATGGAACAAGGGCCGCTCACTGGTTCTTACGCCCGCGATGTCAGAGTTTGTATCTATGACGGGAAAATGCACCCGGTAGACTCTAATGAAATATCTTTCCGATTAGCTGGACGTAATGCATTCAGCGAGGCATTTAAAAACGCAGGACCGAAAATTCTCGAACCTATATATGATGTCGAAGTTCTTACCCCAGCCGATGTCATGGGCGATGTCATGAGCGATCTGCAAGGACGACGCGCCATTATTATGGGCATGTCCAGTGAAAAAGGATTTGAAAAGCTGTTGGCAAAAGTTCCGTTGAAAGAATTGTCGAACTACTCAACTTCTTTGAGTTCTATTACGGGCGGCCGTGCTTCATTTACGATGAAGTTTGCTTCTTATGAACTGGTACCGTCTGATGTACAGGAGAAACTGTTGAAGGCTTATGAAGCTTCTCAGGCAGAAGAATAATACAAACGGTAAATAAATAGTTGGATTGTAGCCACTCGATGCGGGTGGCTACAATTTTTATTCTTACTTGGTTTCTGCTGTAGTCGGTTTTTCAATATGATCATTTACTGCTCGCTCTTCCATACGTTTGATTCGCAGATCCAAATCCGGATGTGTTGAAAACAACTGATTTAATTTGCTGTTTCCCTGAGCTCCGTTCTCTTCTTCCAGCTGTTTCAATTTCTGGAAAGACAGGGCCATGGCCCAAGGATTTTTGCCGGCCTTTTTCAGAAATTCATACCCGTAATCGTCGGCATCGCATTCTTGTTTCTGAGAATATTTGGCGTTGACCAGGGCTTCTGTCAAATCACCTATCTGGGAATCTGTTAGAGCTGCGACCTTTCCTCCCTGTGAAGATATACCATCTTTCAGAGCCGACGTAAGCAATGCCGTGCGAAATCCTTTTTTCGAGTCACGATGGGCTACATGTCCAATTTCATGTCCGATTACACCCAGCAATTCTTCGTCTGTCATAATATCCATTAAAGAAGAAAATACCCGTACACTTCCATCGGCGCAAGCAAAAGCATTGACATCTGTAACATAGTAAACTTTAAAGTTCAAGGGAATACCGTCTGCATCTCCTAAACCTTCTGTCAGTTTCTTTAACCGAATAGTATATTCGTTGTCATTAGCACATACTTGATTGTGTGTATCCATCCAATCTATATATTCTTTGACATACTCAGCCATCTGGTCATCCGTTAATGTTACGGCTTGAGTTACTTTGGCAGCCCCGCTGATTGCCTTTTTCAGATTAAATTGGGCCAGAACAGGAGTCGTCATTCCGACGCAAACTAACAACATAATCGCTTTTAATAACTTTCTCTCTTTCATATACACCATATATTAAATGAATAATTAGCTAATTTTAGTTTTTTTCGAGGAACATACACCTGCATATAAAATGAGCAGACCACAACCGAGCAATATTCCCGAGAACCAGCATTCAGATTTCGGGAAACGTATCTCTCTGGGATGTTCCGGATGATACCAAATAATCAGTTCATCTCCAGTACGCCGAAATGGATAATAACTATCAGTGGAAGTTGACAACTTTCCGTATCTATGAGTAGGGTAACTTATCCACATTGTATGGTTATATCGGAGTTTCCGGTGGTGATAGGTTTTCTTTACCTGGAGTTGTTCAACCACTGCTGTTGTCTGTTCATAATGTTGAGAAGCAAGATATAGCGAACAAAAGCCACTCATTCCGCCTATGAGTAGTAAGCTCCCTGCTATATATGCCAAAAATGTCTCAACTTTAAAATGCCTTGTGTTCATAGAGTTGTCCAGTCATCTGCAAAAGTAGTATTTTTCATGTATTTTGTTTAAGGATGACAAAAATAAACTGACTAAAGAGTTGTCCTTTTCATTCCTTTTTTCAAGATTTTCCGGATAACATTTAATATCTTTGTTTGGATATTTAATGTTGTGCATTATGAAACAGAAACACGAATCAATCTTATATCAAGCTGTTTTCTTCTTTTTATGTCTGGCTATTGGCGCTTTTATTGGAGCTGTGTTTGCCCGCTCTGCCAAATCAGGGATGCAGATTATACCTCTTATCATTGAATTCTTGATCTTTATTCCGGTATTATTCATTTTGCAAATTATTATTCATGAAGCAGGCCATATGCTTGCAGCCTTGACTTCTGGTTGGGAGTTTCTTTCGTTTCGTATCTTTAAGTTCACGATAAGCCGTAAAGACGGGAAATTTCATTTTTCGGTCTTTCATATTCCGGGAACGGTCGGTCAATGTCTGATGATGCCTCCCGAACAACCTCTGAGCCGGTCACAATTATCCTTTTATAATATGGGCGGAGTCTTGGCCAATCTGTGTACGGCTGTGATTGCTTTTCTTTTATTGTTTGTTCCGAGTATAAATCAGTTCAGTACAGGAAATCTTCTGGTGGTTCTTTTTGCTTTTGCGGGTATTCTTATGGCTTGTAGTAATGGAATTCCTTTAATCGGGGGTGGAATTCCCAATGATGGAATGAATAACCGGATGCTCAAACAGGATCCTCTTTCCCGGCAGGTATTCATAGATGTCATGCGTATCAACGGTTTTATTCAGCAAGGCATCCGCGTAAAAGACATTCCTTCAGCCTATTTTCATGCGAATGAGAAACTGGACTGTGCCAATACGATACAGGTGATGGCTTGTTTCTACCAACTGGCTCGAGCCTTGGATCAGTTGAACTTTGAGGAAGCGAATAGACTGGCTGATGAAATGGGGCGGCATAAAAAGGATATGGTCTATCTGTATCAGCAGGAGCTCACTTGCGAGGAAATCTTCCTCCGCTTGATCCGTCAGTTTTCGAAACAGGAGATTGAGCGGCTTCTCACGACCGAAATGCAGAAATACATTCACCTGAACCAACAATACCGGCCTTCTGTTTTACGGTTGGCGTATGCGTTGGCGAAACTGTATGAGCAAGATGAAGCCAAAGCAGAACAACTTTATCAGCAGTTCGACCATTTATGTAAGCACTATCATATGGTAGGAGAAATAGAAGGCGAAAGAGAGCTTGTTGAATATATAAAACAATTATAAACGAATGAATATGCAACAGACACTGAAAGTCGGTATCCTCGGAGCCGGAAATATTGCCCGTAAGATGGCAATTACTTTACAAGGTATGGAAAACGCTGAACTATATGCGGTAGCGGCGCGAGATTTGACTCGGGCAGAGCAATTTGCTTCCGAATTTCAGGCTCGGAAAGCCTACGGAAGTTATGAAGCCCTTGCCGACGACCCGGAAGTCAATCTGATTTATGTGGCCACGCCACATTCGCATCATTTCGAACCTGCTCGTATGTGTTTGCTGAAAGGTAAACCGGTTTTGTGCGAGAAAGCCTTTACCGCCAATGCACGTGAAGCAGAAGAACTGATCCGGATCTCGCAGGAGCAGCATGTCTACTTGGCTGAAGCGATATGGACCCGCTATATGCCTTTCTCAAAAACCATCCGGGAATTGGCAGAAAGCGGCATTATTGGTAAGCCGATGATGCTGACAGCCAACTTAGGGTATGTTATATCAGATGTTGAACGTATTGTAAAACCGGAGCTTTGTGGTGGAGCCTTGTATGATTTAGGTGTTTATCCGATTAATTTTGCTCTCATGACCTTTGGAGATGAGATAGAAAATATAACTTCTACTTGTGTGAAGAATGCGGCAGGCGTCGATATGCAGAACAGTATTACATTTACATATAGCGATGGTCGCATGGCCGTGATGCAGACAACGGCTTTTTGTGCAACCGATCGTATGGGCATCATTTCAGGGGATAAAGGCTATATTGTCGTCGATAATATCAACAATCCGCAGTTGGCCGTTGTTTATAATACAGAACATCAGGAAATCGCCCGCCATACTTGTCCGCCACAGATTACCGGATTCGAGTATCAGGTACAAGAGGCGGCTGACGCCATCCGCGAAGGACGGATTGAATCCGTTTCGATGCCTCACGAAGAAAGTTTGCGCGTTATGCGGATGCTGGATAGCCTTCGTAAAGAATGGGGTGTCCGTTTCCCGATGGATGAATAAGCTATTAGAAGAGTAAAATGGCTGATTCAGTGGAATAAATGATATCGGGCAAAGACAAAAATCGTATCTTTGCGCGAAATGGACAGATACATAATATGATACAAGAGAATTTTATCAAGATTTACGAGAAAAGTTTCCAAGAAAACTGGGATTTACCGGCATTGACCGACTATGTAGAACAAAACACAATGACATTTGCCGACGTAGCCAAAGAGATTGCCCGTTTCCATATCCTTTTCAAGGAATGCCAGATCCGGCGGGGAGACAAAATTGCCTTAATCGGCCGCGACTGTGCCAACTGGTGTGTCGTCTATATGGCTGCCATTACATATGGCGCGATTATTGTACCTATTTTGCCCGATTTCAATCCGAATGATGTGCATCACATCATCAATCATTCTGAATCAGTCTTTTTGTTTGTGAGTGACCGGATTTGGGATACGCTGGAAGAAGAAAAGATCGGTGAGGTACGTGCTGTCTTTTCCTTGACCGATTTCAGATGTCTGCATCAGCGTGATGGAGAAAATATTCAGAAGCTCCTGAAGGAATTGGACAGCCGGTTTACCGAAGTTTATCCGAATGGCTTTACTCGCGAGAATATCCGATATGCAGAATTGGACAACGACAAGGTCCTCTTGCTGAATTATACTTCTGGAACGACGGGTTTCAGTAAGGGCGTAATGCTGACAGGTAATAACTTAGCCGGTAATGTAACTTATGCCCGGACATTGGATATTCTGTTCCGGGGTGAACGAGAGTTGTGTTTCTTGCCTTTGGCCCATGCGTACAGCTGCGCTTTCAATTTCCTGGTGCCAATGGCTTTCGGAGCACATGTCTTCCTGTTGGGAAAACTTCCTTCACCCAAGATTCTGCTAAAAGCATTCGAGGAGATTAAGCCGAACCTGATTCTGACTGTCCCTTTGATTTTGGAAAAGATATACAAGAAAATGATTGCTCCCCAGCTTAATAAACGGGCCATGAAGCTTGCTATGAATGTGCCTTTGCTGAACGATCGTATTTACGCCCAGATCAATAAAAAACTGACAGATGCCATGGGCGGTCGTTTCAGGGAGGTCATTGTCGGTGGAGCTGCCATGAATCAGGAAGTGGCCGATTTCTTGTATAAGATCAAATTCCCTTATACCATCGGATATGGTATGACCGAGTGCGGGCCATTGATCAGTTATGATAATCATAAAGAATATATCCCGACTTCTTGCGGCCAAATTCTGAAAGGTATCATGGAAGTCCGTATTGATTCTGAAGATCCTTATAATAAAGTAGGTGAAATTCAGGTAAGGGGCGAGAATGTCATGAAGGGATATTATAAGAATGAAGAGGCTACTCGAAATGTCTTTACAGATGATGGTTGGCTGAAGACGGGCGACTTGGGAACGATTGATGTCAATAACCGTATTTACATTCGTGGCCGGAGCAAGACGATGATACTAAGCTCGAATGGTCAGAATATCTATCCGGAAGAAATAGAGGCTAAACTGAATAATCTGCCCTTCGTTTTGGAAAGCCTGATTGTTGAACGGGAAGGAAAGCTGGTCGGTTTGGTTTATCCAGACTATGATATGGTAGATAACACAGGCATTCGGCATGATGATCTTCCGGCAATTATGGAACAGAACCGAAAAGACCTGAATAAATTATTGGCGCCTTATGAAGCGGTAACTTCTATCGTTTTATATCCTACGGAATTTGAAAAGACGCCGAAGAAAAGCATCAAGCGATATTTATATGAAAATTATTAGAAAGTCAGTTGAAATTGTAATATACTGATTGATAGTGTTGTATAAACTTTGCCACAGATGAAGCGCAAAAAAAATGATTTTTTTATAAAAAAATAGGCCATCTGCTGTACAACATATAAAATTAATGCATAATTTTGCATCGTTTTCAAGAAGAAATTATAGACCGTTTAATTTTAGAACAAAATGAAAAAGTTAGTTGCATTCGCTGCCGTTGTTGCAGCAGTATCATTTGCATCTTGTGGCAATAAATCATCTGAATCAACAGAAGTTGCTGAAGCTCCTGAAACAGAAGTTGCAGCTCCTGCAGAAGAAGTTGCTCCTGCTGCGGCTGATACAACAGCTGCTGCTCCTGCAGATTCTACAGCTGCAGTTGCTACTGAAGCTACTCCAGCTGAATAATTCAGTTGAATGAGCTGAGAAACAAGGACAGTCTGTATGTACAAACATACAGACTTTTTTTGTTTTTATAGATTTACGCAACAAATTAGTCTTCAATTTGGTTATTTTATCAAATAAAATAACAATTATTACATGAACAAGATTTTGTATGTAGTGTCAGGCCTCTGCCTGAGTATGGCAATAAATGCTCAGGAGGCCGATTCAACACTGAATAGAATAATAGAAGAGGTGGAAGTCATAGGCAAATATGCTTCTGGTATAAGTGGCAGTCCGGTAAAAAAACTTCAAGTGGAAAGACAGCTCAGCAGTGCTTCGGTTACGACGGCAGAAGCGATCCGTCAATTACCTTCCGTAATAACGGATATAGAGGGTGGTGTTACTTTCAGAGGTAGCACTCATTCCGGTTTGTTTATAAATGGTATTCCTTATGGTTTGATGGAAGAGTATAGTGGAGATGTATTAATCCAGCTGCCTGCGCTATTCTTTAATAAAGTGGGACTTGAGGTCTTTCCGGATGTTTCAATGGTTCCGGATGGAGATGCAGGTGTACTGAACTTGTCTTCCTCTTCATATCATGAAATACTGTCTCCACTCACATTATCTGTTGGCGCAGGTTGGCATGAACGGTATAATGCCGGAGCTGTATTTAATTTGAATCCCGGAAAGTTCCATATCACTGCAAAATATAATTATCGGAAAGAATTTCGGTCCAGGACATTCAGCAAGACAACGACAACGGCTCAGAATACTACTTCCATGAATAATAATGCAGATGCTCGGCCGGATGTTCATCTGGCTGATTTGCAGTTGGCTTACGATCTCTCTGATAACGATCAAATAGGTGCATCCGGCTTATTCTATGTGATGGATTATAGCCGATACGGACGTATTAATAACCGGATGTTTAATCCTAAAGGGGATCTGATGAAATATGTAATTCGGAATCGGTATAACGATCAGTATCAGTCGGCTTGGTCGGCAGATGCTTATTGGAATCATCACTTCCAGTTAGGACGCAGCTTGTCGGCATTGTTTAATTATAATAACTTCAAGTATGATGAAGACAATGACTATAAAAATGAGAATCCCGATAATCAGCAGATCATAGCTGAGGATAATCAATTCATTAATCATGATAAGCATAATTATTTCTGGAGACTGAATTATAAACATCCTTTAGGAAAGACAGCCAGTTTCCAGGTCGGTTATATAGGGCGTCTGACGGATGAATCTCATCGGAACGAAGTAAATGCTAAGCAGAATGGTGAATGGCAGCCCACGTTGGCAAAAAACTATGATTATTCTTTTCAGCGCTATTTGAATCTGTTGTTTCTGTCATTTGAGAAAAAGACAGAACATTGGAATGCGGAAATAGGAGTTCAGGCAGAATTTATGAATCGGAAAATGACTGAAACACTGCCTTCCACTTCCAATACAGCGGAAACCAAAGCAAACCAGTTTCATGTTTATCCTCGTGCCCAGATATCTTATGAATTCAATCCGCAGCAATCTGTTCAGCTGAGCTATCAGCAGCGCGTGATTAGACCTTTGGGCTCGGAATTGAGTTCTTTTATAGATAATACGGATGTAACGCATGTAATAATGGGAAACCCTTCCTTACAAGATGAGTTTATCCATACTTTGGAGCTGAACTGGCAACTGGCTTTACCCAATTTCAGAATGACACCGGCTATTTATTATCGGAACAGGCAGAATCGTATTGTGGAAGTGGCAACACAAGTTGATGAGGAAACTTTGTGGCAGAAAAACAATACAGGTACCAGTCAGACTGTGGGCGCTGATTTATCTCTTCGCTGGCAGCCAGTTCGGTTTTTAGACTTAGGTTTGGCTGGAGACGTTTTCCGGGATGAAATAGATGGACGAACGATTGGATATGATATCAATAAGTCTTTATGGTGCTGGGATGTTAAAGGTAACTTGGCTATTCATATTACGCCCACTACAGAATTGCAAATAGATGGTTTCTATATTTCTGATCAGTTGACTGTGCAAGGGAAGATAAAAAGTCATTATACTGTCAATGCCGGCCTGTTGCAGTATTTTGCCAATCGGAAATGGTGTGCACAAATCAGTATAAACAATATATTTGATTCGTTGGAAGAAACAACTCTAATTGATACAGACCAGTTGCAATTGGTTCAGAAACGGAATCGTGATCCCCGTGTAGCTTGGGTGACGCTGACTTATACTTTGTAAGCGATAATGAAATTCTCTTTGGAAGAGCGATGTTTGTTTCATCCCTTCCAAAGAGAATTATATAATAAGTACACAGAATAAATCATTCTGATTGTCTTTCCAATTGTAGCGTAGGAAGAGAACTTAAAGTCCCTTGTTCAATTTTCTGATTCAGTTCTTCTACAAGGTTTACATAATCCATTCTTCTTCCACAGGCATGAATCTCTGTTAACGGATTCTTGTCAAGAATATTTTCCATTAGCATTTCCATGGATGGCGCTTGTGGAAATTGGCTATATTCTTCGTAGGTATATTTCAGAAAAGCCACTTGTGGATTTATGCCTTTATTGTCAAGCCAGTAGCCTTGTTCCAAAGGTGTCGGTAAACACAGTTTCCCTCCAATAGACAAATCTTTGGGATGAGGATAAGATAGAATCTGGCTTCTGGATTGATCCATTATGACAGGTACCTGATGCGAATAATCTTTCTTCGTTTTATAGACATAGACAACAGGCGACGATACAGAAGATAATTGTCCCGATTTCCTGGAGTCTTTTTTCTGGGTTAAAGCCATTTGTCCTTCCTCCTCATAGTAATTCGCTTTAGATTCAGTTTGTGCTGTCTTACAGGCGATGGCTCCTGTAAGCATCCAAGCAAAATATAATACCACATATTTATTCATATATACTTATTTTATTTATAGTATAAAATGGCTATGTCACTATTTGAGTAGCCGAAGTTGTTTAAATTCGACTACTCAACTAATGATTCGTTTAAAACATTACTTTTTCCGGAATTTTGTAGAATAAGTTTTCCCGTCTGTTGTTTGTACAACCAGAATGTAGAAACCTTTATTTAGATGATTTACTTGGAAAGAGTAATCATTTCCAATGCCGGGTGTCAGTTCCTCTTGATGAATTTTATGCCCAGTTATTGAATAAATGGTTGCATTTTTAGCTAATGCAGAAGTTCTGATTCGTAACACATTGTTTGAAGAGATTCCGTAAACTGTTACTCCGTTAGTACTTGAGAGATCTTCTATACCCGTTGGTGTTGCTGATACTTCAAATGGTATGCCTGGAGTTAATTGCACAAAGTCACCTTTAACATACTGGAAGAGAACAACGGCATATTTCCCGGCTGTCACATTAGGATTAAAGTTCATTGACAGCTTATAAGGTAAGTTGCTGCTTTCAATAAACACGGAAGAAGTATGCATGTTTTGGGTAGAAGATTCTCCTTCAGCAAAGATAGCCGCTACAATTATATTGTTAAATACGTCGCCTTCTCCATCTAGAAGTAGATCTGCTGTCACTTGCAATGGGTCATCCAGTCCTATTTTAGACTGGGCAACTGCAGCGTTCTGAGCAATGACGCTTTCACAGATTTTACCTTTCTTAATTTGTATCTCCAAAGGTTCTCCTATTGAATACCAATAATTTCCCCATTGGATACAGGTAGCAGCCAAATAATCTCCTTCAGAGATAGGAATAATTGAATCTGTTTGTGTTTGTTGGGTCAGACTTTCTGAAACAAGATGTTTTTGTTCCTGGGTATTGGCCGGTAATAATAATTGGGTTTTCCCGAGGATTGTTACTATTTGAGGATCTTTTTCTTTGGTGAGCAGCATTACTCCTGCCATCCCATAAAATTCACTTTGGCTACTTGAATTGGAGAATGTCAATTCAAAATCTCCGTTCATTCCTTCATATAAGCCATGTAAGGATCGGATGGATACATTCAGATCTGTCTCTAAATTTAGTAATCCGGTAAATACATTGAGATTGCATTTACTGTCTTTTATCGTTAGAATATATTCTGTTCCACATCCTATCGTACTACGAACCCGGCTATATTGGCTTTCCCGTTCTTCTTTGGTTCCCAGATATAAGTTGTACGTGCCGTCTTTGATTTCTGCCGGGATTGTTATATTCTCAAGGTTTAACGTCTCATATCCATAATCAGTATTTACTTTGTCATCAAAAGTGTAGCTTTTGATCGGATGCTGTACGCCGTCTTTCCCTTCCACGATGATTCCCACTTCTCCTTTATAGAACGTCGAAGTCATGTTGTAGAAGTTGATTGCCGTCAGGTCAAAATTCTCATTCTGACTAAAAGATGATTTGCTTGCTTTTAGTTCTCCCAACGTGAAGTATGAAGTGTAGGGTGTGGATTGGGATTCTGGATGCATACCTGTCACCATACCTTGCTGGAATATAAAACCTCCTCCTAAGCTACTGCCTCCTCCGATTCCGGGAGAGCTTGGTTCCAGTGAGGCGATCTCAAAGTAACCGTTATTCATGCCGCCCCAACCCCAGTTGACATGAACCAGATTGTTTTTATCATAGCCGTCGAGTACAAATTCATGACCTACTTCTTTAGATGCTCCACAGTATAAGATAGGACGTTTTTCATTCAATTCCTTTTTGACCATCTCCATCCATTCCTGAGTGCTAAAATAATTGCGGGAAACATATCCCATGTTTTTACTGTAGCCGAAATAATTAATGAGAGCATCTGCCACGATGCTTGACATGGCTCCGGATCCGTCAGGAGAATAGTCCATTTCAACGGCTACTCCACAAGCATACATTAACTCTGCAACAGCTTTTCCTTGTGCATCGGTATACTTCCCTGCGGTGTATTGGGGAAGCATGTTTTTCCAGTCGAAGGTTGTCGCTCCAAAATTAAAAGAGCAATCATTTCCGGCTGGAGTTTTGTAAGAATGCGATCCTATTCCTTTTTGAGGATATTCAAAGTATTTCATAACCATGGCCATGGCTGTGGCGACACAACCTGTAACAGATCTTTTTCCTTCAACTTCCGGACATAGATTATAATAAGGTTCATCCTGATTCCAGTTGATGTCACCTAATAAAGGTTGTACATCCTCACTAAAAGTGTTTGATGACTTGAAATTAACAGGCTGAGGTAATTTCTGTTGATTATCGAGCTGGCTATAGTAATCCTGATAGGCGGTTAATAAAGCTTTTATATTAGACGGTATGTTCTCAACAACAAAGGCTCCTGTATTGGAATAAGCCAAGACGGGTTTCATCCGGTCATCGCCTGAAACAATGGCATAAGCCGAATTTCCCTGGTTGAATACATAAAATGCCGTTTGTCCAGAAGTACTTCGTAAAGATGAAGATTCGATTAAATCTTCAGACTGGGCGACCAGGTGAATTTCTCCTGCCGACCGCAGACTTCCTGACTGGTTGAAAAAACTACGAGCTACATTCCAAGCCTCTTCTTGCGTGAGTTGTTTAGCCCATGTTGGAGAAAAGCATAATAATGCTAAAAAAATAGTTGCAATCTTTCTCATAAGCAGATTGTTTTTAAGTTAATGAAAAAAGTTCGGCAAGATAAGAAAAATGGAAAATAGAAAAATGATTTATCCATAATTTAACTATGTATGTTCTGTAAATAATATAATGTGTTCAATAAGTGTATTTATGATATGTTTTGCAGATTTTGATTGTTCGAAAATAGATTTAATCGAGTGAAAGAAGAGATAATATAAAACATGAATTTATTAAAAATATAATTTTAAGAAAACGCATTATTTAAAATATTTATTTCTAACTTTGTATTTAGGATTAGAGCAAATATATTATGTCTTATATAATATATGTCATAAGCTCTGTGTCCTCTAAATAGGCAAATCCGGGAAACTAAGAGTAAGACATATTTTGATTTTGGCATTCTTTGATTTTAGTAAAGTTCGGAAATGAATGTTCTGTTATTTTATGGATTTATTTGTAAAGCAGAAATGATTGTCTGGATAGAACTTCTGATTAGGATGTATTAAATACAGAGGATGGGGATTAAAATAGTTTGAAAGATGGTTCACTATAAATCAATGTAAAAAATGGCAACTAAATTTTTATTGCAAGATAGTAGGTATAAAACTTCTACATTGAAAAAACACTTGATACAACATTTGATCATATCGGGGAATGCTTCCATCGCCGATATAGCCAAAGAATTGCAATTAAGCATTCCGACCGTGACAAAGTTTGTATCAGAATTAATGAACGATAACTATATTCTAGATTTAGGCAAACAGAACACACCGGGGGGAAGAAAGCCGAATATATATGGGCTTAATCCGAATGCGGGATATTTTGTGGGAGTTGATGTGCAGGTAAAAAAGGTATTGCTGGCTACTATTGACTTCTGTGGGAATATTATTGATGAAGGGCATGAAGAAAGATATAATCTGGAAGATACACCCGAAGCTTTTGATCACTTGTGTGAAATCGTGCAGGACTATATCCAGCATTTGGAAATAGACGCGAGCCAGGTTCTACAAGTTGGAATTAATTTGGGTGGACGGGTTAATCCGAAAACTGGTTTCTCTTATTCATTCTTCCATTTTGATGATAAGCCTTTGACAGAGAAAATAGAAAAGCGAATAGGCATACCTGTTAATTTGGAGAATGACTCGCGGGCGATGATGTATGGTGAGTTCTTGGCTGGTGTGGTTAAGAACGAAAAGAACATTTTGTTTATCAACATCAATTGGGGATTAGGCGCCGGAATCATTATTGATGGAAAGCCTTACTATGGGAAATCAGGTTTTTCCGGAGAAATCGGACATGTCTGTGCTCTTGATAACGAGATAATCTGTAACTGCGGGAAAAAAGGATGTCTGGAAACGGAAGCTTCTGGTTATGCCATTGAACGGATGCTGAATGAAAGGAAAGCTCAAGGTTGTACATCTATTCTGTGGGATATGATGGAAGAGCATGGAGAATTTCTTTTAAGCGACTTCGTAGAGGCTGTTTTGCGGGAAGATGTCCTGGCCATAGAAATTGTTGAGCACATTGGTTTCGTATTGGGTCGATGGGTAGCAGGTTTAATTAATTTGCTGAATCCTGAAATGGTAATTTTAGGAGGACCGCTTTCGGCGACACAAGACTATTTGCGCTTACCCGTACAAAGTGCGATTCGTAAATACTCGCTGAACTTAGTCAATCAGGATACGGAGCTGGTTGTTTCTAAATTAGGTATTCGTGGCGGATTGATTGGTGCTTGTATGCTGTCGCGCAGCCGTTTGTTAGGAATGATTTAACAACGATCTAAAATTATATACTATGAATTATGCCATTTTAGCTGAGAAGTACAAAAAGGAATTGCTCGAGCAAGTTGTTCCTTTCTGGTTGGAACATTCGCAGGACCACCAGTATGGAGGTTATTTTACTTGTCTGTTGAGAGACGGGAAAGTCTTTGATACGGATAAGTTCATCTGGTTGCAAGGACGAGAAGTCTGGCTCTTTTCTTTCTTATATAATAAGGTAGAGAAACGGCCGGAATGGTTGGAATGTGCCATTCAGGGCGGAGAGTTTCTGAAGAAATATGGTCATGACGGAAATTTTAACTGGTATTTTTCTTTAACGCAAGATGGCAAGCCTTTGGTGGCTCCTTATAACATTTTTTCTTATGGCTTTGCAGCCATGGCGTTCGGACAGCTGAGTCTGGCTACCGGAAATAAGGAATATGAAGAAATTGCCCGAAAAACCTATGCGCGTATTTTGGAGAAGATGGATAATCCGAAAGGGCAATGGAATAAACTGGTGCCGGGCAGTCGCGACTTGAAGAATTTTGCCTTGCCGATGATCATGTGTAATCTGTCGCTTGAGATAGAACATCTGCTGGACAAGGAAACGATGGACAAAACAATCGAATTATGTATCCATGAAGTAATGGATGTTTTCTATCGGCCGGAGTTGGGATTGGTTGTAGAGAATGTATTGACCAATAACCAGTTGTCTGATTCGTTCGAAGGTCGTCATCTGAATCCGGGTCATGCCATTGAAGCGATGTGGTTTATCATGGATTTAGGCGTTCGTCTGAACCGTCCGGAGTTGATAGAGAAGGCTACGGATATTTCGCTGAAGATGATTCGGAAAGGTTGGGATGAGAAATACGGAGGTATTTTCTATTTCATGGATCGTCTGGGTTATCCGCCTCAGCAGTTGGAGTGGGACCAGAAGCTTTGGTGGGTTCATATTGAATCGATGATTTGCATGGCGAAAGGATTCTTATTGACCGGCAATGAAGAATGTTGGCAATGGTTCGAACGTGTGCAGGATTATGCCTGGACGCATTTCAAGGATCCTGAATATCCGGAATGGTTTGGGTATCTGAACCGGCAGGGCGAAGTGCTTTTACCTTTGAAAGGCGGTAAGTGGAAAGGATGCTTCCATGTGCCGAGAGGCATGTATCAGTGTTGGCAAACATTACAGCAGTGTGCTGACAAGTATAAATAAATAGAGATAAAGGATGTGCAGATAACACATCCTTTTTTGTGGTATTAAGAAACAGAATAAGATGCAAACAATCAAGAATCTGACAGAAGGTCCTATTAGAAAGCAATTGTTTAATTTAGCATTACCCATTATGGGAACTTCCTTTATTCAGATGGCTTATAGCCTGACGGATATGGCGTGGGTAGGCCGGTTGGGAAGTGAGGCAGTAGCAGCTATTGGAGCCGTAGGTATTTTAACCTGGATGACTCAATCGATTTCGCTTATGAATAAAGTCGGGGCAGAAGTGACTGTCGGGCATTCCATTGGTGCACAGAATACGGAAGAGGCCAAGATGTTTGCGTCTCATAACCTGACTATCGGATTATTGGTCTCTCTTGTCTGGGGAACTTTGTTGTTTATCTTTGCGCATCCGGTGATCAGCCTCTACAAGTTGGAACCGGAAATTACCGATATGGCTGTCGAATACTTGCGTATTGTTGCTACCGGTTTCCCGTTTGTCTTTTTGGCTTCGGCATTTACCGGTATTCATAATGCGGCCGGACTAAGCAAAGTCCCTTTTTATATCAGTGGAAGTGGATTGCTGCTGAATATGATTCTCGATCCGCTATTCATCTTGGGCTTTGGTTGGGGAACGGCAGGAGCTGCTTATGCTACCTGGTTATCTGAATGTGCCGTTGTCTTGTTGTTTGTTTATCAGCTGAAGGTGCGTAACAGACTTTGGCCCGGATTCCATTTTTTCGTCCGGCTCAAATCTATTTACAGTCTGAAGATTGTCCGGATCGGTCTTCCGGTGGCTTTATTGAATGGCTTTTTTGCTATTATCAACTTGTTGATGGGACGAACGGCTTCTACGTATGGAGGGCATATCGGATTGATGGCCTTGACGGCCGGCGGACAGGTGGAAGCTATTGCGTGGAATACATCGCAGGGATTCAGTACGGCATTGAGTGCTTTTACGGCTCAGAACTATGCAGCCCGTCGGAGGGAACGTATTGATCAGGCCTATCGGACTACCTTGAAGATGACTTCGGTGTTCGGCCTTTTCTGTACGTTGCTCTTTGTGTTCTGGGGAGCAGAAGTCTTTTCTATCATTGTACCCGAACCGGCTGCTTATATAGCTGGAGGAGATTTCTTGCGTATTGATGGATATTCCATGATCTTTATGATGATCGAAATTACCATGCAGGGTTTGTTTTACGGAACGGGCCGTACGGTTCCTCCGGCTGTAATCAGCATTACATTCAATACTTTACGGGTTCCATTGGCCATGGGGTTAGGTGCTGCCGGATTAGGAGTATCAGGCGTTTGGTGGGCCATCAGTATCTCTAGTACCTTAAAAGGAATCGTCTCTTTTATCTGGTTTCGTATCCTGCAAAAACGAATTTGGTAAACTCTTGTTTATCAGCTAGTTTTTTTGAGATGAAAAATACGCCGGCTTTTTGTTGAAATACGCCGGGAATTGATCAAAAGCCGGCACATATTCATGAAAAGCCGGCTTATTGTAAAATAAAAGTAACGAGTATCGTTTACAATCCTCGTAGGATTCGTTTTTGATACTCGTTGCTTTTGTTTTATCAGCTGGTATATTTTTTTTCAAGATCAGAGATTTAGAAAATGATCTTTCATATTTTGTCTATATGATTGATTCTCTTTTAGATGATGTGATTCGTGAAGTATGTTCAGAAACATTATAAGAAAACTTGATCAGCACTCAATAATTCATATTTTTGCTAATGAAAACCATAAAAATTTACTATATGAAATGTTTTTACTATTTCCTATTTGCAATTCTATTCAATTTACCGCTATTTGCACAAGAATCATTAAATAGTGATTCGTTGATTTCTGATTTTTAGTATTTTACTCGTTTGCTTGAAACGACTCATCCCGATCCATATAGTGGATTTGGTGGAAAAGTTTTTTTTCATGAAAAGGCTTATAATATAAAAAATACATTAAAAAAACAATCATGTAATATACAGGAATTTTGGAATTTGAGTATGGCTTTTTTGTCTAATATTCAAGATAGCCATACATATCTTAATGATATCAATTCTCCAAAAGAGAATCAAAAATTTCTTCCTATAGAATTAAAGCCTATTACAGATAGGCTTGTTGTACAAGAATTACCTATTCAATATGAAAATCTACTTAGAAGTACACTCATTGGAATTAATGGTAAATGCTTCTCTGAATTATTATCATTAACAGCTCAACATTATGCTTGTGAAAATCTGTATGATCAGTATTATAAGTTGAGTAGGTTCATTCCTGATGCAGAATTCATAAAGCAATTGTTTCCAAATACGAAAGATTCTGTTTGTTTTAACTTGTTGACTGTAGATAAGAAGTCTGTTTCTCTAAAGTTACCTTTTATGAGTTTGTCAAAGGGAACGTTAGATATAGAATCAGCCACATTACCAGATTCAAATGTTTTTCCCAAAGAACAGCTGGCTTATGATTTTATAGATGACAAAGCTCAAATTATGTTTGTTAAAATCAATAGTATCAATGCTAAAGATAATTTTGAATTCATGTATCAGAATGGGTGGAATTTTTATTCTCAATTGTCTTATTATTATAAAGGTGTGCTACAAAAAGATATACCTAATGATACGATAAAAGCAATTCAGGGCCTTTCTTCATTTTCTGAAGTATTTTCAGAGTTATTGAATAAAATGAAAGAGAACCAGTCTTCTACTTTAATTATAGATTTGCGTGGAAATGGTGGCGGGTGGACTCCGATTACTCTTCCTACTTTATATCAACTTTTTGGTGATAAATATTTGGAGGCCGATTTACAAACAAAATATTACCGATTGATATCTCCTTTATACCTGCAAAAAATTAATATGAGTCTTGAAAACTTCAATAAACAGTATCTTATGAATTATAGATTAGGAGATTATACTTTTGACGGAGATACAGATTACATCAGTAAATCTATAATAGAGAAACGTAATTCTTTTATCTTTAATTGTATGAGTTCAGATAAGGAGGAACTAGAAAAAATGAATGGCGTTCCAATTTATACCCCCAAGAATATATTTGTCTTAATGAATGATGAGACATTCAGTGCAGCTTTCCATTATGCCTTCTTTTTATGGCGAATGGGAGCTACCATTGTTGGAATTCCTTGTCGGCAAGCACCAAATACGTATATGGAGCAGACTCCTTTTGAACTTCCTTATACTCGGTTAAAAGGTTCTATCTCAAATTCAATACAGATTTTTTTGCCCGGGAAGGATAAGCGAGCAAAAATATTTTATCCAGATGTTGTTCTTTCATATGAGGATTACAAAAAATATAATTTTGACAAACAATCAGAAATTATGTTCTTGTTGGATTATATAAAAGATTTACATTAAAATGTATCTTGAAAAAAAGTAATGATATATTCTTATATTTCGTACTTTTGCCAGCAAATATCTAATATAAAAGCCAAATGGAAAATAAATTCAAGCCTGAAACAATTTGCGTGCAGGCCGGGTGGAATCCCAAGAAGGGTGAACCGCGAGTTTTGCCGATTTACCAGAGTACAACATTCAAATATGAAACCAGCGAACAGATGGCTCGTTTGTTCGACTTGGAAGATAGTGGTTATTTCTATACGCGTTTACAGAATCCGACCAACGATGCAGTGGCTTCAAAGATTGCTGCTTTGGAAGGTGGTGTGGCTGCTATGCTGACTTCTTCAGGGCAGGCGGCTAATTTCTTTGCTTGCTTCAATATTTGTGAAGCGGGTGATCATATTGTCAGTGCAACCAGTATTTACGGTGGAACGTATAACCTGCTGGGCGTTACCTTGAAGAAAATGGGTATCGACTGTACATTCATCGACGAAGATGCCAGCGAAGAAGAGATCAGCAAGGCATTCCGTCCGAATACGAAACTGATGTTTGGTGAAACTATTTCCAATCCGGGCGTGAAGGTGCTCGATATTGAAAAGTTTGCCCGTATTGCTCATAAGCATGGTGTACCTCTTGTCGTTGATAATACATTCGCAACACCTATCAACTGCCGTCCGTTTGAATGGGGTGCTGATATCGTTACTCATTCTACGACGAAATATATGGATGGTCATGCGACCAATGTTGGTGGTGCTATTGTGGATAGTGGTAACTTCGACTGGGAAGCCCATGCCGACAAATTCCCCGGATTATGCCAGCCGGATGAATCGTATCACGGATTGACTTATACGAAGACATTTGGTAAAATGGCCTTCATTACGAAAGCAACCAGTCAGTTAATGCGCGACTTAGGCGCTATCCAGGCACCTCAGAACGCCTTCTTGCTGAATTTAGGACTGGAGACCTTGCATTTGCGTATGCCTCAGCATTGTAAGAATGCCCAGGCCGTTGCCGAATGGCTGGAAAAATGTGATAAGGTAGCGTGGGTGAACTATCCTGGCTTGAAGAGCAACAAGTATTATGAGCTGGCTCAGAAATACCTTCCGAATGGTTCGTGCGGTGTTTTATCTTTCGGTCTGAAAGGCGGACGGGATGTGGCTATCCGCTTTATGGATCATTTGAAACTGGCAGCAATTGTTACCCATGTGGCCGATGCTCGTACTTGTGTTTTACATCCGGCTAGTCATACGCATCGTCAGTTGTCGGATGAACAATTGAAAGAAGCCGGTATTGCTCCGGACCTGATCCGTTTCTCAGTGGGTATTGAAAATGTAGATGATATTATTGCTGATATCGAACAGGCTCTGAACGCTTAATCCTTATCAGAAACGATAAAGAGTGAAGGCACGGAATCGCTCTCAAAAGAGCAGGATTTCGTGCCTTTCATTTATTTACCATTCGTCGACTTGCTGTTCTTGGCGGAAACGGTCTAACTGTTGTTGCAGTCGGTCTTGTACATCCTTGTATTCAGCCTTCCCGTATAAGTTGTTCTGCTCATTCGGATCAGCTTGCAAATCATACAACTCATTACAGTTGATCGCTTCCCGGTGTTCATCTTTATCTCCGTAAAAATGAATGAGTTTATATTGTTTGTCGCGCACACCGTCGTGGCGGCGTACCATGTGAATGGCTGGATAATCATAGTAATGGTAGTATAAATATTCTCGCCAGTCGGCAGGAGTTTTTCCATCTAGCAACGGAACGAGCGATGTTCCTACCATATACTCTGGTTTTTCTATGCCGGCAATATCCAGATAGGTGGGAGCATAATCAATATTCTGTACGAGGTCTGTATTCTCGATACCTTTTGCCTTACCCGGATAGCTGATGATTAATGGTGTACGGAAAGACTCTTCGTACATGAAGCGTTTGTCAAACCAACCATGTTCTCCCATATAGAATCCCTGATCGGATGTATAGACAATCACGGTATTCTCCATCAGATTGTTCTTTTCCAGGTAATCTAATAGGCGTCCCACCTCATCATCGACCGTTTTGATACAGCGTAGATAATCTTTCAGATACTGCTGATATTTCCATTTGGCCAGATCTTTACCTTGAGGGTGCTTCTGTTTAAAGTCCTCATGTCTTGTTTTGTAGGCTGTTTCCCAGGCTTCCCGTTGTTGCGGATTCATCCGGTCCAACGAACTTTGCAAGCCTTTGTTATTCCATTCCTTATTATAAGGTGGTGTGTCTTTCAGTTCATTCAGTTTCAAGTCATAGACCAATGTCATGTGATCGGCAATACGCATTTCCTGTGTTCGGGCAGCATCACAACGGGTTGCATAATCGTCGTCGAAGGTTTCCGGTAAAGGAAATTCAATATCTTCATACAGATGAAGGTATTTTTCTTCCGGCATCCAGTTTCGGTGTGGTGCCTTTTGATGTACCAGTAGGCAGAATGGTTTGTTCGGATCTCGTTTCTCCAGGAATTCCAGTGCATAATCAGTTGTCAGCTTCGTTGCATATCCTTCGCGCTTGACATATTCTCCATTTGTTTCCTTACTTTTGAATTCCGGATTGTAATATTCACCCTGATCCCATAAAACCTGATAATAGTCAAAACCCTTGGGTTCGCATTGCATGTGCCACTTTCCGACGACGGCAGTCTGGTAGCCATGTTGTTGTAATATTTCAGAGAAGAATACTTTGGTGGTATCAATGCCTTTTCCTAACTGTCGCTGTCCGTTCTGGTGACTGTACAATCCAGTCATCAGACAAGCCCGGCTGGGTGTTGACAACGAGTTTTCTACAAAAGCTTGTCGGAACAAAACGCCCCGGGCTGCTAAACGGTCGATATTTGGTGTAGGTGCTAATTTCCCTAACGCATGCCCATACGCACTGATGGTTTGGAAGGAATGGTCGTCTGTCATGATATGAATAATATTCAGCGGCTTAGGTTCTGTCGCCTTTTCTTTTGTCCCGCCGCAAGCTGACAGCAGCAGAACTGGAGCCATCAGGCTCATGGATTGGAACAAATTCTTTTTCATAAGCAATATAAGTGAATAACAAAAGTAAACAATCATCCGAACAATCATTGCACAGGTCTTAATATGGCAACACTAATTAACGTCCAAATCATAGAATCTCTTCTGGTTTTCTGTAAGTTTGTAACATCTGTAATGAATAAATCATTGTATCATGGAAAAGAGAGTTGATAGAATATGTAGTTTCCTGATGGCATGTTTACTCCTGATTCATATCAGTTGTACTGAAAACAGTCGGGTAGAAGATCTTCGGAAAGAGTTGCCTGAGAATATTCAAAGTAGCTTGCAAGAACTTTATCCGGATGAGATTCCTCAGTCGACTGAGCAGATTATTGATCCGAGTACAGATGAGGTCTGTTATTATGTAAGTTTTTCTGATGGGACCTATTTTGTATTTAATGCCGCAGGTGAGTGGACAAGTATCCATTTCAATTCGAAAGAACTTCCGTCTTCTATCCGGACTACCTATGAAGATGCTATCCGGCAGATTGAGACTGAAACGACATCTCCTATCCAGGCTCTCGATAAGACATTATATGGTATTGCTTTTGGGTTGGAAGACCAAAGATGGCTGGCTTACAGTACGGAGGATAAGAAATTATTGGGTAAGGAAATGGAACATAACACAGGCCTGCAGCCCAACCAATATTTGCCGGATCAGGTGTATGTTTTTGCGAGCTTTTCTTTTGATGCGAAAATCGAACATGTCATTGTCCCGCTGGATGAAAGCCAGTCCGACTTTCGTTATTCTTTGTGGTTAAGCAATCATATTGTTGTCGACTTCGACCAGAACAATGATTGGTTGGAGGTTCGCCATGCGGAGAAGGCGTACTTGCCGGATAGCTTTTATTCGTCGTTGCCTGGAGATGTGGTAGAACAATTAGCAGAAGCCTGTCCGGAAAAGAATATTTATCTGGTCCGGCAGATGAAGTCTGAACAGACAATTCAATATGATTTTGAAACAGACGATCAACAAATATGGGGCTTCTCTATTCCGAATCCGGATTATACGTCTCCAACTATACTCCCAGATAAAGAGGTCCGGGCTTTTATAAATAGATATTTTGGAGGATCTTTGTCTAATTCTATGGTCTTGCCTTTAGATAGTAAAGATCGGGTTGTGGTTTCTCTGTCGAATGGCTTCGACTTTACGGTCAATATGCAAGGCGAATGGATGAATATCGATAACCATAATTTCGGGTGGTCTGCGCTGAAAGAAGAACTTATATCTTCGGAAATCCTGAAGGCTGTAGAAGAAAAATATCAGACTACCATCACTTCGATCAGTCGTCCGCTCGACCAACCGCAAGTCCAATATATTCTGGCTGATGAGGGCGATCAAGTCTATTATGTGTACTCGGCAACAGAATTTGTAGCACAGGATTCACCACGTACTCCTTATGAAAAAGCCTATCGCTATATTCGTTATCATTATCCTACAAAGATTTCCTTCTGGCTTTCATATGAGCAGGGGAAATACCGGGCATTGTTGGATGACGGAACTTCATTACTCTTTGATGGGAAAGGCGAGCTGATCAAATGAAATTTTAGTTTATAAAGAAATTACCAGCTATTTTCCGTAATTTTGCAAACTATTAGTTCAGGAGATTGTTTTATAGATATGATTGATCATACAGTTTTTGAAAATAAGAAAGCAGCTTACTATACATTAGGCTGCAAATTGAATTTTGCCGAGACATCTACGATCGGGAAGGCCTTGTCTGAACAGGGCATTCGAAAAGTCCGCCCAGGAGAGAAGGCTGATATCTGCGTTATCAATACATGCTCCGTAACAGAACTGGCCGATAAGAAGTGTCGTCAGGCTATCCGTCGTATCAGTAAGCAACATCCAGGTGCTTTTATTGTGGTAACAGGCTGTTATGCCCAGTTGAAACCTGAAGAAGTAGCCCATATAGATGGGGTTGATTTGGTTTTGGGAGCAGAACAGAAGCTGGATATTTTGCATTATTTGGATAATTTGCATAAAACGGAGGCGGATGGAATAATTCATACTTCAGCCTCAAAAGATATTCGTACTTTTACTCCATCCTGTTCTGCCGATGATCGGACCCGGCATTTCCTGAAAGTACAAGATGGATGTGATTATTTCTGTAGTTACTGTACGATACCTTTTGCCCGTGGCCGCAGTCGCAATGGCTCAATAGAAAGTCTGGTAAAACAGGCGGAAGATGTTGCTGCCCAAGGAGGAAAAGAGATTGTTCTGACAGGAGTAAATATTGGAGACTTCGGAAAGACAACGGGTGAGACTTTCATCGATCTGATCCGAGCCCTGGATGAGGTAGAAGGCATTGAGCGGTATCGTATTTCCTCGATTGAGCCGAATCTGATTACGGATGAGGCAATTGATTTTGTGGCAGGCAGCAAACGGTTTGCCCCGCATTTTCATATTCCGTTACAAAGTGGAAGTGATGATGTGCTGAAACTGATGCGCCGTCGGTATGATACAGCTTTGTTCCGTCATAAAATCGAGAAGATCAAGTCTATTCTTCCGGATGCTTTTATCGGAGTAGATGTAATCGTCGGCACACGTGGGGAAACGGATGCCTACTTTGAAGATGCCCGTCGTTTTATCGAAAGTCTGGATGTTACGCAATTACATGTATTCAGTTATTCCGAACGTCCGGGAACACAAGCCCTGAAGATTGACTATGTAGTGGATCCGAAGGTAAAACATGCCCGCAGTCAAGTATTGCTGGAACTGTCAGAGAAAAAACTTCAGGCATTTTATGAAGCTCATATAGGCCGGGAAGCTAAAGTCTTATTCGAGCATACGAAGAAAGACGGCATGATGCACGGATTTACGGAAAACTACATCAAGGTTGAAACACCTTATGATACTTCATTAATAAATGAAACGAGACGGATTCGTTTGGGTAATTGGAATTCAGATAAATCGGCTTTGCAAGTTGAGTCATTTATCGGATAAATACAGGAGATGCAAAATTCTCCTTTGAGGAGGAAAGTCCTGCAAAGGAGGAACGCCCGAGCGAACAGTAGGAGATGTCAATGACGAACGGATGTAAACATACTTTATGTGGACGCGTATACAATATATATTAATTTACGGATGGATTAAAATACATGCGCTGCTACCTATGCGGCTTTTGTATGTATTATCAGATATTCTCTATTTGATTATTTATTGGGTAATCAGATACCGTGTTCCTGTTGTACGCAAGAATTTAAAGTCTTCTTTCCCCGATAAAAGCGAAGAAGAACTTAAACAGCTGGAAAAGGCTTTCTACCATCATTTTGCTGATTATATTGTGGAAACACTTAAGTTGGCTCATATCTCTCTTCAGGAATTGCAGGAAAGAGCTTATGTCCAGAATCCTGAACTCATTGATAAGTTGATGGATAATGGACATCCTTGTTGTTTGTTCCTGATGGGACATTATGGTAATTGGGAGTGGTATTCGGGCTCAAACTCTCGGTTTAAAGATGCCCGTTTATATCAGATTTATCGCCCATTAAATAATAAGGCGGTTGATAAGATATTTATACATTTACGGACGAAGTTCGGCTCGTTGGGTATTCCTAAGAATGATACAGGCCGTGAAGTGGTACGGCTTGTAAGAAATAAAGTCAGATCGGGAGTTGTATTCTTGGCAGACCAAACACCAAGTCCAAGTAATTTACATTACTGGACAAATTTCCTGAATCAGGATACTTCTGTCTTGACTGGAGCAGAACGGCTAGCCCGGAAGTTAAATACACCTGTGGTCTTTCTGGATGTCCAGATGGTAAAGCGTGGCTATTATACTCTCGAAATCCAATTAATTACTGAGAATCCAAAAGAGACTCCTGAAAATTGGATAACAGAAGAATATGCTCGGCGTTTGGAAAAAAGTATTCTGCGTAAACCGGAAGGATGGCTTTGGACGCATAAGCGGTGGAAATATAAACGAAGTGACGCTGTGATACATCATGGAAATAACTAAGAGTAAGAAAATAGCAATTGTCATATTGAATTGGAACGGCTCTGCATTGATGGAACGATATCTTCCTTCTGTCGTCCGTTATTCGCCAGCAGAGTGGGCTGATGTAATTGTCGCTGACAATGGTTCGACGGATGATTCGCTACAAATGCTGGCAGATAAATTCCCTTCGGTGCAGATTATCCGGATGGATAAGAATTATGGATTTGCAGAAGGTTATAATCAGGCCTTAAAGCATATAACGCATCCTTATTGTGTCTTGCTGAACAGTGATGTAGAAGTAACACCTCATTGGCTGGAAGCTCCTTGCCGGTTATTGGATACACAAGCGGATGTGGTAGCTGTTCAGCCGAAGATTAAAGCAGATTTGCAGCGCTCTCTTTTTGAATATGCCGGCGCTTCGGGCGGTTTTATGGATAAATATGGTTATCCGTTCTGTCGGGGTCGTCTGCTGCATGTTGTTGAAGAAGACAAAGGGCAATATGATTCTCCAATTGATGTACTTTGGGCAACGGGAGCCTGTTTATTTATCCGTACAGATATCTATAAGGCTGTTGGCGGATTAGATGGTGATTTCTTTGCGCATCAGGAAGAGATTGATTTGTGCTGGCGTCTTCGCTCTCGTGGATACCGGTTGGTTTGTACGCCTCAGTCGGTAGTTTATCATAAAGGTGGCGGTACTTTAAATGCCGAGAGTCCGCGGAAGACTTCCCTGAATTTCCGGAATAATCTGCTGATGCTGTATAAGAATCTGCCGGAAAAAGATTTGAAGCCGGTGATGCGCTTACGTTTCTGGTTGGATTATCTGGCGGCTCTCAAGTTCTTCTTGACGGGGCATGCTGCGAATACCCGGGCAGTTTATCAGGCGCGGCGAGAATTTTATCAGTTACTCCCGAAGTTTAAGCCTAAACGTCTGGAAAATCAGCAAAAGACCATTCTATCAGAAATACCGGAATTGAAATCATACAGTTTGTTGTGGCAGTTTTATGTGAGAGGACGAAAACATTATTCGGACTTACCGCAATAAGATTCTGGATTTTACGTTATAAGTAAGATATTTACCGAGATGTCCAAAGCAATGAATCAACATACATCCTACATATTAATTGGTTTGCTGGGTATTTTTCTGTCATCGGTGTTCTTCTCCTGCAAAACTGCTAAATTAAGTGATGCAGAAGAAAAGCAACGTATCGGAGAATACTATGAAGCAGCAGCTATTTACCGTAAAGTTTATACGAAAACTTCACCTAAGAAACGCGACCTACGTGGATACATCGCTTTCCGTATGGCTGAATGTAATCGGTTGATCAATAGTACGGACAAAGCCATCAGCGGATATATGAATGCCTTGAGGTATGAATATCCGGATTCTATCTTGAATCTGCGTTTAGGTCAGATGCTTCAGCGGAAGGGCCGTTATACGGAGGCCATTAAACAATATGATGCTTATTTAATGTATAATCCCGAAAGCCAGTTGGCGTTTAATGGGATAGAAGGTTGCCAGCTGGCTCCTGAATGGAAGAAGAATCCAACCCGGTATGAAGTTCGCCGTATGGAGAAATTTAATTCACGTCGGGGCGAATTTTCTCCTATGCTAACCGGTGAGAAATATGATCAATTGTATTTTGCTTCTTCCCGGACAAAAGATAAAGAAGCCAAGGTGAGTGCAATTACCGGCCAGTATAATAACAACTTCTATTTGGTGAAACAAGATGAAAATGGAAATTGGCTGAATCCGGAAGAGCTGGAAGATGAAGTAAACACGGAGTTTGATGAAGGAACGCCTTCGTTTTCTGCGGATGGAAATACGATGTATTATACGTATTGTTCGCAGGATGAAACAGGCGACCGGACTTCTGAAATATATGTTTCTACCCGTAGTAGTGCCAAATGGGGAAAAGGTTCACGGACGACGATTGTAAAAGATTCGGTAACGGCTTTAGGGCATCCGGCTATTTCTCCGGATGGAAAATATCTTTACTTCACGTCGGATGTAGTGGGCGGCTTTGGAGGAAAAGATTTATATCGGGCTTGTGTCGCGGGAAGTGATTTTGGTCCTATGGAAAACTTAGGTCCGGAGATTAATACAACAGGCGATGAGATGTTTCCTTATGTACGTGATTCCGTAACTATATATTTTGCATCCAACGGTCATCCTGGAGCTGGCGGTTTGGATTTGTTTAAGGCAACTCAAGATAGTACAGGTCATTGGAAAGTAGAGAACTTAGGTTTCCCTATCAATTCTTCAAGTGATGATTTCGGTATTACGTTTGAGGGGAATAAAGAGAAAGGCTTTTTCAGTTCGAACCGGAACGATGCTCGTGGGTTTGATCATATTTATTCGTTTGAGAAACCAACTATAACAGTTCGGATTGAAGGAATCGTTAATGATGTGGACGAATATCCAATTGAAGATGCAACGGTTCGGATTGTGGGCAAAGACGGACTGAATGCCAAGGTGCAGACTAAAAAGGATGGAACTTATGAAGTGGAACTGGAACGGGATATTAAATATGTCATGATGGCCAGTGCCCGTGGTTTCCTGAATCAGAACTATGAACTGCACACCAGTCCGGAAGAAAAGAGTGAAACGTATATTGTTGATTTCTTCCTTTCACCGATTAGCAAACCTGTTGTTATTGAGAATATCTTCTATGACTTTGATAAAGCGACTTTGCGTCCAGAATCGAAAAAGGCTTTGGATGAAATGATCAAGATGCTGAATGATAATCCGAATGTGACGATTGAATTAGGAGCACATACTGACCGGAAAGGTACAGACAAGTATAATGAAAAGCTGGCCCAGCGGCGTGCTCGGTCGGTTGTCGATTATCTGATTGCCGGAGGAATCGCTCCTGATCGGCTGGAAGCTAAAGGATATGGAGAGAGTGTTCCGAAAACGATCAATAAGAAGATGGCCAAACAGTTTGATTTCTTAAAGGAAGGAGACGTTTTGACGGAAGACTTTATCTTGAAACTGACTCCCGAACAGCAGGAGATTGCGGATCAGATCAATCGTCGTACAGAGTTTAAGGTTTTAAGGACGAATTACAACTTGTTCTAATTGGCTTGACTGGAAAAAAGTGGGGAGAATCGTTCGGTTTCTCCAATAAAACCACTACCTTTGTCAATTGTGTTGAGGCTTGTATGTGAAGTGGCAAGCCTGTCACGCATACAATTGAAATATTAACGGCCTATATAAATAAAAGCAATGAAAGTAGATGTTTTATTAGGATTGCAATGGGGTGACGAAGGCAAAGGTAAAGTAGTCGACGTTCTTACTCCGAAATACGATGTGGTCGCTCGTTTTCAGGGCGGACCGAATGCTGGACATACATTAGAGTTCAAAGGTGAAAAATATGTGCTGCGTTCTATTCCTTCCGGAATTTTCCAGGGTGGAAAAATCAACGTGATTGGTAATGGCGTTGTACTGGATCCGGTATTGTTTAAGGAAGAGGCAGAAGCTTTGGCTGCCAGTGGACATGATATTACGAAGCAATTGTATATCTCTAAGAAGGCTCATTTGATCCTGCCGACTCATCGTATCCTGGATGCGGCTTACGAAGCAGCAAAAGGCGCAGGCAAGATTGGTACTACCGGAAAAGGTATTGGTCCGACTTACACAGATAAAATCAGTCGTAATGGTGTGCGTGTAGGCGATTTGTTGCGCGATTTCAATTCTATTTATAGTGCCGCTAAAGCCAGACACGAAGCTATTCTGAAATCATTGAATTATGATTATGATATTACGGAACTGGAAGCAAAGTGGTTTGATGCTTTGAATTACTTGAAACAGTTCAAGCTGATTGATAGTGAACATTTCATCAATAATTTATTGAAGAGCGGCAAGAATGTATTGGCTGAAGGCGCTCAGGGAACTATGCTGGATGTCGATTTCGGTTCTTATCCATTTGTTACTTCTTCGAATACGATTTGTGCAGGTTGCTGTACAGGCTTGGGTGTTGCTCCTCGCAATATCGGTGAAGTATATGGTATCTTCAAAGCCTATTGTACACGTGTCGGAAGCGGTCCGTTCCCAACAGAACTGTTCGATGAAGCAGGTGACAAGATCGGTCAGATTGGACATGAATTTGGTGCAGTAACCGGACGTAAACGTCGTTGTGGATGGATTGACCTGGTTGCTCTGAAATATGCAGTAACTATCAATGGCGTCAGTCAGTTGATCATGATGAAGGGCGATGTGCTTGATTCTTTCGAGACGATTAAAGCCTGCGTTGCTTATAAGATTAATGGGGAAGAAGTAACAGAATTCCCTTATTCAATCGATGGTGATGTAGAACCGGTTTATGTTGAATTACCGGGCTGGCAGACGGATCTGACAAAGATGAAGAGCGAAGATGAATTCCCTGAAGAATTCAATGCGTATTTATCATTCTTGGAAGAAGAATTAGGTGTGCCCATCAAGATCGTTTCAGTAGGTCCGGATCGTGAGCAGACAATTGTCCGTTATACCGAAGAATAAAGAAAAGACAAATTGACCGATAGACAGGCAGATAGCTTTTTCTATCCGGTAAAGATATTGTCAGGAATGGCAGAAGATGTGTTCGATATGGCACATCTTTCTGCCATTTCTTTGTTTGGTAAGGATTTTGTTCTATATTTGAGGACTGAATTATTTTATTTATAGTAATTTACAATTATGTATTGGATTATTTTTATAGGATTCGCCCTATTGAGCTGGTTAGTTTCATCTAACCTGAAGCGAAAATTCGAGAAGTATTCTCAAGTACCCTTACCCAATGGAATGACAGGACGCGACGTTGCCGAACAAATGCTTCACGACAACGGTATTTATGATGTTCAAATCACTTGCACTCCAGGTATGTTGACTGACCACTACAACCCGATGAACAAAACAGTCAATCTGAGTGAAGGCGTTTATTATAGTAATAGCGTAGCTGCTGCCGCTGTTGCCGCACATGAATGCGGTCATGCCGTTCAGCATGCCAAGGCTTATGCGCCGTTAAAGATGCGTTCAGCGTTAGTTCCGATTGTGAGCTTTGCTTCTAATATTGTTTCTTGGGTATTATTAGGCGGCATGTTGTTATTGCATACTTTTCCGCAGCTGATGTTGTTTGGTATTATTCTTTTTGCCACAACCACATTGTTCAGCTTTATCACACTGCCTGTTGAAATCAATGCGAGCCAACGTGCTTTGGTTTGGTTGAATAGAGCAGGAATTACGAATGTTTATACACATGATAAAGCCGAAGATGCCCTGAAGTCGGCTGCCTATACATATGTTGTAGCAGCTTTAGGTTCGCTGGCTTCTCTGATGTATTATATTCTGATTTTCTTAGGTGGAAGTCGTGATGAATAATGAAATAATGGATAAAACAAAAAGAACCGGATGCTTTTGCACCCGGTTCTTTTTGTTTGTATAGTTGTTTGTTATTAGATCGTATACAGAGAGCTGATAGATTCGCCACTGCAAACACGGCGGATAGCTTCAGCAAACATATCTGCGATAGACAGAATCTTAACCTTTTCGCATTTCTTGGCGTAAGGAATAGAATCGGTAAAGATCATTTCTGTCAGAGCTGACTGATCAACGCGAGTAGAAGCCGGATCAGACATCACTGCATGACTGGCGATTGCACGAACAGACTTAGCACCGTTTTCCATCATCAGGTTGGCTGCTTTTGTGATAGTACCGGCTGTATCAACCATATCGTCTACCAACAGGACATCCAATCCCTTTACATCACCGATGATGCGCATTTCAGCTACTTCATTGGCACGCAGACGAGATTTATGACAGATTACCATCGGCAGTCCTAAATATTTAGAATAGCTGCTGGCACGTTTTGTTCCACCTACGTCGGGAGTTGCGATACATAAGTTGTCTAACGGCAGTTCGTTTTTGATATAATCCAGGAATACGCTTGATGCATACAAGTGGTCAACCGGCACATTGAAGAAACCCTGAATCTGATCTGCATGCAAGTCCATTGTGATCAGACGGTTGATACCGGCAGCACTCAGCATGTCTGCGATTAATTTTGCACCGATAGCCACACGTGGTTTATCCTTTCTGTCTTGACGTGCCCAACCGAAGTAAGGGATAACTGCAATGATTGAATGAGCAGAAGCACGTTTGGCAGCGTCGATCATCAGGAGTAATTCCATCAGGTTGTCGGCATTGGGAAACGTTGATTGTACCAAAAATACATCACGGCCACGGATAGATTCTTCATACGAAACAGAGAATTCTCCATCTGCGAAGTGTTGAATATTCATTTGTCCTAGAGGACAACCTAAACTGTTGCAGATTTTTTCTGCCAAGTAACGGGAATTTGTACCCGAAAATACTAAGAAAGGAGTTTGTGCACTCATTATTCCGAATATTTATCTTTAGTAAAATAGATTATTTGATCTGCAAAATTACAAAACAATTACAAAAGGACAACTATCAAATCCGAATAATCTCTATTTCTAGTAAGTAAACTTCAGTACTTTACCCGAACAAGCCGGCAGTTTGACTTTGAAAGGCCAGGCGGTAGTCAGCGTACTGATGGTTTCTGTTCCCGTGAGTAAATCTTTCAGCATGGCTGCTTCGTTGTCTTTTATGCCTAATGTTTTGAAAGCATCTTCCGGGATGTTAACCCATACATTTTGTTCGAAATGCGTGAAGTTGGCAACGACCAGAATGACCTCATTCTTATGTTTACGCAAGAAGGCATATTGATTTCGATTGTTGAAGAAACGGTTCTTTTCGTTGGTGTACATCAAGTCGAAGAATGCTCCTTGGTTGATTGCAGGTTCATTTTTGGCAATATTCAAAATAGTGGCATATTGCTGGCGTAGTTGTTTTTGTTTTTCCGTCAGCTTACCGCCATCGTATTTCCCTCCGTTTTTCCAGTTGCGTAATGTAGATACACTCCAGTAATCGAAGATGGTCGTTCTGCCGTCAAGTCCGCTGAAACCTTCTTCGTCCATGCCTCTTTCTCCTAACTCCTGACCGGCATAGATCATCATCGGATTGGTATTCATGAGGGCAGAGACGATCAATCCGGAAATGCCGGCTAAAGGTTCTTTGGCAAAGAAATCGGAGGCTAAACGCTGTTCGTCATGATTTTCCAGGAAGTTCAACATATGGGCTTGGATTCCTTCGAGCGACTGCCAACAGGCTGGAATGTTGCTGGCTGGAGCTTGCCCGCAAATGACGGCCCGTAAAGTATCATATAAGCCGACTTTATCATAAAGATAATCGAAATGTCCGTTGAAAATGTAGTTCCTGTATTCTGCCGGGTTGTATACTTCGGCAATGAAGATAACCGGATAATCTTTCTTGACAAGCGGAATCGCCCATTCCCAAAATTCAACCGGGACCATTTCTGCCATATCGCATCGGAAACCGTCAATCTTTTTGCTTGCCCAGAAGCGGAGGATGTCCAGCATTTTATTCCACGTGTTGGGGATCGGATCGAAATGCTTGCTTCTGCCGTTTAGGTAATCGACTCCATAATTCAATTTGACGGTTTCGTACCAGTCGTTGCAGTTGGGAAAGGCATCAAAACGGTCGTTCCCTGTTGCTTTGGCAGGAAACTCACTATATTCCAAGCCATCATCATCGTCTGTAAACGGTAACGTTAACGGTTGTCCCGGAATATAATAGAAGTTGTTGTTCGGATCGAACGCTTTCGAGGTATTGTCGTTCTGTCCGAGTTCTTCGATAAAGTTGTATTGGGCATCCGAATGATATTGCCGGGCTACGTGATTCGGTACAAAATCAATGATGACTTTCATTCCGGCTTCGTGTGTGCGAGCAACCAAAGCCTCGAATTCTTCCATCCGATCTTCTACGTGGTCGGCTAGATCCGGATCAATATCATAGTAGTCTTTAATGGCATACGGCGAACCGGCTTTCCCCTTTACGACAGCCGTATGATCTTTTTGTATGTGATAAGCCGTATAATCAGTTTGGGTAGCGTGTTCGATGACTCCGGTATACCAGATATGCGTAGTTCCTAATTCCTTGATTTTACTTAATGCCAGTGGTGTGAAATCCGAGAATTTACCTGTTCCGTTTTCTGCCAGGCTTCCGTTTCGGACTAGTTTTGTGTTTGTATTTCCAAACCACCGGGGAAACACTTGGTAGATGATCATCTTTTCTGTTTTTCTTGATTCCATATTTGTTGAATTTTTATTTACGATTTATGGCAGTAAGCTATTCGGATGTGAGTTTATCGCTTTGATCAGGTTCTCGTGTTTCTTTTCCTGAATAACCTTTTGGAAAGCTTTGACTGCCGCTTCGTAGCCAATTTCAGAAATCAGGTTAATATTTTCCAGATCAAACGTCTTGTAAAGACCCACTTCTTTAGCTTCTATTAATATGTCACATAATTCTCTGTCTTCAATGGCATTTGCTTTGAACACATAATGATAGGTGCGTTCGGCAATATGCAAAAGGGTCTGTTTGTATCGCTGAGGAATCAATGGACTTACATTTACACCGATAACGTATTCGCATTCGTCGCGTATGGTCGAAACCGGAAAGTTCCGGAAGAGACCGCCGTCAACATAATGCACGCCGTTGATAAGAACCGGACTAAACACGATGGGCATGCAACAAGAAGCGGTTACTGCTTCGACAATAGGACCCGAACGAAATTCATGGCTGCATCCGCGATCCAGGTCGGTGGCTACAATAACTGTCGGAATTGGCAAATCCTCGATTCGCTTGCTCCGCAGGTGCCGTTTTAGGAATTCCTGAAAACGGTCGTAATTGAATAAACCGGACTTGGGAATCTGTAATTGTGCAAATTCGGAGAATTCTCTTCCGATAAACATGTTTTTGATTTCATCGGCCGAATATCCGTCGGCGAATAATACGCCCATCAGCGAGCCTGCACTTGTTCCTGAAATAATGTCGGGTTTTAATCCACTTTCTTCTAGTAGTTTGAAAACGCCCAGATGTGCAAATCCTTTGGCGCCGCCTCCGCTGAGTGCTAAACCAATCTTATAGGGTTTCGGTGTTGCTTCCATGCTTACTCCTCAATTTTTGAATCTCAACTTAAACCGGGGTCAAATATGAGACTTTTTTTACAATATCAAAAGGATTTACCCTTTTTTCTTTTGTTTTTCTCGACGGAAACTGCAGAGACAGGGACTGAACTGGTCTGGGATAGTAGAAAAACACCCTATACAAAGGTTGGATTCCTGGATTATAAAAGAGTGGGGCTAATCGTAAATTCTTTAGTTCACGGCGTGAACTAAGTAATCCACGGCGTGAACTAAGTAATCCACGACGTGAACTAAGTAATCCACGGCGTGAACTAAAGTTTTGTTCGTGATGTCTGGAAGTTTGTTCAGGCTGATCTGTAACAAAAGAAAGACAGTTGAAAACATTTGTGTGCCGTCTTCCTGACTTTCTACTTTTATCTATATTAAAATTCCAATTTCTTTCTCTAATTTTGCAGCCGAAATCATTCTAAATGGTACAATATGTCTATATTCCGCTTTAATGCAGTAGAAAAAGCTTCCAATCGGAAAGCCGTGGAAGCTAGTACTCCCGATCAGAAAGTATCGGAATATTTTGGAGAGAACGTATTCAACCGGAAGACGATGCAAAAGTATCTCTCCAAAGAAACCTTTAAAGCTTTAACACAATCTATCGATAGTGGTACACCGATTGACCGCGAAATAGCCAATCACGTTGCAGCCGGCATGAAGATGTGGGCGCTGGAAAAGGGTGTGACGCATTATACACACTGGTTCCAACCTTTGACAGACGGTACAGCCGAAAAGCATGATGCGTTTGTCGAGCACGATGGAAATGGTGGTATGATAGAAGAATTCAGCGGAAAGCTGCTGGTTCAGCAAGAACCGGATGCTTCGAGTTTCCCGAACGGCGGATTGCGTAATACGTTTGAAGCCCGTGGTTATTCAGCTTGGGATCCGTCTTCTCCTGCTTTTATAGTGGATGATACGTTGTGTATTCCAACGGTATTTATTGCTTATACCGGTGAAGCGCTCGATTATAAAACGCCGTTAATTCGTTCTATTGAAGCGCTGAATAAGGCAGCGACAGATGTTTGCCGTTATTTCAGTGATGATGTCAATAAGGTGATTGCTTATTTGGGCTGGGAACAGGAATATTTCTTGATTGATGAGGATTTGTATTCGGCTCGTCCGGACTTGTCTCTGACAGAAAGAACGTTGCTGGGACATGAAAGTGCCAAAAACCAGCAATTGGACGACCATTACTTTGGTGCCATTCCTTCGCGTGTGCAGGAATTTATGAAAGACCTGGAAGTGGAATGCTATAAATTAGGTATTCCGGTCAAAACACGCCATAACGAGGTGGCTCCGAACCAATTTGAATTTGCTCCGATTTACGAGGAATGTAATCTGGCCAACGACCACAACCAGTTGCTGATGTCGGTGATGAAGCGAGTAGCCCGTCGTCATAACTTCCGGGTACTGTTGCACGAAAAGCCTTTCAAGGGTGTGAACGGTTCGGGTAAGCACTGTAACTGGTCGATGGGAACGAACACAGGAATCAATTTGTTCTCTCCGGGAAAGGACCGCGAAGACAACCTGCGTTTCATTACCTTTATTGTCAATACAATTACAGCTGTATATAAATACAATGCGTTATTGAAGGCAACGATTGCCTCGGCTACCAATGCTCACCGTCTGGGAGCCAACGAAGCGCCTCCAGCTATTATCTCTACTTTTCTGGGTTCTCAGATCTCGGAAATTCTGGATCGCTTTGAAAACAGTTCGATTGAAGACGCAATCGAAGTAGATGATAAGAAACGTCTGCATCTGGGCTTCGGACAGATTCCGGAATTGTTGCTCGATAATACCGACCGCAACCGTACTTCTCCGTTTGCCTTTACCGGAAACCGTTTTGAATTCCGTGCCTTGGGTTCGTCGGCCAACTGCGGATCGGCTATGTTGGCCCTGAATTCGGCCGTAGCTTATCAGCTTCGTCAGTTTAAGACCGATGTAGATTCGTTGCGTGCTCAGGGAAAGAGCAAGGAAGCAGCTATCTTCGAGGTACTGAAAAACTATATCAAGGAATCGAAACCGATTCGCTTTGACGGAAACGGATACAGCGATGCCTGGAAAGAAGAAGCCTTGCGCCGTGGGCTGGACTGCGAGAACAGCGTTCCGTTGCAGTATGATGCTTATCTGAAACCCGATGTAATCAAGATGTTTGGCGAGACAGGCGTGTTGAGCCAGAAAGAACTGGAAGCCCGCAATGAAGTGAAATGGGAAATCTACATCAAGAAGGTACAGATCGAAGCACGTGTACTGGGCGATTTGTCGTTGAATCATATCATTCCGGTTGTTATCCGTTATCAGACAATTCTGTTGGAAAACGTCACTCGTTTGAAGGATGTCTTCTCGGAAGAAGAATATGAAACCCTTTCTGCAGAACCTCGTCGTCTGATCCGTAAGATCTCAGCCCATATTGCAGCTGTCACAACGAAGGTGGATGAAATGGTTGAGGCCCGCAAGAAAGCCAACCGGATTACCGATATGCGCGAAAAGGCAATTACTTACCATGATACGGTAGCTCCTTATCTGGATGAGATACGTGATCATATAGATGATCTGGAACTGATGGTCGATAACCAGAGTTGGCCGTTGCCGAAATATCGGGAATTGTTATTTATCCGATGATCAATATGTTTGCCATAAGCATATAAATTGGGGAATTGGCGGGATCTCTTCGGAAATTCCGCCAATTTCTTTATAAAAACCTTTCCTGACGACGAGATATTAACCGGACTTTATCTTGGAACTTTCAGCAATAAATCACTCTTCCATATACTTTTTTACTTTTTTATCCGTTTTCTTTACATGAAATCGGCGTATCTTTGAACTCTGTTATAAAAGAAGTATGAGAAAAATCCTGTTTTTTCTGTTGGTAAGCCTGTGGGCGACTACGATTTATGCGCAGTTGGGCGATGAAGCGTACAGCTTTCTTCGTATCCCTTCTTCTACCCGTGTCAGTGCTTTGGGCGGCGACAATATATCGGTAGTGGAGTGTGATCCTTCCTTGGGTTTCCATAATCCGGCCTTGTTGGGGAAAGAAATGGACAATATGTTGAATCTGAATTATATGAATTATATTTCGGATGTAAATATCGGAAGTGCTATCTATACGAAGGCCTTTAAGGAAAAAGGAGCGTGGGGCGTAGGAGCCAGCTTCTTCAGCTATGGCAAGATACCGGGTTATACGGAAGAAAACCAGCAGACGGGCGATTTGTCAGCAAAAGACATCAACATTCAAGGCTTCTTTTCGTATGATTTAAGTGAAAAATGGCGCGGTGGCCTTTCTCTGAAGTTCCTGTATTCTTCGATGGCCGAATACAATTCATTCGGGATGGGCGTAGATGCCGGACTGAGTTATTACGACTCTGAGAAGAATTTCTCTTTCGGTTTTGTCTTGAAGAATATCGGAGCACAGTTCAAGTCGTATTATGACGAACGGCAGAAGATGCCGTGGGATATCCAGATGGGTATCAGCAAGCGGATGGCTCATGCTCCGATCCGTATTTCATTGACGGCCGTGCATTTGAACCGCTGGAAGTTCGACTATGTGGATGATTCGGATAAAGAATACGACGGCGATTCGTTCGCGCAAGCTTTGTTAAAGCATTTCGTAGTTGGTGTAGACTGGCTTCCGTCGGATAACTTCTGGGTTGGGGTTGGTTATAATCCGAAGCGGGCGATGGATATGAAGCTGAGCGGAGGAAATGCCTTGAGTGGCTTTTCGGCAGGAGCCGGTATTCATATCAAGATGTTTGACGTGAGTGCTTCGTTGGCCAAATATCATCCGTCGGCCCTGTCGATGATGATTACGGTGACGACTTATATATCTGATTTCAAGTTGTAAGAATCTATATATGGAGAAAAAGATTATCATAGCAATTGATGGCCATTCGTCGAGTGGTAAAAGCACGATGGCGAAAGATCTGGCCCGTGAGATTGGTTACATTTATATTGATACGGGTGCCATGTACCGTGCAGTGACACTGTATTGTCTGCGGAAAGGATATATTCAGGGTGACAAGATTCAGGAAGAGGCATTGAAAGCCGATCTGGACAAGATGGATATATCTTTCCGGTACAATGCCGAAACCGGTCGTCCGGATACTTATCTGAACGGGGAAAAGGTAGAAAAGGAAATTCGTAGCATGGAAGTAGCCGATAAAGTCAGTCTGGTGGCTGCTTTGGGCTTTGTCCGTCGGGCCATGGTTGCCAAGCAGCAGGAAATGGGCAAGGCAAAAGGCATCGTGATGGATGGTCGTGATATCGGTACGGTTGTTTTTCCGAATGCAGAACTGAAAGTCTTTGTAACGGCTTCACCGGAAGTACGGGCGCGCCGCCGTCTGGAAGAATTGCAGGCCAAAGGCGAGCAGACTACGTATGAAGAAGTATTGGCGAATGTAAAGAAACGGGATTATATTGATTCCACCCGCGAAGAGAGTCCGTTGCGCCAGGCGCCGGATGCGTTGGTGCTGGATAATTCGAATATGACAATCCCGGAACAGAAACAGTGGTTGCGTGATAAATTTGAGGCTGCGGTATGTTCATCGAAATAGACAGCGGATCGGGTTTCTGCTTTGGTGTGGTGAATGCCATCAGTAGTGCGGAGCGGGAACTGAAGAATACGGATATTCTGTATTGCCTGGGTGACATTGTGCATAACAGTCTGGAAGTGGAACGGCTGGAAGCAATGGGCCTGCGTACAATCGATCATGAGGAATTTGCCCGGCTGAAAGGAGAGAAGGTCTTGTTGCGGGCGCATGGCGAACCGCCTTCGACCTATGCCATAGCCAAACAGAATCAAATTCAGATTGTAGATGCAACCTGCCCGGTGGTTTTGCAGTTGCAGAAGAAAATTCACCGGTGTTATCAGGAGACGCGCGACAGTCATACGCAGCTGGTAATCTATGGCAAAAAAGGGCATGCCGAGGTGAATGGCCTGGTCGGACAAACGGAAGGTACGGCAATCGTAATCGAGAAGGTGGAAGATTTGGATAAACTCGACTTCAACCGCAATATCGCCTTGTTTTCACAGACAACCAAGTCGCTCGATGGTTTCCGGCAAATCGTCGCAGAGATAGAAAAACGGATTTCTCCGGAAGTTTCATTTCAGTATCATGATACGATCTGCCGGCAGGTTGCCAACCGGTTGCCGAATATTCAGCGCTTTGCTTCGGAACACGACTGGGTCTATTTTGTGGCCGGCAAGAAAAGTTCTAATGGAAAGATGCTTTTTGAAGAATGCCGGAAAGCCAATCCCAATACGCAATTCATTTCTTCGGCATCCGAAATTACGGAGCGTTTGCCCGAACAAGTCATGCGTGTAGGCGTTTGCGGTGCGACTTCCACGCCGAAATGGTTGATGGAAGAAATCGCAGAAAGAGTAAGAGAATTGAATCAGCCCGTTAAGGGTTGAACGAAAATTGATAACATTTTGTTCACTAAAGCGTGCGCCGTAAAAGAAGAATTACTACTTTTGCAGCGAACATTTAAATTTAAATCCTATGCCAGCAATAAAGTGTGTCGGAATCTTAACCTCAGGAGGTGATGCTCCGGGTATGAATGCAGCTATCCGTGCCGTGACACGTGCTGCTATTTATCAAGGGCTCAAGGTAAAAGGTATTTATCGTGGTTATAAAGGAATGATCACGGATGAAATCGAAGAGTTCAAAACACAGAATGTTAGTAATATAATCCAGCGTGGAGGAACTATCCTGAAGACGGCTCGTTGTGCTGAATTCAAGACGGCTGAAGGACGTAAGCAGGCTTACGACAAGCTGATGGAACATGGCATCGACTCGCTGGTAGTTATTGGTGGTGATGGTTCACTGACAGGTGCCCGTATCTTTGCGGAAGAATACAATATGCCTATCGTGGGACTGCCGGGTACAATCGATAACGACTTGTATGGTACGGATGTGACGATCGGTTACGACACGGCATTGAATACCATCATGGAATGTGTCGATAAGATCCGTGATACGGCTACATCACACGAGCGTTTGTTCTTCATCGAAGTCATGGGTCGTGATGCCGGATTCTTGGCTTTGAACGGAGCGATTGCTTCGGGTGCTGAAGCAGCTATTATCCCGGAAATCTCGTTGGAAAAAGACCAGTTGGCAGAGATGATCGAAACCGGTTTCCGTAAATCAAAGAACAGTAGTATCGTCCTGGTGGCTGAAAGCGATGTAACAGGCGGTGCGATGGGCGTAGCTGAACGTGTGAAGAAGGAATATCCGCAGTTTGATGTCCGCGTTTCTATCTTGGGACACCTGCAGCGTGGTGGTTCTCCTTCGGCTCAAGACCGTATCTTGGCTACTCGTATGGGTGTTGCGGCTATTGATGCGTTACTCGATGGTCAGCGTAATGTAATGATCGGTGTCCAAAACGATGAAATCGTCAATGTTCCTTTCTCTAAAGCGATCAAGAACGATAAGCCGATTAATCGTGATTTGCTGGATGCCTTACGCATCTCGTCTATTTAATAGCGAATACATAGAAATGAAGATAGGGAAGTTTCTTTGGGAGCTTCCCTTTTTTATGTTAGGCAATTATAAAGTTTCCGAGTTATATATCTGACAGATGAAAAAGATGAATTTTCATACTTACTTTTTGCGTGGGCAATCGTATATTTGTGAAATTCATTTTTAATATAGGCTTTTATGAAAAACTTACATTACTTTGCTGCGGCAGTATTAGCAGGTTCCTTGTTGGTTGCTTGCCAGTCGCCATCAAAAGAAGGAGAAGGTGTGATCACAGTTCCGGTTCGTACTCAATTGGCACAGCAAGACGTTATCCCGGTATCGGATGATGTGGAGAAGATAGAGTATATTCCACTGGAGACGAACGATTCTTGTCTGATCAGCAATATTCTTTCGATGCAAGTCAGCCGCGATTACCTTTTTATCTATAATGGAAAGACCAGCCAGGTCTTGCAGTTCGACCGTGCAGGCAAATTCGTGCGGACAATCGGACGTGCGGGCAACGGACCTGGAGAATATACGCTGGTGAGCGATCTGGCAATCGACGAAGCCAATCAGCAGCTTTATATCTTCTGTTATGGAGAAGCACCTCGGGTATATGGTTTTGACGGGCAGTATCAGCTGTCTGATACAACCCTGCAAGGTAGTAGCTCGGCCGTTCTGTTGGATGAACAACATATCGCGATGAGAGGCTTGCGAATGTATCCGAATGCCTGGCTGGCTGCTTTGAAAGAGAAAGGTGGAGAAATTACAGCAAAGATCGATCCGTATGAAGCTTCATTGGCCGAAGACGTCAGTTATATGGAGAATCCGATGCTTGTCCCGGCCGGTAAATCAGCATTGGCTTTCTCAACCTGCAATGATACCGTGTTTCGTCTTTCGCCCGAAGGTATCGAACCCGCTTATTGTCTGGCACGGCAGAATCGGGAGGCTTTCTATACGGATGTAGCGGATATTCGTCAGCGAAAGAATAATCCGATTCAAGATACGGATTTGGATTTGTATGATTTCTTCGAGACGCCGCGTTATTTATACTTACGTGTTACACAGGCCGGAGAAATTTATATTCAGCGTTATTCAAAGGAAGACGGAACCTGCCTTTCATGCCGTGTTCCCGAAGCCTATTTGTCATGCAGCCGGATGATACCGGGAAATAATGTAATTGGTTTGACCAACGATGTCGATCAGGGTGTTCCTTTCTGGCCGGAGTTTGCTATGAATGGTCTGACAAGCGCTCAGGTCGTAACATACGATCTGGTCAGCGGATTACAAGAAGAAGGATATTTGAAAGATATGCCCGAAGCTTTGAAGGCATTGGGCGCGGATGATAATCCGCTTATTATCATTTATACATATAAGCAGTAATAATAAACAATGAAAGAAGAGTTTTCTTACATAGTCGATCAGTTTGCCGATTTGCAAATCCTGCGTTATCAGGTACCGGGATTTGAAAATCTCTCTTTGCGCCAGAAGCAGTTACTCTATCATTTATCGGAGGCTGCTTTGATGGGACGTGATATTTTATTCGATCAGAACGGTCGTTATAATCTGGTGATCCGTCGGACACTCGAAGCGGTTTATCAGTACGGGACAGTAGATAAATCATCCGCCGATTATCAAGCCTTCGAGGTCTATCTGAAGCGGGTTTGGTTTGCCAACGGCATTCATCATCATTACGGAGAAGATAAGTTTATGCCCGGTTTCTCGGAAGCCTTCTTCGAAGCGGCTGTCCGTTCGGTAGATGCTTCTCTGTTGCCTTTGCGGGCGGATGAAACGGTCGATGCCCTGCTTTCCCGTCTGAAACCGGTGATCTTCGATCCGACCGTGATGCCTAAACGTACCGTTCAAAGTGGAGATACCGACTGGATCCAGGCTTCGGCCAATAATTATTATGGTGAAGATGTAACCCAAGCTGAAGTAGAAGCTTTCTACGGGAAGATGAAGGCCGAAGGCGACAGCCGCTGTCCGCTGTCTTATGGTTTGAATAGTCGCCTTGAGAAAGAGAACGGTCAGTTGGTTGAACGGGTTTGGAAAGTAGGAGGTCTGTATTCGGAAGCCATCGAACAGATTGTGGCCGAGCTGGAGAAGGCCGCCGCTTTTGCCGAGAACGAGAAGCAACGGCAGATCATCGCCACGCTGATAGATTATTATCGTACCGGTGATCTTCGTACCTTCGATGCCTATTCCATTCTTTGGGTGGAAGACACCGACTCGCAAGTCGATTTCGTAAATGGCTTTATCGAAACCTATGGGGATGCTTTGGGATTGAAGGCGAGTTGGGAATCGACGGTGAATTTCCGGAACGAAGAAGCCACTCGTCGCACGCAGATCATCAGCGAGAATGCTCAGTGGTTTGAAGATCATTCGCCTGTGGATCAGCGATTCAAGAAGGAACAGGTAAAAGGTGTGAGTGCGAAGGTGATCACGGTTACGATGTTGGGAGGCGATTGTTATCCTTCTACACCGATAGGAATTAATCTTCCGAATGCCGATTGGATTCGTCGCGACCACGGTTCGAAGTCGGTTACCATTGAGAATATCATGGAAGCCTACGACAAGGCTTCGCAGGGCAGCGGCTTTAGTGATGAGTTCGTCTGGAGCGATGAAGAACGTAATCGCATTAAGACCTACGGTTTCCTGACGGATATGCTACATACAGATTTGCATGAATGCTTGGGTCATGGTTCCGGTCAGTTGCTTCCCGGCACAGATCCGGATGCCTTGAAAGCCTATGCTTCTACGTTGGAAGAAGCCCGAGCCGATTTGTTCGGTTTATATTACCTGGCCGATCCGAAGATGCAAGAGCTGGGCTTGGTACCTGATGGCGAAGCTTTCAAAGCCGAATACTATAAATACATGATGAACGGCTTGCTCACCCAGCTGGTTCGTATTGAAGAAGGCAAGGATGTAGAAGAAGCCCATATGCGAAACCGGCAGTTAATCGCCCGCTGGGTATTTGAACAGGGAGCAGCAGATAAGGTTGTAGAACTGAAAAAGCGTGAAGGAAAGACATTTGTTGTCATTAACGATTATCAGCAGTTGCGTGCTTTGTTCGGGAAACTTCTGGCAGAAGTTCAGCGTATCAAGAGCGAAGGTGATTATGAAGCCGGACGATCACTGGTAGAAAATTATGGTGTCAAGATTGATCCCGTATTACATCATGAGATTCGTGAACGTTATGTCCGTCTGCATTTGTCACCTTATAAAGGATTTGTCAATCCGGTTATGCGTGAAGTAAAGGATGATTCAGGTCATGTAACCGACATTACGTTGGATTACACGGAAGGATATGCCGAACAGATGCTGCGTTACAGTCGGGATTATTCTTATTTGAGTTTGTAAGTGAAGTTTCAGTTGACAGGTTAACAAGAAACGGGTAAACAGGATGTTTTAGTCTATAGAAAACCTTGTCAACTGGCATCTGAAACCTTGTCAACTTTAGTTATAGATTTTAGTTTATACAATTGTGGAAGATTTAAGAGATATACGAAAACAATTGCGGCTGGCGATGAACGGAGTAATCTCCACCAGCATGCGCCAGAAAGGTATGAATTATAAACTGATCTTCGGAGTTCCAATTCCGGAGATCAAACACATAGCCGCCGCACACGAACCCGATGCAGAGTTGGCTCGTGCCTTGTGGAAAGAAGATGTTCGGGAAATGAAAATCCTGGCTACTTTACTTTTCCCAGCGGGTAGTATGACGCAGGAAGAAGCTTTGGCTTGGATGCGTGAAATTCCTTATCCGGAGATTGCCGAACAATGTTGCAATAATCTTTTCCCCACGGTAGAACAACCGGATCAGTTAGCTTTAAAGTTCTTGGCCGATAAGAAAAGTCCGTTCGGACGCATGTGTGGTTTTCTGCTTTGGGCGCAGTTGTTCAAGAAGAATCTGGCAGTCGAAAAGAGTCGGGTAGAAGCCTTTCTGGCAGAATGTACGTGTACGATGCATCCGGATGTAGAGGCTGGAGCTGCTGAATCTTCTTGGCAAGAGAAACAGGCTGCGGTACAGGCGTTGAAATTCTTCGGTCGTCTTTCTCCGGCAAATGCTCAGGATGCATTATCGGTTATCGCAGAAGACGGACAGCCGGAAACGGAAGAATTAAAAGCCTATTACGATGATCTGCAGTTTGAGTTCGCTTATTATGAGGAAAAGTAAACCAGATTTGATTGAAATAAAAAGAAAATCGTATCTTTGAGAAATTCAATCAGAGATGTATTATGGAATCTACCGAATTTAATCAAGCCCAGATGCAATTGTTAGAGATGATGTCGTTTGTTCGAACTCCTGAATCTCTTGCTGATTTAAACAAAGTTATTTCTGATTATTTTGCGCAGCAAGCACAAGAAGAAATAAATCGTTTATGGGCGACTGGAGAATTGAACGATGAGAAAGTTGAGAACTTTCGTCATTTGCATGAACGTACACCTTATAAATAGGCATTGATTATGCAGTCGATAGTTCTTGATACGAGTTTTAAAGTAGATAAATTATCATAGACAAAGCCCCAATCATTCCCAAAGAAATAAACGAGAATCGGAAATGTTTCCCTTTGGATTCATTTTCGATTCTCGTTTGTTTTGAAAGGCTATGCAGTAAGAATAGCCGGTCTCTGCGATTATTCAGTTACTCGGAGCCGGTTGCCTTCGGTGTGACTGATGAACTCGGGTGCATACAGGCATTGAATGGTACTGATACCGCCGGTATATGAACCACTCCGGGAGACAACGACCGGATATTCCAATACAAACGTACCTTGTGGCAGATGTTCGATATAGATATTCTCAGAAAGATCTTTTGATGAACGGTAATACCAGATTCCATCCCGGTATTGGCTGCCGGAAAGCGCTTGGGTTGGTTCGAAACAACCGGCACGCAAGTCTTTCAGGAATACGTATTCCATATCACGATCGGAACGGACGGTCAGACGGACGATGACTTTATCTCCCACTTTCAACGGTTGTTCTTCGGTTACCGGACGAATTTCTCTCTTACCTGATTCGTTTGTTTCCACAAACAGTTTCTTCTCTACATTCAATACACCCTTTTGCTTTTCTACTTCTTCTAAGGGTGCGAAATACTGGATATAGATGGAACCCCAAGCCGGATCCTTTCCGCTTTTCTGGATATGGACAACCGGACTCTTCACGGATGTAAGCTGGGTGATTGTTGGATTCACTTTCAGATAACCGGTGCCTGTTTCACCATCAGTGGTGCTCCAAGTCGCATCATTCAGACGGATGTGGCAGACATTCGTTTCTTCTATCCACGAATTACCTGTCAGTAACAAGGCATAGACGGCATTTTGTGTTGCCGGAACCGATTCCCAGTTTTGGGTTCGTTTCTGATTCAACAACCATTGTTTCATTCGGTCGCTCTGTTCCTGATTCGGATCGGTCTGCTGGAAGAGAGCCATGATCAGACAATGCGTCTCAATGGCACTCCGGTTAGATGCAAACGTGTTCCGGTTGTTAGCCCAATACATACCTTTCTCGGCATGATCGGTTGCCGTCTTTCGGAACCAAGCAACGATATCCTGTGTCGTTTCTTTCTTTCCGTTTTGATGCATGAGCCAAGCAATGGCTGCCCTGCTGTACAATCCGTATTCTTTCCAGTTCGTTGCTGCCTGCCGGGTGTAGTAACGGATGGCTTCGCGGGCTTCACCCAATTCCGGAATATCCCGATAGAAACTGCGGACAAACAGATATTCTACTTGTTCGTCGCTTGGAATAGCTGTGGGTTCTCCTTGTATCTTCAGCAGTTGTTCGTAATCTTCCTGTATGGACAGATCCAGAAAACGAAACGCTTTCATCTGCATTTCCTTTTCTGCCTGGTTGTAGGATACGGCATTCAACTGAATGAGTTGTGCCATACCTTTCAGGATCTGTAAAGTGATATGCCGACTGGCAGGCATACCTTTCATCCAGCTCCAGCCACCATTCGGAAGCTGTTGTTTCAGTAATTGCTGCAAGGCTTCTTCCCGTACTTGGGCAGTCCGGTTGGTATCAAACAGCAATTGTAGGCGCTGTTTCTGTTCGGTCTCGTTGGCTGCATCCAGCACCCAAGGTGTTTCTTCCAGTAAAATCGTCTTCAGTTCCTCATTCTTTTCCAAGTTGGAAAGAAGCGTTTCCGTATTTTCTCCGGCCGCTTTCCATTGGTCGATTACCTGTTTGATGCGCGGATGAGCCTGGGCTATATAAGCAGATAACGTATTGCTGTAATAAACGCTGAACCACGAGAGGATATCTTCCTGTTTCGGCTCGTTTAATGTGGATAAAGCTTGTACGGCATACCAGATCGGATTACTGCTGACTTCGAAAGTGATCCGGTACGGATTTGTCAGGGCTTGTTTCGGAAGCTTGATGGCCAGTTCCTTTTCATCCGTCAGGTAGAAAGGAATACTTTCTGTAATCAGGGTCTGGTTCGGGAGAACAGGAAGCAGATGTTGTTCTCCGTCACTGCCGGCTGCACCGACAGCCTGAATACGACAACCCACTACACCCAGTTTATCCCAGTCTTTTACCTGCAAGTTCCATTGCATCATTCCGGTTTCATCGGCTGTCAGCGAGAACGGCTTTTCTATCTGCAACAAGATTTCTTCGGTCTCCGGATTGAATAGTTCCAGTTTGGCCTTTCCTTGGATAGCTTCTGCCATCTGGTTGATGATCTGTGTCGAGATAACGGCTTCATCTCCGTTTCTCAGGAAGCGGGGTAAATAAGGAGAAACCATTATGGACTTACTGGTGACGGCTTCTTTCGACAGATACCCGTATTTCAGGTCTTTTGTCTGTGCCAGTAATTGCAGTTTCCAGGTAGTATTACTTTCCGGAACGGTAAAGTTGAAAGAAACATGTCCGGTTTCATCGGTCTGTAATACCGGGTAGAAGAACGCCGTTTCGGCAAAGTTTTCCCGGAAGGAAACGGTTTCTGTCTGGGCTGGTGCCGGAGCCGCGATGGCTTCTTCTGCCATGACGGTATTCGTTCTGCTTACTTCCGGTTCACTCAATACGGCACTGTCTTCGGTTATTTGCAAGACTTCGGTAACATTGGCAGCTGATTTAGCCATCGTGCCGCGTAGCTTCAGTCCACCTGTCAAGGATCTGGTCGACGATGCTGCATAGAACCGCAGATTCTGTTGCAGCATTTCCGTCCAGGCCTGGTACATCTGGTCGTAACTGTAAGCCGGAACATCCTGCAAAGACAGTTCTGCGTATTGCGAACGGTTCTGGGTCTGGAAAGAAAGTCCGGTCTGGAAATAACTTCTCCAGAGAGATACATGCCGCTGAGGTGTGAAATACCAATGGAAAGGCAGGATCTGATCTAAAGAAGCATCATACATACTGGCCAAGACTTCCGCCTGAACAGTCGAAGAATCGGCATCTACCAGTCGGAATTTCCAGTTTTCCTGACTACCCGGTAACAGATGATCCCGGAATGTTTCCGTATGGAATGTTAGTTTCCGCTCCGGTTCTTTCCGAACGATGGAACAGCTATTACTATACAGCTTGCCACCTTTGACGAAAGAGAAAGAGGCTGTCATGCCTTCGCCATACGATTCCTGGTACAATACTGGGAATGCCCGGTTCTCATTCCGCATGGAAACGAGTTCCCGATGAATACGGGTTCCGTTGGCGGCAAAGAGTTCATATATGACGTATGCCGGACTTTCGGAAGTACCGAAATAGACATCGATGGTTTCTCCCGGAAGAGCCTCATAACCTCCTTTTGGCATCCAGGAAGATATAAATACCGGCATGTGGTGATCTTGCAGACTGTATAAAATGAAATCACCTTCAGCTTTTACTTTCACGCTTTTCTGATCCATCGAATGGACTTGTAAGCGATAGCGTCCGGATGCCAGATTCTTGAAGGCATCCGTAAGGGTTTGATCCGTAGAGAAAGGTCCGACGGCCAAAATCGAATCCGTCTCGTAAGTGATTGAACCGCTCTTCTGCTCTTTCTTCTCTGCCAGTTTATAAAGGGTATAAGAACCTTGTGCCTTTACCTTTTCTCCGTTGAGGGTTTGTGCGATGACTTTCGCCTCGGCTTTTTCCTTTTCCTGCCAGTAATTGAGTTGAAGAGAAAGTACGATGCCTGCATCTCCTACCGAGAAGACATACGATGTCTCCTGTGTTTCGCCTTTACTGTCGGTCAGGCGTGCCTTTACTTCATACGACTGGCAAACCGGGCGGTCGGAATCGGTTTGTTCTCTTTCCGGAACAAAGGTGAATTGGAATTGCCCTTTCTGATTAACATCGGCTGTTCCCTGAGCTACTTGTTCATAACTTTGGTTATATGGATTAGGCATATATGCCCGTAACCAGAAGGGACGGCGGGTGATGGTCCATTCAACTTTCCCTTCTTGCAACGCTACGCCGGAGAAGGATTCTGCCTTTCCTTGGATTTGAATTTCATTTCCGAAGCTGACTTCCTCTTTTATCGGTTCGATATCCAGTCGGAACGAAGGACGTTTATATTCTTCTACGCGGAAAGATGCAGAGGCTTTATCTGTTACCAGGGTAAAGTTCCCGTTCAATCCTTGTTGAGGTAAAGTGAATTCACCATGGAAAGAGCCAAAAGCGTTGGTCGTAAATTCTTTCCGGGCAATTTCCTTGTAATTGGCATCACGCAGGGATACCGAAACTGTCTCACCTTCGTTGGCTGTTAACTGCTTTTTATCGTCTGTATAGACAATACCCTTGAAGGCAACCGTTTGTCCTGGTCGGTAAATACCCCGATCTGTAAACAGGGAGACATACGTTTGCGACTTGTTGCCGGTCATCTGTCGGTATGAAGCCGAAATACCTGTCAGCAAAGCCGCTGTATCCTGAGGCAGAACCGGACGGACTGCATCAATCTGATTCCGGTTTTTAACGGCAAGCAAAGCAAAACCTTTGGAATCTGTCTTGACAGTTGCCAGTTCTTTTACTTCCCATTGCATGGTAGTATTATAACAGATCACCGGAATATCCGCCAGCGGTTTCCCCGTTTCAAAGTCGGTTACAAACACTTCCTGTATACCTTCCGCATTCGGACGATAGGTAAGAGCCAAGCGACTTACACTAAACGGCGCACGGTTTGTCAGACTTTTATCGGTTGTGGATACTTCATACATAAACAAGCCCGGTTGTTCCATCGGAATAAGCAAGGTTGTATCTTTTGTCAGTAAAGGAGAAGCTTGGGGCAAACGGACGGTCATTTCTTTGACGAGTTTTCCGCAGTAAGCCGTATTGTCTTTGCTTCCCTGGCGTAAGGCCGTTACCGTAGCAGCCTTGTTTTGGTACACCTTCACCCGGAGTTCCGTTACATGCTTATAGCGGATTTTGAGTTCTTGTTCTTTTCCCGGATAAACTTGATTCTTATGCTGGATAGAGATAGAGGCTTGTTCCATCCGTTCGATAGCATTCTTGAACTCATTAGCCCGTGGATAAGCAGCAAAGGCCTGAGCTTGCTGCTGGCAGAAGTCATAAACGATTTGACGTACCGAATCCTGCTGGGCATTGTTCGCGTAATAATACGGTTCTTGCTGTGACCAATCCAGGCGGTTCAGCTGTATTTCCAGCTGGGATTTCGGATCAGTCGTATGAGTTAATAACGAATCGAGTGACTGTTTGTACGTACTTCTTGTTTTCTCTCCTTTCCGGTATTGGTATTGCAGGTAATCCAAAGCTACTAAAGTTTCGGCTTTTGGATTCACTTGTGTCTTCCGGAATTGTAACCACGTTTGATAATAGGTATCGTCAGCCTGTATGTCGATCGCCCGTTGCAACAGGAAATCATATAAGGTAGGGCGCAATGTCCGGGCATCCTTTCCTAATTCCATCACCTGGGCATATTTTTCGGCCGGTGTATTCTGGAGTGTCTGAACCGGAGATAAGGACAGCTTCAGTTCTTCCTTTATCTTTTCTTCAAACAGGTTGGCTGTCCATTCCCGTATGTCTTCCGGAACATAACCTTGTAGCGGTGTACGCTGGTGAATCGTCCATCCATTCTGATTATAGTAGGACTGATACATTTCGGCCAGCAGTGAATGTAAGAGGGATGCGGTAGCCGAATCCTGAACCTGTTGGGTATATTCGGTCGTTTCCTGAATCAGATCCGGAAACTTATCCACATCTTTTTCCAGTTCATCGTGCATTTTTTGCACAAGCGTCTGAATGACTTCCGACGGACTTTTATCTTTCGGAATCGAAAACCCGGAACTTGTTTCCTGACGGGCAGCTGCATAATAGGCCGTTAAGGCAGCAGCCGGGATTAATAGGACGGAAATAAAAAATGCTCTTATCTTCATATCTTATCTATTTAAAGCTTCGCCCCAAGTGCGAAACCAGAATTTCTCTCTTTATATATAAGATACGAAGTAAGAGCAAAAAGTTGTAAAGAGTGTGTTAAATTCGAGTAAAACTTATGCTTTACGAACGTATGTCAGGAAAGTATAAGGATAAGCGTTCTTCTCGTCTGCCGGAAATTCCTGCCTATCTACTTCTTCCCATAAGTCCCAGTTCACTACCGGGAAGAAAGCATCTGCATTTTCAAACTCATGATGAACACGCGTGATATACATTTTGTCTGCTTTGCTTAATGCCTGGCGATATACCAAGGCTCCTCCGATAATGAATATCTCATCTTCCTTTTCGCACAAGTCTAATGCGTCGCGCATGGACTCGCAGGCGAAACAGTTTACAAATCCTGCTTCAGGAAGAGAGGTAAGTACTACATTTTTACGATCTGGCAACGGACCGTTGGGCAGTGACTCGAATGTCTTTCTTCCCATAATAATGGCATGACCGGTTGTCAATTCCTTAAAATGCTTCATGTCGGCCGGTAAATGCCACAGAAGCTGCTGATTCTTGCCAATAGCGTTGTTGTCGGCTATGGCAGCGATAATAGAAATAGTACTCATAGTATAACACAATTATTATATGTTCTTATTTGATCAGACAGCGACAACGCCTTTGATGTGCGGGTGTGGGTCGTAACCGATCAAATGAAAATCTTCATATTGGAAATCAAAGATGCTTTTGACATCCGGGTTCAATTCCATACGCGGAAGCGGACGCGGTTCGCGCGTCAACTGGAGTTTTACCTGCTCCAGGTGATTGGAATAGATATGGGCATCGCCTAATGTATGAACAAAATCTCCGGCTTTCAATCCGGTTACCTGCGCCATCATCTGCAATAACAGGGCGTAGGAAGCAATGTTGAACGGAACACCCAAAAAGATGTCGGCGCTACGCTGGTACATTTGCAGACTTAATCGTCCGTTTGCCACATAGAATTGAAAGAAAGCATGGCAGGGCGGCAGATTCATATTATCCAAATCTCCCACATTCCAGGCGCTGACAATGATACGGCGAGAGTCGGGATTATGCTTGATTGTCTCGACAGCTTCGCTGATCTGATCAATCGATCCTCCTTGATAATCGGGCCACGAACGCCATTGATAACCATAAATGTGTCCTAAATTTCCATCCGGATCGGCCCATTCGTTCCATATCCGCACACCATTGTCCTGCAAATACTTTACGTTGGTATCACCTTTCAAGAACCAGAGCAATTCATAGATGATGGATTTCAAGTGAAGCTTTTTCGTTGTCAGCAACGGAAAGCCGTCTTCCAGGTTGAATCGCATCTGATGGCCGAAGATACTGGTTGTGCCCGTACCGGTACGATCTTCCTTATGAACGCCTTCTGTCAGTACACGGTTGAGCAAATCAAGATATTGTTTCATTCTATTTTTCTGCTTAATGGAACAAAGGTACTATTTATTTCTGTATTTCCGGGTGTGATGGTGGAATTCTTTCATCAGAAAGCGCCGGGATATTTCTTTTATTGCCTGGAATTAAACTTCCAGTGATGCCGGGATATTCTTTAGATAGTATTCCTGCCGGGATTTGACAAATAAACTAGGAGCAGGAAGTATTTTCTCAGCCTATATTCGTACTTTTGTGCAGTAAATAAGTAAGAAGATGAGTAACAAGACACAGCAAATACGTATAGAAGAGTATGATTATCCGTTACCGGATGAGCGAATTGCCAAATTTCCTTTGGCAAAACGGGATGAATCAAAACTGTTGTTATATAAGGACGGACAAGTTTCGGAGAGTGTATTCAAGCATATTGCTGATTATTTGCCCGCAGGTTCGTTGTTGGTCTATAACAACACACGGGTAATTCAGGCACGGTTGTTGTTCCAGAAAGCAACAGGTGCACGGATTGAAGTCTTTTGTCTGGAACCAGCCGAACCGCATGATTATGCTTTGATCTTTCAGCAGACAGAACGTTGCAGCTGGATTTGTCTGGTTGGAAATCTGAAGAAGTGGAAGGACGGTTTACTGACTAAAAAGGTGGCCATTCAAGGAGAAGAAGTGATTCTTTCGGCGGAAAAGAAAGAAAGTCATGGCGATAGTCACCGGATTGAATTTACCTGGGATAATCCGAAATATACGTTTGCTGATCTGTTGGATGCGGCAGGCGTTCTTCCGATTCCTCCTTATTTGCATCGGGAAACGGAGAAGAGCGATTTGGTAACCTATCAGACGGTTTATTCCAAGATAAAAGGGTCGGTAGCGGCTCCGACTGCCGGTTTGCATTTTACACCCGAAGTCCTGGCAGATGTGGATGCACATGGTATCGGAAGGGAAGAAGTAACCTTGCATGTAGGTGCCGGAACTTTCAAACCCGTGAAGAGTGAAACCATCGAAGGGCATGAGATGCATACGGAGTTTATTTCCGTTCGCCGTTCGTCAATCGAGCGTATTCAGAAGAATTTGGGAAAGATCATCGCTGTAGGAACTACTTCCGTTCGTACGTTGGAAAGTCTATATTATATAGGTGTCAAATTAACGTCGCATCCGGATGCTACATCCGAAGAGCTTGTTGTAAACCAGTGGATGCCTTATGAGGCAGAGAATAACCGGATTCCGGTAGCCGAAGCGTTGCAACATATATTGGATTATCTGGATCGGCATCAGGCGGACAAACTGGTAACGGCAACGCAGATTATTATCGCTCCGGGCTATGAGTTTAAGATTGTCCGTGGAATTATCACTAATTTCCACCAGCCTAAGAGTACTTTGTTACTGTTGATTTCTGCTTTTGTCAAGGGCAATTGGCGGACTATCTATGATTATGCCCTCAGTCATGATTTCCGTTTCTTGAGTTATGGCGACAGTTCGTTGTTGTTGTAAGCAGATAAGCAGACTGGGGTCGTTCTTCCTCTTGTTTTTTCCCCTGATCTGAACTTCCTTCCAGCAATAAATATCGATATTTGTCACTAACCGGCGTTCCGTTTAATGTGAAATATCGATATGGGGCATCAATCGGCGGTGTAGCAAGCCGGACTTTTGTCTGTTTCTTATTGCCCGGAGACGAATTTTCCTTGCTTGAGGGCTGGAAACTTGCAAAAGCGTGACGTAATGCCTATTTTTATCGGCAGTAGTACATTGTATAGGGTTTAATACTAAAATAGATAAGGTAAATGATGAAAAACTGGATTGTTTATGTATTGTGTTTGCTATTATAGATACATACCGTGAAATTTATCCGGATGTTTTAGCTTATCCGGGTTTCACTTTCCCTGCAGACAATCCCTTGATCCCGGTTAATAAGCTGACTTGGGCTCCTAAAGCGGATGAAAGAGATCGTATTGATTATATATTCTATTATCCTGCAGAAGGACTGTCTGTAAAAGATGCGGTTATTTTCGGTCCGGAAGGAAGTATTTGTAAAAGCCAGCGTATCAAGGAAACTTCCAAAGATCGTTTTATCACCCCATTGGCTGTTTGGCCTACAGATCATAAAGGCTTATTGGTCACTTTCGGACTTACTGCTAATTCAGGAAGATAACCAGGAGGGGTAATATGTTTGCGTAAAAACTTCAATGCTTCAGAGACCTGATGTTCGACTGTCTTTTCCGACAGGTGCATCAGGTCTGCTATTTCTTTATAACTTTTATGTTCCTTTCTGCTGAGATGGAATATTTTCTGTCGTTGCGGAGGCAATTCGGCGATCAGCAGGTCAATGTAAGCACTTAAATCTTTTGCTTCCAATTCTTTTTCGATATCATAACTGTTTTCTTCCGGCATATTCTCCAACGCCTCCAAAAGCGAAAGCGTATAGAAATCATGGTTAAAGCTTTTGCGGGTTTGGTTAAAAACCAGATTACGTGAAATGATGAACAGCAAGCCCTTAAAATTATCATTTTCCCGTAAGAAATCACGTGATTGCCATAAACGGACAAAAACATCTTGTACAACTTCTTCCGCTTCTTCCATATTTGTCAGATATAGCCGGCAGAAATTGTAAACCTGCTTCCAATATTGTTTATAAAGAATATTGAAAGCTTTTTCGTTTCCTTGTTTCAGGGCAATTATGAGTTCTTTTTCTTGATCCACCAATCTATTGTTGTTGCGTGTATTAGTTCTTATTCTTCCATTATTTCTTTTTCACAAAAGTAAGAAAAAGACGTTTCTTTTTTTTTACAAAAGTAAGAAAAAGACATTTCTTGTCAATACTATTGAAAAAAAACACATTTTTTTTAATCGGGAATAGGGGGGAGATAGGATATCGCGTGTATTTATTAGTAAAGGCGAAAAAAGTATGAATATACAAGAGAAAAAACATATAGTTCAGAAGTTGTTGTCCGGGACATTATCCGAAGAAGAGAAAGCAAGGCTGTCTCAAAGTCCGGAAATGGAACAGATCTGGCTTCAACAATGGGAACAGGCATCAGACAGGAGTCTGGAAGTAAATCCTGATCAGCTGTGGGCCGGTATTCGGCAACAGACCGATCAAAAGAATAGACCATGGAAGTCTTATTTTTATAAATGGTATAGTGTGGCGGCATCTATCTTGCTTGTTATTGCTTTGAGTGGAATTGCCTATTTGTGGAATCAAAAGACTGCCGCACCGGTTTATGTGGTTACTTCCGGTATTCAGAATCTGGAGAAAATCCAATTACCCGACGGAACCCATGTTTGTTTAGGACCTGGTAGCCGGTTGGAATATCCATCGGAGTTTAGAACCGACAGCCGGAATGTCCGCTTGGAAGGTCAAGCCTTTTTCGATGTAGCGAAAGATCCCTCCAAACCTTTCCGGGTACAGATGAATGATGTACAGGTAGAAGCTTTGGGTACGGCTTTCGAACTGTTTAATTACGAAGACTCGGAGGACATGGAAGCCATCTTGGTAAATGGAAAAATCAAGGTCGGCTTTGAACGGAATAACAAAGTGGTAAAAGAACAAATCATGAGCCCGGATGAACGACTGATTTGGCATAAGAATACCAATAAAGTAGAAGTAGGGCAGATTAATGCAGATAAATATACCTCGTGGAGAACAGGTGTTTTATCGTTTGAAAATGAGAATCTGGCTATGATCATTCCACGTTTGGAACGTTGGTATGGACGGAAGATTCAATGTGAAGAAAGTTTGTTGAATAACTATCGTTTCACGTTTAAAGTACGCGATGAATCGTTGGATGTAATCCTGTTTATCATGCGTCAATCGGCACCTCTACAATACAAAAAGAATACAGATGAAAGCTATATATTAACCAGGAAAAAATAAAATGCCTATGGGAAAGGAGTAAGAAGTTAACCTAAAATGAACGGAAGATACCGGCAAGTACCTCCCGTTCAATCTGAGAGTTTAAGAAACACAAGCCTGCCAAACGGAGTCCAAGCCAAAGGCAAGCATAATTCATGTATCAAAAACAATCCGTATCATGAAAGTTACGTCTTTGTGTAATTTATTGGCTGTTTGTTCCATCTCTGCTTCAACGTATGCACATAGTTTGAAGTTTTCAATTCACAAGCAGAACAGCAGCATCAGCGAAGTTTTCAAGGAAATTGAAAAGAAAAGCGACTTTACATTCTTCTTCAATGACAACCAGATTAATGTAAAGCAAAAAGTGGGTGTCAGTGCCAACAACGCCAGCATAGAAGATGTATTGGCACAAGTCTTGCAAAACACAGGGTACAATTACCAGATTATCGACAAGCAAATCCTGATCAAAGTATCGGATAAAGAGGTGATGGCTGTCCCTGCTGTATCCCAAAGTGATAAGAAAATCACCGGTACAGTATTAGATGCCACCGGTATGCCGGTAATCGGTGCTAATGTGATGGTAAAAGGTACCACCAACGGAACTATTACCGATATGGAAGGTAAATTCTCGTTGGAAGCCCGTGAAGGAGCTGTCTTAGTTATATCTTATATTGGATTTGCCAATCAGGAAATCAAAGTACGAAAACAGACTAATTTATCGATTGCTTTAAAAGAAGATTCGAAAGCTTTGGATGAATTGGTGGTTGTGGGGTATGGTGTACAGAAGAAAGCTAATTTGAGTGGGGCTGTAGAGACAGTGTCTTCTACGATGTTGCAAAACCGTGCGACTAATAATGTAGGTATTGCTTTACAAGGTTTGGTGCCGAATTTGCAGATTTCTCCGAATGGTGGATCTGCTGATGCAGTACCTTCTTTTAATGTACGTGGTGAAACTTCTATTAATGGAGGAGCTCCGTTGATTTTAGTGGATGGAATTCCTACTTCTGCTGGTGATTTTGCTCGTATCAACTCAATGGATATTGAGAATATCTCTGTCTTGAAGGATGCGTCCTCTGCAGCCATCTATGGTGCAAGAGCCTCGTTTGGAGTGATTTTAGTGACCACAAAGAAGGGGAAAAGCGAGAAATTGCAGGTGCAATTCAATAATACCTATAATGTGCGTAAATTGACTAATATGCCAAAAGTGGTTAAAGATCCCTACATCCAAGCCAGTTATAAGAAAGAGATGGGTAAACCTTGGTATGATCTTTATTCCGATGAAGAAGTAGAATATGCACAAAAACTGTTGCAAGATCCGTCATTGGAGTCAACTATTATCAACCAAAAGAACCCGAACAGTTACACCTATCTCGCTTCGACAGATTGGTTTGACGAGATTTTTGATAAGCTCGGAACCTCCCATCAGCATAATCTCAGTGTGTCAGGAGCCTCAGAAAAAGCCTCCTATTACTTAGGTACGGAATACTATGCCGAGAGTGGTTTGTTGCATTATAATAAGGATCAATATAGCCGCTTTAATGTTAGAAGTAATGTAGAGTATCGTCCTTTCGATCGTTTGACGGTTGCTAATAACACTGCTTTTACTTACTATAAGTATGATAAACCGACCAACTTTGGATCATGGCTATATAGTACAGCCAATGAAACTAACACTTTGGTGCCTGTGAAAAATCCAGATGGCTCATACACCAAGGAGGGTGCATCAATGATTGGAACGCTCATTGATGGAGGAGAGCGAATGAATAAATATAGTTCTGTATATACTCAGTTTACTGCTTCTTTCGATTTGATACCACAGATGTGGAAGATGAAAGCGGATTTTACTGCGAAAATTAACAACGACCGGGTTGATGTATGGGACAGCGACAAAGAGATTCCTTACACTACAGGTCCTTCTGCTCCTCTACTTTATTTGGGTTGGGATAATTATGCACAAAAGGAATCTGCTCAAGACATCTATACTTTAGTGAATTTATATACCGATTTTAACAAGAGTTTTGGTAAGCATAATCTTTCAGCTATTGTGGGTTATAGCCAAGAATATGAACATTACAACAGCTTTTTGAGCAAGCGAAAAGATTTGATTACAGACTCCAATCCATCGGTGCAGTTAGCTACAGGTGATATGACTGTAACTGAAGATGATTATGCTTGGTCTATACGAAGTGCCTTCTACCGCCTGAATTATACATTTGACCAAAAATACATAGTTGAGGTGAATGGTCGTTATGACGGAACATCTCGTTTCCCTTCTGTTAATCGTTTTGGTTTTTTCCCATCTGTCTCTGCAGCTTGGGTTTTCTCAAAGGAAAATTTCATGAGTCCTTTAGGGTCTTGGCTTGATCATGGTAAGTTCCGCTTATCGTATGGTTCGTTAGGGAATCAGGATGTAAGCTATTATTCTTATATAGCATCTATGAGTGCAAGTAAAATGAATTATTTGTTGAATGGAGAGAAGCCAATGGGGGTTTATCAGCCTGGTTTGATATCTAATGACTTGACTTGGGAGAAAGTTTATACTATCAATGCCGGTATAGACTTGAACTTGTTGTCCAATAGATTGGTTCTTGCGGGTGATGTTTATCGTCGTGATACTAAGGATATGTTGACCAAGGGTAAGACTCTACCAAGTGTGTTAGGTACTGCAGAACCAAGAATTAATGCTGCCGATTTGAAAACTCGTGGTTGGGAGGTTTCTGTCTCATGGCGTGATAGATTTGAGTTGGGCTCCAAGCCGTTCAATTACAGTGCTCGCTTTATCCTTTCTGACAGCCGTTCTTGGATTACTCGTTTTGATAACCCGACACGAATCTTGTCTGATTATTATAAAGGTCAGGAATTAGGAGAAATTTGGGGCTTAGTAACAGAAGGATTCTTCAAGGATCAGGCTGATATCGACAATCATGCTGATCAATGGAATGTGATTGCTTATCCTGGTGACCGCAAACTGGAGCCGGGTGATTTGAAATATAAAGATTTAAATGGTGATGGTAAGATTGATAAGGGAGCGAATACGGTAGATAATCCGGGAGACTTCAAGATTATAGGTAACAGTCGTAGCCGCTATTTATATGGTTTAGATTTGAATGCGGATTGGAATGGCTTCGATTTGCGTATGCTCTTCCAAGGTGTTGGCAAACGAGATTGGTATCCTACTGGTTATAAATTCTATGGCATTTATTTGGCTCCTTGGGGTAATGTCTATGAGAATAACCTCGACCATTGGACTCCGGAGAACCCGGATGGCTATTTCCCACGTTTGAAATCTTACTTGGCAAATGGTGCGGGTGATATGTCTTACAACCAAACCCGTTATTTGCAAAATGCAGCCTACTTACGTTGTAAGAACATCACATTTGGTTACACATTGCCGAAACGGTTGCTTCAAAAGATAATGTTAGACAATGTGCGCATCTACCTGAGTGGTGAGAACCTGTTTGAATTCACTTCTTTGTGTAAGAACTTCGACCCTGAAGTGCTGGATCAGACTTCACACCCGATGCAGCGCACCTATTCGATTGGTTTGAATATTTCACTTTAAAATGATAGACAATAAAATGAATAAAATAATATATATCATAGCAGCTTCTTTGGGAGTATTGACCTTGACAGGTTGCAACAACGACTTCATGGATCGTTATCCGGCTACTTCTATTTCTCAGGAGACATTTTTTAAAACGGATAAGGATTTGGAGTTGTATACGAATACTTATTACGAATATGTGAATCCTTATTTTACGGATTACGTGAGTGATAACTTTGCATCTTATTCAGAAGTCCATGAGAATAACAATCTAATTCGTGGTAGTATCAATGCTGAGACTGTTGGGGGTTGGAATGATTGGGGAACTTTGCGCCGTTTAAACTTTCTGTTGGATAATGTAAGTGGAATAACAGGAAATCAAGTCGCTATTGCTCATCACATTGGTCTAACGCGTTTACAAAGAGCAATCTGGTATTATAAGCAAGTGAAATCCTACAATGATGTGCCTTGGTATTCCTGTGCATTGAAAGATACTGATGAGGAATTGCTTTATAAGGGGCGTGATTCTCGTGTGATGGTAGTTGATTCCATTATGGCCGATTTGGACTATGCTGTAGCCAATATGTCAGAGGATATGGGCAATCGTACGGTGTTTAGCAAATGGTATGCTTTGGCGATGCAAGCTCGTATCTGTTTGCATGAGGGTACTTATAGGAAGTATCATGACGAGTTGGAATTGCAAGGAACGGCTCAGCCATTTTTGGAAAAGGCAGTACAAGCTGCTCAACAGATAATGGCTTCTGGAAAATTTGCGATTGATAAACGTGGAGGTAAGAATCAAGCTTACCGTAATCTTTTTTCCAGCTACAATCTGTCTGCCTCTCCGGAGATGATACTTTTTAAGGATTATGATTTGGGTGAGAACATTAAACATGATGCAGGGTCCCAGTCTTTCTCATGGGTGAGCAATTTAAGCCGCAGTTTGATGGAATCGTACGAGTATCTTATGCCTGATGGCAAAGCTGTTCCTTTTACATCTGTTCCTAATTATGATAAAAAATCGTTTGTAGAGGTGTTTGAAAACCGTGATCCTCGCTTGTCGCAGACTTTTATGGCTCCTGGTTATGTAAGGGCGGGAGACGTTTCCGCTTTTCGTCCGAATTTGAATTTGGGGGGTTATCCTTGTGTCAAGTATGAATCAGATGATCCTGTTTCTAAAAAAGGCACAACTACTTATACTGATTTGCCAGTAGTGCGTTATGCTGAAATCTTGTTGATTTATGCTGAAGCAAAAGCTGAATTAGGTCAATTGACGCAGTCTGATATGGACAAATCAATTAACGAGATTCGTTCACGTGTGGAGATGCCACGTATCGTGCTTTCCGATATTATAGATGACCCGAATTTGAAGATGCAATATCCAGACATCAGTGACAAGGCGTTGTTGCAGATTCGTAGAGAACGACGTATTGAGCTGATGGGCGAAAACTTCCGTTGGGACGATTTGATGCGTTGGAAAGAGGCACATCTGATTCGCGATGTACAACAAGGTATTTATGTGGACAAATTTGGTGTGTTTGACATATCAGGTGATGGTGTTCCAGAGATGGGTATATTCCCAAATAAAGAAAGCAATACTGTTCCGGAAGCGGAACGAGAGAACTACACGTTCTACTATTTGGATGAGGGCATCATTTCTTTGTCAAATGGTGATTCTGGCTATATCCTTGTCAAGAACGAGATTGGCAACCGTAAGTTTGAAGAGCCAAAGTTCTACTATCGTCCATTGCCGCAACAGCAACGCATCTTGAATCCTAATTTGGTAGAGACGATATTTTGGTAAACGATAAAGGTGAAGTTGTTATTTAAAAAAGAACATTATGGAAATGAAGCAAAATTTGGGTGTAAAGGTTTTGTTGGGTTTGGGTGTCGCATGTCTGTCCGGTTGTTCCTTTTCGGAAAAGGAAACATTTCCTGCTTGGCAGGAGGGTGAGATGGAGATACACCATATTTACACGGGACGAGGAGAATCAAACTTTATGATTTTCCCGGATGGAACGTCTTTATTGGTGGATGCCGGAGATTTTGATCCGAGTGACTATCCGCTGATGTGCGAGCCGTTGCCGGACAAATCCCGCAGAGCGGGTGAGTGGATAGCTCGCTATGTGGAGCGTGTAAATCCTCATCGGGACCGGGTGGATTATCTTTTGGTCTCTCATTTCCATAACGATCATACCGGCGATTCCTCTTTGCCTGTGCCGCACACGGAGAATCGTAATCCGGACTATGCGCGGGTTGGCATTGCGGAAGCTGGAGAAGTTCTTCGTTTCGGGAAGGTTTTCGACCGAGGATATCCGGACTATCAATATCCTTTGCCAATCAACGATCGGGACGTGGATAACTACCGGGCTTTCTTGCATTGGCAGGCTTCCCAGTTTGGCTTGCAGCAGGAGCCATTTGTGGTTGGAAAGGAGAACCAGATAACTTTGAAGTATCATCCTGATCGGTACGCATCGCGGTTTTCCATTCGCAATTTAGCTGCTAATGGTGAAGTGTGGAAAGGTACGGGCGGTGAGACGATTCGTTATTACGACGAGAACATTGCCAATTTGGATCCCCAGCATCAGAATGAGAACACCAAGAGTTTGGCATTGCGTATTGCTTATGGTCCTTTCCGTTACTATTGTGGAGGTGACGCAGTTGGTTCGTTGCTTGATTCGAATGGCGAGAAAGTGAACATAGAAGAGAAGGTGGGAGAGGCTTGTGGCATTGTGGATGTTAGCAAGGCAAACCATCATGCTTATAAAGATGCGATGACGGAGGGCTTCCTACGGCATATCCAAGCCAAGCAGTATGTAATCCCTGTTTGGGATCACGAACATATTCAGCCTGATGTGATTCAGCGCATGGTCACTATGACTGCCGACAAGTCTGATCCTGTCGTTTATGTGACACACATGCCGCAAGCAAGACAGGAAAAGTATGCTTCTGAGTCATGGATGCAATCTGTTAGTCCTGTTTCCGGCCATGTGGTAATCAAGGTGTTTGACGAAGGTCGTAAATACAGCATCTATGTTTTATCGGCAGAGGATGAACGTTGCCGGGTAAAGGCGGTCTATGGACCATACGAGAGCGGGAACAAATAACTGGATTCATATACCATTTTGAATAGAAAGGCTGCCTGAAAATCAAGATTGCCAATGGCAGAGTTGCTTTCGGATCCCGACCTTGCTTACTCGCATTGGTAAACTTGTATTTGTTTCATTATTAGCGATTTATATTTTGCTGATGATGGCTCTTTAAAACATACCGTTGTTTTGAAAAAAAAACATTGGACGTTTTTGAAAAAACATTGGACGTTTTCAAAAATTCCTCGTGACGTTTTTTTAAAAACAACGGTATGTTTTTTTTGACCAATTTCAATACTTTTCTGGCTTGTTTTTGATCGTTTAAATTTAAGTTTTTAGCTTTTTCCAACTTCACAAAACGCTTATAAGAGACAACCTTTGGAAAGAAGTGTCGCATATACTTACAGACCTTTTATTGATAGAAATGCTTCAGACAATGATAGCTTGAATCATGAAAAAGTATCAAAATCAGCATGATTTCTGCCTTGGACATGGTGGAATCTCGGTGATACTTACGCTTTGTGGTAGATGGAAGAGTATATTTTGCCATCATTGTATCAAAAAACTTGCAAAAATCATCTGCCATACAAAATATTGCAATAACTTTGTTTTCGGTGATTATAGCGATTATTGTTCGTATTTATTTGTATTTCAACATGAAAACACAACCTCAAATATGGAATATAAATTTAGAGAAGTCGGTTTGTATTTGGCTTCGGAAATGAGAACAGATGATAAGAAATAAGATTTTAATAGGTTAATAATTAAGATTATGGATGCAAAAATGGAATTGAAGAGGGGGCTATTACTCATGTTAGGGCTGCTATGCTTCTTTTGGGGTAAAGCAAATGAACGTCAGTCAATTTGGCCTGAAGGTAAGATGCCAAATGCACAATCTCATCAGATTGCTTCTATGTTGGACGAGGCTAATAAGGCTAACTTTGATGCAGACAAACATCGGATCGCTTATCTGGAATGGTATGAAAAGCCTAATCCGGCCATAGCAAAAAAAGCATGTATGGTGCTTATATCAGGTGGTGCTTATAACAGTTGTTGTGATATGAATTTGATTGAGCTATGGAAAAAAACATTCTCTGATTTAGGATTTCAGTGTGTGAATCTGGTTTATCGTACGCCTCGTCCTATCGGAATACCTATTTATCAGACGGCTTGGGAAGACGGGCAACGTGCAATCCGTATCGTCAGAAGTGAAGCAGAGAAGCGAGGCTTTGATCCTGAAAAAATAGGGGTAATTTCCATGTCGGCAGGTTCTCATTTGGCGTTGATTTTGGCTACGAGTTCTTCTGTTCCGGCCTATGAAGCGATTGACCAGTTTGACACAATCCCTTGTCATATCAATTATGCGATTGTAAATGCACCTGCTTACGTAACAACGGATGGTGAAGCCGGAATACCTGCCTGGTTACAAGGATACGGACCTGATGTTCGGCTGTCTGCTTGTTTCCGTTTTGATGATAAAACCTGTCCGATGAGTCTGCATCATGGAGGAATGGATGAATATTCTCCCAACGGCAGTACGTTGATTTATCATAAACTGCGCAGGATGAATATACCGGCTGAATTGCATTTGTATCCTAACAAAGGGCATGGAGCTTATGGCTTAGACCGCGGAGTCGAGTTCCTTCGCCAGATAGGTATTATGGGACCGCTTGATCAGGAGGTTGATATTATGACACGTTATGCGGGTGATGAAGACCGGAAAGAAGTAGTGAAACAAAATGTATGGCCTGACGGTAAGATGCCCAATGCACAAGAACATCAGCTGTTGCCTTATATTGAGTGGCACTTTCCCAAAGTATTAAAGACAAAGGCTATACAAATTATCTATAGTGGAGGATCGTATGAAGGCAATGATCCGAATGGGTTTGAAGTTGCTCCGGCACGTAGACTTCTCAATAAACTGGGTATGACTGTGGTTACGCTCCGTTACCGGACGCCTCGTCCTAAAGGATTATCCAAACATATTACGGCTTGGGAAGATTTGCAGCGTACAATCCGCCTTGTTCGTTCTCAGGCTGCAACTTACGGCCTTGATCCGGATCAGATAGGTATAATGGGCAGTTCGGCTGGCGGACATCTTACGTTGATGGGTGTTACCTCTTCTCGACATAATTCTTACTTGCCGATAGATGAAATTGATAAACTTCCTTGTGATGTACAATGGGGCATTGGTATCTATCCGGCTTATGTTCTTTCAGATGGCTTTGATGGACCAAATACAAATAAGGGGAATGATGAGGATGTGACGTTGGCTCCGGAATTCAGTTTCGACCTAAGTACAGCACCGATGCTTTTCATTCATGGCGATGCTGATGTGTATTCAGCCATGGCTTCGGTAAAAGTATGGGAAAAGATGCGAAGCATGGGCATTCAGTCCGAGCTTCATACCTTGGCTTTGCGCAATCACTGTTTCCAAAGCAAGGCGAATCCTGGAACCGGGAGTTACACTTGGTTGGACCGTATTGTGGATTTTCTGAAGGAACAAAAGAAACTTGATCATGAATAAGGAATGGATGCTGGCTACTTTACTGGCTGGTTGTATCAGTCTGGGCTGGGCGGAAGAGAAAACATCCGTCCCGCTACCGAAACCGGCACAGATTACCTGGCAGGAGGCGGAGCTGACGGCTGTATTTCATTATGATCTGCATGTATTTGACGGGACGCAATACAATCAGGAATATAACCGGATTACGCCGATTCCGGACATGAATATCTTCTATCCGGAGCAGTATGATACGGATCAGTGGATACGAAGTGCCAAAGGAATGGGAGCGAAGATTGCTATTCTGACGGCTACACACGAGACGGGTTTTGCACTTTATCAGTCGGATGTCAATCCGTATTGCTTGAAAGCCTTAAAGTGGAAAGACGGAAAAGGAGATATTGTACGCGACTTTGTCAATTCTTGCCGGAAGTATGGCTTGAAGCCGGGTATTTATATTGGCATCCGTTGGAATTCATTCTTAGGAGTGCATGACTTTATGATGCCGCAGGATGGAACGAAGTTTCAGGAAAACCGGCAGGCATTCTATAATAAGATGTGTGAAGGAATGACCGAAGAATTGATGTCCCGTTATGGCGATCTGGCGATTGTCTGGTATGATGGTGGCGGTCACGGACCCGAATTAGGTGGAGCTGATATTTTGCCGATAGTAGAGAAATACCAGAAGAATATTATTTTCTACCACAACAGTCAGCGGGCCGATATTCGTTGGGGCGGATCGGAGACGGGAACGGTCTCTTATCCTTGCTGGGGAACTTATCCTTTTCCTTATTCGCATTCTAAAAACCAGGATGAGATCTTTAAGGATGGCAATCATTTGCTGAAGACAGGCGATCCTAATGGCGACTATTATATGCCAGCCATGTCGGATACTCCTTTGCGTGGTTATAATGGTCGGCATGAATGGTTCTGGGAGCCGGGCGATGAGGCACACATCTTTCCATTGGAGAACCTGATGGATATGTATGAGAAGTCGGTTGGCCGTAACTCGACCTTGATTTTAGGTTTGACTCCAGACGACCGGGGCTTGATTCCGGCTGCAGATTCTTTGCGTTTGGCTGAGTTCGGACGAGCTATTGATCAAACGTATGCGCATCCGTTGAAGCAGACGGCAGGTAAAGGTAATGAGTATCATATAGCATTGGACAAACCGGCCTTGATTTCTCATCTGGTAATACAGGAAGATATTACACAAGGCGAACGGGTACGGAAATACATACTGGAAGGAAAAGCCGGGAAGAAATGGATCCGGCTGGCCGAAGGCAGTTGTGTCGGACACAAACGGATTGAATTATTGGAAAATCCTCCGTCGCTTTCGGCTCTTCGTTTGCGGATTGTAGAATCAGCTGATACACCCCTAATCAAGAATCTTTCGGTATATACCAAGTAAGCTGTATCTGTTTTTTCTGAATGAATAAGTTGGCAAGGAAGAAAAGGACCTGAATCCGGTCTGTAATTCCTTGCCAATTATTGTTTTATCACGGAATAATTTAGATTCCCCCTTAGATTATTTGTTTGAAAACTTTTGACAGATTATTTGATTCACATAGGTAAATTAATTGATTCATATTGGTGAATTGATCGCATCATATTAGTGAATTAATTAATTCACCATTGTGATTTAATTAAAAATAAACGAAGAAAATAGTAAGCCTTCCTGTGAAAGAGATGAATTGTAAATCTTATTTCCTTAATTTTGTTGGTATTTGGAGGATCAGATCATCATTTCTATATAAAATTGTCTCTTTTTGCTGTTTTTATGTCAACAGTTTTTTATCTTTGTGGAAGTTTGGCTTACGTTGTGAAGCTACAAGATTTTATATAGATGTAAACATGAAAAACACTGAAAATAATCGGATATGGCTGATCGGCTGCGTGGGTTTATTTGTCTCTTCGTATAGTGATGTTGAGGCTGCTACCGAAGAACATCCTAATTTGCTGGTGGTGATGGCCGACCAGTTTCGGGGCGATGCTCTGGGTTTCCGGGGAAAAGAGGCGGTTAAAACACCGAATCTGGATCAGTTTGCTCAGGAAGCTGTCGTTCTGACTCAGGCAGTCAGCGGTTATCCGGTATCTTCTCCGGCAAGAGGTATGTTTTTTAGCGGGGCTTATCCGCACGAGAATGGAGTGTTGACCAATTGCCAGTCGGTATCAGCGCATCAGAATGTGGAATTGCGGCAGGATCTGACCTGTTGGTCGGATGTATTGGCTCAGGCCGGATATGCAACGGCATATATCGGGAAATGGCATTTGGATAAACCTTACGTTCCGTATGTGGACTGTTCGAACAACAAAGGCGAAATGGCCTGGAATGAATGGTGCCCGCCCGAAAGAAGGCATGGTTTTGATTATTGGGTAGCTTATGGAACATACGACCAGCATTTGCGTCCGCTTTACTGGAATAAAGATTCAAAAAGGGATGAGTTTTATTATGTAAATCAATGGGGACCGGAATATGAAGCCGACCTGGCGATTCAGTATCTGGACAGTATCTGTTCGGCAGGCAAACCTTTTGCCCTGATGGTGTCGATGAATCCTCCTCATACCGGATATGAGCTGGTTCCTGACCGGTATAAACAGGAATATGCGTCGTTGAATGTGGATTCGATTGCCCGGTCTTTACCGAGTCTGATGCAGTCTGACGAAAAATATATCGACTTGTTCAAGCGGAGTGTGGCGGATTATTATGCCTGCATAACGGGAGTGGACGAACAATTCGGACGGATTATTCGGGCGCTGAAGGAAAATGGGCAGTATGACAATACGATCGTCGTCTTTGTTTCGGATCATGGCGATTCGATGGGAATGCACAATAACATCGGGAAGAATATCTTTTACGAAGAGGCTATGCGGGTTCCTTTCCTAATTTCGTATGGCAAACAGCTTACTCCGAGGAAAGACGACCAGTTGCTTATCTCTCTCGAAGACTTCTGTCCGACGATCTTGTCGCTGATGGGCTTTCAGCAGGAAATTCCCGCTACTGTTCAGACCCGCGACTTGAGTGAACAGATCCGGGGCAGCCGGGAGAAGATGCCTTCTTCCCAGCTTTATATGTTTTATGGTGCCGTAAATGAAACTGGAAAGAACCTGACAACGGGTGCGCGTGGCGTACGGACTCTTCAATATACGTATGCTGTCCGATACAAGGATGGCGTGATTACGGATGAATATCTGTTTGACCGGAAAGCTGATCCTTTCGAACTGGATAATATAGCCGGTAAACATCCGGAACTTATCCGTCAGTTGAGGGCAGAACTGAAGCAACGGATGGAAACCGTACACGATCCGGCATTCACTGTATTGGAATAAGTCGGACGGCGGTTGCGAGCTAAGTATCAAATCAATAAAGAACCTATAAAATTGTAGTATGGTTATGAGAAAATTAATTTTAGGAATCGGTCTCTGCCTGTTGGCCTGTTTGCAGCTGTTCTCGCAGAGTGTGGTAAAAGAGTCATTGCAGTTCCGTAGTGAAAAGATGGGGAAAGATGTCCGTTATTCCATTTATTTACCGGATGGATATGACGTGTCGGACCGGAAATACCCGGTACTTTATCTGCTTCATGGCTGGACAGACGATGAGACTTCCTGGCTTCAGATGGGAAACATGCAGCGTATCACCGATGATGCGATTAAGCAGGGTATAGCCATTCCGATGGTTATCGTCATGCCCGATGCGGGAGAAAGCTGGTATGTCAATTCATACGATGGGAAAGTCCCTTACGAGGATATGTTTTTCGAGGAACTGATTCCTTATATCCAGCAGACTTACAAGGTTCGTACGGACCAGCAGTATCGGGCCATTGCCGGTTTGTCGATGGGAGGTTACGGCGCGTTTCTGTATACCTTGCATCATCCGGATTATTTTACGGCATGTGCTCCGTTGAGTGCCGCCATTTATACGGAAGAACGGATGAAGGAATCGTTGCATACGACCCGGGGAGAGCTTTTCGACCGGATATACGGTAAAGGGAATCTGACGGAACACTGGTATAAAAGCAGTGTGCTGCACATCTTGAAGGACTGGAAAGAAGACACGCCGCTGAATGTACTTTATTATATTGACTGTGGCGATGATGATGCTTTGCTGCATGGTAATAATGAAGCACATGAACTGTTGCAGCAGAAAGGTATCAAGCATGAGTTCCGGGTTCGCGACGGCTATCATTCATGGACGTACTGGCGGACAGCATTGCCTTCTGTCCTTGAATTCATCAGTAAGCGGTTTAATCGGAGTTGAACTTATTATTTACTATTAATGGAAACACTTATATGGAAAACGGAAAAAAGAAAGGAATGACGCGCCGGGAGTTTCTCGGCTTTTCAGCATTAGGTTTGGCGGGATTGACTATCTTGCCGAGCTGGAGTATGAATGGAATTCGTATCGCTCCGAGCGATCGGGTTGTATTGGGTTTCATCGGTTTGGGACAACAAGGTCTGAGCGATTTTGGCGGATTTGCCCAATGTCCGGGCGTACAGGTCGCAGCGGGCTGTGATGTCGATTCCATGAAGCGCGAACGCTTCGTTCGGCGTATCACCAAATGGCAGGCAGAAAACGGAATGCCGCAGCGGTGTGATCAGTATGAATTCTATGAGGAGATGCTCGAACGCAAGGATATTGATGCCATCGAAGTAGCTACTCCGGATCATTGGCATGCCTTGTGTACCATTCATAGTTGCCAGTCGGGAAAAGACGTATATTGCCAGAAGCCTCTGGCTTATACCATTACGGAAGGACTGGCGATGGTAAAAGCGGTACGGGAGAATAAACGGGTTCTTCAGGTAGGTAGTCAGCAACGTTCGGATAAGGAGTTCCAACAGGCCATCGCATTGGTACAACAAGGAGCCATCGGTCATATTGAAAAGATCTATGCGCGGGTAGGCGAGCCTCCTAAACCTTTTGATCTGCCGGAACAGCCGGTTCCCAATAACTTGAACTTCAACCAATGGATGGGCCCGTTGAATGATCCGAAGATTCATTATCATCCGGATTTGTGTCCTCCTATATCCTTGGATCCGGAAAAGAATGAACAGTTGTGGGGCGCTTGGCGCTGGTATCGTGAGACTGGAAACGGTTATACTTCCGACTGGGGCGCACATATGTTTGATATTGCGCAGGCTGCCATCGGAATGGATGGTTCCGGTCCGGTAGAATATATTCCAAAAGGATATAACGGAACGAAATATGCAACCATGAAATATGCCAACGGCATTGTGATGACCGAACAGCCATATCGGGAAGACAATCCGAATGCGCAGGGCATTCAGTTCATCGGAGATAAAGGTTGGATTAAGGTAGCTCGTGGTTATATCGAATGTTCAGATCCGTCGTTGTTGGAGAAGAAAGAAACGAAGATCGCCAAAGGACAGTATGAAACCAGCGCGCCGCACATGCAGAACTTTATCGATTGTGTCCGTTCGCGTGAGAATCCGATTGCCCCGGTTGAAGTGGGTTGCAGCACCAATACGCTTTGTTGTCTGACAAATATTGCCCTTGAGTTGGGACGTCCGGTGAAATGGAATCCGGCTACGTTGAGTTTTGTCAATGATAAAGAAGCCGCAGCTCATCGTCTGTACTGGTATCAGTACCGGAATCCGTATTCTTTGCCGGACTGGTATTAATTCATCTGAAGGATAAAAGCAGCCTCCTTCTTGACAGGAGGCTGAAATAAAACCCGGATTCCTCGGTCTGGTATAAAATCATTACCTGAGAAATCCGGGTTATATATGATCTTCTTCCGATAAAGCCGTTAAATCTTCGGCAATTCCCACGGAGCACGATACTGTTTGCACAGGTAAGCATCGGCTTCACTGTCGTGGAAACTTGTTCCGTCCCAGCTTAACTTCTTGCCGGTCCGATAGGCAATATTCCCTAATTGAGAGAATTTGGCGATGTGTGCTCCAATCTCAATGCTGGCATTACAGTTACGGTTCCGGCTTTTGATGCATTCCAGGTGATTCTTAACATGCAGGTTCAATCCGCCTTCGCCGTAGGCTTTCTTCAGAGGAACAGCTTCCATGCGGGCCTGTCCGTTTACTTTCTCCGGAATGACTTCCCAGCCGCCACGGTCGACAACCAATGTCCCGTTTTCTCCCACAAAGCCTAATCCATGGTTTCTTCCGTAGGCTCCGTCATCAATGCCGATGGCATGATCCCACATAACAGTGAATCCGTCGAAGGTATAAATCGTCTGTAATAAATCAGGGGTTTCGCAGGCATCATCCGGATAACCGAATTTACCACCTGACGCCATAATAGACTTCGGCGCCGTTACATTCATGCCAAATAAAGCATAGTCGAGCAAGTGAACGCCCCAATCTGTCATCAGTCCGCCGGCATAATCCCAGAACCAACGGAAAGTAAAGTGGAAGCGGTTGCGGTTAAACGGGCGTTTGGGTGCCGGGCCTAACCACATGTCATAATCCACTCCGGCCGGAACAGGTTCGTCAGGCTTAACCGGAATAGACGGACACCAGCCTTGATAAGAGAATACACGTACGGTTCGGATCTTTCCTAATTTACCACTGTGTACGAAAGCCATCGCATCTTGCCAGTGCGGGTCACTTCGTTGCCACTGGCCTACTTGTACGACGCGGTTATACTTCTCGGCAGCCCGCACCATAATATTACATTCTTCAATACTGTTGCCTAAAGGCTTTTCGCAATAAACGTCTTTTCCGGCCTGGCAGGCATAGACAGCTTGCAGGCAGTGCCAGTGATCGGGTGTACCTACAATAACAATATCAACATCTTTATTGTCGATTACCTTACGCCAGTCTTTATAAAGGTGTTTGACTTTCTTTCCGGTTATTTTCTCTGTCTCGGCAGCCCGGTTGTTAAGTACGCTTTCATCGATATCGCATAATGCAATACATTCAACTTCGGGATTACGGAGAAAAGCTTTCAGGTCTTCAAATCCCATACCGTTACAACCGATTAATGCCACTTGGATTTTGTCATTTGCTGAGACAGCATTCGATGCTTGAATAAAAAAAGGACTGAATGTAAGTCCGGCTCCTAACAGAGAAGCCTGCTTGAGGAAATCTCTACGCGTTGTCATGGTTTATATCCGTTTTTATAGTTAACAATCACATGTGACAAATATAATCATAATAATTTGATAACTGTATATGGGCCGACAATTATTTGTTTACGTGTTGCATATCCTTTACTTTGTAAGGGCAGGCAGCGTTTAACCACAAGTCTTGCCCTTTCCTATGAACAAGTGAAAGAAAAATATTACTTTTGTGAAGACTACTGGAAGCAGTAGCTTACGAAAAGAAAAAGAACAATAAAAACACAAAAGAATATGAGTAATATAAAAGTAGGAGACAAGGTCCGTTTCCTGAACACAACAGGCGGAGGCGTCGTAACGGCTTTCCGTGGGAAAGATCAGGTTTTGGTAGAAGATGAAGATGGTTTTGAAGTACCGGCTTTGATTCGGGAATGCGTAGTAGTGGGCGATGGTCCGCAAGTGCATAGTTCGAATAAGCCGAAAGTCAATGCAGCTGAGTTGGAAAAACAGATTACCAGCAAGCGCCAGCAACCGGAAGAGCCGGAGGAAGAAATAGAAGAAACTCCCGAAGGTGAACGTCTGAATGTGTATCTGGCTTATCTTCCGACCGATCCGAAAGCGATTCAGCAGTGCGGTTATGAGGCTTATTTTGTGAACGACAGCAATTACTATCTGTTCTTTAACTATATGAGCCGGGAAAATAACAGCTGGACAAGCCGTTATAACGGAACCATCGAACCCAATACCAAGATATTCTTGGAAGAGTTTGAGAAGAAAGACCTGAATGCGCTTGAGCGCATTTGTGTTCAGCTGATTGCCTTTAAGAAAGACAAGCCTTATTCCTTGAAGAATGCCATTTCCGTAGAGCTCCGTTTGGATACCGTGAAGTTCTATAAACTGCATTGTTTTATGGAAAATGACTTCTTCGACGAGGATGCGATTATCTGCCCGATTGTGCGTAATGACTTGCCGGAACGGGAAATGCTGGTTTCTGCTTCAGAGTTGCAGGAAGCCATGCAGCAGAAGGTGCGTAATGATAGTCCGTCAAAGCAGCCTAAGCAATCCATTATCAAGAAAAAGGAAGCGAACTCATCAATCCTTGAAGTCGATTTGCACATTGCTGAACTGTTGGATGACATCCGTGGTTTATCGAACAGTGATATGTTGAATTATCAGCTGGATAAATTCCGGGAAGTAATGGATCAGTATGCTTCTCAGAAAGGGCAGAAGATCGTATTCATTCATGGAAAAGGTGATGGTGTGCTGCGTAAGGCGATTGAAAAGGAACTGAATACTCGTTACAAACAGCATTACTATCAGGATGCTTCTTTCCGTGAATATGGCTTTGGTGCAACGATGGTAACAATTAAATGAACAATTGAAAATTGACAATGGGATAATTCATTGTCTGCTTTCAATGCTTAATTTTCGAGTAAAGAATATGCACACTGAAATAGAACGGAAGTTTTTGGTTACGGGTGATTTCTCGGCAGATGTGTATGCCAGCAAACGGATAGTGCAAGGTTATATCTGTTCTCAACCGGGAAAGACCGTACGTGTCCGGATTCAGGATCAGAACGGTTTCCTGACAATTAAAGGTCCTTCCGACGAAAAAGGCATGAGCCGGTATGAATTCGAACAGACTATTCCTTTGGATGATGCCGAACAACTGCTCCGTCTTTGCGAACCGGGAGCTATTGATAAGGTACGTCATTTGGCTAAAGTCGGGAATCATGTATGGGAAATCGACGTTTTCCATGGAGCCAACGAAGGATTGATTATGGCAGAAATCGAACTGGAAGCTGAAGATGAACCGTTTGTCATGCCGGCTTGGGCAGGAAAGGAAGTGACTGGTGATCGGAGGTATTACAATTCGATGCTTACCCAACATCCTTTTGCCGAATGGAACCAATAGATGGTGAGTTTTTGGGTTGATGAGTTCTGCTGCTTTAAGGGAAAGAATCATGAGAACCGGCAAGTTCAAAAACTGACAAACTAAAAAGTGATTTTAATAACAAATAGAACAATGCGTATGAAAAGATTATTCTTATTTGTCGCTACTGTCTTGTTGGCGTTGCCTTTGAAAGCGGATGAAGGCATGTGGATTCTTCCGTTGCTGAAGGAGCAGAAGTTCGACGAGATGAAAAGCCTGGGACTCAAGTTGCAGGATTATGATATCTATAGTCCGGATCAGGCATCACTGAAAGATGCGGTAGTCATCTTTGGTGGCGGTTGTACGGGAGAAATTGTTTCGCCCGACGGCTTGCTGCTCACCAATCATCATTGTGGATATGGATCTATCCAGTCACATAGTACGGTTGATCATGATTATCTGACGGATGGTTTCTGGGCCACCACACGTGATCAGGAGTTACCGAATCCGGGACTGACGGTTACGTTTATCGATAAGATTGATGAGGTAACAGATTATGTGAAGGCAGAACTTGCTAAAAATAAAGATCCGAACAGTATGAATTATCTGTCACCCAGTTTCCTGAACAAGTTGGCAGAAAAGAAAGTCGGCAAGAAGTTCTTGCAGAATAATCCGGGGACAGAAGTAGAAATCAAGCCTTTCTTCGGAGGTAATCAGTATTATATGTTCACGAAGAAGATTTATTCGGATGTCCGTCTGGTAGGAACGCCGCCTTCGGCTATCGGAAAGTTTGGTGCTGATACCGACAACTGGATGTGGCCGCGCCATACAGGCGACTTTTCTGTCTTTCGTGTCTATGCGGATAAGAACGGAAATCCGGCTCCTTATTCCGAGACCAACGTGCCTTTGCATCCAAAGCGCTGGATGAAGATCTCGATCAAAGGTTTTCAGGAAAACGACTTTGCCATGATTATGGGTTTCCCCGGACGGACCAATAAATATTATACTTCCTGGGAAGTGGCCGAACGCCGTGATATCGACAATGCCGTCCGGATTAATATCCGGGAGTTGCGCCAGAAAGCCATGCTCGAAGAGATGCTGAAAGACCCGAAAGTGCGTATCCAATATGCCAGCAAGTATGCCAGCTCTGAGAATGCCTATAAGAATTCGATTGGAAGTAACTGGGCCATTAACAAGCGGAACTTCGAACAGGTCAAACGCGATGAACAGGAAGCTTTGCTGGCTTGGGGAAAGAAAGAATGCCAGCCGCAATATGAAGAGGCACTGCTTACTCTTGAACAGATCGTATCAGACCGTAAGGATCTGCGTTTCCGGAAATGGATGTTGGACGAAGCCATCGTAAGAGGTATTGAATTTACCAGTGTGCCAACCGATGTGGATACGTTGATTACTGCTTTGACAAAAGACGATCAGAAAGGAATCAAGAAGCAATTGTTCCTGTTGTCGAATGCATTCCGGCGTTTTTATGATAAAGACTATGCACCGGAGGTAGACCGTAAGATAGCAAAGGTTATGCTGAAAGAATATCGCCGTCTGGTTCCTACGAAAGTAGAGCCGGCTTATTTCGCCAATATCGATAAGAAATATAAAGGTGATGTCGATAAGTTTGTCGATGAACTGTTTGAAAAGTCTATCTTCGGCAGCCAGGAAAACTTCAGCCGCTTTATTGCTCATCCTACGGCAAAAGAACTGGAACAAGATCCGATGATTCAGTTTGCCCTTTCCGTGAAGGCTGAACAACGGGAGCTCAATCAAGCACTGAAGCAGTTTGATGACGGATATAATCTGGCGCACCGTACGTATGTGGAAGGCTTGTTGCGGATGAATAAAGGAGAAGCTCAATGGCCGGATGCCAATTTCACCCTGCGTTTGACGTATGGTCAGATCAAAGGATACAGCCCGCGGGATTGTGATTATTATGGTTGCCAGACAACACTTGACGGTGTGATGGAAAAGGAAGATTCTACCAATTGGGAATTCGTCGTTCCGCAGCGCCTGAAAGACTTGTATGCGAAGAAAGACTTCGGCCCTTATGCTGCGGCCAATGGAAAGATGCCGGTGGCATTGTGTGCGACTACGCATACGACGGGCGGTAATTCCGGAAGTCCGGTGATGAATGCTGAGGGCGAATTGATTGGTATTAACTTCGACCGCAATTGGGAAGGTGTCGGCGGTGATATCGAATATCTGCCCGATTACCAGCGAAGCATCATTGTAGACATTCGCTATGTCTTATTCCTGATTGACAAGTATGCCGGAGCCGATTATCTGTTGAAAGAAATGGAAATCGTGAAATAGGCAAAAAAATAACGGATAGTTCCGAAAGGAGCTATCCGTTTTTATAAAGCTGTGTTCTTTTGATATCGAGAATTTTAATTAAGACATTACCTTATCGAGCTCAGAAGCCTTTACTCTGAAGATATGTCCGTTTCGAGAAAATACCAGTTCGCCGTCTTCTTTCTTTTTCTGACTAACTAAGCGCTGAAATGCAACATTCGCACCTTTCACAATATTCTCCTCGAATTCTCTAAGTTCTTGCTCACTCATGACTTTCAAGTTTTTGATAAATAACCTGATTGAATATTTCTTTTTTCTCATTCTTGAAGCCTTTGGCAATTACTTCCATCGGCGACATAGAATTGTCTGTAATCATCCAGTAATCACAAATAGGAAGATATAATTCAAAAAGATTATGTATTCCGGCTTCGTATCTTCTACGAATGGTCATCTCCGGAATATTGTGACCGCCAGCGGCCACTCTCATTTTGACACGTTCAATCGCCAATTCCGGCGTGTTCAGCCAGAAATACAACAATGTCACGTAATATCCTTCCCTTTGGGCCTCTTTGATCAGATTCGCAACTGATCTCGTAGCCAGTGTCGTTTCCATTGCAAAAGTTTGACCTGCTGCAATGAGTTCTTTGATTCGTCTATACATAATACGACTTGCTTCCACGGCAACCGCAATGCTATCGGCATTAAAGGGAGATAGACCTTTTGCTATCTCATCGGAATTAACGAACTCCTTACATTTCAGCATTTCCGGTAGAATCGTGAAGGAGGCAGTTGTCTTGCCTGCTCCATTACAACCCGCTATTATATATAAATAAGGCACTTCTATCTGTATTTTTACGGCACAAATATAGAGAATAGTTTTCTAATTATGCAAATCTTACAACACATTTTTTGTCTTTCTGTGCAAAAAATGTACTCGTTAACATATACTTCGTCCTAAAAACCGGCGGTTTTGTTAAAATTCATACCCAAAGCAGGTCACTCATGATTCCGTCGGAGACGAAGATTCCTTCTTTTGTCAATGTTAATTTTCCGTCCTTTTGCAACAATAAATGACGTTTCTCGTACGTTTGTGCTAAGTTTAGGCAATATTTTAACTTCTTCTCTCCGAATTTCTCTGACAGTTCGTTCAGGTCAATTCCCCACATCGTGCGCAGATGAGTCATAATATATTCATTATAACGCGTATTTTCATCCAGTTGTTCATTTTCGAGGGCAGGCTTGCCCGTTCGGATGCCTTTGATCCATTCGGGAAGAGAGGCTACATTCCATTCGCGTTCCGTTCCGTTGTAGGAATGAGCCGACGGACCAAGACCGAGGTATTTCTTGCCTTTCCAATACGAACTGTTGTGGCGTGCGTACCAACCCGGGCGGGCAAAGTTCGAAATCTCGTAATGCTGATAGCCAGCAGCCACCAGGTTTTCAATCAGAAGGGTAAAAAGAGTCAGGCTGGTGTCTTCATCGACTGTGGTGATTTTCCCGGCTTCCAGCAAACGGTATAAGGCGGTTCCTTCTTCATAGATCAGATGATAAGCCGAAATATGCGGTATGTCGAGCCGGAGAACCTCGTCGAGATTCTTTTGCCACTTCTCGGGTGTTTGTCCGGGAAGTCCGTAAATCAGATCTATACTTATATTATATAAATCGTGTTCCTGGCAGAGGCGTACGGCACGGAGCGCTTCCTCGCGGTCGTGACGCCGGTTGAGAAACTTCAGGTCGGCTGCATCAAAACTCTGAACACCCATACTGATCCGGTTGACAGGCAACGAGCGCAGTGCGGCCACATAGGCAGGAGTCATATCATCGGGATTGGCTTCGAGGGTGATTTCCATATCCTGATTCACCGGGAAATTCCGGTAAATGGCCTCAAAGATCCGATTAAGATTTTCAACAGATAGCTGAGACGGCGTTCCGCCACCGAAATAAATGGTTTCCAATGTTTCTCCTTCCAGATAATTCTTGCGGAGTTCCATCTCCCGGATTAAAGCCGAAAGATAAGCCTCTTTGTATCCCATGTCGGTATTGGAGTAGAAATCACAATACAGACATCGTTTCTGACAAAAGGGAACATGTATATAAAGACCTGCCATACGTTGTGTATTTTGCTCGAGAATTCGAGCCTTTTCCGTGTACTGATAATCGTTTTTCTGAAGGTTGTTGCCAATCTTCTGTTTCTTTCTTCAGACAAAGATAAAGGGAATAGATGAATAAGAGATCCTTTTCCCGTTATAATTTTATCGTTTCACCCTTGTGGAATGATCGTTTCACATATGTGGAACGATCGTCTCACATACGTGGAACGATCGTATCACCCGGGTGAAACGGTTTATTTAAAAAAACACAGCTTCGAGCCTGTTTGTTCTTTATCTGTCAGACCTCTTTTTACTTCTTGTTTGCCGGGAAAGATTTGGTGGATACCGGCATTTGGGCTGAAAACATTTGGTGGATACCGGCAAAATGCCGAAAAAAATTTGGTGGGAATTTCGAGAAGAAAGAATCAATAGGAATTTGTCTTGCTTTATCCAGGAAAAACGTATCTTTGCTGGCAATTGAGAATCTTAAATTTTAGACACGATGATTAAAAAATTTTGTGTGGCAGCCATGGCCTTGTGCATGATGCTGTCGTGTGCTCAGAAACAACAGCAAAAAGAAGAAGCCGCAGCTCCGGCAACAACTCTTTCTGGTTTGAATCCGGCCGATTTTACTTCTGAAGTAGATGGCAAACCGGTAGCTTTGTATGTATTGAAAAACGCAAAGGGCGCTGAAGCTTGTATTACCAACTGGGGCGGCCGTTGGGTTTCGATGATGGTTCCTGACAAGAACGGAAAAATGACGGATGTCGTATTGGGTTATGATAAATTGCAGGATTATATTTCCAGCACAGGAAATTTTGGTGCTTTGATCGGCCGTTATGGCAACCGTATTGCGAATGGTAAATTTACTTTGGATGGCGTTGAATATACATTGCCGCAGAATGATAAAACCAACTGCCTGCATGGTGGACCGAACGGTTTCGACCGTCAGATATGGGATGCCAAGCAGCTGAGTGATAATTCTGTTGAATTGACGTATGTGTCAAAAGACGGAGAAGCCGGTTTCCCGGGTAATCTGAATGTAAAGGTTGTTTATACCTTGACTGACGATAATGCAATGGATATTAAATATGAAGCAACAACTGATAAGAAAACAGTGGTTAACTTGACTAATCACAGCTATTTCAATCTGTCGGGTGTGGCAGGTTCTACAATCTTGGATCATCAGCTTTCTATCAATGCCGACAATTATACTCCGGTAGATACGTTGTTTATCCCGACGGGTATCGCTCCGGTAGAAGGAACTCCGATGGATTTGCGTGAACCGGTTACAATCGGCGACCGTATTAATGGCGACTTCGAACAGCTGGTAAAAGCTGGTGGTTACGATCATAACTGGGTATTGAATACGAAGGGTGATATCAATCAGGTAGCAGCAACGGTCTTTGCTCCGACCAGTGGTATCCAAATGCAGGTTTATACCAACGAACCGGGCCTGCAGGTTTATTGCGGAAATATGATGGCTGAAAAGGAAAATGGAAAACATGGTGTCGTTTATCCACGCCGTGGCGCCATCTGTCTGGAATCACAACATTATCCGGATACTCCGAATCATCCGGATTTCCCAAGTGTCGTATTGGAACCGGGACAGACTTACAAGAGCGAATGTATCTATAAGTTCAGTGTGAAATAAAATTACGGAATATTTTGTAATGTCAAAGGCGTTGCCGGAAGCAAAATGACTTCAAGCAACGCCTTTTTTATTCACTGGATTCTGCCTTGTAAGATTAAATAAAATGATTAACTTTGCCTTTGACATTAAAAAAATAGCATGCGATGAAAACACAAATACCAGAACGGCTTTCTGCCTTGCGGGAAGCGATGAAGAAGCAGAATATTTCAGCTTATATTATTCCAACAACCGATCCGCACATGAGTGAGTATCCGGCAGCATGCTGGAAGTATCGGGAATGGATTTCCGGTTTTACCGGGTCGGCAGGAACAGTAGTGGTAACATTGGAAAAAGCCGGTTTGTGGACTGACTCCCGGTATTTCCTGCAAGCTGAAGCGCAGCTGGAAGGCAGTGGCATCGATTTATATCGGTTGAAATTGCCCGATACTCCTTCAATTACGGATTTCTTATTGTCTGAATTGAAGTCGAAGGAAACAGTTGGACTGAATGGTGCTACTTATAGTGCGGCTGATGCTAAAAACCTGAAGCATTCGTTAGCTCGAAATGGTATCGAACTGAATACAGACTGTGCATTGTTGGACGAGCTGTGGAAAGATCGTCCGGCACTTCCAGGAGCTCCCATTTTTGATTTGCCGGTAGAATTGAGTGGTCGCTCTACGGAAGATAAATTGAGTGATATCAATTTGCGTCTGCATCAGGCTGGAGCTGATTGTACGGTGCTTTCAGCCTTGGATGAAGTAGCCTGGGCTTGTAATATCCGTGGAACAGATGTAGCCTACAATCCGGTTGGGGTTGCTTATATGTTCGTTTCTAACGATGAGAATGTTCTTTTCATTGACCCGAAGAAAGTGCCAGTCGAAGTGGGAGAACGTCTGAAAAAGGAAGGCGTCGTTTTGGCCGACTATTCTTGTCTGACGACTTATCTGTCCCGTTTGCCGGAACATACGCGCGTTTATCTGGATACAGCGCTTACGAATGTGGCTATTTGCAATGCATTGCCTCAATCAGCCCAGATTATTGAAGGTATCTCTCCGGCTAATACATTGAAGAGTATCAAGAATGAAACAGAACGGAAAGGATACCGGAATGCCGTTGTGAAGGATGGCGTTGCCTTGACCAAATTCTATTATTGGCTGGAAAAACAGATGGCTGCCGGCGAGAAAGTAACCGAACTGAGTGCCAGTCACAAGCTGACGGCTTTGCGTGCCGAACAACCTTTATACGTTATGGATAGCTTTGCCAGCATTTCCAGTTACGGTGCGCATGGAGCTGTGGTTCATTATTCTCCGACTCCGGAAACCGATGTGGAGCTGAAACCGGAAAGCCTTTATTTGCTGGATAGTGGTGCCCAGTATCTGGATGGAACAACGGATATTACCCGTACGATTGCCTTGGGTGAACCGACTGAACAAATGAAGAAAGACTTTACCCGGGCATTGAAGGGGACTATCAGCTTGGGTAAATGTAAATTCCCGGTGGGTATGAGAGGTAGTCAGATCGATATCCTTGCACGTAAGGCTCTTTGGGATGCCGGCATTAATTACCTGCATGGTACCGGACACGGCATCGGGCATTGTCTGAATGTACACGAAGGTCCGCAGAGCATTCGAATGGAAGAAAATCCGGTTGTTCTGGAAGCTGGTATGGTAATGAGTGACGAGCCGGCTATGTATCGTGCCGGACAATACGGAATCCGTACCGAGAATATGATCGAGATATGTGAAGACAGCGAGACGGAATTTGGTAAATTCCTGAGAATGGAAACGCTGACCTTGTGTTATATCGATACGCGTCTGGTAATTGTTTCTATGCTGTCGGCCCGTGAACATGCTTGGTTGAATAAATATCATCAGACTGTATATGAAAAGCTGAGTCCGTATCTGACAGATGACGAACGCGCTTGGCTGAAGGAAAAGACAGCCGAAATTTAAAGAGATGGCAAAAGAATAAGTTGACGGGCGGACAATGTTTCCCCGTCAACTTATAAACTATAAACTAAATAACTCACAAGCTCTATGGCATTAATTAAATCAGTAAGAGGTTTTACTCCGAAAATCGGAAAAGATACTTTTTTAGCCGATAACGCAACGATTATCGGTGATGTTGAAATCGGTGAAGGTTGCAGTGTCTGGTTTGGAACTGTTGTACGCGGCGATGTCAATTCCATCCGTATTGGTAATGGTGTGAACATTCAGGATGGTTCGGTATTGCATACGTTGTATGAAAAATCGACAATTGAAATTGGTGATGATGTTTCCATCGGTCATAATGTAACCATCCATGGCGCCAAAATTTGCCATGGTGCACTGATCGGTATGGGAGCCGTCGTCATGGACCATGCTGTCATTGGAGAAGGCGCTATCGTGGCTGCCGGCTCTGTTGTATTGAGTAAAACCATTGTTGAACCGGGAAGTATTTATGCCGGAGTTCCGGCCAAGTTTGTAAAGAAAGTTGATCCGGAACAGTCGAAAGAAATAAACCAGAAAATCGCCAAGAACTATCACATGTATTCTTCGTGGTACACAGAAGAAGACAACAAAGAACATAAATAAAATAACATGAAAAAGGAACTGATGACTTTAGGAGCGCTCTCATGGGCGCTGCTGGCTTGTACGCCACAACCACAAACGGAAGAGAAAAACATTGATTTTTCTCCGGTAACACCATTGAATGCACCGACGTATGTTTGCTACAAGGCTCCGGGTGAAATCAAAATCGACGGAAAGCTGACTGAATGGGATGCTATTCCGTGGACTTCTGATTTTACGGATATCGAAGGAGACAAGCGTCCGGCCCCGTTGTACCAGACGCGGGCTAAAATGGCATACGACGAGAAAGGTATGTATTTTGCTGCCTGGATGGACGAGCCTCATGTGTGGGCTTATCAGACAGAGCATGATTGTGTGATTTTCCTGGAGAATGACTTTGAGATCTTCCTCGATCCGACAGGTGATACGCACAATTATCTGGAATATGAAGTAAATGCCTTGGGTACAGATTGGGACTTGTATTTGAGCCAGCCATACCGGAACCGTCCGGCTGTATTGAATGGCTGGGAATTTGCGGGTATGAAATCGGCTGTCTGGGTGGATGGCACGATCAATAATCCGAATGATACCGACAAAGGCTGGGGTGTGGAAGTCTTCATCCCGTGGGAAACTTTAAATCAGGTTATGAATGATCATAAAGGTGCTCCGAAAAATGGTGATCAGTTCCGGGTGAATTTCTCTCGGGTGGAATGGACTACCGAGGTAAAAGACGGCAAATATGTGAAGATCCCGATCAAGGGTGAAGATAAGATCCGTGAATATAACTGGGTTTGGGCACCAACCGGAATTATCAATATCCACTTGCCTGAATACTGGGGTTATGTTCAATTCTCTGATAAAGTGGCTGGCCAGGGCGAAGATACTTTCCAGGAAAAGCCGGAGGAAGCGGTGAAGTGGATGTTGCGCCAGTTGTATTACCGGCAGAAAGAATATCAGGAAGCGACAGGCGAATTTGCTGCTACAGCAACGGCGCTGAAGGCTTCAGATATTTGTTCGGCTGAACAGGTAGCTAAAATGACCGTAGAACGGACAGCTTCCTTGTTCGAAATCTCATTGCCGGCAGCAGATGGTTCAGTATGGCGGATTAACCAAGACGGTTTCGTCTGGAAATAATCAGTCCGTTCTGTTACTGAAATAACAGAAGAAGGAGTAAGAAAATAAAGGGCAGCCAGGTAACATCGCTTTCTTCATCGGAATAGCGTTGGTACCTGACTGCCTTTCCAATACCTGCTTGAATCTATCTGTTGGAAGAACCAGTTAATGTGGAACAAGATGTTCCGTTTAGGCCTGAATCGGGAACAATGGATTCACGGCCTTTGGGGAAATGGAAATAAAAAGAGATAAAGATGCATCGAACAAAAGACAATTTTAAGTATCTGACGACGGCTCCAGTGCCAAAAGTGATTATGAATCTGGCTGTTCCGACCATTGTCAGTATGCTGGTTACTTCTTTCTATAACATTGCCGATACCTATTTTGTGGGGAAGATTAATACCCAGTCGACCGCTGCAGTAGGAATTGTATTTTCTGTCATGTCGATCATACAGGCAGTCGGCTTTTTCTTTGGTCACGGTTCCGGAAATTACATCTCTCGAAAGTTAGGGGCCAAAGAAGATGAAGCAGCCAGCCGGATGGCGGCTACCGGATTTTTCCTGGCATTGTCGCTGGGCGTGATTCTTATGCTGCTCGGACTGTTGCTGCTCCGTCCGCTTTCGTATGCCTTGGGCTCGACGCCAACGATTCTACCCTATACGGAGCGGTATCTGGGAATTATATTGTTGGGTTCTCCCTTTATGATTGCTTCGCTGGTCTTGAACAACCAGATGCGTTTTCAGGGAAATGCAGCTTATGCCATGGTGGGGATTGTTGCGGGTGCAGCAACCAATGTAATCTTGGACCCGATCTTGATTTTTGTCTGCGATTTAGGAATTTCAGGTGCGGCTATAGCCACTGTAATCAGTCAGGTGTTTAGCTTTTGCCTGCTGTTTTATATGGGGCGTCGCGAAGGTAATATCCGCATCCATTACCGGAATTTTACTTTTTCGTGGAGCTTCGTGAAAGAGATTATCGGAGGAGGAACACCTTCATTGGCCCGCCAGGGACTGGCCAGCATTTCGACCATCTTCTTGAATGTGTCTGCCGGTAATTATGGTGATGCTGCCATTGCCGGCATGTCTATCGTGTCGCGGATCGGTATGTTTATCAATTCGTTCCTGATAGGTTTCGGTCAAGGTTTCCAGCCTTTATGTGGATTTAATTATGGAGCCGGGTTATATGCCCGTGTTCGGCAGGGTTTCTGGTTCAGTGTCAAAGTGGGTTTCATCTTTTTACTGTGCTGTTCGATAGCCGGAATGGGTTATGCCGAAGAAATCGTTGCCTTGTTCCGGAAAGGTGATCCGTTGGTGATTGAAACCGGTTCGGCAGCTTTGCGCTGGCAATTGATTACTTATCCGTTAGGCGCGTGGATCATATTGAGTAATATGATGCTGCAGACTATTCGTAAATCGGTCAGAGCTACTGTCCTGGCATCTGCCCGTCAGGGATTGTTTTTCATCCCGTTGATTTTTATTTTGCCTTATTACTTAGGTCTGCAGGGAGTTGAAATGTGTCAGGCTGTATCAGACATGTTTACCTTTGTATTGGCTATTCCACTGTCAGGAGGCGTTTTGCTTGAAATGAAACGGAAAGAAGCTGCGGCCAAAAGATGAATAGTTGGCAGCTGAAATATCATTTGGTTAAAAATGCAGGGTATTCCTTAATAATATGTACCTTTGCAGGGGAGAAAGAAAATAGATATTTATGGAAATAGCAGCTTTAGTTTCAGGCGGAGTAGACAGCTCGGTTGTCGTACACATGTTGAAGGAGGCCGGATATGATCCGACTATCTTTTATATCCGTATCGGAATGGAAGACAAAGACGGGTACATTGATTGTCCGGCAGAGGAAGATATAGAAATAACTTCTTATATCGCCAAGAAATATGGTTGCCGCTTTGAGCAAGTTTCGTTGCATGATGAATATTGGGACAAAGTGGTGAGTTATACCATTGATTCGGTGAAACGCGGATTGACTCCGAATCCGGATATGATGTGTAATAAGTTCATCAAGTTTGGTTGCTTTGAAGAGAAATGGGGAAAAGATTTCGACAAGATTGCAACCGGGCATTATGCGACGACGACGGAAATCGATGGGAAAGTCTGGCTTTCGACGGCTAAAGATCCGGTAAAAGATCAGACAGACTTTCTGGGGCAGATCACGCGGTTGCAGATACAGAAACTGATGTTCCCGATTGGACATCTGATGAAGAGCGAAGTCCGTGCGATTGCTGAAGCACAGAAATTACCCAGTGCGAAACGTAAAGACAGCCAGGGAATCTGCTTCTTGGGGAAAATCAACTATAATGATTTCATTGAACGCTATTTAGGCAAGCGACCAGGAAAGATTATCGAGCTGGAAACGGGCAAAGTCTTGGGCAAGCACAACGGATACTGGTTCCATACCATCGGTCAGCGAAAAGGCCTGGGATTAAGCGGCGGTCCGTGGTTTGTCATCAAGAAGGATATCCGTCGGAATATTATTTATGTATCCAATGGCTATGATCCGGAAACGCAGTATGGCAAAGTGATCAATATGCACGGCTTTGATTTTATCACCGAAGATATCTGGGGCGAATTTGACGACGCCAAGGAAATAACCTTTAAAGTGCGTCATACGCCTGAGTTTACGCATGGCTATATCCGCCGGATTGGAGATGTGTACCGTATCGAATCGGATGATAAGATCCAGGGTATTGCTCCCGGGCAATATGGTGTGGTTTATGATAAGGACCATCATTTGTGTCTGGGCAGCGGTATGATTATAAACGATGAAACAGGTAACGAGTTGACAAGATAACGGCGTTCAGTATCTAAAGCCTTGTCAACGGAAGCCTTACTCAATAAAAATGAATAAACTAAAAACGAAATAAACATGCAGAAACCATCTATCCCTAAAGGAACAAGAGACTTTTCGCCGGAGGAAATGGCGAAACGTAATTATATATTCAATACAATCCGTGATGTCTATCATTTGTACGGATTCCAGCAGATTGAAACACCGGCCATGGAAAACCTGTCTACCCTGATGGGCAAATATGGTGAAGAAGGAGACAAGTTACTCTTCAAAATCCTGAATTCTGGTGATTGTTTCTCGGGCATTTCCTGTGAAGAGCTGCTGGAAAAGAATCCGGTGAAGTTTGCGGCAAAGGCCTGCGAAAAAGGCTTGCGTTATGACTTGACCGTTCCGTTTGCCCGCTTCGTAGTGCAGCACCGGAATGAGATTTCTTTCCCGTTCAAGCGTTATCAGATACAGCCGGTTTGGCGTGCCGATCGTCCGCAGAAAGGCCGTTATCGTGAATTCTATCAGTGTGACGGCGATGTGGTTGGTTCGGATTCTCTGATCAATGAAGTGGAACTGATTCAGATCATGGATGAAGTATTCCATCGTTTCGGTATCCGGGTGTGCATCAAGATGAATAACCGTAAAATCTTGTCGGGAATAGCCGAAATATTAGGCGCGGCAGATAAGATCGTTGATATTACCGTGGCTATCGACAAACTCGATAAAATCGGTTTGGAGAAGGCGAACGAAGAGCTGCGTGAAAAGGGTCTTTCCGAAGAGGCCATCAGCAAGCTGCAGCCGGTGATTATGTTGAGCGGAACGAACCGGGAAAAGATCGCTTCGTTAAAAGAAATTCTGGCAACTTCTGAAACCGGCATGAAGGGAATTGCCGAGATGGAATTCATCTTGGATCGGATTGAGAAATTAGCTTTGCGTGCCGAACTGGAATTGGATTTGACGTTGGCCCGTGGCTTGAACTATTATACGGGTGCCATCTTCGAAGTGAAAGCCTTGGATGTGCAGATCGGAAGTATTACAGGTGGTGGCCGCTATGATAACCTGACAGGAGTATTCGGAATGGAAGGCGTTTCAGGAGTAGGTATTTCTTTTGGTGCCGATCGTATCTTCGATGTATTGAATCAGTTGGATCTGTATCCGAAAGATGCTTTGCAGACAACACAACTTCTGTTCGTCAATTTCGGAGAAAAAGAAGAAGCCTATCTGTTGCCTTTAGTTGCCCAGGTTCGCGCTGCCGGTATTCGTACCGAATTATATCCGGAGTCAGCCAAGATGAAGAAGCAGATGAGTTATGCCGATACGAAAAAAATCCCGTACGTGGCTATCGTCGGCGAGACTGAAATGGCAGAAGGCAAAATCAACGTCAAGAATATGATTACTGGCGAGCAACAGTTGCTTACAGTAGATGAATTGATAGCGCTTTTTTAAGGGATAGAAACGATAGAAAATGAAAAAAGCAGGACTATGTTCCTGCTTTTTTTGTTGGGCTATCATTGTTCTTTTATTTGTATTCCGGATAGAACGGTTAGGCATTGGTGCCGCTATCAGACGTAGCGCTTTCGTCTGCCTTCTTCGTTTTCGGGGTCAATTCTTGTTCTTTGTAGTGTTTGATCTGGGCGTTCAGTTCGTCGATTAGTTGTCCGTAGTCGTCGGCATTCACTTCGTCGACGATCGCCAGGGCGTTGATCTTCTTGATAATCTTGTTGTAGATTTCGTCCGTTTCACCACGGGCTGTCTGCACGGCGGCTTTCGTTTTACCGGCACGCTGGGCATCGCGGGCTTGCAGGTTCGTATCGACCGTTGTGTTGCCCTCTTTCATCATGGTGACGAACGGCGTCAGGCCCAAAGAGGTAACCTGCGAGGTATAAGTCGTCTCCAGATCCTCCAGGAAATTCTTCATCGCACCCGTCTGTTTGACCAGCGACATCTGGGGCGAGAGCTTGTAGTCCGACAAATGTTGGTTCAATTTCTTGGCTGCTTCGTATTGCTCGCCGCTTCTCAAGAACAAGAATCCTTTCACCACCTGGGTGTATCCGCTCAATCCGCTGTCGCGCTTGTCGTCGCCTGCTTCGATCACTTCGGTCAGGTCGTTTTTTCTCGATTGTACCAGTACATCGTTTTCATTGTCCAGTTTTTCTTTGAAAATCGGCAGTTCTGTAGCCAGTTTCTCACCCATAAGGAGCAATGAATTCAGATTTTTATATACAGCATCCATGTAATTGAAATGTGCATAATTGGAAAGTTTTCCCAGTGAAATAGTGTCAACTTGTTTTTCCATCTTTGTTTGAATTATAAAGTTAAACAATAAAAATGTCGAAAATGAACTTTTTTCCTTGTTGCAAAACCTTTGCAGAGGCTCATCAGAGTTTTTTTCATGTTGCAAAATCTTCACTGAGGCTCATCGGCGTTTTTTTCGTGCTGCAAAATCTTCGCTGAGGTTCATTGGCGTTTTTTCCGTGCTGCAAAATCTTCGCTGAGGCTCATCGGTGTTTTTTCCGCGTTGCAAAACCCTCGCTGAGGCTCATCGGAAATCCGGAAGCAAAACAAAGATCGCTCACGCCGATAAAAGTATAATAAAAAGTGGAAAAGAAGAAGGCTTTGGTGGAAATTATTTCAAAAGAATTAGAATTTTATATTCTATGTGAATCTTTTTCTCATATTCTTTCTTGTAAGTTTAAAATATCCTTGATAACTTGCTTCGTGTTTCTACTGAATATTTTTTGTTAAACTAGAAAATTTGTATCGGAGCTATGAGTCGATTGCCATTGAATATTTTTGTACCATTTGATAGCAAAGAAAGGATAGATAATTTTCTGAAATATCTTTTGGCTTTGAAGCAGAAAGATAGATACAGATTGAGTGATTGTATCTCCCTTTTTACATCAGAAAAATGGAAAGAATATTTCCTGGAAAAAAGCAGAGAATATTCTATTTTTTCAAGCAGAATGTCTGCGAACACTGAATTTACACCCCAAGAGGAAAAGCAAAAAATTAATGCAGAGATATGTAATAATTCTGTTTCCAAAAAGAAAGAAAGGATACCAACAGTAAGACCTAAGAAAGAATATATAGCAAAAGATATAAGAGCTTCAGATCTTAATATTGGAGACGGTATTATTACTTATGAAGATTATAGTTTAAAGTCTCCTTTAATCAAAAAGTTTTCAAAGCGCATTAGTGCTAAAGTACCTTACTTTTTTGTATTAGTTAAAGATTATACAAAGAATAATAGTTTTGTTTTTGAACCGACAAGTGATTTGGACCTATTATTAACTGAATGCCAAGATATATTTAGGGAAAATAGAGGTAAAGCTATTGAAGCAATAATAAAAAAGTTAAAGGCTTTTTCCGTACTATCAAATACAGAAGAAGTGGATGATTTTATAAAAAGTCTTTTCTCCTTACAAGAAAAAGATCGATTAAGCTGTTTTGACAAATGGTTTCGGATTACTCTTTTACAGGTAGAATCTTCTCGAAAATATTTTTGCGATCTGTTGTTAGATAAACATACTTTTCCAGGAAGTAAGAAAATTGTTCAGAAAATAAACGAAGAATATAAGAGATATAAGTCTATCAATAAAGAAAGTACTAATAATGCCATTTCCAATAATAATGGACTTATTGTAAAAGAAAATATTTCGAATTCTGAAATAAAAAAAATTGAATCTCAATCTTATAATAGGTTTTTTACAGGGATAAAAGCTTCTGAACTCACAGTCGAAAAAGGAATAATCAAATATGGGGAATATTCATTAAAATCAGTAAGAATAAATACAATCTCTAAAAAGATTCTTTCTAAAATAGATCATTTATTTAAATTGAAAGTAATTGATGCCGAGAACCGAAGTTTTATTTTTGAGCCTGCTAATGATTTATCATTTTTATTAGCCGAGAGCGAAAGAATACGAGAACAAAGAAGAAAAAATAGAGAAAATAAAGAAAATAAAGAAAGTAAAGTTTCCACTGATCCCCTTTTCCCAGTTACAGGAGAATTTGAATTGCCATGGCGCTATGTCAAATTTGAAGACCGTATATTATATTTATTACATCCCAACCAAAATCAAGCTGTTTCTCCATACTTCCGTAGCCACTTTAGCATATTAAAATCTTTCAGGGACATACTTCCTTATATAGAAAAGAAATGTCTGCCTTTTCATGTCATCGCACAAGATAACACCATCATAAATGTCTCTAACTTCTATACTTTTGAGGAACTCATACCACAATTCAACGAATACATTAAATTAAATGATGAAGAAATTGAACTGGAAGAAGGAATAGAAAGTAAGCCAAGAATGTCATTCTCAATATCCGATTTCAGAAAACTTATCAGAAAAGAAAAATCTAAATATCTTCATTTGTTGAGTGAGATTCATATAGAAACACGTCCGGTATTTTACATCCTCGAGAACATAGTTCACGAATCAAATCTATTTAATGGCGAAGAACATGGATATTTATTTACGATTCGTGAAAATGATAACCATTCATTGATCGTTTATGAGAATGTTATAGATGAGTCTCGGTCCAGTATTAGATTTTGCGTAGAACGTTCTCAATATAATTTCGCTATTGATGCAATAAGACGTTTTTGGGCAAGTGATGTAAAGAATAAACGACAAAAATTATTAAATGACCAAATTTCGTTTAATAATAAATCTATATTAACTTGGGATCGTATTTTTCATGATGGAACATGGGAATGTTATATGAAAATGACTGTGCTTTATGGCTTTTAACTTGTTTATTGATATTAATCTCATAAATATGAAAACACATACATTAATAAGTTCAATTATTTTGGTAGGAGGTTTACTTTCTTGCCAGGGCAGACCCCAGTTAGAATGGGTCGCTTCTACGGAAACGGCTTGTTGGCAAACGGAAGAACCGCTTCCGGTGGCAGAGGCGAATGTGGAACCTTTGGTCTCGATCAAGACAACCGATGTGCAACAGCAGATCGAAGGCTTCGGGGCCTGTTTCAATGAGTTGGGCTGGATGTCGTTGAATAAACTGGAACCGGCCGATCGGGAAAGTGTGCTCGAAGAATTGTTTTATCCTGACTTCGGGGCCAACTTCACCATCGCTCGTATGCCGGTAGGAGCCAACGATTTCTCACGCGACTGGTATTCGTATGATGAACAGGCGGGCGATTTTGCCATGGAGTCGTTTACGATAGCCAATGATAAGCAGACGCTGATTCCGTTTATCCATAGTGCCTTGAAATATAATGCGGATTTGAAGCTGTGGGCTTCTCCATGGTCGCCGCCTTCGTGGATGAAGCATAACCAGCATTATGCGAGCCGTTCAACGCAGAAGATGGCACGCGAGCTGGCCAAGACGTTGCAGGCTGGCGAAAGTACGTATATGACGAAGGTGGTGGATAACGGACTTCCGGAAGACCGCGAAGGTGCAGAAGGAACGGATATGTTCATCTGTGAGCCTGAATATTTTTCGGCCTATGCGCTTTATTTCTCCAAATTCATCGATGCCTATCGGAAAGAAGGTATTAATATCTCGATGGTGATGCCGCAGAATGAATTCAATTCGGCACAGATTTTCCCGAGTTGTTGCTGGACGGCAGCCGGACTGGCCGAGTTTGTGGGCAACTATCTGGGCCCGGCCATGGAAGAGAAAGGTATCGAAGTGATGTTCGGAACGATGGAACGTCCGAATGCCGCCTTGGTAGATACCTTGCTGAATGATCCGGAGAGTAGCAAATACATCCGTGGCGTCGGTTTCCAATGGGCCGGGAAAGGAGCCATCGCTTCCATTCACCAACGTTATCCAGCGTTGAAGCTGTATCAGACAGAGCAGGAGTGTGGCGATGGAAAGAATACCTGGGATGCGGCATTGTACGCCTGGCAGCTGATGCAGCATTATCTGAACAACGGAACTTCGGCTTATATGTACTGGAATATCTCGCTCGAAGACGGAGGTATCAGTCGTTGGGGCTGGGCTCAGAACTCTTTGGTAGTAGTAGATGCGGCTACGAAAAGCTATCGTTATACTCCGGAATATTACATCATGAAACACGTCAGCCATTATGTGCAGCCGGGTGCTTTCAAGCTGGCTGTAGATGGTGATGTTAAAGGCTTGTTGGCATTTGTCAATCCGGATCAGAGTATCGTTGTGGTGATATCGAATGAATCTGCCGAACCGAAGGTGTATCCATTTTCTGTAGACGGACAAGTCTATGCACCGCAACTGGCTCCACGTTCGATCAATACCTTTCTCTGGCAAAAATAAGAGGGAAAACCGGATAAGGTTCCTTTCCTAATAAGAGATAATCACCCTTAAAAATTAGGGCGGAAAAGAGAAAAAGTAGTTGTTTCATAGGAAGCAACTACTTTTTTTGTGTACATTTGCTTCAAATGATTCAACTTTAATTCTGATATATATGAACAATACAAGGAGAAAATTCTTCAAACAGAGCTTGGCCGGCGCCTTGTTGCTGGGCACATCAGCGCTGTCGCATGCCGAAGAAAAGTCGCGGGTTATTCCGAAAGCACCTAAGTCTGTCAATCCGTTCCAACTGGGAATGGCGGGTTATACATTCGTCAATTTTGATTTGGATACGACACTTCGTACGATGCAGCGGCTGGATGTCCATTATTTGTGTATCAAGGATTTCCATCTACCACTCGACAGTACTGACGAGCAGATCAAGGCTTTCCATGCCCGTTGTGCCGAATTCGGTGTTTCCGGTTATGCCGTGGGTCCGATTTACATGAAGAGCGAGGCGGAAATCGACCGGGCGTTCGAATATGCCAAGCGGGTGGGCGTAAAACTGATTGTTGGTGTTCCTAATTATGAGCTGTTGCCTTATGTGGATAAGAAGGTAAAGGAATATGATTTCCATTATGCGATCCATTTGCACGGACCTGATATCAAGACTTATCCGGATGCTACCGATGTCTGGGAACACACGAAGGATTTGGATCCGCGTATTGGTATGTGTCTGGATGTGGGCCATGACTTGCGCAACGGCTGCAATCCGGTGACCGATTTGGAGAAGTATCATACGCGTGTGTTCGATATGCACATCAAGGATGTGACCGATTCGACAAAAGCCGGGACAGCTATTGAGCTCGGACGCGGAAAGATTGATTTCCCGGCCCTGATCCGGATGATGAGAAAGGTGAATTATACAGGCAAATGCAGCTTGGAATATGAGAAGGACATGAAAGATCCTTTCCTCGGTATCGCCGAGTCGATCGGGTATTTCAAGGCTGCGAGTGAATTAATTTGATGACTGCGAAGGCCTCTTGCCTTCAGGAAATATTGTGATATGAAAAAGGAGATATACTTAGGAGGCTTGTCGTTATTGTTGACAGCCTGTGGAGGAATAAATTATGTAGGCATCGAGACCTGCAATCCAGGTGAAGTCACTTTCCCGCAAGACGTGCGGAAAGTGCTGATGGTGAACAATGCCATTGCACAGCCGGAAAAGTCGGGTTATACCTATTCTTTGTTGGGTGTTGTGCAGGATACGGCTCGTGCCAAGGCCGATAGTGCCTTGTTCGATCTGTGCGCTTCGTGCGGAACGGCCATTCTGGATGCCTCCTACTTCGAGGATGTTCTCCTTTTTCATGATCCTTTGCGCGATGCAGGCAGCAGCTTGGTCGACCAGAAGCTGACACGCCGACAGGTAGATGCTTTGTGCCGTTCGAACGATGCGGATGCCGTTATCTCGCTCGATAAGATGCTTTTTGCCATGGAACGCAAAGACGTGAATATCGGCGCTGGTTATTTAACGGGAACCATCACCGTCAAGATGCAAGGCGTGATGCGGGCTTATCTGCCCGATCGCGACAATTCGCTGGCAACCATCCTCATTGAAGATTCGGTTGAGTTCCAGCAGGCTGCCGAGGATTTGCGGATGCTGAACTATTACTTGCCGACAGCCGATGAGGCCTTGCGGATGGCCGCTTCGGCATTGGGCAGCAAAGTGTCGGGCTATTTTGTTCCGCACTGGACCGAAGAGACGCGCTGGTATTACAGTAATGCCGATTCCCGTTGGAAAGAAGCTTCCGCCTTTGCCTCTTCCAGCAAATGGGATACAGCTAAAGCTATCTGGCTCCGCGAGTTTGAATCTACTTCGTCGAAGCATCAGCAGGCTAAGTTGGCGTCTAATATCGCCCTTTGCTACGAAATGCAAAGCCAGCTGGATAAAGCCTATGAGTGGGCGAAGAAATCGTATGATCTTTTCATGGAGTCGTATGGCGAAAAAAGTCGGAATACGGAACTGCTGAAAGCCTATTCAGAGGTATTGAAGGCACGAATTCTGGCAGATAAGAAACTAAATACACAAATTGGTAGCAGATAATCCAAATTATTACTACTTTTGGTATCCAAACGAATTAATTAAGGAAAGGAGATAACTATGGCAGCAAGTCCGTCGCAAATACAATCGGTTTTAGAATCATTTCTGACATCCACCGTTGAGAAGATGGTAGCCGATACCAAACTGAATGATATCAGCGATATTTATGTACAGGCAGATGCTGAAAGTGGCGAATTGCAGGTATATGATGAGGATGAAAATTTGGTAGACAAAACCATTATTTTTGACTGGGTGAATAACTCGGAAGAAGAAAATGCCTTCAACAAACGCGTCATTACGGCCGTCAAGCAGGCCTTGTCGACTCTGGTAGCCAAGAACGTGTTTGAGAATCCGCGTTTTGTCAAGCCGTTGTCAATCAGTCTGACCGACGAATCGTTCGTAGTCATCGATGAACTCTTGTTTTTAGATGATGATACCTTGCGCCTCGACGACCCGCTTCTGAAAGATTTGGATGCAGATTTAGATGATTTTTTGGCTAAACTTCTTTCAGATGTCAAATAGAGTTTATATCTTTGCGGCGGTTTAAAGAAAATCATTGCCGAAATGGCTCAGTTGGTAGAGCGACGCATTCGTAATGCGTAGGTCACGGGTTCGAGTCCCGTTTTCGGCTCTGTGGAGCAGCTGTTTTTCGATGGCTGCTCTTTTTGTTTTTTGCTTTTCCGGAAGGCGTTAATTTCCTGCCTATGTTTTCATCAATTCCTGCCTATGTTTTCATTAATTTCTGCCTACCTTTTCATAAAAATACACCGGCTTTTTTCGTTTTCTAAGTTGAATATCTATTCCACAAGTTTTCAAACAATTGAAATAACGTGTAAAAACTTACCGGAAAATACCAAAATATACCAAAACTTACCAAAATATACCGAAACTGACGCGAAAATACACATAAGTCAACACTACGATTTTGGGCTACCATATCTTTGTTTCGTGACAAGAGAGGAAGAGGCGCTGTTGCCGAACCCATAAAAACTTGTCCTGATACTTATATGGCACGGCCAGTAAAATTAGGATTAGATTATTTCCCGATCGACACTCATGTTTTGAAAGATATCAAAATACGGCGTTTGATGAAGAAGCATAAAACGCCGGGTGTCCTTCTGTATTTTATGCTTTTGTGTGATATCTACGAAAGCTCCTTCTATGTGCAGGTTGATCAAGACTATTTGTTCGATCTGTCGGACCAGTTGGACATCGAGGATGAGGAAGTGAAAACCATGCTTGACTATATGGTTGAAATCGGCTTGTTCGATGCCGGATTATGGGAACAGAGTATTCTGACGTCTAAAGCCATTCAGGAACGGTACATCGCGGCGAAGGGCCGTTATCTGAATGAACGGAAATTGGAGAAGCAGTACCTGCTTGTTCCGGTTACGGCAGTGAAAGAGGAAATGGCGGCGAATACATCAGTTAACGCAGAGGAAACTCTCATTTCCGCAGCTGAAACGCCAGTTCAAACCGTGGAAAGTGCACAAAGTAAAGAAAAGGATAGTAAAGAAAATGAAAGTATATTTATAATTGAGAGAGAGAGTGGCGCGCCTGCGCGCGAAAACGATCAATCGTTATTGAAAGATCAATGGGATCAGTGGAAAATGGATCTGCTGAATGACGGCGACTGGTGTAACCGGCTGATTCACATCGGTGGAAAAGGCACTTCATTGCTGGAAAAGGCCTATGATGCCATGAGATGCTTCGACGATTTCAATCTTTTGCGGGCACTCGGAGATACCGTAAGGACCCGGAAAGAATATCAATCGCGGTTTATCGCCTGGTGGCGGCATAACCATTGGGAAACGGACATGCAGATTTTGGCCGGAAGCAAAACGGCGGCGATCCCACAAGTCAGGCTCAACAAGCCGGCGGCACGGAAATCGAGATACGAAGAAATGATGCAGGTAGCAGAAGAAGCAAAATTATTAACCCAACAAATGTTTGAAAACCATGGCTTTGGATATTCGTTTACAAATGGCATTGAGACAGCCTCCGATTACACAGTTTGACAATCAGTTTGTCAGTAAAAGAATGGTTGATCTGCTTTCCAATACGTATATGCTGTTGGGTTTTAAAATCCCGATGCGGCATGAACTCACTTTGCTGGCGGCACAACTGACCAAAGACCTCTATGAAAGTTACGGCTTTTTACGGATGGAAGAGGTTTGCATCTGTTTTGAATTAGGAGCGAAAGAGGAGTTTGGCGACTACGTCGGACTGAATTACAGGACCTTCAGCAAGTGGCTGAAAGGCTATAAAATGAGTGATCTCCGGTATCGTGCCGTCAAGCGGGCAGAACAGGAAAAGAATGTCCGGGCGTTGCCAGGCGTGAGTAAGGAATACAATGACGAGTGCATGAACCGTTTGCTTATCAGACGGTTTCATGACTACAAAGCTCATCCGGATTCCGAAATTCCGTTAGCCAGTATTCTGTACCAGGAATTGCAAAGCCGGGGCATTATTCGTAACACGCTGGAAGAAAAGCTCAACGCCATGGCTCAGTTTGAACGCTGGCGGCCGCAGAACCAACGGCACTTCAGCGAAGATTACCGCCAGTCTATGATCAAACTCAAGGCTCAGGAATGGTTGTTGAAGCAATATTTTAATTCGGTAGAGCACTTGCCGTTTGAGCCTATTCGGATCAATTGAGAATTTCCTGATAATAAAAGTCTTTTTTCTCAACATTGCATGTATTATCTTTGTTTACATAAATAGATAATCATTAAAAGCAGAAGGTATGAAGCGAGTTTATTTGTTGATATTGGTGCTGGTGGCTTGGATGGCGATACCGGCCCAGGCACAGTTTAAATGGGGTATAAAAGGTGGTGCTAATATATCGAGCATCCACTTTACAAATTTACCGGAGAATTTTTCTACGGAGAATCTGACGGGTTTTCATATCGGTCCGACCATTGAACTGATGGCTCCGTTAGTGGGACTGGGTTTTGATGCTTCTATTCTGTATTCGCAGACAGGTATGGAAATAGGTACACAGACAGTTAAGTCTGATTATTTGAATATACCGGTCAATTTGAAATGGAAGATTGGTATTCCGGCTGTGAAGGTGTTTGCTGCGGCAGGTCCGTATGTCGGTTTCCGTCTGGGCGGTGGCAAGTTCTGGGATGTTCTGAGCGACCAGATTGAATCAAAATCCTTCAGTGCCGGTCTGAATATAGGAGCCGGTGTGGAGCTGATCCAGCATTTACAGATCAGTGCGACCTATCAGTTGGGCTTGACAGACAATTATAGTATAAAGAAGTTGGAAATAGACGGAAAGAACCGTGGCTGGCTGATTTCGGCAGCGATCCTGTTCTAAGAGGATAAAAAGAATGAAAGGAAATAAGTTGGCCGGACTTCTGAGGGCTGGAGTCTGGCCAACTTGTTTTTTATGGGGAAAGTGCTTTGTTTGCTTGTATCTGTTTGTATCTTTGCTTTACAATGAGTACTTACGCAGATGTCATACTCCCGCTTCCGCTGGAGAATCAATATACGTATCGGATTCCAGCCGACTTGGAGCCGCTGGTGGTCCGTGGCAGTCGTGTGATTGTGCATTTCGGAAAGAAACGCTTTTACACGGCGATTGTGGTAGATGTGCACGATCGTCAGCCGCAGACGGACTATGAAGTGAAGGAAATCTTCTCGATTTTGGATGCGACACCTATCTTGCGTCGTCCGCAATTACGCTTTTGGGAATGGATTGCCTCGTATTATATCTGTAAACTGGGCGATGTTTATAAGGCGGCCTTGCCTTCTGGTCTGAAGTTGGAAAGCGAGACAACGGTTACTTATAACCCCGACTTTGAGGCTGATGCTCCGTTGAAACCCAACGAGCAAGCAGTATTGGATGCTTTCGAACGGAATGTACTCAAGCAGACGGTTTCTGATTTGGAGAAGAAGACCGGTTTGCGTAACATTGTTCCGGTTATTGCTTCACTGATGGGGAAAGGAGCTGTGGGTGTCAATGAGGAACTGAAACAAGGTTTTGTCCCAAAGACACAGACGTATGTCCGGCTACATCCCGACTGGGCCACCGAAACCCGGATACAGGAAGCTTTCGATGTTGTGAAGCGGGCAAAGAAACAAGAACAACTGCTGGTCAGCTTTCTCGATTTGACCCACGCATTGAATCCGGTGTTAAAGCAGGAAGTTTCGAAAAAGGAATTGTTGGAGAAAAGCGGGCAGAGTGCTGCGATTCTCGATGGTTTATTGAAACGGGGCATCTTGCAGAGTTATGAGAAAGAAGTCAGCCGCCTGCAGACAAGGATGTGCCGCCTGGAAGAACCGCATGCCTTGACCGACGAACAACAGGCGGCGTACGGAAAGATTCTGGATGTCTTTGCCGAAAAGGAAGTGTGCCTGTTACATGGAGTTACTTCGTCGGGAAAGACCGAAATCTATATTCATCTGATCCAGCAAGTCTTGAGAAGTGGGAGACAAGTGCTTTATCTCTTGCCTGAGATAGCGATTACTACGCAGATAACCGACCGCCTGGTGAAGATTTTCGGGGATCAGTTGTTGGTGTATCATTCCAAATTCTCGGACAACGAACGGGTGGAAGTATGGAACAAGTTGTTGCATGGCAAAGGTCCGATGCTGGTTTTGGGTGTACGTTCGTCGATCTTCCTGCCGTTTAGCAGTCTGGGATTAATTATCGTTGATGAGGAACACGAAACGACCTATAAGCAACAGGATCCGGCACCTCGTTATCATGCCCGTAATGCGGCTATTATTCTGGCACAGATGCATGGAGGTAAAGTGCTGCTGGGTTCGGCTACACCGTCGATCGATTCGTATTTCAATGCCATGACTGGCAAGTTCGGCTTGGTAGAGTTGCCAGTTCGTTACGGGGCCGCTTCGCCTCCTGAGATGATCCTGGCCAATATCCGCGAACTGAAAAGGCGGAAGCAGATGAAAGATACGTTTTTCTCACCAATTCTGGTAGAGAAGATGC